>Ga0182024_10015468_pt1 | contig 14598 bp, 12 predicted proteins | sample P32metaG_FD_120480 | JGI IMG/M metagenome (GOLD analysis project Ga0182024, IMG submission 120480) | Permafrost microbial communities from Stordalen Mire, Sweden - P3-2 metaG (Illumina Assembly) | ecosystem: Environmental > Terrestrial > Soil > Wetlands > Permafrost | place: Sweden: Stordalen... | reverse complement strand
GGTCATCCTTTTCATGCGATTCGTGGATTTACTCTGGCTCATCAAGCCCGGCTACAGCCGGCCGCAGGTGACGTGGATGGACTGTCTGATGCCCATCGGCATCGGCGGCCTGTTCATCTTCGCCTTCATCTGGCGGCTCAAGGCTCATCGCCTCGCGCCGCCGCCGCTGGTCAATGAATATCTGGCCGCCGAAGCCATGGGCCATTCGTCGCTGGTGGGCGCCACGGAATACGGAGCCGCGATCACGGGTCGCAAAGGACCGGTGCCATGAGCCACGAACACAAAGCATCCGCCGCCGTGTCGCAGGAGAGCATTGCCGCCGGCCACGAAGTGACCGACGCAACGCCGAAAAACATCGTCCTGTTCACCCTTTGGCTGACGGTGACGCTCGTGGTCGTCATTGCGATCACTCTGAGTCTGTTCTACACATTCAATACGACGGAAGAGGACGCCGCTGAACAACAGTTCCCCACCTCGCCGCTGGACGTGGACAGACCCCCCTCGCCCGCGCCGCCGCTCCAGCCGTCGCCGGGGCACCAGACCATGCCGTACCAGGACACGCAGTCGTTCCTCGCCGAGTATACGCGCCTCGCCGGCACTTACGGCCGCGACACCATGGCCGATCATCAGGCGCATGACCGCATGCCCGTGGAGGCGGCGATGAAGATTCTGGCGCAGGACGGCCTGCCGCCCGGCCCGGCCGTGCTCGATATTCCGACGCCCCAGGGACCGGGCAACAGCATGCCGACGCTCAACGGCGACGGCGGGCGCGGAAGCAAGACCGGAACCGCGGCCGCTCCGGGCGTTCCGGGGCAGTAGCAGTAGGTATCCATGATGCGAACAGAAATGTTCAAACTCCTCGCCCTGCTGGTCATCGCCGCCGCTCCGGCTGCGCGGGCCGACAGCGCCCCGCGCTTCGACACCGGCAACCTCGACAACGGCCAGACCACCACCAACGTCAGGCCCAAAATTCTCGACAACGTCGGCATCGATCAGCACCTCAACCAGCAACTTCCGATGGACGCCGTCTTCACCGACGACACCGGCCGCACCGCCAAACTGGGCGATTTCTTCAATAAACGCCCCGTGCTGCTCCAGCTCATCCAGTTCAGTTGCCAGAATCTCTGCACGCTCGAAGTCAACGGCCTCTGCCGCGCCGCCAATGGCTGCACGCTGCAACCCGGCCAGGATTACGACATCCTCACCATCAGTTTCGATCCCAAGGAGACCACCCCCCTGGCCGCCGCCAAGAAGCGCAATTACGTGTCGCAGATCAACAAGAGCGGCGTGGCCGCGGCGTGGCACTTCCTGACCGGCTCGCCCGATTCCATCGCCGCCGTCACCCAGGCCGCGGGATTCCGATATGTCTACGACGCCGCCAACGATCAATACGTTCACAGCGGAGCGCTGATGATCGTGACCCCCGACGGGCGGATGAGCAAATATCTCTACGGCGCCGAGTACGCCCCCAACGATCTTCGCCTTTCCATCGCCGACGCGACCGACAACAAGATCGGCACGCTCAGCGACGCGATCCTGCTCTTTTGCTTCCATTACGATCCGGAAACCGGAAAGTACACCGTGGCGGTGCGGAACCTCCTGCGGCTGGGAGCAACGCTGACGCTCGGCGGCGTCGGCCTCTTCGTTGTCATGCAACTTCGCCGGGAGCGCTCGGCCGCGAGGCAATAGGAACTCATGGACAAGAGCTTTGAACTATTTCCGCCCCATGCCTCGGCGATGAGCTGGAGCGTCGACTGGCTGCTCCTCTACATGACCGTGATCACGGTCTTTTTCACCGTCCTGATCTTCCTCGCCATCGTCTACTGCGGCCTGAAGTACCGCGCCCGCCCCGGCCATCTCGCCGTCGACTTCCACGCTCCGATGTCGCTGGAGATCATCTGGTCGGTTATTCCGCTGCTCATGTGCCTAGTCATGTTCTGGTGGGGCACACGCTTGTTCATCTCCGCCAACCGCCCGCCGGCCGGCGCGATGAAGGTCTACGTCATCGGCAAGCAATGGATGTGGAAGATTCAGCATCCCGAAGGCCGCAAGGAAATCAACATGCTCCACGTCCCCGTCGGCCGGCCGGTGTGGCTGATCATGGCTTCGCAGGACGTGATCCACGACTTCGGCCTGCCCGCCTTCCGCATCAAGCGCGACGTCATCCCCGGCCAGTTCTCCGAGGAATGGTTCACCGCCGATCACGTCGGCGAGTATCACCTCTTCTGCGATCAATACTGCGGCGCCCAGCACGCCGAGATGATCGGAACCGTCGTCGTCATGGAGGAAAAGGACTATGAGCGCTGGCTGGCCGGCTCCGTCGGCGACGAGCCGATGCGCCAGTCGGGTGAAAAGCTCTTCACCGAATACAACTGCCTGAGCTGCCACGGCTCCTGGGCGCCGACCATGGCCGGGCTGTACATGAGCCATGTCAAGCTGTCCGACGGCCGCACCGTGCTGGCCGACGACGCTTATCTGCGCCGCTCCATCCTCGATCCCGGCGCCGACATCGTCGATGGCTATCAGGCCAATTCAACCGTGCTGATGCCCACCTTCCGCGGCACCCTGACCGAGGAGCAGATCGACCAGATCATCGAATACATCAAGAGCCTGGGCGCGGCGGCGAATTTCGGGCAGCCCAGTTATCAGCCCGTGCCCAGCGGCGGATCGAACACCGAGATGCGCAAGCCCGGCGCGGGCAACGCTCCGCCGATCACCCGCGACCCGAACCAGACTGTCGAATAACCGAGGCGAGATTAACGGCCATGGCATCCATCCCATACATCCCCAGCTACACGCGGCGAGAGACCTACCTCAACGCCGCCTACTCCATCAAGAGTTGGCTCCTCACCAAGGACCACAAACGCATCGCCGTCCTTTACATCCTCTCCATCACCTTCTTCTTCTTCATCGGCGGCGCCGCCGCCGTGATGATGCGCCTCAATCTCATGACCCCCAAGGGCGATCTGGTCCTGGCCGAAACCTACAACAAGCTCTTCACCACCCACGGCGTCATGATGGTCTTCTTCTTCCTCCTCCCCTCCATTCCCGCGACGCTCGGAAATTTCCTCGTCCCCCTGATGATCGGCGCCCGCGACCTCGCGTTCCCGCGCGTCAATCTCCTCAGTTGGTATCTCTACGTCATCGGCGGCGCCATCGCCGGCTCGGCACTCATCGCCGGCGGCGTGGACACCGGCTGGACCTTCTATGAACCCTATTCCAGCACCTACGCCAACGGCTGGGTCGCCACCACCATCGTCGGAATCTTCATCGCCGGCTTCAGTTCCATCACCACCGGCCTCAATTTCATCGTCACCATTCACAAGATGCGCGCCCCCGGCATGACCTGGTTCCGCATGCCCCTTTTCCTCTGGGCACATTACGCCACCGGCCTCATCATGATCCTCGGCACGCCCGTCGTCGCCCTCACCCTCTCCCTGGTGATGCTCGAACGCATCTTCCACATCGGCGTCTTCGATCCCTCCATCGGCGGCGATCCCGTCCTCTTCCAGCACATGTTCTGGTTCTACAGCCATCCCGCCGTTTACATCATGATTCTCCCCTCGATGGGCGTCGTCAGCGAGATCATCGCCTGCTTCACGCGCAAGCAGATCGTCGGATATCACTTCGTCGCCTTTTCCTCCGTCGCCATCGCCGTGCTCGGATTCCTGGTCTGGGGCCATCACATGTTCGTCGCCGGACAGAGCATCTACGAAGGCATGATCTTCTCCCTCATCAGCTACCTGGTCGCCATCCCCTCGGCCATCAAGGTCTTCAACTGGACCGCCACCATGTACAAAGGGGCCGTGGACCTGCGCACGCCCATGCTCTACGCCCTGGGCTTCATCGGCCTCTTCACCCTCGGCGGCCTGACGGGTCTGTTCCTGGCCACCCTCGGAACCGACATGCACCTGCACGACACCTACTTCGTCATCGCCCACTTCCACTATGTGATGGTCGGTGGCGCCGTGATGGGCTACATGGGCGGCATCCATTTCTGGTGGCCCAAGATCACCGGCCGCATGTACCCCGAATGGTGGGGCCGTTTCGCCGCGCTGGTCATCTTCGTCGGCTTCAACCTGACTTTCTTCCCGCAGTTTTTCCTCGGCTACCTCGGCCTGCCGCGCCGCTATCACGCTTATCCGCCCGAGTTCCAGGTGCTCAACGTCATGAGCACCGCTGGGGCCAGCATCATGGGCGTCGGCTATATTCTGCCGCTGTTCTATTTGATCTGGTCGCTGAAGTGGGGCGCCATCGCGGGCGATAATCCCTGGAACGCCGCCGGCTTGGAATGGACGACGACTTCGCCGCCCCCGCCGGACAACTTCGCGAAAGTCCCGATCGTGACGGAAGAGCCGTATTATTATCGCCGCCTCGACGCCGAAGCCGCCGCCCATGCCGCGGCCGCCGCGAAATGACGATTGGAGAGATTTTTTGAGCGACGCACATTCCATCACCGCACCCCCGGCCGCCCACGGCGATTCCGCGCACGCCCATCACGATCCCGACGTGCCTCATCAATTTGATGATCTGGACCAGAAGAATCTCACCGACACCCTGGGCATGTGGACCTTCCTCGCCACCGAAGTCCTCTTCTTCGGCGCCATCTTCGCCGCCCTCATGCTCTATCGCTCCATGTATACCGAGGCCTTCGTCGAGGCCAGCAAGCACCTGGTCGTCGGCATCGGATTGTTCAACACCTTCGTTTTGCTCGCCAGCAGTTACACCGTCGTTCTCACCGTGCACGCCGCCAAGAAGGGCGACAACAAGCAGATCATGGTCTGGCTGGCCGCGACCAGCCTTCTGGGCCTGACCTTCCTGGGCATGAAAGTCGTGGAGTATCACAAGGATTTCCAGGAGAACCTGGTTCCCCACACCGCCGACTTCGGCATCAGCGCCGAAGTGCAGAAGGACTTCGACAACGAGCGCGACCTGCTGCCCACCCATCCCGAACTCTGGCAACAAGCCCTCGCCGCTTCCAAATGGAAAGTTCCCACCGATCGCGCCCACGCCGGCGACGCCAAGCTCCTGATGCAGCACGCCCAGCTCTTTTACGTCTTCTATTACACCATGACGTTAATCCACGCATTGCACATGGTCATCGGCCTGGGTATTTTCGCCTTCCTGATGTACCGGGCCTCCAGGGGCGCCTATACCGCGCGGGCGCACGCCCAGATCGAAATCTGCGGGCTGTACTGGCACTTTGTCGATATCGTCTGGATATTCCTGTTCCCCTTGTTGTACCTTATTCGTTGATGGTGAATTGATGTCCGATCACTCCAAACCACACGCGGCCGAGCATCAGGAAGAGTCGATGGCGACCTACAACGTCGTCTTTATTCTTCTGATGGTCCTTCTCATCCTGACTTATTACGCCTACACGATTGACCTCGGCAACGCCTACGGCATCTCCTGGAATCTGGTGGTCGCGCTCATCATCGCCGTGATCAAGGCCGCGATGGTGCTGATGATCTTCATGCACGTGCGCCTCAATCCCAAAATCGTCTGGGTCTTCGCCCTCTCCTCCTTTTTGTGGCTGATCCTGATGATCGCCGGCTTCGAGAACGACCACGTCGCCCGCGGCCTCGACGGCACCTACGCGCACGATACGTTCACGTCCGAGGCCGCCGCGATGGTCCAGGCGCAATAGACTCTGCCATGAAAGCCTGGCTTCTCGACTCGCAAACCGGCCTCGGTGCTTTGCGCCTCGGCGACGCTCCCGATCCGGCTCCCGCTCCCGGGCAGGTCGTGCTGGAGATTCTCTTCGCCGCCCTGAACCCCGCCGACCGTTACCACGCCGAAGGCCAGTACCCCGCCCATCCTCCGATGCCGCACATCCTCGGTCGCGACGGCCTTGGCGTCGTCATCGCCGCCGCGGCGAACACCACGATTCCCCTCGGCAGCAAAATGCTCATCCTCCGCGGCGAAACCGGCGTTTCGGCCCCCGGCACTTTCGCCCAGAAAACCGCCGTCTCCGTCGAAAGCCTCGTCCCCGTCCCCCCCGGCTGGACCGACCAGCAAGCCGCCGGCGCTCCCTTGGTTTACCTCACCGCCTGGCAGGCGCTGACGCACTGGCCCGATCTCCCCACCCCATCCGTTGTGCTCGTCACCGGCGCCAGCGGCGGAGTCGGCGTTGCCGCCGTGCAACTCGCCAAAGCGATGGGCCACACCACGATCGCCCTCTCGCGCAGCCCCGCCAAGCGAACGCAGCTTCTGACCCTCGGTGCCGACTTCGCGCTCGACGGCTCGACGCCCGGCTGGCCGCGCCAACTGCGCGACACCCTCGCGGGCCGCCGCGTGGACCTTGCCATCGACAACATCGGCGGCGAGCAATTCCCGCAATTGATCGAAACCCTCGGCGACCGCGGCCGCGTCAGCATCGTCGGCCGCCTCGCCGGCCCGGTGCCGCAGTTCAACACCTCCTCGCTGATCTTCCGCCGCCTGCGCATCGGCGGCGTCGCGGTCGGCGCCTATACCGCGCCCGAGAGCCGGGCCGCATGGCAGCAGATCATCCCTCTGCTCTCGGCGGCAAACGCTCGGCTGCTGGTCGATTCAGTCTTCGCTTTCGACGAGTTGCCGAAGGCTTTTGAGCGTCTGGCGGCCGGTCCGATGGGAAAAGTCCTGCTGGCCGTCTCCGGCTCGGCACAGATGGTATGATGTAGCCTGACGGAGCAGTTGCACGGGATGTTTTAAGACGGGGCGTAGCTCAGCTTGGCAGAGCGCCTGGTTTGGGACCAGGAGGCCGCAGGTTCAAATCCTGTCGCCCCGATTTTATCGTGAAAGTCACAATTTCGCGGTGACGCCCAAATGGGGCGGCCCATTTTTCTTAACAACCGTCGGGCGCGGCCCGATAGACATATCAGCTACCTACTGTCGGCCCGTATTCGAGTCGGGCTGCTTGAATCATCGGGCAGTAAGCCCTGGGGGACGAGGGTGTCTCGTTCGAGGGAGATTCCGCGCCGTGGTCAAAGAAGATGCGACCATCCTGTTCTTGCCGTTTTGGCTCTGCGGCCGCCGCTTCGGCGTGCGATTGGGTCAGGTACAGTGCGTCGTCCGCGCCGTGGACGCCGAGCCGATCCCGCAAGCCCCGACGGCCGTCCGGGGTGTATTTGATCTGCGCGGGGCCATCGTGCCATTGCTCAACATACGCCGTCGATTCGGTTTGCCCGATCGCGAGATCGGGCTGAACGATCATTTTATTATCGCCACCGCCACGCGGCGAACCGTCGCGCTCTGGGTTGACGACACCGGCGCCGTTCTTGAGCGGCCGGCCGCCGACAGGGTGCCGGCGGCGGAGATTCTCGATCGATCCGGCCAGATCGACGGCGTCCTAAGGCTCCAAGACGGCCTGCTGCTCATTCATGATCTTGACCGCTTTCTTTGCGCCCAGGAGCAAGAGGAATTGCAGATCGCCCTGGCGGCAGGAGTGCGTAGTGGAAACTAACATTCCATACGGCCGGCTGTCGCAGTTGAGCGACTTTCTCGCAACGAACATGGGGTGGAGTTTCCCGCCGCCACGGTGGGCCGACCTGCAACGTGGCGTGGCGGCCGTGGCGGGGGAGCTTGGGATGGACGACCTCGTTGAGTGCATTGAGCGTCTTCTGTCTGGCCCGCTGGATCAGAGGCAGCACGATGCCCTGGCTCATCATTTGACTGTCGGCGAGACGTACTTCTTTCGGGAAAGCCCGGGTTTTGAGCTTCTGGCGCGGCGGATTCTTCCGGCGATGATCCATTTGGAGCGGGGCCGGCGGCGCGAATTGCGGATGTGGAGCGCCGGCTGCTGCACGGGAGAAGAGGCGTATTCGATCGCCATTTCGCTGGTCGAAGCCATTGCCGATTGGCGGGATTGGAAGATCACCCTTCTGGCGACGGACATCAATCCGCGCTTCCTGCGGAAAGCCGAGGCCGGAGTGTTCGGGCCTTGGTCGTTCCGCGGGGCGCCGGCGCGGCTGAAGGAAAGATATTTCCGGGCGGCGGCGAATGATCGGTTCGAAATACAGCCGGAAATCCGAAGGCTCGTGCGCTTTGAGCAACTGAATCTGATGGACGACGTGTACCCCTCGGCGGCCAATGACGCACATGACATGGACGTGATTTTCTGCCGCAACGTGCTCATGTATTTCACGGCCGCGCAGGCTGCGAAGGTGGTCCGCAATCTGCACCGGGCACAATCGCAGGATGGGTGGCTGATTGTCAGTCCCAGCGATTCGCCGCAGGTGCTTTCCCCGCCCTATCGGAAGGTGAATCTCGACGGAGCGATCGTCCATCAAAAAACATCACAAGTTGAAGTCGCGGCGACGCCGGCGGCCATGCCTAAATCGGATACGGCGGCGGGGATCGCGGTGATGGCGGCTTTGGCTTCCGCGGCGCGCCCGTCGGCGCCGGCGAAGAGGCCTGATCCGGTCGAGCAAGCCGTTGATCCGTATGTGCAATCGGAGGCGTTGTACGCGCAAGGGCGATATGAGGAAGCGGCCCGCATCCTCAGCGGCGTGTTGGCGGCGCGGCCCAACAGCGCGGCCGCGCTTGGATTGCTGGCGCATTGTCTGGCCAACCAGAGAAAGCTGCCCGACGCGATGAAGCGGTGCGAAGAATGGGTCGTCACCGACAAAATGAATCCCGCCAGCCACTATCTGCGTTCGGTGGTCATGCAGGAACACGGATCGGCGGAAGCGGCGGTGCAGTCGCTGCTCAAGGCGGTCTATCTTGATCCCGGTTTTGCGCTCGCGCATTTCGCGCTGGGCAACATCGCCCGGGCGCGCGGAAGGTTTCCCGAGGCGGAGAAGCACATGAACAATGCACTGCGATCACTGGGAAAACTTTCGCCCGGCCACGTCTTGCCGGAATCTGACGGAATCACGGCCGGGCGGCTGGCCCACATCATCGAGAACCTCAATGGCGTGGAGGCGACCGCATGAGCGCGACAGCAGCTGCGAATTTGGAATTGACGCATGGCGGGCAGGGGCGCCTCATGGAGATTCTCAAAGCGCGCGCCCGGGCGCTGGCGCGCAGGGCCGACGATCCATCCACCGTCGGCGGGACTCTGAACGTCGTGGAATTCCGCCTGGCCAGGGAACATTACGCCTTCGAGCGGGAATTTGTGCGGGAGGTCTGCCCGCTGACGGAACTGACGCCGCTTCCCTGCACACCGGCCTTTATCGCCGGCATCGTCAACGTGCGGAGCCGGATTTTGCCGGTGATCGACATCCGCAAATTCTTCGACCTGCCCGAGGCCGGGATCACCGACGCGCACATGGTGGTGATCGTGCATGCGGCAGGTCTTGAGGCGGGGATTCTTGCCGACGCCGTTGTCGGCGCACGGTCCGTCCCGCTGGAGGCGATCCAGGCGTCGCTGCCGACCTTGACCGGCATTCGCGCCCAGTACCTGAGGGGAGTGGCGGACGGGCGGACGGCCATCCTCGACGCGCCGCGGATTTTGTCAGACCCAAACATCGTCGTGGAGCAGGAAACGCAACCGTGAATCACAAAGGCGCCACTGACCAATGGAGATTGCCATGAGATGGACCGTGGGAACAAAGATCGGAATGGGATTTGCGCTGGCGCTGGCGATTCTCGTCGGCATCGGAGCCGTATCCTATCGGAGCACGGATAAACTCACCGACACCGCGGATTGGGTGGACCACACCCATAAAGTGTTGGAAAAGCTCGACGCAACGCTCCTGGGGCTGGTCGACGCTGAGACCGGCGTTCGCGGCTTCGTCATCACGGGCAACCAGCAGTTTCTGCAGCCGTACCACGAGGGAGCGCCGGTCGTCGGGCAGTACATCAAGGACATTCGCGATCTGACCAGCGACAATCCGCGCGAGCAGTATCGGATCGACATGCTCGAGCCGCTGGCGACGCAGGAACTGACGTTCCTCAGCGACGAAATTGATGCCGTAAAAACCCGGGGCGCCAATGCCGGGGACCAGACCGTGGCGACGGCGCAGGGCAAGAAGGATCTCGACGCCATCCGGCAGGTCATCGCGGACATGAAGGGCGAGGAACACGGGCTGCTGACCGTTCGCTCGCAGGAGGCCGAAGCCAGCGCGCAAGCCACGAGGCTGACGATCGTCGGCGGAACCGTGGCGGCCTTCGTCATTCTTTCGCTCGTCGCGTTTTTCCTCAGCAGCAACATCGCCAGGCCTTTGAAGGAAATCACCCGGACGGCGGAGTTGATCGCCGCCGGAGACCTGGATGTGCAGATTGTCGTCGACGGCCGCCGGGACGAGGTCGGCGTTCTGGCCCAGGCGTTCAGCCGAATGATCCGGTCGTTGCGGCTGGTCGCCCAGACCGCCGAAAGCATCGCCGGTGGCGATTTGCGCGCCAAGATTCAACCGCAATCCAGCCGCGACATCCTGGGCAACGCATTCGCGCTGATGATCGAGAATCTGCGCAAGCTGACCGGCCAGATCAGCGAAGGCGTTGCCGTGCTCACCGGCTCGGCCAACGAGATTTCAACTTCAACCACTCAGCTAAGCTCAAGCGCCACCGAGATGGCGACAGCCGTCAGCGAAACCACCACGACGGTTGAAGAGGTCCGCCAGACGGCGCAACTGGCCAGCCAGAAAGCTAGAGCGGTGTCGGAGACCGCGCATAAAGTATCGCAAATCTCGCAGGCCGGAACCAAATCGACCGAGGAAGTGGTGGAGGGGATCGGGCGGATCAGAACGCAGATGGAATCGATCGGCGACACGATGGTGCGCCTGAGCGATCAGAGCCAGACCATCGGGCAGATCGTCGCCACGGTGGAGGATCTGGCGGCGCAATCCAATCTGCTGGCGGTCAACGCCTCGATTGAAGCAGCCAAGGCTGGAGATCAGGGCAAGGGCTTTGCCGTGGTGGCGCAGGAGGTTCGCAGTCTCGCGGAGCAGTCGCAGGAGGCGACCAATCAGGTGCGAAACATCCTTGCCGACATTCGCAAGGCAACCAGCGCCGCCGTGATGGCGACGGAGCAGGGAAGCAAGGCCGTGGAAGCCGGGGTGAAGCAATCCGGACAAGCCGGCCAGTCGATCCAGGCTCTCTCCGGCAGCGTCAACGAGGCGGCGCAGGCCGCCACGCAGATCGCCGCGTCCAGCCAGCAGCAGTTGGTGGGAATGGAACAGGTGGCGTCGGCGATGGAGAACATCAAGCAGGCCAGCACGCAAAACGTGGACAGCTCCAGGCAACTGGAGACGGCGGCGCGAAATCTCAAGGAATTGGGACATCGCCTCAAGCTGACGGTTGAAACGTACAAGGTCTGAGGCACGAGGGCGCAATGGCCACCACCGACCAGGCATTTCTAAAGAAGCTGCGCGCGACGTTCAACGCCGAGGCCCAGGAGCATTTGCAGACGATCGCGTCGATGCTCCTGGAGCTGGAGAAATCGCCGCCGAGTGATCGGTGCGCCGCGGTGATCGAAGGAGCCTATCGTGAGGCTCACAGCCTTAAAGGCGCGTCGCGGGCGGTGGACCTTTCGGATATCGAGGCGGTCTGCCAGGCGGTCGAAGGCGTCTTTGCCGCCTGGAAGCGCCAGCCGCCGAGTCTGGCGCCGGAAATGTTCGACACGCTGCATCGCGCAGTGGATTCCATCCGTGAACTGCTGACGGCGGCGGATGGCGGCTCTCCGGGGCATGACCGGCCCAAACGCGACACGCTGATCGGACATCTGCTTGAACTTCAGACGCCGGCGGAGACCGGCGGCGAACCGCCCCGTCCCGCCGCGCCGGCGCCACCGCCAATACTCGCGCCGCCGCCGCCACTCGCGCCGCCGCCAGTGCAGCCGGCGGAAGCCAAAGCCGCCGCGCCCGAATCAGCGCCGGCGGCCGTCATCGATACCGTGCGCATTCCCGTGGCCAAACTCGACGCGCGGCTCTTGCAGGCTGAGGAAATGCTGATTCTCAAATCCAAGGCCGCCCAGCGAACCGAGCAAATTCGCCAGATGAGCGGCTCGCTCGAACGCTGGTGGCAGGAGTGGGCCAAAGTGGCTTCGCAAGTGCGGTCTCTGCGCCGGGCGGCGCAACAGGAGCCTGCGGCAAACGCCGACGCGCCGGCCTTTGCCGGCGGCGCGGCGCTGGCGCGCTTTCTCGATTGGAACTGCGATTGCCTGCGCTCACTCGAAGGTAAACTGTCGCAACTGGCGGCGCAAGCTGAGCAGGATCGCCGCGCAGTCTGCCGGCAGGTGGACGATCTGCTGGAGAACTCCAAGCAGCTTCTGATGCTCCCCTTCTCGACCGTCGCGGACTTGTTCTCCAAACTGGTGCGAGACCTGTGCCGGGATCAGGGAAAAGAGGCCGACCTCACCATCAAGGGGGGCGAAGTCGGCATCGACAAACGCATTCTTGAAGAGATGAAGGACGCGCTGATTCACGTCCTGCGCAATTGCGTCGATCACGGCGTGGAGCGGCCTGAGGTTCGCAAGCGATTGAACAAGCCGCCGCGGGCGTCCATTACCGTCGCGGTGTCGCAGGTGAACGGCGACAAGGTGGAAATCCGCATCTCCGACGACGGCGCGGGCGTGGAAACCGCCAACGTCAGAAAGGCGGCCGTCGCGCACGGGATCATCTCCGACGGCGAAGCGCGGGCGATGAATGAGGAACAATCGTTGGGATTGATCTTCCACTCCGGCATTTCGACCAGCGCCATCGTAACCGAAATCTCCGGGCGCGGGCTGGGCATGGCGATCCTGCGGACGAAAGTCGAAAAGATGGGCGGAAAGATTTCGATTCAAAGCCGGCGCAACGCTGGAACGACGCTGCGAATCCTGCTGCCGCTGACGCTGGCGACGTTCCGCGGCGTCCGTGTATGCGCGGCGGGGGATCAATTCATCATTCCCACCGTGAGCATCGAACGGGTTTTGCGCGTCAGGCCTTCGGACATACAGACCGTGGAGAACAGGGAGATGATCTCGGTGCAGGGCCGCGCTGCTTCGCTGGCGCATCTGTCGGCGGTTCTGGGGTTGAGCGGAAAGGGCAGGCGGGGCGACAACACGGCGCCGATCCCCGTCGTCATCCTCCATTCCGCCGACCAGCGAATCGCCTTCGCGGTGGACGAAGTGCTTGGCGAGGGGGAGGTGCTGGTCAAGCCGTTCCGCAAGCCGCTGACGCGGGTGCCGAATCTCGCCGGTGCGACCGTGCTCGTTTCGGGAAAGGCAGTGCCCGTTTTGAACGTGTCGGACCTGATGAAATCCGCGCGAGCGTCGGCCCCCGGACGGGTTGCCAAGCCCGCCGGGGCCGGCTCGCAACCGCCGCGGTGCAAGCGCGTTCTCGTCGTCGAGGATTCCATCACCTCCAGGACGCTGCTCAAAGGCATTTTGGAGACGGCCGACTACGAGGTGAAGACCGCCGTGGACGGCGTCGACGCATTCACGGCGCTTCGGGAACAACATTTTGATCTGGTCGTCTCCGACGTGGAGATGCCGCGCATGAACGGTTTGGATCTGACGGCCCGGATTCGCGCTGATGATCGACTGTCGGAAATGCCGGTGGTTCTGGTCACGGCCCTGGAATCGCGGCAGGAGCGCGAACGCGGCATCGATGTCGGGGCCAACGCCTACGTCGTCAAGAGCAGCTTCGATCAGAGCAATCTGCTGGAAGTCGTCGGCCGCTTTATCTGAACAGGAAAACAAGATGATCGCGCACCCCATCAAAGTTCTTGTCGTGGAGGATTCGAAGGCGGCGAGAATGCTGCTGGTTCACATTCTTCGTTCCGACGCGGCGATCAAGGTGATCGGCGCGGTCCAGAATGGCTGCCAGGCGATTCAGTTCATTGAGCAGAGCGCCGGAGGCGAGGCATCGGCGGTTCCCGACGTCATTCTGATGGACATTGAGATGCCGAAGATGAACGGATTGGAAGCGACGCGGCGAATCATGGAGATTCAGCCGGTGCCGATCGTGATCTGCAGCGCCAGCAGCCGGCCGCATCAGTCGGTGAATACCTTTCGTTCTTTGGAGGCCGGAGCGGTCGCATTCGTGGAAAAGCCGCTGGGACCGACGAATCAAAACTTCTCCGCCCTGTCCGCCGGACTGCTGGAGACGGTGAAACTGATGTCGGAAGTCAAAGTCGTTCGCCGGTGGGCGAGGTTGCGAACGGACGCGGCGGGCGAAACCTGCGCGGCAGCCGAACACGCCGCGCCGTCCAGGCTCATCCGTCCGATTCCGACGCCGATCGAAGTGATCGGCATCGGCGCATCCACCGGCGGCCCCCCCGTCCTGCAAACTGTTCTCTGCGGCCTGGGTGATGATTTCCCCGTCCCCGTGCTGATCGTGCAGCACATCACACGCGGCTTTCTGCCGGGTCTGGCCGCATGGCTTACGCAGACGACCGGCATGACGGTTCACATTGCCGAGCACGGCATGGCGCTCCAGCCGGCGAATGTCTACCTGGCCCCCGACGACGTTCACATGGTCGCCGCGCCCGGCGGGAGGATCGCCCTGAACAAGGACCATCGCGACAACGGCATTCGTCCTTCCGTGGCCCATCTGTTCGATTCGCTCGCTGACGTTTACGGTCCCGCCGCCGTCGGCGTGCTCCTGACTGGAATGGGCAGGGACGGGGCGCGGGAACTGAACCGCCTCAAGCACGGCGGCGCCTGCACCATCGCCCAGGATCGCCAGAGCAGCG
>Ga0182024_10015467_pt1 | contig 14598 bp, 13 predicted proteins | sample P32metaG_FD_120480 | JGI IMG/M metagenome (GOLD analysis project Ga0182024, IMG submission 120480) | Permafrost microbial communities from Stordalen Mire, Sweden - P3-2 metaG (Illumina Assembly) | ecosystem: Environmental > Terrestrial > Soil > Wetlands > Permafrost | place: Sweden: Stordalen... | reverse complement strand
CGTCCAGCCGCTCCAGCGCTTCTACGGGCGCGGCCAGCCCCGCGACGGCGCGCAGACCGTGCAGAGCCAAGGCCTCGGGCGGCGGCGCGGGCTGGGGCAAGGCGCTCAAGGCGTCGGCGGGGGGCCGCCAGCCGGGATGGGCCAGCTCGGCGAAGACGGCGCAAACCATTCGCGCCTCCGGCGTCAACAAGGCGGGCAGATAGATGCTGAAGGCGCCGAAGCGCACGCCCAGACCCTTCAAGGCCCGGCGCTCTTTGGCGGCGAGCGCGCGGGCCTGCGCCTCCACCTTCTTGCGGTCCAGCACGCCGAACTGCTCGACGAGCTGATAGGCCAGGCCGCGAGCCAGTCCTTTGAGCCGTCCGTCGGCTATGGCCTCCTTCATCTGCTTGAGGACGAACAGCCGACGGCTGGCCTCGGCTGCGACGAAGGTCTCCAGTCGCCGGGCGGCCCGCTCGCGCGCCGCAACAGGACCATGCTCGCCCAAGAGGCGCACCCTCGGCGAAAACAGCGCGCCGCCGGTGAGTTGGCCAGTCGCCTGGCCTCGCCAAATCACCATGCCGTCGGCCGCTAGAGCGAAGGCCTCGTCACTCTCGTCCGCCAGCACGCCAAGGCGACGGGCGATCTCCGGCGCCACCGCCCGCTCGACCGCGCCGCGCAAGGCGCGATCTTCAAGCGCCGATGCGCCGCGCGCTGGCTCGAAACGGAGGCCGGCGAGCGTCCCGACGAAATAGCCCTCTACCGTAACCGCACCATCGGCGCCGATCCCGCTCAGGATCGGGCCGGCGCCTTGGCTCAGGCTACGCATCAGAGTGCTGGTGCGCCGGTCAATGAACCGCTGCATCAGCTGCTCGTGAAGGGTGTCGGACAGCCGGTCCTCCAAAGCGCGAGTACGGCCCTGCCAGGCCTCAGGATCGGCCAACCAGTCGCTGCGGTTCGCGACATAGGCCAAGGTGCGCACCCTGGCCACGCGCGCCGACAGGGCGTCGATGTCGCCGTCGGTGCGGTCCAGGCTCGCGAACTGGCCTTGTGCCCAGTCCTCTGGCAGGCGCCGATTCCTTTGGGTCAAGTGCTCGAACATTGTCCTGAGCAAGTGGGTATGGTCGTCCTGAGTAGTCTTGCGAAAGTCCGGGGTCTGGCAGACCTCCCACAGCCGGATCAGGTTGGCGCGATCGCGGCAGCGGCGGATAACAGTCTCATCGACCGCCAACTGGCGCAGGGTAGTCTCGTCCTGACTTTCCTCCGATAGTTTCAAACCCGACATCGGCGGCGGGATAGCCAGGGAGCGCATCAAACCTTGCAGCGACTGGAAATCCAGTCGAGCGTTGCGCCATTCCGCCGCGGCTACCGGCTGGAAGACGTGGCCCTCGACCGCGGCCACCAAGTCTGGGTCCATGTCCGGGCACTCGCCGGTGACGCCGAAGGTCCCGTCCGTGCGATAGCGCCCGGCCCGGCCGCCGATCTGGCCGATCTCTTGGCTGTAGAGCCAGCGGGTGCGCCGCCCGTCAAACTTACGCAGGCCGGCGAAGGCGACATGATCGACGTCCATGTTCAGCCCCATGCCGATGGCGTCGGTGGCCACCAGAAAATCGACTTCGCCGGATTGGAACAGGGCGACCTGGGCGTTGCGGGTGCGCGGGCTGAGCGAGCCCATCACCACCGCCGCCCCGCCGCGCTGGCGGCGGATCAACTCGGCGATGGCGTCACGAACCAGGAGCCGATCCAGCAGCTCTCTTCGGGAGAGGTCGCGCTCGCGACCTCCTATAACGGCCGCGTCATTCCCGCCAACCGGAGCGGTGCCAAGATCGGATTTACGCCGGACTACGGCGCCATCAGCGGCGACTATATCGGCGTGATGAAGACCTCGAAAAACGCGAAGGAAGCGTTCGAGCTGATCAACTACATCGTATCGGAGACCAAGGCCGCGGCCGAGTATATGACGCTCACCACCTATACGAGCCCGAATACCGAGGCGCTCAAGCTCGTACCCAAGGATCTCGCCGACACCCTGCCGACGAATCCCGCCCTCAAGGGCAAGGTGTTCGTCAAGGACGACAACTGGTGGGCCGATAACATCGAGAAGACCACGGTTCGCTTCAAGCAGTGGCAATTGTCATAATAAGCGGCGCGCCCGATCAGAAGTCGGCAAATGTCGCGATAGACGCAGAATCGAGCGCTTCGCGAAAGGCGCGCGAGCCGGAGCCCTGTGACCGCGCGCCCTTCGTCGGAAAGCGAATCGCTTCCCGCCGGCTTTGGCTCCTCTTGCCGGCTCTATTCCTCTATGGCCTGCTGATGGGGGTGCCGTTCTTCTTCATCCTGCGGCTCAGTCTGAGCGATGGGCTCGAGCATTATCGCGACGTGCTGGCGAGCCCGGTGCTTGGCCGGGTGGTCGAGAACACCCTCGTGATCAGCGCCGCGACCACGCTAGTCACCCTCGTGCTCGCCTATATTTATGCGGCAGCGCTTTGGCGCGCCGGGCCGCTTCTCCGCAGCCTGCTTTTCGGCCTCGTCCTGCTGCCGTTCTGGACGGGCGTCCTGGTCAAGAATTTCGCCTGGGCGGCGCTGTTGCAGGATAACGGCGCCGTCAACGACCTGCTGCGCGGGCTTGGTCTGGTCGAGGGGCGTCTTTCGCTGCTACATAATCGGCTGGCCGTGATTATCGGCATGGTGCATTACGTCTTGCCCTATGCGGTCTTCCCCATCTATGCGGCGATGATCGCGATCGACCGGCAGCTCGAACGCGCGGCACGAAGCCTCGGCGCACCGATACGCAAGGTTATCTGGCATGTTACTATCCCGCTCAGCCTACCCGGCGTCTATGCCGCAGCTTTGCTCGTTTTCATCATCTCGACGGGCTTCTTCATCACGCCGATCATTCTCGGCAGCCCCGGCGATATGATGATGGCCAATATGGTCGACTTCTACGCGCATCAGATCGTCGATTTCGACGGAGCGGCCGCGCTCTCGGTTCTCGTCATCCTGGTCGTCTCGGTGCTGGTCTTCGTCTACCAGCGATTGCCCAAAGAGGGACAATATGGCAGCGTCTGAGCCGTCGATCCTCGTTCAGGGGGCGCCTCTGCCCCATGTCGGGCGACGCGAGCGCGCCGGCAGGCTCCTGCTGCTGGTGGCGGCTTTGCCGATCGCCATCTATCTCCTGCTGCCGACCCTGGTCGTCGTTCCCATGGCGCTCACCAAAGGCCAGATGATCCAGTTTCCCCCGGAATGGATCTCGATCCACGCCTTCACCGATTATTTCAGCGATCCGCAATGGATCGACTCGACCATTACGTCCTTCAAGGTCGCAGTCCTGGCGACGACGATCGCCTGCATCGTGGGACTGCTCGCCGCCATCGGCCTGCACGGCAAGGCCTTTCCGGGACGAAGCGCCGTCGTCGGCGTTATCCTGGCACCCATCGTAGTTCCGCTTGTCGTGCTCGCGCTCGCCGATTATCTTTTCTTCGCCAAGCTTCAGCTTGCCGGCGACTGGGTCGCAATCGGCTTTGCCCATAGCCTACTGGTGACGCCCTATGTCTTCATCACGGTGCAGAGCAGCCTGGTCGGGCTGAATCCATCGCTGATCCTGGCCGCCCGCAGCCTGGGCGCGAGGCCGCTCTCGGTCCTGCGGCATGTCTATTGGCCGGTGACGAAGCCGGGCATTCTTGCCGGCGCGATCTTCGCCTTCGCCGTCTCCTTCGACGAGGTCGTGATTGCGCTCTTCCTACAAGGACCCGATGCGACGACCCTGCCGGTGCGGATGTTCACCAGCATTCAATATGATCTTACGCCGAAGATCGCAGCCATCGCGTCGCTACTGCTTGGACTCGCCGCGATCGCGCTTGCGGCGCAGGGCGCGCTAGCCTTCCGCGGCTACGCGCGACGCCGCCTGTCTGCAACTTGACCGAAATGGATGGATAGCGTGACCACGGCGGCCGATCCGAATCAAGTTCCCCGCGTGACAGCGATCTCGGCCGACCGGCCGGCGGGACGCAGGGTGGAAGTGAGCGGTGTCTGGAAGGCCTATGACAATGGCCCCTATGTGCTTGAGGACGTATCCTTCACCCTGGAACCCGGGGAGTTTCTCACGCTCCTCGGCCCGAGCGGCTCGGGCAAGACGACGACGCTCATGATGGTTGCCGGCTTCGAGCAACCGACGCGCGGCGAGATCCGCGTTGGCGGCCGCAACGTCGCGCGGCTGCCGGCCGAGCAACGAAATTTCGGCATCGTCTTCCAGGGCTATGCGCTGTTCCCGCATATGACGGTGCTGGAGAACGTAGAGTTCCCGCTACGGATGCGGGGGTTAGCGCGGCGCGAAGGCCGGCGGCGCAGCATGGATATGCTGGAGAAAGTGGGCCTGGAGCAATTTTTCAAGCGCCGTCCGCGCGAACTGTCGGGTGGCCAGCAGCAGCGGGTGGCGTTGGCACGGGCGCTGGTATTCGAACCGGACGCGCTATTGCTTGACGAACCGCTCGGCTCGCTCGACAAGCGGCTACGCGAGACACTGCAGCTTGAGATCAAGGCGATCCAGCGCCGCGTCGGCATCTCGATCTTGTTCGTCACTCACGACCAGGACGAGGCCATGATGATGTCGGATAACATCGCGGTCATGTGGAACGGCCGTATTGTGCAACTCGGCTCGCCCATCGAAATATATCAGCATCCGCGCACGCCCTTTGTCGCGAGCTTTCTCGGCGAAACAAATCTCCTCGCAGCCACCGAATGCGGGACGGACGGAAAGGTGACCCAGGTCCGCTTCGCCGATGGCAGTCTCGGTCTTGTTCGGGAGCCCAATCGCGGCGGGCGCGTCCGAACCGCGGAGGGCGACGTCGTGCTATCGTTGCGCCCGGAGAGGATCAGGTTGCTGGGCCCGTGCGATTCCGCCGACGGCGTGATAAGTGGAATCCTGGTCGAGCGTACTTTTCTCGGTCGCCAGACCCGCTACGTCGTCGAGGCCTTGGGGCAAAAGCTGATCGTCAGCACGAGCGAGCCGCCACTGCCGAACGAGCTTTCGCTCGGCAAGCCGGTCCGGCTCGGCTGGGCCCGCGGTGATGCACAACTGCTCGCGATGATCCATGATTGAGCCGTTGCTGCTTGACGGAGGGAGGGCGTGACAGCAAGACTAGGGATGCTGAAATATCGCAGGCAGGGCCCGAAGCGAATCGACCGCGTCTCCGTCATGCGCGCAAATGACGTAGCGATTCTCAGCCGAGGGGCACTTGAATAGGATAGGCGATCCACGATCGTCTATCCGTGGAAAGGGTCGAAATGCTCCGGGTGCGAAATGCGAGTGACGAGAGGGAGCCGAGAATCGGCGAACGTCTGAGGGAAATCAGGCGGCGTGACTCCCTCACGCTTCAGGTGGTCGCCGACAAGTCAGGGGTCGCAGCCTCTACGATCTCGAAGATCGAGAATAGACAAATTTCGGCTTCCTATGACACGCTCAAGAAGATATGCGACGGGCTTTCCATCTCGCTCGAGGATCTGGTCAATCCGGCGCATCGTGTCTTCACCTCGGGACGGCGGGCGGTCACGCGCCTGGGCGAACCGATCCGCTTCGAGAGCGGCCAGTACGATTATCAGGTCCATGCGAGCGAGTTGTCGCGCAAATCGATGGTCCCTTTCGAGATGACCGTCCGGGCACGCAAGCCCGATGAATTCGATCACTGGAGCCGGCATGACGGCGAGGAGTTCGTCTACGTCATGAATGGCGCCATCATGGTGCATACCGAGATCTACGCGCCCTTCCGCCTGAGCAAGGGGGAGAGTGCCTATTTCGACAGCGGCATGGGCCATATCTACGTCTCGGTCAGCAAGGAGGATGCGCAGATCCTCTCGATCTGCTACGACCCGCAAAGCGGCCGTGGCGACGTGCAGGAATTTATGTCGATGACGACCCAGCAGGCTGACGCTAAATAACGCACGCGAGCGCCGGCAACGCGGGCGCGGTCATATGTTGCCGATAATTTCCGTGAGCCGTCTCATGACGAGCCAAATACAGCTACGCCGGACGAAGCCGACACCGCGACCGTCATTCGCGCTAAGGGCAATGTCAGAGTAACGGCAGGCCGCTTGCGGGTTCCGTAGTTTGCCCAAACCCAAGCGCCGATTAGGCTGCGAGAGTGCGCCACTCGGCCAGCGCGGCTGAGCGTCTGTGGTTGTAAACGTCGCGGTTGACGAGATGATGCTCCTGATTGAAATGGTTGTGGACCTGCGCGTGAATTGAACTGAATTTTTGCGGGGTCTTCATGCTACGAAACCGCTGCACAGCCCGCTCTCGCCGTCGAAATGGCTGATGGGAATTCTCTGCCCGATTGTTGAGCCGTCGGCCAGCCCGGGGCGTCGATCAGGACCGGCCTTCGCGTCGCGCAGATTTTCTCGAAGAACGGCAAGGTGCAGGGCGTGCTCACGGATCAAGGCATCATTCCCGCCGATCTCGTCTTCATCGCCAACGGGCTCTGGATGTCCGACCTTCTTCGGCGAACTGTGGGCGATGGCCCGCTTCCCGGCCTGCCATTCACCGCGGGCCGAGGCTGGCTGATCCAGTTGGGCAAGCTCGATTTCGAACTGCCATGGATCGTCGAAGAACTCACCTGGCCTGATCAGGAGGAATTGGGAAAACGGATGAGCCTCAAAGGCCTTTCGGACGTCGCCGAGCAGCGGGACGATCAGCCCGCCGTGGAAGCGATTTGCCTCAATCCGATGCGCGGCGGCGACGCGCGGCTGGGGGCCTGCGTCCAACCGGCCTTTCGGGATCTCACGCGCAATACCGACATGCCCAGCCGCATCGCAAGCCGCACGCTCCGCATGCTTTCCGGTCTCGGCTCGCCAGCCGTCAAGAACGTCTACCCCGGCAACAGGCCCATGCTTTCCGACGGTCTTCCGGCAGCAGGGAAGACGTCGATTGAAGGCCTGTTCGTGCACGGCGGCGTGGGTTCGATTGGAATGCACGCGGCGCCGGCCACCGCGCGCTGGCTCGTGGACGCCGTCCTGGCCGGCGACGGCAATCCGGCGCAGGAATGGTTGCGGCCAGATCGCTTCTCCGGATGGGTCGGATAGCCACTAAGATATCCACTTTTCAATCGATCCGGGGCGGTCCTGAACATTTTCCCGGCGCGCGTCGGGGACAATCAGTTGATCCTTGGGAGCCCAGCTCTTTGTGGACATTATACAATTGCCAACGGGTCGACGGAAACGACGCGTTTAAGCGCGCGAAGCGAAAATGTCGACTTCGAATGGCGGATGCCTTCGATCCTATATAGCTGTTCGCGCAGGAAACGTTCGAAGTCGGAGGTGTCGGCGACTGCTACTTTGACGAGATAGTCATATTCGCCGGTCACCAGATGCGCTTCCAGCACTTGCGGGATGCGGGCAAGGGCTTGGCCGAACCGCTCAAGGACCTTCTCGTCATGCTTCTCAAGCGTAATCTCCACGAAAACGATATCGTGAAATCCGATTGCCGCCTGATTGATGATGGCGACGTATCGCTCGATGGTTCCGTTTGCTTCCAAGCGCTTGACGCGAGTCCAGCACGGCGAGGGTGAAAGACCCACCTTTTCGGCCAGTTCGTTAATCGTAAGTCTGCCGTTCAAATGGAGAGCGGACAGGATTTTGCGGTCGGTCGAATCCAGGCCTCCGCCTTTGCGGCTGCGCGAGATTACAGAAGACATATCTGACATCCGCCTATTTCACAGAATGATCATCTGCATATAGCCCAAAATAGGCAAATAAAAAGAATTTTTTCTGCAACGGGACCGAATAAGATTTTCGGCGTCGGAGAAGCAATCGGTGCTGAACGAATCTTTTCATTCTGATGGGTCCATCGCCCTTTCGGTGGTGGTGGCCGACGCCTTCGATGGCGCCGTGCGATTGTTGGGCGACGCACAGAGGTTCGGTTTCCGCATTCGTGCGTTCCACGTCGATGCTCTTGAAGGCGACGGTGCGTCGATACGTATGACGCTCGCCTTTCCGCCAGAAATCGACGCATCTCAGGTCTGTTGGAGACTGGCGCGACACGCAACCGTGATTTCGCTCGAAGCCGCCTGACGAGATTTTGAGGACGAACCCAGGAGAACGCGCGTGCCTGAGGCCATGCCTGCTTCGCTACATGTTCCCGAGCCCATGGCGAGACCCGGGCACAAGAGCGACTATAGCAATTTACAGTTTTCCCATGCGGGCGAGGTGCGGCGGCCTCCGCACGACGCCACCCCAGACGGCGTGAGAGATCTGGCCTATTCGCTCATCCGCGTGCTGGACGATGGCGGGGCGGCGAAAGGCCCGTGGGCTCCGGCGCTCGACGCGGGCGCATTGCGGAGCGGGTTGCGGGCGATGCAGAAGACCCGCGCCTACGACGCTCGCATGATGAGGATGCAGCGCCAGGGCCAGACGTCCTTCTACATGCAGTGCACCGGCGAGGAAGCGATTGCCTGCGGCTTCCAGGCGGCGATCGAGAAAGGCGACATGAACTTCCCGACCTATCGCCAGCAGGGATTGCTGATCGCGCAGGACTGGCCGGTCGTCGACATGATGTGCCAGGTCCTCTCGAACGAGAAGGACCGCATGAAGGGACGCCAACTTCCGGTGTTTTATTCCTCGCCGGAAGCCGGATTCTTCTCGATCTCCGGAAACCTCGGCACGCAATTTGTTCAGGCGGTCGGTTGGGCGATGGCTTCGGCGATCCGTGGTGATTCGCGGATCGCGGCGGCCTGGATCGGCGACGGCGCGACTGCCGAAAGCGATTTTCATGCCGCCCTGGTCTTCGCCTCCGTGTACCGTCCGCCGGTGGTGCTCAATGTTGTCAACAACCAATGGGCGATCTCCACGAACCAGATCATAGCAGGCGGCGAATACGCCACCTTCGCCGCACGCGCCCACGGCTATGCCATCCCCGCGCTGCGCGTCGATGGCAACGACTATCTCGCGGTCTATGCGGCGACGAACTGGGCGGTGACGCGGGCGCGACAGGGGCTAGGGCCTACGCTTGTCGAATGGGTGACCTACCGCGCGGCGCCGCATTCGACCTCGGACGACCCGTCGAAATACCGGCCAAAGGACGACCAGCAAGCATGGCCGCTGGGCGACCCGATCGACCGACTCAAACGACATCTGATCTCGCTTGGCGAATGGAGCGAGGCGCGCCACGTCCAGCTGTCTGCCGAGATGGAAGAGGAGATCGCCGCCGCCGCCCAAGAAGCGCGTGGCTACGGCACGCTTCACGAGGGTCCAAAATCAAGTCCGGCCACCATCTTCGAGGACGTTTACAAGGACATGCCGAGGCATCTGCGCGAGCAGCGCCAGCAGATGGGATACTGACGATGGCGCGCCGGACGATGATCGAGGCCATCCGAGACGCGATGGACGTGATGATGGAACGCGACGACCGCGTGGTGGTCTTCGGGCAGGACGTCGGCTTCTTCGGCGGTGTTTTCCGCTGCACCGAGGGGCTTCAAAAAAAATATGGCTCGGCGCGCTGCTTCGATACGCCGGTTTCCGAAACCGGCATTGTCGGGGTGGCGGTGGGCATGGCTGCCTACGGCCTGCGTCCAGTGAGCGAAATCCAGTTCGCGGATTACATGTACCCGGCCTATGACCAGATCGTCTCGGAAGCGGCCAGGCTTCGCTTTCGCTCCGCCGGTGATTTCACGGCACCGCTCGTCGTGCGTATGCCTTGCGGAGGCGGCATTTTCGGCGCCCAGACACACAGCCAGAGCCCCGAAGCCCTGTTTACCCATGTCGCGGGCCTCAAGACGGTAATCCCGTCCAATCCGCACGATGCAAAAGGGCTGCTGATCGCGGCGATAGAGGACGATGACCCGGTCATCTTCCTCGAGCCTAAGCGCCTCTACAATGGGCCGTTCAACGGTCACCACGATCGCCCCATCGTGCCGTGGTCGAAGCATGAACTCGGCGAGACGCCGGACGGCCACTACACGCTCCCGATTGGCCAGGCGGCCGTCCGTCGCGTCGGGTCCGCCGTTACCGTCATCGCTTACGGCACCATGGTGCACGTTGCAGAAACGGCGGTGGAGGAAACCGGCGTGGACGCGGAGATCATCGATCTTCGCTCGCTTGTGCCGTTGGACATCGACACGATCGTCGCATCCGTGTGCAAGACCGGACGCTGCGTAGTCGTACATGAGGCCACGCGGACCTCCGGCTTTGGAGCCGAACTCGCAGCAGAGATACAGGAACGGTGCTTCTATCATCTCGAAGCCCCGGTCAGGCGCGTGACCGGATGGGATACGCCGTATCCGCATGCACAGGAGTGGGATTATTTTCCCGGTCCCGACCGTGTCGGTCGGGCCCTCCTCCAGGCGTTGGAGGGTTGAGATGGGTTTGCGGATTGTAAAGTTGCCGGATGTAGGCGAAGGCGTGGCCGAAGCCGAGATCGTCGAATGGCACGTGGCCGAAGGCGACCATGTCGTCGAGGACCAGGTCCTGGCCGCCGTGATGACCGACAAGGCAACGGTCGAGATCCCCTCGCCGGTTTCCGGAACGGTCGTTGAATGCGGCGCCGAGATCGGGACCATCCTTGCGGTGGGCTCGAGGCTCGTGACGATCGAGGTGGGTGGAGGAACAGCGGCGGCCGCGCAGGACCAGACCATCCATTCGTCGGAGGAAAGCAGGCGGCTTGCGGCGGAGACATTAAGGCATCCCACAGACGCAGCACTGCCGAGCGCTTCCGCGTCCGGAGCGGAGGCTGGTACGACGGCCCGGATCGTTGTTCCCGCCAAGCCGTCGCCTGCGCCCGCCTCGGCGCCGCCGACCGCCCGTCCCGGCAACCCCGGCGAGAAGCCGCTCGCGCCGCCAGCGGTGCGGGGACGAGCGCTGGAGCTTGGCGTCGATCTGCGTCAGGTGGCGGGCAGCGGGCCGGCAGGGCGCATCACGCACGAGGATATCGACGCCTTCCTGGCTCGCCCGTCGAGATCGCCAGCGCCGTTCCAGTCCCGGCGATCGGGAACCGAGGAGATAAAAGTCGTCGGACTTCGCCGGAAGATCGCCGAGAGGATGGCGGAAGCGACCCGGCGCATCGCGCATTTCTCCTATATCGAGGAGGTGGACGTCACGGCGCTGGAAGAACTGCGCGCTCATCTCAATGCGCGCTTTGCCGGCAGCCGTCCGAAGCTTACCATCCTGCCTTTTATCGTACGCGCGATGGTCGTTGCTATAGAGGAATTCCCGCAGTTGAACGCGCACTATGACGACGAGCGGGAAATCATCACGCGCCATGCAGGCGTGCATGCGGGCATCGCCACCCAGACGCCGTCTGGGCTGATGGTCCCGGTGATGAGCCATGCAGAGGCGTACGATCTATGGGGCTGCGCCGGCGAGATAAGGCGTCTTGCGGACGCCGCGCGAGACGGCTCCGCTAAACGCGAAGAACTGTCGGGTTCCACCATCAGCATCACGAGCCTCGGCGATCTCGGTGGCATAGCCACCACGCCGGTGATCAACAGGCCCGAGGTCGCCATCGTCGGCGTGAACAGAATCGCCGTGCGGCCGGCCTGGCGGGACAATCAGTGCGTGCCGCGGAAGATGATGAATCTGTCCTCCTCTTTCGACCACCGAGTGATCGACGGTCAAGAGGCTGCGATGTTTATCCGGCGGATCAAGGACTTTCTCGAAAAGCCCGCCACCATGTTCATCGACGGCTGAGATGGAAGAACTGTCGACGAAGGTACTCGTTATCGGCGGCGGACCAGGCGGATATGTCGCCGCAATCCGGGCCGGGCAGCTCGGCCTCGCCACCGTGCTGGTTGAGGAAGCCAAACTGGGCGGGACTTGCCTTAACATCGGATGCATCCCCTCCAAAGCGATCATTCACGTCGCGGAAGCTTTCTATCAGATGAAAGCGCATGAGACGTCATCGGCGTTCGGCCTCAGCACGGGCGACACGCGGCTGGATTTCGCGCGAACTCGGGCCTGGAAGGACGCGATCGTCGGCAGGTTGAACTCCGGCGTCGGCGCACTTCTCAAGAAGCATAAGGTCAGGGTGCTGGAAGGAAAAGCGGAGCTTCAGGACGGCAAAACATGCGTCGTTTCGATCGTGGGGAGTCTGACACGAATCCGGGCTGAGCATCTGGTGATAGCGACTGGATCGCGTCCCGCGGAGATTGCGCCGTTGCCTTTCGGCGGCTCTGTCATGTCGTCGAGCGAGGCGCTTGCGCTGGAGAGTGTTCCCAAAACGCTCGCGGTTGTGGGCGCTGGTTATATCGGCCTCGAACTCGGTATGGCGTTCGCCAAGCTCGGATCCGACGTCACAATTATTGAGGCCGCAGGCTCGATTCTGCCTGCCTGGGATGCCGAACTGACGAAGCCAGTCGCCCGGCGCCTGCAGGCCCTGAAAGTGACGGTCATGACAGGGACTGCAGCACGCGGCCTGTCGGCGGACGAAAGCGCTCTTCTGGTGGCCAAGGGAGATGGCGAGCCCATTTCAGTCCCCGCTGGGAAAATCCTCGTCGCGGTCGGCCGCAAGCCACGGACGGAGGGGTTCGGCCTAGAGAGGCTGGATCTCGCCATGAATGGCGCGTTCATCGGGATCGACGACCGTTGCGCCACGTCTATGCGCGATGTCTGGGCCGTCGGCGACGTGACAGGCGAGCCGATGCTAGCGCATCGTGCGATGGCTCAGGGGGAAATAGTGGCCGAGATCATCGCGGGAAAGCGCCGGGTGTTCGATCCCATCGCGATTCCCGCCATATGCTTCACCGATCCCGAGATCGTCTCTGTTGGGCGGTTGCCGCATGAGGTAACAGCGGCCGGCAGAGAGGTGGTCATCGGAACTTTTCCGTTTGCCGCGAACGGCCGCGCCATGACGCAGGACGACGATGCCGGCTTTGTGCGCGTCGTCGCGCGCGCCGACAATCATGTCATTTTGGGGATCCAGGCCGTTGGATTGGGTGTGTCGGAACTGTCGTCCGCCTTCTCGCTGGCGCTGGAGATGGGAGCGCGCGCGCAGGACATAGCGGCGACCATCCATGCCCATCCAACACGGGGAGAAGCGTTCCAGGAAGCAGCACTGGGCGCGCTGGGGCATGCGGTCCATTTCTGAAAGGAATGCGTTGCGATGTGCGAGGTAAAATGGATTTCAGTTTGAGCGGCGAACAGGCGGCGATCGTCGAAATGGCGCGTGGCTTTGCTGCGGAAGAACTGGCGCCCTTCGCAATAGAATGGGACCAGGCCAAGCACTTTCCGGTCGACACGCTGCGCAAGGCCGGCGGCCTTGGCATGGGCGGAATCTGCGTGCGCGAAGACGTTGGAGGGTCGGCGCTCGGCCGGCTCGATGCCGCCCTCATCATCGAGGCGCTCGCCAGCGGCTGCCCCTCGGTCGCCGCCTATATCTCGATCCACAACATGTCGGCGTCGATGATCGACCGCTATGGAATGGACGAGCAGCGTCGCCAGTGGCTGCCGGGCCTTGCCACGATGGATAAGCTCGCCAGCTATTGCCTGACGGAGCCGGGCGTGGGGTCCGACGCGGCTGCGCTGAAGACGCGCGCGGTGCGCGACGGCGACCACTATGTGCTGAACGGCCAGAAGCAGTTCATCTCCGGTGCCGGCGCCTCAGACATCTATGTCGTCATGGCGAGGACTGGAGACGACGGGCCGAAGGGCATCTCCACGCTTGTGATGACGGCCGATACGCCTGGCCTGTCGTTCGGCGTGAACGAGAAGAAGATGGGCTGGAACGCTCAGCCGACGCGAGCGGTGACGTTCGACGGCGCGCGCGTGCCTGTCGCGAACCGCCTGGGTAACGAAGGTGACGGTTTCCGCATCGCGATGTGGGGGCTCGACGGCGGACGCCTCAACATCGCGGCCGCCTCGCTCGGCGGCGCGCAGACCGCGTTCGATAGGGCTGTGTCCTACATGCGCGAACGCCGCGCTTTCGGACAAGCGCTGACCGACTTCCAGGCATTGCAGTTCCGCCTCGCCGACATGGCGACGGAGTTGGAGGTGGCGCGCACCTTCCTGTGGCGCGCCGCCGCCGCGCTCGACGGGGGCGCGACCGATGCGACAAGGCTGTGCGCCATGGCAAAGCGCTTCGTCACCGACGCCTGCTTCGAGGTAGCCAACCAGGCGCTGCAACTCCACGGCGGCTACGGCTATCTGTCGGAATACGGGATCGAGAAGATCGTCCGCGACCTGCGGGTTCACCAGATCCTCGAAGGCGCCAACGAGATCATGCGGATGATCGTCGCCCGCTCGATCGTCGGCGAACCTTGAGCGCGCGTAGGACGCTCGTCGCGGTCGAAGACACTGCCGTCGAAGCCTTTTCGAACCGCACGACAGGGGCTGTTCAGGCGCGGATAAGCAGGGGAGCACATCATGGCGCAAGCGATCGCCTTCATCGGGCTTGGCAATATGGGCGGCCCGATGGCCGCCAACTTCGTGAAAGCCAGCTTTCACGTCGCCGGCTTCGATCTCAACGCGACTTTGGTGCACGGATAGCGCCGTGGCGGCATTTTTAAGGAGTGTAGGGGCAGATGTTTGCCCTGGCTATCGCGGGGGTCTGTCGTGCCGTTTCATTCAACGGGCCGGCGCCACATTGCCCGTCAGCGGCATCGAGTGACCAATTGGCGGGATTATGACGCAGCGCTTCGCAATCGT
>Ga0182024_10015466_pt1 | contig 14598 bp, 13 predicted proteins | sample P32metaG_FD_120480 | JGI IMG/M metagenome (GOLD analysis project Ga0182024, IMG submission 120480) | Permafrost microbial communities from Stordalen Mire, Sweden - P3-2 metaG (Illumina Assembly) | ecosystem: Environmental > Terrestrial > Soil > Wetlands > Permafrost | place: Sweden: Stordalen... | reverse complement strand
TTTTCCAAAGGGTGTTAAAGCGCAGAATGAACGACAGACAAACAAAAATACAAATGACAGCAGACCGGCAGAGTCCATCTTATTTTCTGCGCTCAGTGGTCTAAAGGATGGGGTCCACTTCTGCAATCCGAGCCCGACCCATTCTTAAAATTAACTGTAAAAGAGCTTTTAGCTCGAATCCCGCTTGATATGCGCTGACACTGGGCCGGTGAAACCCAGCATTTTCATGGTCTGCTCAAACAAAGAGGCATCAGTCAGCCACTCGTTCCGGTGGTTGCGCATTCTTGTCTTTCTGTTGGGGCTTGCGCCTGTTTCCCCATGTTTCGCCGCGTCCGCCCCGATTCCAAATATTGTTTTTATCCTGGCCGATGATCTGGGTTACATGGACATCGGCGCGAACAATCCAAAGAGCTTTTACGAAACTCCCAACATAGATGCCCTGGCCAGGAAGGGCATGCGATTCACGCAAGGTTACGCGGCCTGCTCCGTTTGTTCACCGACACGGGCCAGTATCATGACCGGCAAATATCCACCTCGCGTTGGCATCACAGATTTTATCGGCGGCAACCGCACCGGCAAATTGAAGCCCGCGCCTTATCAAAACCATTTGGGCCTCGAGGAAGTCACGATCGCCCAGCGGTTGCGCGAGGCGGGTTATACCAACTTTTTTGCCGGCAAATGGCATTTGGGCGAAGGGCGCTTTTCTCCGAACGCTTTCGGTTTCGGCCCCGGACTGGTCGGCCCCCTGTTTTATTATCCGCCCGGCAAGGTGCCCTCGCCGGATGATCCTGTTGATCCGAAAACCACCGACTACATCGCGGACCATGCCGTGCGGTTCATTGAGGCGAACAGCGCCAGGCCGTTTTTCGCTTATCTGCCCTTCCAAGCCGTGCATATTCCCATCGGCGCACGAGCCGGTCTGGTGGCCAAGTACCGGCAAAAGGCGCAATCCGCGCCGCCGGATGCGTGGGGCAGGGAAGGCGCCTGCAAAGTGCGCCGGGTGCAAAACCACGCCGGCTATGCGGCCATGCTGGAGCAAATGGATTCCGCCATTGGCCGTGTGCTTGACGCTCTCACCCGTCGCGGAATTGCGGATCACACCATCGTCATTTTCATGTCTGACAATGGCGGTCTTTCCACGGCTGAAGGCTGGTCAACGTCGAACCTTCCGTTGCGTGGCGGAAAAGGCTGGCCCTACGAAGGCGGCATCCGTGAACCGCTGATCATCTGCGCGCCCGGCGTGACCAAAGCCGCCCGCGTCTGTGATACCCCTGTCATCAGCAACGACTTTTATCCCACACTGCTCGAACTGGCTGGGCTTCCGCTCATGCCGCAACAGCACCGCGACGGAGTCAGCCTCGTGCCGTTGCTCAAAGGCGGGAAATTGCCACGTCGTGACCTGCTCTGGCATTACCCTCATTACAGCAATCAAGGCGGCCCGCCCTGCGGCGCCATTCGTTCCGGCGATTGGAAGTTGATTGAATGGTTTGAGGACGAACACCTCGAGCTTTTCAATTTGCGGCGCGATTTGAGCGAATCAAAAGATCTCGCGGCAAAATACCCGGACAAAGTGAAAGAGCTCCACGCCCGCCTCATGGCGTGGCGCAAAGATGTGGGCGCCCTCCTGCCGGCTCCCAACCCGGCTCATGCAGCCGTTCCGCCAGCCAGGACGCCATTCACGTTTTTGGCTGGCTCCGAGCCGGAAGATTAAATAACCGAATCATGAGCGCCAGGCATCATACCCGATTCAAGGTCACACTTTGTGAGCTTGTCAGCAGCAGCGACATGGATGGAAAATGCCCTTTGACAACCCAAGGGGCTTCCCGCATAAATCCCCTCTTGCATCGGTTTCGAATCACGAATCAATTCTATGAAAAAAGGAATTCTCCTCTTCGCCGGGCTTTGCGCTTTTATCCATCTTTCATCCCGACTTTGCGCGGATGACTCGGCCCCCGCCGGCTTGAGCGTTTCGCTGGATAATATTTACCGGCTTGAAAACGTCCAATCCCGCTCGATCAGTCCCGAAAATTTCACAGGCGAAAAAGGACATGCCGGCGTGGCGACCAACGGAACCGGCAGGGGCGCGTCGCGCGAGTTGGGCCAGGGATGGAAGGTTTCTCCTTCCATTGATATCAAGGCCCGAAGCACTTTCACCCTCGCGCAAATCACCGGGCCGGGCAGCATCCGCAGCATTTGGATGACGCCCACCGGGAATTGGCGCTGGTCGATCCTGCGCTTTTATTGGGACGACGAAACCAATCCGTCGATCGAAGTGCCGGTGGCCGATTTTTTCGCCAGCGGCTGGGCCAGGTGGGACCGTTGTCCGCTGATTGATTCCGCGCCCGTCAGTGTCAATCCGCGGTGCGGCTTCAATTGCTATTGGCCGATGCCTTTTCGGAAAAAATGCCGCATCACCATGGAAAATCTGGCCGACGAAAGGATGGTGCTCTATTACCAGATCAACTACGCCCTGGGAGAAGTGCCAACCAATGCCGGTTATTTCCATGCCCAGTTCCGGCGTGAGAATCCGTTGCAGACCAAGGGAACGTACACCATTCTGGACGGCGTGGAAGGCAGCGGCCAATACGTCGGCACCTACCTGGCCTATGGCACCCATAACACCGGTTGGTGGGGCGAGGGCGAAGTGAAGTTTTTCATCGACGGCGACGATCCGTTTCCGACCATTTGCGGCACGGGGACGGAGGATTATTTTTGCGGTTCTTATGATTTCGAAGGCAAAGGGGCGGACGGCAAGATGGGCTATGCGGAATTTACCCATCCTTATTCCGGCCTGCCCCAGGTCATCCGGCCGGATGGACTCTACGATTCGCAACAGCGCTTCAGCCTCTATCGCTGGCACATTCCCGACCCGGTTCGCTTCGAGCACGATCTCAAAGTCACCATCCAGGACCTCGGCTGGAAATCAGGCGGGCGGTACCTGCAATTGCAGGATGACATTGCGTCCGTCGCATTCTGGTATCAAACCGAACCGCACAAAAAATTCCCCAAGCTCCCCACCCGCGACGAATTGGAATTGCACTGATTGGAGGCGCCTTCCTAAAATTACACATGAAATCATCCGTCCGTTTGTCCCTGCTCGCGCTGGCCGTGTCAGCCTGTGCCGCGCCGGCCCAGCTCAATCCGGGCGACCCTCTCAGCGGCCTGGAAAAACTCAAGGACTTCGAGACCAAACGCGCCTCCTCCTCGGACCCCGATTGGCGGAATGGCAACGCCGATTCCCGCCCCATCGAACCCGGCGCCACCCTGACCCTGGCCGAATTGTCCGGCCCAGGCCAGATCGTCCACATCTGGTGCACCATCGCCGACGGCGAGCCTTATTATTCGCGATTGTTGACACTGCGCATGTATTGGGACGGCGAGACGCATCCCAGCGTCGAATGTCCCGTCGGCGATTTCTTTGGCATGGGCCATGGCATTGACCGGCCTTTCACCTCCCTGCCCGTCCGCGTCACCTCTGATGGCCGGGGCCGGAATTGCTACTGGCCAATGCCCTTCCGCAAATCCGCCCGCATCACCGTGAGCAATGACGGCCAGCGGCGTTGCGACGCGTTTTATTATTATGTTGACTGGCAGAAGCATCCCTCATTGCCCAAGGACAGCGCCTATTTTTGCGCCATGTACCGGCAGGAATTTCCCTGCGTCATGGGGCGGAATTATTTGATCGCCGATCTCGAGGGGCGCGGCCATTACGTCGGCACGGTGCAGAGCGTTTATCTGGTTTCGCCGGGCTGGTATGGCGAGGGCGACGATTTCTTTTTTATTGACGGTGAAAAGGAGCCCAGCCTGCGCGGCACCGGCACGGAGGATTATTTCTGCGACGGCTGGGGGTTCCGCGAGCAATCCGGCCCCTTCTACGGCACGCCGCTCTGGGAAGGTTACAACACCGGCGACCGCGGCAGCGCCTATCGCTGGCACATTCCCGATCCGGTCGCGTTCAAAAAATCCCTGCGCGTTGAAATCGAGCACAAGGGTTCCCAGTCGTTCCCGGACGGCACCGGCTCCGGGTTCATCGAGCGCGACGACCTGATGTCCAGCGTGGCGTTCTGGTATCAAATTGAGCCGCACAAACCGTGGCCCCCCATGCCGCCCGCTTCGGAACGGCTGCCGTTTCATGACCGCACCCTGCTCAAAGGCCACGACGCCGTCGCCGCCGCCAAACATTCGGACGGCTCGGTCGTGGTGCAGAACGTCGGCGGGACGACCGACGGCCAGCAACTGTGGTTTCGGCCCCGCGACGGCCACGCCTGGGTGGAAGTCTCCTTTCAACTTGACAAGGATGAAACGGTCGAGCTGCAGGACAAAATGGTTCATTCCTTTGACTACGGCATTTACAAGGTTAAGCTCGACGGCGAACAGCTCGAGGAATTGGATCTCTACGCCCCGGAGGTCACGCCCATGGCCCAACCCATGGGAACGCGCCACCTGGCTGCGGGCACGCATATGCTGCGCTTCGAGGGCAACGGCAAGAACCCCAAGTCCACCGGGTATTTTCTCGGTTTTGACGCCCTGGCCGTCCGCATTCCCGCTTACAGCCGCGGACCCGATGAAGACCTGCGCAAACTGCAAAAACCCCGGTAAATGCCAGAAGCCAATTCCAACCCGCCGCCTTTGGTGCGCATGTCTGGAATCACGAAGCGATTCGGGCCCGTGACCGTTTTGCGGGATGTGCAATTCGAGTGCCGCGCCGGAGAAGTTCACGTGCTGGCCGGCGAAAATGGCGCGGGCAAAAGCACCTTGATCAAGATTCTCGCCGGCGTCCACACCGAATTCGAAGGCCGCCTTGAAATTAACGGCTCGCGGGGAGTGGCCGTGATTCATCAGGAGTTGTCCCTCATCGGTTCGATGAGCGTGGCGGATAATATCTTTCTGGGCCGGGCCCCGGCCCGCGCCGGTTTTGTTTGCGCAGCCAGGCAAGAACAAGACTCCCGGCGTTGGACGGCCCAACTCGGCCTGGACATCGACGTCCGCCAGCCGGTGGAAAAATTTCCCGCCGCCATCCAGCAACTCATCGAAATCGCCAAGGCCCTCAGCCAGGACGCCCGGGTCATCGTCATGGATGAGCCGACCAGCGCCCTCAACGCGCCCGAAGTCGCCCGGCTCTTCGCCTTGATCCAATCGCTCAAGGCGCGCGGTTGCGCCATTATTTATATCACGCACAAAATGGAGGAGATCGAGCGCATCGCCGACCGCATCACCGTGTTGCGCGACGGCCAGTGGATCGGCACCGCCCCGGCTGCCGAATTGCCCGCGCCGAAATTAATCCAGTGGATGGTGGGGCGCGAGTTGGGCGAACAATTTCCACGCCGCGTCCCGCATTCCGGTGGGGAACGCCTCCGCCTGGAAAACTTCAGCGTTTTCCCCACGGGCTTTTCCGCCCGGCCTGCTGTCAATCAAATTTCATTGTCGGCCCGCGCCGGGGAGGTTGTGGGCATTGGCGGGCTGCAAGGGTCGGGAGCCAGCGAGCTTTTTTTGGGCTTGTTCGGCGCTTACGGTTCCCGCACTAGCGGCGCGGCGCAAATGGACGGACGCCCCTGCCGCTTCGCCTCGCCCCGCCAGGCCATCGGCTCCGGTGTTGCCCTGCTGACCAATGACCGCAAGGCCACGGGTTTGGTCCTCTCCCTGTCCGTCGCCGCCAACGCCACCCTGGCCGGCCTGCCCGCGCTTTCGCCCGGCGGCTGGCGCAGTCCCGCCCGCGAGCGCGCCGCCGCCGAAAAAATGACCGGCCCCATGCGTTTGCGCGCCGCGTCGCTCGACGCCGAGGCCGGCACGCTCTCCGGCGGCAACCAGCAAAAAGTCGCGCTGGCCAAATCCTTGCAAACCCGGCCCCGCCTGCTTCTGCTCGATGAGCCGACGCGCGGCATCGATGTCGGCGCAAAAAGGGAGATATATCAATTGGTGGACGAATGGACGGCCCAGGGCATCGCCATTTTGCTCATAACTTCGGAAATGCCCGAATTGTTGACATTGAGCGACCGCGTCATCGTGCTGCACCGCGGGCGCATCACTGCCGAACTGGCCCGCGGCCAGGCCACGCCCGAAGCCGTCCTGGCCGCCGCCATGGGCCAGACGACCGAAGAATTATGAACGACACTGCTGACGCCGCCCGGCCGCCCGCCTGGAAAACATTTCTCGGCAGCCCGGGGGGGCGCGCGTTGCTTGCCCTCGTCTTGGTGCTGGCGGCGGGTGCGGCATTCAACGCCGACGGCGCGTTTTTTAAAATCGGCACCCATCGCGATACGCTTCGCCAGGCGTCGGTCTACGGCATTCTGGCTTGTGGCATGACGCTCGTCATCATTTCCGGCGGCATCGATCTGGCCGTTGGCAGTGTAGTGGCGTTGACGGCGGTGTGCGCCGCGACCATGGCGATCCACTGGAATTGGCCCGCCTGGGAGGTCGTGCCCGCCAGCCTGGCGATCGGCGGGGCCTGCGGCACGATTGCGGGATTTATCACGGCCGCGTGGAAGGTGCAGCCGTTCATTGCCACCCTGGCCATGATGGTTTTCGCGCGTGGCCTGGCCAAATACGCCTCGGGCGGCATGAAAGTTTCGACCGCCGTGCAAAATGCCGACGGCACGTATCATTACGTGGAGGTGCCGACGCTCTTCCGCGTCATTGATCACCGGATATTGGGCGGCAACCTTTCCATGGTGACTGTCATATTTATTATTTGCGTGGCCCTGGCGTGGCTGGCCTTGTCCCGGCATCGTTGGGGCCGCTACCTGTACGCCATCGGCGGCAACGAGGAAGCGGCGCGATTGTCCGGCGTCCCGGTGGTAGGCGCGAAGGTGTGCGCATACGCGGCTTCCGGCCTCTTTGCCGCGGTGGCCGGCCTTTGCCAGGCGGCGCAGGAACAACAAGGCGACCCCGAAGCCGGCGCGGGCTACGAACTGGTTGCCATCGCCATGGTGGTCATCGGCGGCACCAGCCTGATGGGCGGACGCGGCGGGATTGGTTTGACTTTGCTGGGCGTGCTGACTATTGGCTACCTGGATAAAATTCTCAGCATTAATGCCGTCCCCGAGGCGGGCCGTCTCGTTCTCACCGGCGTCATTATTGTCGCCGCCGTCATGACGCAGCGGCGCAACCGAACATAAACATGAGCAAACGATTCGCCCAAATTTCTTCATTCCTTGCCGTCGCGCTGTTGGCCGGTTGCAACAAGTCCGATTCCAGCGACAATGCGCCCGTCATCACGAAAGAAGGTCGCGAGGTCCCGGGAGCAGCCCGCACTTACACCGTCGGCATGTCTCAGTGTAATCTCGGTGAACCATGGCGCGTGCAGATGAACGAGGACATCCGCGCCGCCGCAGCAAAGCATCCCGAACTGAAGGTTATTTTCAAAGACGCGCAAAACGACACCCTCAAACAGCGTTCCCACGTCGAGGAATTCGTCAGCTCCAAGGTCGATCTCATCATCATCAGCCCCAAGGAAGCCCAGCCGCTCACCGAACCCGTGGCCAGCGCCATGGACGCCGGCATCCCCGTCATCGTCCTGGACCGCGCCCTCCTCGGCGACAAGTACACCTGTTTCATCGGCGCTGACAACAAGAAAATTGGCAAAGCCGCCGGGCAATGGATCGCCAAAAAACTCGGCGGCAAGGGCAAGGTCGTGGAATTGATGGGCCTGATGACCTCCACTCCCGGCCAGGATCGGCATACTGGTTTTCGCGAAGGCATCGCCGGCACTGATATTGATGTCATTTTTTCCGCCGACATGAAATGGCTCGAACCGGACGCCCGCCAGGAAATGGAATCCGCCCTGGCCCGTTTCGACCATATCGACCTGGTTTACGGCCACAACGATCCCGGCGCCCACGGGGCCTACCTTGCCGCCAAGGCCGCCGGCCGCGACAACATCATTTTTGTCGGCATTGACGCTTTGCCGCAGGAAGGCGTGGCCTACGTGCAGCAAGGAATACTTGACGCCACCTTCCGTTATCCGACCGGCGGCGCGGAAGCCGTGGACACCGCCCTGAAAATCCTCAATGGCCAGGCCCAGACAGTGCCCAAAAAAATCGTGCTGGGCACGCGCCTGTTCGACAAAAGCAACATAGCCCAAGGCGGCGAAGCTTTGCCCTGATTGATTGCGACTCGTGAGTGAGGTGGAAGCTTTGGGCTTATCTCGCGGTTGACGCTGCCGTGGCTGCCGCGACGACCGTTCCTTTGATGCCGATGAACACCAAATCCGAGGTTTTCATAGGCACCAGGTTGGACAACATATGGCAAAATGTAAAGATGCGAACGTTTGTGACTGTTCACCAAATCGCAAATGGTTTTGACTACCGCCTCAGGGAAGGCGATTCTTAACTCATCAGATGAATGGCAAATAATCCGGTGAATCCAAAACATCAAATGCCAATAATCCTCACACGCGAACCAAAGCGAGACCAGAAGCGCAGCCCAGGCTTCACGCTGATCGAATTATTGGTCGTGATTGCCGTGATTGCCATTCTTTCCGCCCTCTTGCTGCCAGTCCTGGCCAACGCCAAAAAGAAGGCCAAGCAAACCCAATGCGCCAGCAACCAGCATCAAATTGGCCTAGGTTGGATGATGTATTAATATTTGACGATCCAGCGCAAAATAGCCTTTTGGCAGTGCAGGCGGTTTTCTGCCTGGTCGAAAATTGTTTGGGCGTTGGCTTCGAAAGTCTTCACATCGATTTCCTTGCCGCGATAGGCCGGCAAACAATGCATGACAAGCGCGTCGGGTTGGGCCAGTTTGACCAATTTGCCGTTCAATTGATAGCCGGCCAGCGCGCGCAATCGCTCCGCCGATTCCGACTCCTTGCCCATCGAGACCCAGACGTCCGTGTAAAGCAAATCCGCTCCATTGGCCGCGACGCGCACATCTTCGGTGCAGACGATTTTACCGCCAGCGCGTTTTAACAACGCGGCCGATGGCTGGAATTTTTTCGGCGCGGCGATGCGCAGTTCAAAACCCAGTTTCGCCGCAGCAAATATCCAGGAGGCGGGAACGTTGCACGCGCCGTCGCCAAAAAACGCGATCTTTTTGCCCCGAATCGACCCGCGCTTTTCCTCATAGGTGAAAATATCGGTCAGAATCTGGCAGGGATGTTCCGCATCGGTCAACGCGTTGATGGTCGGCAGGGCGGCGTATTGGGCAAACTCCTCAATGTCCTCCTGCGCGTAGGTGCGGATGACCGCGCCGTGGATCATTCGTCCCAGAACGCGGGCGGTGTCCTTGATCGGCTCGCCACGCCCGAGTTGAATGTCAGAGGCGTTGAGAAACAACGGTTGCCCCCCCAGTTCCCGAATGCCCACCTCAAAGGAAACGCGCGTGCGCGTGGATGACTTGGAAAAAAGCAGCGCCCAAACCTGTCCCGCCAGCGGTTGCGATTCGCCCCGGCCGCGCCCTTTTTTCACTTTGGCGCTGGCGGCCAGAATCTGTTCAACATCCGCGCGCGACAATGTTTCGATACTCAATAAATGCTTCATGGCGATAATTTGGCGGCAACGGATTCGATGATGCGCACACCAGCGGCAGCGTCTTCTCGTGGCAGATTCAGGGCCGGAAGCACCCGGATGATCCGAGCGCCGGCGGGAATCGCCAGCAGGCCCGCTTCGTGCAATCGATTGATAAACTGAATCGCGGGCGCCTTGTCCGAAGTCGAAAATGCCGGAATATCCGCGGCCAGTTCGAGACCGATCATCAATCCCACGCCGCGGACCTGGTTGATGACATGCGGATATTTCGCGGCCAGCGCCGCCAATTGGGCCTTGAGAAATTCGCCCGTCGCGCGGGCTTGGTCCGCCAGATGATCGCGCTCGATCACTTCGAGCACTTTCAAACCCACCGCGCAGGCCAGTGGCGATCCGCCGTAAGTCGAGCCGTGCGACCCGGCCCCCAGCACGTCGGCCCACGGCTGCCGCACCCAAAATGCGCCCATGGGAAATCCCCCACCCAACGATTTGGCCATGGCGATTCCGTCCGGCAAAAATCCTTCACCGCTGGCGACACCCTCCAAAATCCGCTGGAAGCTTTGAAACCGGCCCGTTCGAAAATGCCCGCATTGCACTCCGTCCATGAGCAGCAACAGTTTTTTCTCATCACATAATTGGCGCAGGCCCAGCAAATATTCCGCCGTCGCGGCCAGCACGCCGCCTTCGCCCTGCACGCCTTCGATCAGAATCGCCACCGTCGCAGGCGACAACGCCCTGCGCGCTGCCCCCAAGTCGTTAAACGGAATATGGCGAAACCCCGGCACCATCGGCTCAAAACCCTTTTTGACTTTTGCCTGGCCGGTCGCGGAAATGGCCGCCAGCGTCCGGCCATGAAAGGAATTTTCCGCCGTGAGAATTTCAAACCGGCCTTCGTCGTGGCCGAACTTGCGGGCCAGTTTGAACAAGCCCTCATTGGCCTCGCCGCCGCTGTTGCAAAAGAATATTTTTCCGGGACCAATCAGGTTGACGAGTTTTTCGGCAAGGCCGCCCTGTGGTTCCTGGAAATACAAATTGGAAATATGAACCAGCTTGCTGGACTGCTCAGTCAACGTGCGGGTGATTTCAGGATGGGCGTGGCCCAATCCACACACGGCGATCCCTCCGCCGAAGTCGAGGTAACACTTCCCATGCACGTCCCAAATACGCGACCCCTCGCCGCGATCCAGCGCCAGATCGAATCGCGCATAAGTGGGCACGACGTTTTTTTGGAACCGTTCCTGAATGGATTGCAATTGATTATGCACCATGGCAGACCGGATGGGCAGGATGTCTCTCATTGTCGAGCCTGCGACCCGGTCATTGTTTTTCCCGGCAAATGCGGTGTTGGCGTCATCATGAGTGGATACAATGGCATGTCCGGTCGGCGGATTCAATCATGGCGTAAGCAAGAAAGGCTAACCGGCAAGAACATGCCCAAGTCAAACCGAAATAGGTCTGACTCCTTTGCGGCGAAGTCGGAAATTCGGAGATGGCTTCAATAAAGGCAAAAACCGTAAATTTCTCCGTTTTTTATCACGATAATAGTTGCAACTAATTATCAGCAAGGAATTTACGAATCGAAGACAGTTAACTGACCTCCGACCTCTAACCTTCGGTGCTCCATCCACAACTTTCGCGGCGTGGCGTCACTCTCCAGCAGCTACCTGCGGGTGTCGAGCTAAATTGTGTAATATCGAGGTGACACTTGGACAATCCTTCCCGGAAACTCCGCCCCTGTCAACCAGTTTAAAAAGTGAGAACTTGCACATCGTATCGGGAACGGAGAGATTGCCTTGTAATTGCGGCTGAACGCTCAGAAACACCGTTGATAGTTTGCTCACCTGTGATACTTGATTTTTAGTCAGCTAACTGGCCTTCGACCTCAGACCTCCGGCACTTCTATACCAGCAGACCCCTCTAAAAACTGATTTGCGCCCCTGGTCGAGGCCGAAAATAAAAACGCTCGACTTTAGAGAGAAGCTTTGAAAAGGTTGATTAAAGAGTTTAACAAATATGTCAAGGGGTCAGTCCCGCATAATCACATATTATTGTTTTTTTCCGCATCGCGCAGCAGGTTCGCCAAGGAACCGGCTGCACCCATGTTTAATCGTTGGGCAATCCATTTCAAGGTCATGGTCGTCTCCTGGCGCAACCGCCGGGCCAGCTTGAGCTTCTGGGCGTCGCCTTTGCGACGTTGCGCCAGTTCCGCGACGGTCCACCGCCGCCGCTTCAGTTCCTCCGCCAGCAGTTGTTTCGCCCACGCCTCCTCCGTTTCCCGCCGCCCCTGCCCGCCGTGATGGGGCCCGCTCCGGACCTGCATTTTCTCTAATAACGCCTCCCGAAATTCCTGGCTGCCCAAACACCAGCCACGTCGAACCGCTTTCCATTCCTTGCCCAAGTCCGCCGCCCGGCGCGCCTCCATCCGCACCGCAAACTCCCGCCGCGCAGCCGGGATGTCGCAGGGCAGACCGTGCTCCCCGAGCAACCGGTCCACCCGCAACCAGCGCGGCCGTTGCCGCGCCGGCATCAAATACGCCGGATAGCTGCTCCAGCGATAGCGGCAGAGCTTCTCTGCCGGCCCAAGCAACTTGGCCCGCACCGGATTGAGATGCACGTAGTCGCACACCGTCTTGAGATAACCCCTGCCGGCGCCTTCCACGATCAGCGCTTTGTAGCGACCGCTAAACAAGTGCCCAAAGAGTTTGTGCCGACGGTTGAAACGAGAAGTGTAAGTGCCCAGGAACCATTTCATGCCCGCCACCAAGTTGGCACCGGGAGTCTCCACCACCAAATGAAAATGGTTGGGCATCAGGCAAAGGGCATGCACCTGCCAACTGGTTTTCCGGCAGGCTTCCGTCAGCGTGTTAAGAAACAGCACCCGATCCCGGTTGGTGCGGAAAATGGGTTCCCGCCGGTCGCCGCGATTGAGGACGTGATAGACTGCGCCAGCATATTCGACTCGGAGTTTTCTAGCCACGGAACCTAATTTGCGCCAGAGACGACCAGAGATCAAGAAATATGTGATTATGCGGGACTGACCCCTTTTCGACCGTTTCGAGCCAGCGTACCGCAAGCCCAGGCTTTGGGACCATGGGAGCAGCCAGACCACGCTCTTTGCGGCGTTTTTACGCCCAATTGGCAAAGGTCTGATATTTGACGCTGATCAAGGTCGCGAACTTTTTGCCGCTCAATCCGATGCGTCCAAACTTCTCGAGCAAACTTTCCCGCCGCGCCGGGGGTGTTTGCACCCGGCCTTTGGTATCAATTTTTAAAACGCGGTCTTCCGAAGGTGCCATATTCGTCATACCATGTATGCTATGACGTTTATCATGCGATCAAATAGAGGTGCCAGGCGTGCCGCTCACTTTCATCTGGAGGATACCCTGTTAATGTGCTCACTTAAAAGACCGCGTGGAGTTCCACAAAAAGATTTTATAAACCGCGCTTTCGTCGCCATTTAACGAAGCCTCGCGAACGTATTAAACTCGTCTCGAAAGACAGATACAGAATTCAGTAAAGCATCTGCCGTACGTGGCATCTTCTGACCAAGGTTCACATCGAACGAAAAATTCCAACTGTCGCACCAAACTCCTCCTCCCGCAGATCTACGACTAGGTCCCATACTAACGTGAATGGCGTCTACAAAGGCATCACATGTGAACGAAATGGCATACTGATCCTTTCGAAGGTCATCCAGATCTAATTTGTCGACGCCGAGCTTTTTTGCACGCTCTTCCCAAGCCGTAAGATAATGTAAGAACTCATAACGAGGAATTCTTGGGCGCAGCGCATGAGCATCGATTGGCGGAAGATTTTTCCACGGTTCCACAAACGGGACAAGAGCAGTTTTAAATTGGTATTCTTTTGAAAATGAGATTCTTTTCAAGCGGCCGCAGTCGAAATCTAGTTCTACTTGTCCAGTCTTAATCTCCGTGTCTATTCCTTTTCGGGCCACTCGTGATCGCTTCTCAACGGCCTTTACCGAGAAAAGCTTCTCGATTTCTTCGACGCGCTGGCCGAATCGGACAACTTCGCCACTATCTAGTTGCTGGTTCATATAACATCAAAAGATAACACCACGCATCGAGCGTGTCGTGTGTGATTTTACGGCATACACTTCGTACACGAACAAGTGTCAGTTCTCACTTTTTAAACTTTGGTGTTTTCTTGGCCGGGTGTCAGTCCTCGATATTTGCACTTTTTGTCTTCGTGGCATGGCGTGACTCTCCAGCCTTACCGTCCCGGTGTCGAGCTAAACTATGTAATATCGACACCGGCACGGCAATGCAACATTGCTAGGAACCGACCTCTTTTTGGTAAATCGCTCCGGTAAATTCGCGTCGCAGTTGGCGAGGCATAAGGCCCAATACTTGCCGGAAACTCCGCCCCTGTGAACCAGTTTAAAAAGTGAGGACTGACACTTGCAGTGTTGAGACGTTCGGAATGATAAGTGAAAACTCTCCCCATCGAGGTGAGGCACGCAAGTAACGTGAAGCTCATCTGGCACCGTTACAAATAGGTGGCACATGCCATGCTATTGGTTGCCGCCTACCCTAAGGAGCCCTTTTAGACGGCCAACGAATTCTTTGTCGCGAGGAGTGATGTATAATCTGTTGAAAAGCCCACTTTTCAGAACCAACAATATTCCTGGCCGTAAAAAAATGTTTCCGTATATATCCGCACCACGGAGAATATCGTGGATCCCCTTGAGCGGCCGCACATCTTGAATATCCGACAATGGAATGGTTCGCTTTCCGAATGGAATAAAAGAAAATAGCTTCCTCTTGAGAATCAGCGTATTACTCGTAAGTTCATACGTGAACTTTCCGAACACGAAATATGCAGAAAACAAAACGATTCCAGCGCAATAAAATATTACTACAAAACTCGATTCGCTCATTTGGTTGTAATTGTTCTCGTTAGGTAACTACTAGCAACGGCTCCCCAACCGACCCCAGTTGGCACAGAAAAAGGACCCCCATATGACAAAACCCATGTCCCATTATCAAACAAGTGTCACCCATTAGGGCGTTATGTCAACAGGCAAAACGTTTTCGTCCTCAATTGTTTCTCATTGAGTTTTTCTCGACTGTTCGAGCTGCTTTAAAAGCGGTCTTCGATCCCTTCATTTCGTTGG
>Ga0182024_10015465_pt1 | contig 14602 bp, 11 predicted proteins | sample P32metaG_FD_120480 | JGI IMG/M metagenome (GOLD analysis project Ga0182024, IMG submission 120480) | Permafrost microbial communities from Stordalen Mire, Sweden - P3-2 metaG (Illumina Assembly) | ecosystem: Environmental > Terrestrial > Soil > Wetlands > Permafrost | place: Sweden: Stordalen... | reverse complement strand
GTGGCTCCAGCGGAACCTTCGACCTTGAGAGCCATAACGCCGCGCCGATCCGGGGCGTGCGAATCGAATGGGCCGCCGAAATTAAAGGAGTCGTCAGAACCGGTCAGTGGCGCCGGAAATAGGTTTGGGCGTAAGGTAATACTACCTTGACATAGGTATATTTACCTGTATTCACTATCCGGTCATTCAGCCGGAGCCTATCCATGCCGAACCGCACGCCCGCCCAGGTCAATGATCACGTCAATGTCCAGGTCCAAGTCAGTTTTCCAGTCAATATCGAAGCCGCGTTTCGCGCCCAGGCCACCCGCACCGTCGCCTTTCTCGTCAAGCACCGGGCGCGCGCCTATGCGAAACACCCGATGATGCTGGAGACGATTTCTCCCGGTCTTGCGGCTGCCGCCCCAGAGACCGTGATTGCCATGGCGAAGCAGCTGATCGAAACGGAAAGGCAGGCGCCGCGCCGGTGGTTCGGTTTTGGCGGCGAAGTCCCAATCCTCAACGCCAAGGCGGTCTTGCTTTTCGCGCGTGCCTGGCGCCGGGTGGCGAGAACGCGAGCCTTGCCCGTGGCGGGCCGCCGATGAGCGCGGCTTGCTCTTGAATCATCCCAAAGGAAGCCGGCATCTTTGAGTAGGATTAGGGCATGTCCCGAAAAAGCTTCTCGACTTTTTTCGATAAGGACATGCTCCAACTTTTTGATTTCGAACTGCGTCCTATCGATCAAATCAGTCCATATGATCGGGACGCGCTCTAGACCATGATCGCTTCAAGATGAATCGCTCATGGTCTCAAATTTTATGTTTTGCCGCACGATCATATCCAAAAAGTCTGCAACTTTTGGGATCATGCCCTTACCAATCCTAATTTAACTCGATTGGCGCCGCAGGAATGCCGGGATCTCAAGCTGGTCCTCTTCGAGTGCCCGGGATTGATAGGCGCCCCTTCCATGCGTATCGACTGCTGGTTGCGGAATTCTTTGCGGGGCCGGCGGATGCTGCGCCCGTTTGGCGTATTCGGCATGCACGGGATTTGGCTGCGGCTGCCGGTAGGTCTGCGGTGGCGCGGGCTGCCGCACGGCCGCTTGCCTATCTTGCGGCGCGGGAGCTGTCGCCGCTCCTTCCTGGCGGCTAATGCCAAATGATGCAAGCCGCTCAAGCAGCGAGCGGCGCTTGGCTTCGGGATGCGTTTCGGCCGCCACTTCTCCTCGATGCGCGCGGATTTGGTTTTGCGCCGGAAGTGGCAAATCATCGATTTGCGGCATCCTCTGCGGCCGGACAACGGGCGAATCGGGTGCCGCGGGAACGAATGGGCCCGCCTCGTAATGCTCGCCTAGACGTGCCGCTTGTTGCGCGTGTTCAACATAATGACGGGATTGCGGCGCAACTTCCTGGATATGGACCCTGTTTTCGGTTCCAGCGCCTGGCACACGCTCGTCATAGCGCGGATCATATTCCGCGGCCGCATAATTTTCCTGTTGCGGGTTTTGAAAACGCGGCTGCACGGTCTCAATGGGACGCGCCGCCGTCTGCGCCCTTAATCGGTTGGTGACTTCCGCAATGCGCGTCTCCGCGGCTGTAGGTTCATAGGCGGTGTCGGCATGGTCGATGCCGGTTGCGACAACAGAGACGCGGACAATACCGTCAAGACTTTCATCGAAGGTCGCGCCAAGGATGATATTGGCGTCCTCATCGACCTCTTGGCGAATCCGGCCGGCCGCCTCATCGACTTCATAAAGGGTAAGATCATTGCCGCCGGTAATCGAAATGAGCAGCCCCCGCGCGCCCTTCATCGAAACCTCGTCGAGAAGCGGATTGGCGATTGCCGCCTCGGCGGCAAGGATCGCCCGCTTCTCACCCGAAGCCTCGCCGGTCCCCATCATGGCCTTGCCCATTTCGCGCATGATGGCGCGAACGTCCGCAAAATCCAGATTGATCAAGCCTTCCTTGACCATCAGATCGGTGATGCAAGCAACGCCCGAATAGAGCACCTGATCGGCCATCGCGAAAGCATCTGCGAAAGTGGTCTTCTCATTGGCGATACGAAACAAATTCTGATTGGGAATGATGATCAGCGTATCGACGGATTTTTGCAGCTCGTTGATGCCGGCTTCGGCGATCCGCATACGCCTCGCACCCTCGAATTGGAACGGCTTTGTCACGACGCCAACGGTCAGGATACCCATATCCCTTGCGGCGCGCGCGATGACCGGCGCTGCTCCCGTACCGGTTCCGCCGCCCATGCCAGCGGTGACGAACACCATATGCGCTCCGGAAAGGTGATCGCGGATCTCCTCGATCGCTTCCTCCGCCGCGGCCCTACCGACCTCCGGCTGCGATCCTGCGCCAAGACCCTCGGTGACCTGAAGGCCCATCTGGATAATCCGCTCGGATTTCGACGAGGTCAGCGCTTGCGCGTCCGTATTGGCAACGATGAACTCGACCCCAAGAAGGCCCGAGACAATCATATTGTTTACGGCATTGCCGCCGGCGCCGCCGATGCCGGCGACCATGATATGGGGTTTAAGTTCCCGGAGCTCGGGCGCTTTAAGATTGATCGTCATCGTCTGGCCTCTTGACGTTGGAGCGCCGGTCAAGGACGCTCGGGTTTTATTCCATTGTTCGCGGCAAACTCGAAGAATTCGCCGCGCTTACTCACGCCGCACGCACGTCTAAAAACTACTTTTAAGCCATTGTCCGACCCGCCCGATGTATCCATGCGCTTGCGAGTCTTGCAGAACCGCCCGCCGCGATGGACGGAAATGCTCGATACCGCTCACTTGCGGATAGATCAGAAGACCGACAGCCGCGGCAAAAGCCGGGCTTTTCGCCGACTCGGGCAGTCCCTTTATGCCGAGCGGCCGGCCGATCCGGACCTGCCCGGAGACGATGCGCTTCACCGCCGCCTGCATGCCGGTGAGCTGACAGGCGCCGCCCGTGAGTACAAGCCTTCGCCCCGCATGCGCCGGAAGACCCGCTTGTTTGAGCCGGTCGCGCACGAGCTCGAGGATCTCTTCCACACGAGGCTTGATGATCGAAATGAGCTGCGCCTTCGGCAAATGCGCGGGACGCTCAAAGTCCTCGCCCGCCTGAACCACCGCAATCGTCTCGCTTTCATCGGACGCCGATGTGAGGCAAGCGCCATAAAGCGTCTTCAACCGTTCGGCATCCGCGAGCGTGACTCCAAGGCCGCGTGCGACATCCATCGTGACGTGGTTGCCGCCGACGGCGAAACCGTCGACATGCGAGAGATGGCCCCCGGAAAAGATGCTTACGGAGGTAGTCCCCGCGCCCATGTCGATCAAGGCGGCGCCGAGTTCCGCTTCATCGTCGGCCAAGGCCGCAAGGCCCGCCGCATAAGGCGTCGCGACCATAGCGTCGACCGTGAGATGGCTGCGTTCAACCGCGAGCATCAGATTGCGCGCGGCCGCGGCATCGCAACTCAGCACATGCATATCGGCGCCGAGTTCATCGCCGACCATTCCCCTCGGATCTTGGATGTGACGTGTTTCGCCCAGCGCAAAGCCGATCGGCAGAGAGTGCAGCACTGCCCTGCCTTGTTGTTCACCACGCGTCGTGCAAGCCTCGAGCACGCGATGGACATCGGCCTGCGTTATGGCGCGGCCATCGATCGTGATCTTGGCATCGTAGAGCCGCGACGCAAGCCTGCCGCCCGTCGCGTTCACAATCACGCTTTCGACCTGCACCCCAGCCATACGCTCCGCCGCATCGACGGCAAACCGGATTGCTGCTTCCGCCGCGTCCATATCAACGACGGCGCCGCCCTTTATCCCGCGCGAGCGTTGATGTCCAATACCGAGGATGCGGCAGCGATGGGTACGTCCGCGCAGCGTGTCGGAAGGATCGCTCGGATTGAGCCGCGCGACGAGGCAAACAATTTTCGACGTTCCAATGTCGAGCACGGAAAGGACCGCGCTTTTTCTGGCCGACAAAGGTGGCAGGCGCGGCGGCAATACTCTCGAATTCATAGATGGCCGCCTTTCGCCTTGCTCTTCCGGGGAAGCGTCTCGGCGCGTTCGGCCGCAGCTTCTTCGGTCAAGCGCGCGACAAGGCGGCTTGGCTGGCGGAGATCGAGCGAAATAAGGTCCTTGTCGAGAATATGCGACGTCTGTTGAAGTTCGACGAGCCTTGCGAGCGCCGCCTCGGGCTCCGTTTCCGGCAAAAGAATCTCGATCCCGTTTGCCGTTTTCAACGTCCAGCGGCGCTTCGCGACGAGCACTCCCGCCACGATCCGTTCGCGCAAATCTCCCGCCGTATCGAGGAGAGCCAAATATTGGCTGAGTTTCTCATTGGCCCCAGTACCCACAACGAGCGGCAAATGAATGAATCGTTGATCACGCATCGCGGCGACGGGCACGCCATCGGCGGCCACGATCAGGACCTTGCCGTCGCACTGCCACAGGGCGAAAGGCTGCCGCTCCTCGATCTCGATCAAGAGCCGGTCCGGGTAGAGCTTGGTGACGGCTGCTTCCTTGACGAGCGGAAGCTGTTGCAGCCTTTCCCTGATTTTCGCGACATCAAGGAACAGGAGCGAATTGCGCGGCCCTATCCCGGCAAGGGTGAGAAGGTCTTGTTCCTTGAGTTCGCGCTCACCCGAGATCGTCACGGATTTGATGGAAAAGCCGAGCGCCTTGGCAACGAGGTCGGCGGGTTGCCCCTGTGCGGCCACGAAGGCAGCATAATGGCCGCCTTTCACGGCGCCGTAGCCGCCTACGGCCGCAAGCAGCGACAAGGACAAGCAAGCGCCCGTTCCCGGCCCAGCCAGCCGGTTCAAGATTTTATGCCGCAAGCCCAGACGCTTCTGGCGCGCAGGCGGCATCAGTCGCGACCGCTCGGAAAATGCTCCGGGCACCTGCAAAGCACCAGCATAGGCCAAGGCCGCAGGGCTTGCGCCAAGCCCAACTAGCCTCAACGATCGCAGGAGGCGTCCTCGACCATCCATCGAACAAGCTCACCGAATTGAAGGCCCGCGAAGGCCGCGAGTTCCGGCACAAGCGAAGTCTCGGTCATCCCAGGCTGGGTATTGACTTCCAAAACCACGAGCTCCCCCGTTCCGCCGGGCGAGTCGTCATACCGGAAATCCGTCCGGCTCACGCCACGACAGCCGAGCGTCTTATGCGCCACGAAGGCCAACTGTTGAACATTTTGGTAAATATTTCCTTTAAGATTTGCCGGAAGGACGTGAATGGAGCCTCCTTTGGCGTATTTTGCATTATAGTCGTACCAGCCCCCGTCAGCCCCGCGTATCTCTATGACATCATAGGCCTTTTCACCGATCACGGCGCAGGTGAGCTCGCGTCCGGCGACGAAGCGTTCGACCAGGACCTCGCCGCCACAAGGCCAATCTTTATTGGTTAATTCTTGCGGAGGCGCGTTTGCCCCCTCGCGGACGATCAGGACACCTACGGAAGATCCTTCATCGACGGGCTTGATGACGTAAGGGGGCGGCAAAACATGGCTTTTGGCCGCTACGGAACGCTCGACCGTCACCCCTTCGGCAACCGGAATCCCGGCGGCGCGGAAAAGCTCCTTGGCCCGGTCCTTCCGCATGGCAAGCGCAGAGGCAAGGACGCCCGAATGGGTATAGGGAATGCGCAGCATCTCCAAAATGCCCTGCATAATGCCGTCCTCGCCGTACCGCCCATGCAGCGCGTTAAAGGCGACGTCGGGTTTGAGTTTTGCCAGCGTCTCAGCGATGCTGCGATCGACATCGAGCTTTGTGACAACAAAGCCTTCGGCTTCGAGGGCCTTCGCGCAGGCCTCGCCCGAGCACAGCGATACCTCGCGCTCCGCCGAGAGACCACCCATGAGAACGGCGACATGCTTGGTCATGATAACTAACCCATCAGTTTGGTAAGGTTTTCGGCGCCAATCGGACAAAAGTGTTTCACGTGAAACGTTTTGGTACGATTGACGACCAGGGCGAAATGACACGCGCAAGGCGCGGCGAGATATGAAGCCGGGATTTGGGGCAAGCGCAAGATTGCTGTAGAATTTAAAAGTACACCCAGGCGGATTTTGGCCTGTCAAAGATCGAGTACCGATTGAGTTTCGGTTTTTTCGCGCTTGGCCTTTTTAAGGATGGATGAAGCTCTCGTCCGCGACGTGCTCGCGCAGGATGGCGAGATTGTCTCAATAAAAGAGCATGCTGCGGGCGGGTGCTTTTAGCATCTGGCCAAATCCGCTATGGCATTCCCACCCGCAAAATTTCCCATTCGAGCGAGACCCCGCTTGTTTCCTTGACGCGGGCGCGGACGAGTTCGCCCAAACTTTCGAGATCGGCGGCGGTGGCCTTGCCCCGATTGATCAGAAAATTGCAATGAAGTTCGGAGACTTGTGCATCGCCGACGGCAAGCCCACGGCAGCCGGCCTTGTCGATCAATTCCCACGCCTTCAGGCCCGGCGGGTTTTTGAAGGTCGAGCCGCCGGTGCGCGTGTTGACGGGCTGCGTTTCCGAACGCGCTTTCGTGATCTCCGCCATCTCAGCCAAGATTGTTTGCGGATTGCCGACGGTGCCGGAAAACACTGCATGGGTAAAAATCACCTCCGGCGCCACAGCGCAATGACGGTAGGTAAAACCCATGTCCGCATTGGAAAGCTCAACGACTTTGCCTTTACGGTCCACCCCACGGCATGTGACAAGCACATCTTTGGTTTCGGCGCCATAGGCCCCGGCGTTCATCCGGAGCGCACCGCCAACCGAACCCGGTATGCCGCGAAAAAACGAAAGGCCAGCAATGCCTGCCTGGGCGGCGGCGGAAGCAAGTTTCACATCCGGCACCGCCGCGCCCGCGTGCAAGGTCAGAGCCTCGATTTCAATGCCCTGGAACGCCTTGCCGAGACGGATCACGACGCCTTCGACACCGCTATCGCGCAGCAGAATGTTGGAACCAGAGCCAAGCACCAGAACCGGAATCGCAGGATCGAGATTACCTAGAAAATACGCAAGATCGCTCTCGCTCGAAGGCTCGAAGAGGACTTGCGCGGGGCCTCCCGTCCGGAACCAAGACAGATGAGCGATCGGCGCGTTGGCCGTGAGCGGCCCGCGCAGATCTGGCATGCAAGCACGAAGTTCTGAGGTGATGCTGGGGAAGATCGCGGGACGGCCCTTATTCTGCGGCGCCAGCATGAATGTCTTCCGCCGCGAGCTGGCCCGGTAGCGCATGCGCCCATTGGGTGATATTGCCCGCGCCAAGGAACACGACGTAATCGCCGGGCTTGGCAAGCGAGCGGATGAGCGGGGCCAAATCCTCCAGCCGTTTGAGGCCAAGCACATGAGGATGGCCACGCTTCTTCAAGGCGGCGACGAGGGAATCGCGATCGGCGCCTTCGATCGGTGCTTCGCCGGCCGGATAAACATCGGCGACGATCACCGTATCGGCATCGTCGAACGCCCCGGTAAAGCCGTCGAAGAGCGAATGAAGACGCGTGTAACGATGCGGCTGCACGATAGCGATGACATGGGCTGGCGTTGACGCGCGGGCGGCGCGCAGGACGGCCGCGATTTCGACCGGATGATGGCCGTAATCGTCGAAAATGGCGGCGCCATTCCAATCGCCGGTGCGGGTGAACCGCCGCTTGACGCCGCCGAACTCCGCGAGCGCTTTTCGGATTGTCTCCGCGCTCATGCCGAGCCGGTGCGCGACGGCGATCGCGGCGGTCGCGTTCAATGCGTTATGGTGGCCTGGCATTGGCATGACAATTTTTTCAAGCGCGGTCTCGGCGCCCGTTTTGCGGTCACGAATGATCACGGTGAATCGCGAGACGCCATTGCTAAGATCGACGCCGGCAAGCCTGACGTCGGCCTGCGGATCCTCCCCATAGGTGATCACCCGCCGGTCCTCGATTTTTCCGGCAAGCTCGCGGACCGTGGGGTGGTCGAGACACATGACCGCGAAGCCATAAAAGGGGATATTTTCGACAAAAGCGCGGAAGGCTGCCTTGATCGCGTCGAAAGTCCCGAAATGATCGAGATGTTCTGGATCGATATTGGTGACGATCGCGATTTCGGCGGGAAGCTTGAGGAAAGTGCCATCGCTTTCGTCGGCTTCGACAACCATCCAATCGCCGCTGCCGAGCCGCGCATTGGTTCCATACGCGTTGATGATCCCGCCGTTGATGACGGTCGGATCGAATTTGCCCGCTTCGAGCAGCGTCGCGACAAGGGATGTCGTGGTCGTCTTGCCATGCGTCCCGGCGATGGCGACGCAATGCTTCAATCGCATGAGCTCGGCGAGCATTTCCGCGCGGCGAACGATGGGCAGGCGCTTTTGCCGCGCGGCGACGAGTTCCGGGTTATCGCGCTTGATCGCGGTCGAGACCACGACAACTTCCGCCGCGCCGAGATGCTTGGCGTCATGGCCGATATGAACCAAAGCGCCCTTGCCCCGCAACCGCAAGACATTGGCGCTCTCGGAAGCGTCCGAGCCTTGGACCCTGTAGCCGAGATTGAGGAGAACCTCAGCGATGCCGGACATGCCTATGCCGCCAATTCCTATGAAATGGATGGGGCCGAGTTTATCCGGCAACCTCATGAATTCTATCCTTATTCGCTACGAGACCCTGCACCAGACCAGCGAGCCGCTCAGCCGCATCGGTGATGCCCGTCTGCTTCGCCGCAGCGGCGCGGCGCGCGAGGGAGGCGATATCGCCCTGCGCTTCCAGAAGAGAAGTCACCAGCCATTGCGGCGAAAATACGCCCTGCGCGACCACAATCGCGGCGTCGGTCGCCGCGAATTGTTCCGCATTAGCTGCCTGATCCTGATCAATCGCGCCTGGGAGCGGCACAAGAATGGCGGGGCGCCCGATGACCGCGAGCTCGGACACGGTCGAGGCGCCGGCACGGGAGATGACGAGATGGGCCTGTGCGATCCGCATCGGCAAATCGGCAAAGAAAGACTGGATTTCGGCATCGACGCCAAGGCGTTTGTAGGTTTCGCGCACCCTTTCCTCGTCCTCGGGGCGCGCCTGCTGCGTGATTTGGAGCTTTTGCCGTGCAGCCGCAGGCATAAGTTCGATCGCGGCGGGCACGATGTCCGAAAAAATCCGGGCGCCCTGCGAGCCGCCGGTTACGAGGATCCGCAACTTTCCGTCAGAATAGTCAGGGAAAGCAATCTGCGCGGCCTCGATCACCATCGGGCGAACCGGATTTCCGGTGAGATGCGTCTTAGCAGCCATATTATCGGGGATTCCGCCAAGCATCTCGAACCCCTTGGCGATCGCCTCGGCCCTGTCGGCGAGGAACCGGTTGGCGCGGCCGATGACGGCGTTGCCTTCATGCAGAATAACCGGCACGCCGAGCCGGGATGCCGCCAGCACGGGCGGAACCGTCGGATAGCCGCCAAAGCCAATCACCGCGCGCGGACGAATTTGTTTAAAGAGCTGCCGCGCGGCCCGGGTCGACCGGATTATCGTGACGATCGCCCGGACGCGCCGCACAAGCGAGCCCCCGCTCGGGGTCGCGGCGGCTAGTTTGTGAACGGCATAGGCGGGAAAATCGCCGCCATATTGCGCCGCCCGCTCATCTGTGACGAGATGCACCGTAAAGCCACGCGCGGCGAGAGCATGGCTCAAGGCCGCCGCCGGAAATAAATGGCCGCCGGTGCCCCCCGCCACGACGACTACGGGGCCTTGTCCGCTCATGCGAAAGCTTCCGCCCTTGCGTTCGCAAGGATTGCCTCACCCGGCCGTTTGCGTAGGACCGCGATCAAAAACCCGATCGCAAGCGCCAGCGAAATAAGCGATGAGCCACCGTAGGAAATAAAGGGCAAGGTCATCCCCTTTGCCGGTATGAGATGAAGATTAACGGCCATGTTGATGACGCTTTGGATGCCGAAAAGCATCACCAATCCGGCCGCCGCGAACCGGCAAAAAGGGTCCTCGTTGCGTGCCGCCATGGACAAGCCGCGCAACACGATGAAGGCGAAGATTGACGCGATCAAAAGGCAGGCGAGAACGCCGAACTCTTCACTCGTCACCGCGAAAATGAAATCCGTATGGGCATCGGGAAGAATACGCTTGACGGTCCCTTCTCCCGGCCCTTTGCCGAACCAGCCGCCGGACAGGAAGCAATCGAGCGCGGTGTCCACCTGAAACGTATCGACCATGCCGCCACCAGCGCCAGGATCGATGAATTTGAGGACGCGGGCGCGCACATGCGGCACAAGTTTATAGGCAAGCAACGCGGCTCCCACACCCGCGCCGCCTAGGCCCGCAACCCAGAGCCAGTGCAGCCCGGCCATGAAGAACAGCGCCATCCAAACCAGTGAGACCAGCATCGTCTGGCCGAAATCCGGCTGCAGAATCAAAGGGACAATGGTCACCAGCAACAATAGCAGGGCGAGAAGGTTGGCTGGAACGTCGCGCCGCTTACCGGCCTCCGAAAAGGCCCATGCCACGAGAATGACGAAGGCCGGTTTCAGAAACTCCGAAGGCTGTATGCCGAAGATCCAGCGCCGCGATCCCTTGATTTCATGACCGTAGAGGAGTGCCACGAAGATCAGGGCAATCGACACCAGAAACACAACAAGCGCGACCCGGCGTACTTGCCGCGGGGAAAGAAAAGAAGCGGCGATTAAAACCACGACCGAGGGGATCAGATACAGGACTTGACGATGCACGAAGTGAAAGGACGAAAGGCCAAGCCGCTCCGCGACCGGCGGGCTTCCAGCCATCGTCAGCACAAGTCCGAGCACCATCAGCGCGCCGACCGCCGCGAGGATCCAGCGGTCGATCGTCCACCACCAAGACGCCAGGGCCGAGCGTTCCGCGCGCGATACCATTGTTGCCTCCTCAGCTCACGTCTTTATCAGCGAGCAAAGCCTTGACGAGCTCACGAAAGCGATCGCCACGTTTTTCGAAATCGGGGAATTGATCGAAAGACGCGCAGGCCGGCGAAAGCAGTACGACAGGATCCGCGAGCCCGCTCGCTTCTGCGTCGCGCGCAGCCGCCGGAACTGCACCTTCGAGCGAGCCGCAGCACGCATAAGGAAAGGACTCCCCGATTGTCCGCGCGAAAAGCTCGCTCGCCTCGCCGATCAGATAAGCCTTGACCACTTTGCCAAACAAAGGCCGCAGCGGTTCGATGCCGCCCTCTTTCGCCCTGCCGCCGATGATCCAAAACACCTTGTCGAAGGAAAGGAGCGCCTTTTCGGCGGCATCGGCGTTGGTCGCTTTAGAATCGTTGACGAAAAGAACCTTTCCTTTCCGTCCAACCTCCTCAAGACGATGCGGCAGCCCGGGAAAACTCCGCAGGCCTTTCGCAACGCGTTCGAGATCAAGTCCGAGCGGCCCAAGCGCCGCGACGGCGGCGGCGGCATTCTGACCATTGTGTTTGCCCCGCAGCGACGCAATTCCGGAAAGATCGGCAACCGGCGTCGCACGGCCCGAGACCAAACGCAGGAGACGTCTGCCATCGAGAACGATCGCCTCGTCTTCGATAGCGGTCGTGGTCACGGAAACACGGATCGTCGGTTTGCCTGCTTTTATTGCTTCGTCAGCGATGGCGCGTGAGATGTCATCGTCGATGCCGATAACCGCGAGATCGGCCTTTGCCACCAGCCTTGCCTTGATCGCGGCGTAATTCTCCATCGTGCCATGGCGGTCCAGATGATCCGGGGTGACATTCAAAAGCACGCCGGCGGATGGATTAAGCGAAGGGGCAAGATCGATTTGAAAAGAGGAGCATTCGACGACATGAACGCGCTCTTGCGCCGGTGGCGCCAATGCGAGGACCGGTGTGCCAATGTTGCCGCCAACTTCGACCGCAAAACCAAAGTTTCGAAAGAGATGCGCGGCGAGCGCCGTCGTCGTAGATTTTCCGTTCGTTCCGGTAATCGCCACGAAGGGTGAGGCTGGCCCGATTTTTTGCCGCTCGCGGCAAAACAATTCTATGTCGCCGATAATTTCGACCCCAGCCTGCCGCGCCTTCAGCACGGTCCAATGTGGTGCCGGATGCGTCAAAGGAACACCAGGAGAAAGAACGAGAGCATCAAAATTCCGCCAGTCGGCAGTCGCAAGATTTTCGATCCTGAGACCCGCCGCGCGGGCCTTCTCGCGCGCGTGCTCATTGTCGTCCCAGACCGATACGCGAGCACCGCCGGCCACAAGCGCCTGCGCGGTCATAAACCCAGAGCCGCCCAGTCCAAATACGGCGGCATGCTTGCCTTCGAAGCAAGTGACAGGCGTCATCGTCACCTCAATTTCAAGGTCGAGAGGCCAATCAGCGCAAGGACGAAAGCAATGATCCAAAAGCGGACCACGACTTGCGGTTCGGACCAGCCGAGCTGTTCGAAATGGTGGTGGATCGGCGCCATCTTGAAGACGCGCTTGCCGGTGAGTTTGAACGACGCCACCTGGACAATGACCGACAGGGTCTCGACGACGAAGAGACCGCCGACGATGGCAAGCACAATCTCATGTTTGACGGCGACGGCGATGGTGCCAAGTGCCCCTCCAAGGGCGAGCGATCCCGTATCGCCCATGAAGATCTGCGCGGGCGGCGCGTTGAACCAAAGAAAGCCCAAGCCGGCGCCAATCAAGGCGCCGCAGACGACAGCGAGCTCCCCCGAGCCGGGAACAAAGTTAATCCCGAGATACGTCGAAAATATTGCATTACCGGCGAGATAAGCGATTATCCCGAAAGTCGCCGCCGCAATCATTACGGGCACGATCGCGAGGCCGTCGAGGCCATCCGTGAGATTGACCGCGTTGCCGGCGGAAACGATCACGAATGCTCCGAAGGCAAGAAAGAAAATGCCGAGGTCAGTGACAAAACCATTGATCGCCGGCAAGGCCAGGGCAGTCGTGTGCGGCGGCCCGAGTCTCATCATCGTGTAACAGGCGATGGCGGCGATAGTCACTTCCAAGGCGAGCCGCCGCCTACCCGAAAAGCCTTTGTGGGTCTGTTTCGTCACCTTCAATAAATCATCATAGAAACCTATCGCGCCGAAACCGGTCATGACCAAAAGCACGATCCAAACATAATGATTGCGCAAATCTGCCCAGAGCACGGTCGAGACAATGAGACCGGACAAAATCATCAGTCCCCCCATCGTCGGCGTTCCGGTCTTCATCAGGATATGCGACTGCGGGCCGTCGTCGCGAATTGGCTGGCCCTTGCCTTGTTTCAAGCGCAGGGCGGCAATGATTCTTGGGCCAAAAAAGAACACGAAGAAAAGCGCTGTCGCGGTGGCGCCCCCGGTCCGGAAGGTGATATAGCGAAACAGATTAAGCGGCTCAAAAATATTTGAGTATTGAGACAGCCACTTCAACATTTCACGGCCCCTGCCAAATTGTCCGTAGCTGCGCGTTGCTTGAGAGCATCGACGATCGCGCTCATCCGGCTGGCGTTCGATCCCTTGACGATCACCATGTCGCCGCTTTGGACCGCCGCCCCAACGATCGGCACAAGATCGCTTGCGCGGTCGCGCCACGCCCCCTGCAATTGGCCAGGCAAAGCCTCGAAGAGATGCTTCGTCAAGGGACCGGCGGCGAAGACAAGATCGATATGATTGGCCGCGACATCGCGGGCAAGTTCGGCGTGCATCGCGGCGCCATCACGACCAAGTTCAAGCATATCGCCGAGGATTGCTATACGGCGTCCTTTATCCCGCAAAGGAAGGGCTCCCACTAATGCAAGCGCCGCGCGCATGGACGCCGGATTGGCATTGTAGCTCTCGTCGATGAGTGTATACGGACCGCCCTCGGCGGGCAAAAGCAGCCGCTCGCCCCGCCCTGGCTGCGGCGAGGAAAATGCGAGCGTGCCCGCGGCGACCTCAAGATCGACACCAAAAGCTTTCGCCGCAAGGAGTACCGCGAGCGCGTTCATCGCAAAATGGCGGCCTGGCACGCCGAGACGATAGCTGAGAGGCTGACCGCAGATTTCCGCCTCAACCACGGAATGATCGGTGCCAACCTTCACGTTGATCAGCCTCGCGTCGGCCTTCTCGTGTTCGCCAAAGCTCGCGACATGTCCGGCGGGCGACAGCTTGGCATGCGCCAAGAGGCGCTCATATTGAGGTAGGTCGCGATTGAGAATGGCAACGCCGCCGGGCACGAGACCGGAAAAAATTTCCGCCTTGGCGTCGGCGATCTCGTCGATATTTTCGAAAAATTCGAGATGGACCGGCGCAATCGTCGTAATGATCGCGACATGCGGACGCACCATCGCCGTCAGAGGCGTGATTTCACCTTTGTGGTTCATGCCGATTTCAAAAATTCCGAACCTTGTATGCTTCGGCATGCGCGCCAAGGAGAGTGGAACACCCCAGTGATTATTGTAGGACGCGGCCGACGCGTGAGAAGTCCCGGCTTGGGTGAGCACGAGACGCAAAGCTTCCTTCGTCGACGTCTTGCCGACCGACCCGGTCACCGCGGCGATGCGGGCGCCCGACCTCGCCCGCGCGGACGCGCCAAGACGTTCAAGCGCTGCAAGAACGTCCGTTACGACATAGAGCGGACCGAGCGGTCGAAGCGCATCGGCATGGGCTTCATCGACCACCGCCGCAATGGCACCTTTTTCGAAGGCGGCGCCGACATAATCATGGCCGTCCGAATTGAATCCTTTGATGGCGAAAAATAGCTCGCCT
>Ga0182024_10015464_pt1 | contig 14603 bp, 14 predicted proteins | sample P32metaG_FD_120480 | JGI IMG/M metagenome (GOLD analysis project Ga0182024, IMG submission 120480) | Permafrost microbial communities from Stordalen Mire, Sweden - P3-2 metaG (Illumina Assembly) | ecosystem: Environmental > Terrestrial > Soil > Wetlands > Permafrost | place: Sweden: Stordalen... | reverse complement strand
TTGATGGCATCGAGTTTGGCCGCAACCAGGTAGGCGGCATATTCGCGGATTTCCGCCAGACGCGCGACGCTCTCGCGCAATGCGTCCTGAGGAGTTGAACCGTGCCCGTTATGGGGCGCCGGCTCGGCGGCATCCGGATTCGACGGCGATTCGTCCATGGCGGCATCCGAAACGACTGCGTGAACTTGGCCGAAATCACCAGGCGAGGCAACGCTTTCGGTGGAAATGAACGAGCCGCAAGCGTAAGCGACCGGGTGTTGGAACCATCCGCTCCCTCACGGTCGCGGCTCGTCAAGACGACCCATTGCCAGCGCTGACCCCGCGTCGGCGCACGGTCGGGTCAGTGCCGCTTCCACAGGAGCCCCAGGACCACGCCGATCCCAGCGGCGATCAGGACGGCCTGGAGCGGTTTCTCCTGGACGTATTGCTCGAGGCTGTGCTCCCATTCCCGGGCGCGATCCTTGCCGTGTTCGTAGTATTCGGAAGCCGAATCGCGGAGTTCTTCGTATTTGTGGGTGGCGGCACTGCGGGCCTGCGATCCCATTTCGCGAAGGTTGTGGCCGATTTGGCCGGCCTTCTCGGCAATGTCGCCCTTGACCTGTTCGGCCGCGTTGGAAATGTCGTTTGCTGTATCGCTCATGCGTGACATCGTCGCACTCCTTTCTAATGAATCAAGGCCTGACTTGCCGGGCCTCCTTTGGCCCGGACGGCGCGGCAGTTGATTTCTCCCGTGTTTTATAGGCCTCGCTCGACTTTGATGCAGCGCCAAAAAAGAAGCTGAGAAAAAAAGACGAAGTCTCAGGTTGAGAAAAAGACGAGGTCTCAAGTTGAGAATAAAGACGAGGTCCCAGATGAGCACAAATCTTCACGTCCTTATGGCTGCGGTTCCGATAAATCCCTACGGCTAAGGCGAGGACCGCCTGGCACGTTAGTGGGTTGTGCTCGTTACTGGATGTACGCGAGTACGCGTACATGGTAGTGCGGCCCTTCCGTTAAACGACTTGCGTGGCGCCTGATCGCGCACGGTCATATTGAGTTGGCGTTGCTCTTGAAGCGGAGGCCGGGGCATGCGCGATCTGACGGCAATCATTCATGGGATCCACGAAGTTCGCCAGGCCCGACGGCGGTTCCTTCGCCTCTGGCGGCTGCAACGCCTGCCGGCTTGCCTGGCATCCGCGTCTTCGGCGTGGGACCGCCTGGCGGCGGACATCGCGCGGGCCGACAACTCCCTGGCGGAGTTGGCCGGTTCCCTTCGACAAGCTCAGGACAAGGCCGATCTGACAACCACCCAGGAACGCACAATCGTCAAATCCCGCACAACATGGCTGTTCCCACATGGCCGATTGGCCGATGAATGGGAATGATATGGCTCAGATTACCAGCGGCGTCGGCCTGATCAGCGGAATTAATACCGGCGCCCTGATCACTGCGCTGCTGGCCGAGGATCAGGCGCCCGTCACCACGCTGACCAACCAGATGGACCAGGTGCAGGCGCAGCAGCAGGCCTACTCCAGCCTGTCCACGCAGCTCACCAGCATGCAGACGATCGGGCAGTCGCTGCAGCTTCCCAGCACGTTCCAGGCTTCAACCGCCACCAGCAGCAATAACAACGTCCTGACCGCCACCGCCGGTGAGGCAGCGGCCGCGGGCACCTACCAGTTCCAGGTCTCCCAGCTCGTCAGCTCCCAGCAGAGCATCACCAACGGCTACGCCAGCAGCAGTGCCCTGGTTGGGGCCGGGACGATCACCGTTGAAATGGGCGGGGGCAGCCTGTCAACGCAGACCCCTCTTTCGCAGCTCAACGGAGGCAACGGCGTCAGCGCCGGGCAATTCCGCATCACTGACGCCAGCGGCAATTCCAGTATCATTGACACCAGTTCCGACATCAACCTGGACGACGTCGTCAACCAGATCAACAACGCGACGGGCATCAGCGTCAAAGCGTCGATACAGGACAATCACCTCGAGCTGACCGATACCAGCAACGGCTTGAATGGATCGCTCACCGTGCAGGACATTGGCAACGGCACGGCCGCCGAGGACCTCGGCATCGCCGGCACCGCCGCGGACGGTACGACGATCATCGGGTCCAACATCAACACCATTGGGACGAGTACCGCGCTGGCCACCCTGAACGACGGGCTCGGCGTCCGCACCGTCAACACCGCCAATTCCAACGGCAGCGGCTCCGACTTCCAGGTGGCCCTCGGCGACGGCAGCACCGTCAGCGTGGCGTTGGGCGACAGCCAGAGCGTCGGCGACGTGATCAAGGCCATCAACAACGCCGGCGGCGGCAAGCTCGTCGCCTCCATCAACTCCGCCGGGACGGGGATCCAGCTCACCGACAAGAGCGGCGGGACCGGAGCGTTCTACGTCACCGCGACCAACGGCTCCCACGCCGCCTCGGACTTGGGCATCCTCTACAGCGGGACCAACGGCGTCATCGACGGCACCCCGCTGATCGCCGGCATCGATTCGACGCTCGTCTCCACGTTGAACGGCGGCAAGGGAATCGCCCTGGGGCAAATCTCCCTGACCGACCGAGCCGGGAACTCGACCACGGTCAATCTCGCCGGCAACACCAGCGTTCAGGACATCCTCGACTCGATCAACAGCGCAGCCTCATCCAATGGCGTCGGCATCACCGCTTCGCTCAACTCCGCCGGCGACGGCGTCCAGATCGCCGATACCAGCGGCGGGTCGGGCAACCTCGTCGTCGCTGACGGCGACTCCAACAAGACCGCCACCGCCCTGGGAATCGCAGGGTCTTTCGACACCAGCGTACCCGTTGACGACGGCGGGACCCTCCAGCACCAGTGGGTCAACGAGAACACCCAGCTCAGCACCTACAACGGCGGCCAGGGCGTCGGAACCGGCACGTTCCAGATCAGCAATTCCGCCGGTCAGAGCGCCACCGTGAACCTGGGCGAGGGCGTCTTCAATACGATTGGCGACGTCATCGCCGCCATCAACTCCACCAAGATCGGCGTCACCGCCTCGATCGACCCCAACGGCAACGGGCTAATGCTCACCGACTCCAGCACGGGGTCTGGAAAGCTGAAGGTCACCGATCAGACCGGCACCAGCGCCGCCAACTTGAACATCGCCGCGACCTCCACCGCCGCCAACGGCAAGACCATCGACGGATCGTTTGAAAAGACCATTTCCGTCAACTCCGCCGACACGCTGCAGACCGTCACGAACAAGATCCAGCAACTCGGGTTCGGCGTCAGCGCCAGCATCATTAACGACGGGACCTCCGGCTCCCCCTACCACCTTTCGCTGACCGCGTTGAACACCGGCAAGGCCGGCAGCTTCGTATTCGACGCCGGCACCACCAGCCTGCAGACCCATAACCTGGTCAACGCACAGGACGCGGCGGTCTTCGTCGGTGGCAGCGGCACTTCGCAGCCGCTGCTGGTTACCTCCAGCACAAACACGCTCAGCAAGATCATCCCGGGCGTGACGGTCAGCCTGGTCAGCGCGTCGCCGACGCCCGTCACGCTCACCGTCGCGCCCGACCCCAGCAGCATCGCCACCCAACTGAACAACTTTGTCACTGACTACAACGGCGTCACGACGTCGATCAACACGCTCAGCACTTTCAACTCCACGACCAATACCGCCGGCCTGCTCCTGGGCGACCCTACTGCCCAGAACATCCAGGAGGAACTGGCCAATATCGTTACCGCCAACGTGCCAAACGCCGGCCAGTACAACAACCTGGCTGACTTGGGAATCACCGTTAACCAGGACGGCACGCTCGCATTCAACCAGAACACCTTCAACGCGGCCTACGCGGCCAACCCTACCGCCGTTACCAACCTCTTCACGCAGGCGAATACCGGACTGGGCACGGTGATGAACAACAGCCTGACCGCGCTGGTGGACCCCGTGAGCGGGCTGCTCCCGATCGAGAACAACTCGCTGACCACCGAGACCCAGCAGTTCCAGGACCAGATCAACAACCTGAACCAGATCATCTCGGACCAGCAGAACGTTTACGAACTGCAGTTTGCCAACATGGAGCAAACCCTGGCGACGCTGCAGGGACAGCAGGCCGCCCTGGCCACCCTCACCAACCTTGCGGCCTCCTCGTCGAGCAGTTCCTCGACTTCGCCCTCCTCGACGTCAAGCTCCTTGACGAGTTCCTCTTCATCGACTTCGCCGTCGTCGACATCGAGTTCGTCATAGGAGCATGAAGCGCATGAAACCGCAGGTCTCTCAGCAGGCAAAGAATTATCTCCGCACCCGGGTGATGACGGCCACGCGCGAGCAGTTGCAGATGATGCTGTTTGACGGCGCGGTCCGCTTCGCCCAGCAGGCTCGCGCGGCGCTGGAAAAACAGGACTTCGAGACGAGCTACAACATGCTCACGCGGACCCAGCACATTGTCCTGGAACTGAACCGCTCGCTCAATCACAAGGAAGACCCCGAGCTGTGCGGGAAGCTCGCCGCGCTCTACAATTTCACCTACAAGAAACTCGTCATGGCCAACTTGAAACGCGACATCGTCCCCCTCGATGAAGCGATCAGGATCCTCAACCACCAGCGCGAGACCTGGGCCCTGCTGATGGAGCAAATCGCCAGGCAGAGGGCCGCCGAAGCCGCCTCAAAGATCGACATCCCGGCGCCCAGCGCGAAGATGGAGGCGATGATATCAGTTAGAGGGTAGTCCCTTGTCCTTGGTCATTTGTCCCTTGTCACTCGTTGTCGGTTAGGTGGAGCATTGGCCAGCTCCCGAGCGACGACGCAATCACGGTATATTGGGGTCAGCTCGACCCGGCTGACCCGAGCCGATTCGTCATTGCTGTCAAGTCCAGCTCGGGCGTCAGTCAGCTTGTGGGCTCACTCGACGATCGCGGCGTGTTTGATCTGAAGTTCAGGTAGGTACGCTGTCCGCCTCGGTCCATCCATATAACCGCATTGCATTCCCGGTCGTGATCCGATCGATCTCCTCTACGCTTACGTCCTTCTCTTTCGCTATCATTGCCGCGACGTGAACGACCATTGCTGGCTCATTTGTTTTTTGCTTGCGCATCGGCTCCGGCGTGAGATAAGGCGAATCGGTTTCAACAACCAGCCGGTCCATCGGCGTGAGCCGGACGGCTTCTCGCAGGGCGTCGTTCTTCTTGAAGGTGATCGCGCCGGTGAAGCCGAGCAGGTAGCCGCGATCGAGGATTTTACGGGCTTCGGCCGGGCTGCCGGTGAAGCAATGGAACACCGCCCGCACGGCGGGAAAGCCCTTCATGACGCCGAGGCAATCGTCAGTTGCTTCCCGGCAATGGATCACCGCCGGCCGGTTCACCTCAACAGCCAGGTTGAGCTGGAACTCAAACACCTCGAACTGTCGCGGCCGGGGGGCGAAGTGATGAAAGTAATCCAAGCCCATTTCCCCCAGGGCGACCACGGAAGCGTCGCCTTGCAGTTGCCGCAGGACAGGCAATTCAGCCAGATCCGCTTCGTGTGAATAGTTGGGGTGCACCCCAATGGCACAGCGCAGGAAATCCCGGCCCTTGCAGACGGCAATGGCCGCCCGGTCATCTTCCAGGCTGGTCCCGATCGTGACCATCCGGCTCACGCCGGCGGCCTTCGCCCGATCCAGAACGTCCCGCAATTGCGAGCCCAGACGCGGGTCGGTGAGATGGCAGTGGGTGTCGATCATTTCTGGGCGAACTGGTCAGTTGTCAGTGGTCAGTTGTCAGTTGTTAGCGGTCAGTAGTGAATGGTCAGCCGTTTGAGCCGGAATGCCGCTCGAAGGCTTCGCAGTCCGACGCGCAGTTGGCGCAACTTGGGAAGACCACTGACAACTGACCACTGAGAACTGACTTCTTTCTAAAACGTCGGCTCAAACGCGTGCGGTGTGTGGCGAATGAGCGGGTCGCGGCCGTTGGGCCAGACGATCGCAACAACATCGAACCGGCTGGGTGGCTGGGGAATGCCGTAGCGGCTCAAGTAGAGCTTGGCCACCTTGGTCAGTTGGTGCTGCTTAGCCTGGTTGACCTGGTCTTCCGGGGCGGGGTCTTCGTAGGCGCGGGTCTTGACCTCGACGAAGACCAGGGTCTTGCCGTCTCGGGCGACGATGTCGATTTCGCCCAGGTCGCAGCGGAAATTGCGGACGATTATTTTGTAGCCCCGATTACGCAGATAGCGAGCAGCCACGTTTTCACCGCGGTCGCCCAAGGCGTCCCGCGGCGTCTCCGCTTTGAACAATTTTCGGAGAAAAGTCAGCATGGGAGCAGGGGCGGATCCAGCCGCCCGTCTTCTCCGTTCACACGCGGGACGGCAGCTAAGCCGCCCCTGCGTCACCCTACGTCGCCGCTGCCGCCAGTTCTCCCGACGGCTCGGTCTCAGCGACGGCTTCCTTCTTGGCGACCTTGCGCTTCTCTGTAAGGCGGACTGCCTTACCGACGCGGCCACGCAGATAGAACAGCTTGGCCCGCCGAGACTCGCCGCTGCGGCGGACGGTGACCTTCGAGATGTATGGCGAATGGAGCGGAAAAATTCGCTCCACGCCTTCATTATTCACGATCCGCCGGACCGTGAACGTCTCGTTGATGCCCCGGCCTTTGCGCATGATGACGGTGCCGGAGAAGACCTGGATGCGCTCCTTTTCGCCTTCGACGATCCGGGTCGCGACGTCGACGGTGTCGCCAACTTCGAACTGCGGAGGGTTCTGCTTCAGGTGCGGCTTCTCGACCAGATCAAGGATTTTGTTCGTCATGGCAACTCCGGGTCAATTCTCAAGCACTCACTGTTTCTTTTCGCTGTGCCGGTCGAGATACGCCTGCCAGAGATCGGGCCGGCGCTGCTCGGTGCGGCGCTTTCGTTGTTCCAACTTCCAGGCGGCGATGGCCTTATGGTTGCCGCTCAAGAGCGCCGCAGGGACTTCCATGCCGCGGAACTCCCGCGGCCGGGTGTATTGCGGGTGCTCCCGCAACCCGTCGGCAAACGTCTCATCGACTGCGCCGTCGGCCGCCCCCAGCACGCCGGGCAGCAGGCGGACAACCGCGTCGATGACCACCATCGCGGCGAGTTCCCCGCCGCTCAGGACAAAATCGCCGATGCTCAATTCCATCGGCTTCAGGCCGTCGATGATCCGCTCATCGAAGCCTTCATATCGGCCGGCAATCAGCAGCAAACGCTGCTCGGCGGCCAGTTCACCGGCGATCCGCTGATCGAACCGTTGCCCCTGCGGGGTCAACAAGACCCGACGAGCCGGCCGCGGATCTTGACGTTCGACCGCTTCAACGGCGTCAAACATGGTCGGGCACATCATCACCATGCCCGGGCCGCCGCCGAAAGGTTTATCGTCGACCGACTTGTGGGCATCGGTGGCAAACTGGCGGATGTCGGTCAGATGATACGATACGAGGCCTTTTTCCGCTGCGCGCCTGGGGATGCTTGTCCCGAGGACCGGATCAAACATCTCCGGAAACAGCGTCAGAATGTCGATGCGCAACGGCATAACTGACGGCTTTAAGCCGTCACCCTGAGCGTAGCGAAGGGCCTCTTTCGCAGCAACAAGCCAGACCCTTCGCTTCGCTCATGATGACAAGCACTTACGTGCTCGGAGTTATCTTTTCCACGCTCGGCGAGGCAAAGCCGAGCCCGCTGGCAGCAGTCCAATAAAGAACGCCGCCATAAACAGCGGCGTCGCTCAGTGCGCTATTAAGCGGTCGCTGCTTTCGCTTCGGCCGCGGCAGGCGCTACCACCTTGGGCTTGCCGGGCTTGGGGAGGCGCAACTGCTTGTGTTCCAAGCCGCTCTTCTTCAGGAGCGACGATACCGTTTCCGAGGGGACCGCGCCGACGTCGAGCCAGTGCTTGCAACGATCGAGCTTAGCCACGAACTGCTTAGTCAAGTCCTTGTTGCGCGGGTCGTAATGACCCAATTCCTCAATGACGCGGCCATCCCGCGGCGACCGGCTATCGATCGCATTCAGGCGGTAAAACGCCGCGTTGCTCCGCCCCATCCGTTTCAGCCTCAACTTAACCGCCATGTCTGTCTCCAACCTTCATCTGCGTGCCAAAATGACTCGAATCGGAAAGTATATCGCGTTCACGCCGTGATACAAGTGCGTCGCGATAATTTGGTCTTTGGCGTTTTTGCCCCCGAAAACCACGCTTCCCGATCCGGAGGGGGTTATGCCGATCATGTAGTCATGAACGGCCCGATCACCGTCCGGATCAAACGCCTCCCCCACGGCCAAGGCGTGCCCCTGCCGACCCGCATGACCGAGCATGCCGCCGGGTTCGACCTTTCGGCAGCGGTGGCGACCCCCGTCACTCTGGCCCCCGGCGACATCCAGGTCATCCCCTGCGGCTTTGCCATGGCGATCCCGCCCGGCTTCGAGGCCCAGGTCCGCCCGCGTAGCGGCCTGGCCAGCCGTCACGGCATCACCCTCGTCAATTCGCCGGGCACCATCGATGCCGACTACCGCGGCGAAATCATGTTCCCTCTCATTAATCACGGCCGCAGTCCGTTCGTCGTCGAACCGGCGATGCGAGTCGCCCAGTTACTCATCCTCCCGGTGCCGCCCGTACAGATCGTCGAGGCGGACGAACTCGACGACACAACCCGAGGCGCCGGCGGGTTCGGCCATACTGGGCATTAGTCAGTTGTCAGTGGTCAGTGGTCAGTTGCCTATGAAGCGCAATCAGCCCGACGACGGACCGCTGGCAAACAACGGACGACTGACAACTGACAACTGACCATCGAAATATATGCAACGCTCCAACCTCCCCCGTAACGTCTCACTCTTCCTGGCCTGCGGCGCATGGGTCTTTCTCCTGGTCTGTCTTGGCAGCTTCCATCCCACGGACTGGCCCAGCCATGCCGTCGAGCCGTATCCGCCGACGCAGAACCTGTGCGGAAGCGTTGGGGCTTTCTTCGCCTATTACGCCTTCCTGGCTATCGGGCAGGGCGTCTTCCCCATGCTGTTCTTCACCGGCGTCTGCCTGGTGCTGCTGGTCTTCAAATGCCGGCTGGGCGACGTCTGGATGCGAATGGTCGGGTTGCTGCTGATGTGCATCGCCTGTGCGGCGGCCATCCACCACTTCACTCCGGGCACGCCCGACGGCTTGCCCGAAGGGCAGGGCGGCATCGTCGGCATCGCCGCAGGCCATTTCCTCCGCCACTATTTCAACACCATCGGCACCCGCCTGGTCCTGGCGGTCACGCTGCTGGTCGGCCTGCTCCTGGCGGCCGACGACCTGGTCCTGATGCTCCCGGGCAAGACCCGCCTGGCCTTTGCCGCGGTCAGGGAACGCGCGCCGCTCATTCGCGACATGGCCCATGGCTCGCCGTTGGGCCGGCTCAACCGGATCAAATGGAACTTCGCCCCCCTGCCGAAGCTGCCGGCGTTGCCCGGCTTCGTCACGCGCGATGCCCTGGCCGATCGGTTCCGGAAGCTGACCGGCAAGTCTGGGGGCACGAGTGCCGGCACTGATCAGGACCAGGCCGACATTGCCCGCTTGAACGCCGCGTCCCGGCAATTGAACTCCAGCCGGCTGAAGCCATCGGTTTCCGTGGCGGCCGATGCCGTGCTGGCAACTCTCAATAACGAGGAAGAGGACGAAGAGGACATCATCAATCTAAGCTATCGCGACGACGATCACGCCCCATCCGGGGCGGATGCTGCGTTCGTCGACGAAACCGACCCAGAGCCGGCCGAGGCGGCCATCATCCCGCCCCCCGCCCCGCCGAAGCCTGCCACGCCTGCTGCCGCTCCGATCATCAATCGCCCCACGCCGACGCAGCCCGCGCCAGCCGTGCCTCCCGCCCAAGCGGCCGCTGCAGCGGCCGCCGATGAGGCCCGCGACGACGCCCTTGACGATGATGACACAACCGACGTGCTGCCGCCCCCGTCGGCGTCGATCCCCGCCGCCCCGCCTTCGGGCGAGGCGCTGGCCGGCTTCGAGCCGAAGACGCCGATCATCGTCAAGCTGCCGACCTTCCTGAAGCCGCGTCAGATGGCACCCGTGCAGATGCCCAAGGAACTCGGCGAATACCACCTGCCCCTGTGGGACTGCCTCGAAGATGCCGAGAACGGCTATGCCGAGAGCCAGGAGCAGTTCGTCCGCGAGCAGGCGGCCATCCTTGAGCAGGCCTTGCGGGAGTTCAACATCGACGCCCACGTCGTCGAGATCGACACCGGTCCGGTGATCACCATGTACGAGATCCACCTGGCCGCTGGCATTAAGGTGTCGGCCATTTCCAGTCTCTCCAACGACATCCAGCGGGCGCTCAAGGCCGAATCGGTCCGCATCGTGGCGCCCATCCCCGGGAAGAACACGGTCGGCATTGAGGTGCCCAACGCCCAGAAGGAAAAGGTCCGCTTCAAGGAGTTGATGCAGCTCGCCCCCGATTCAGCCGCCAAGCTGATCATGCCGCTCTACCTCGGCAAGAACGCCAGTGGCGAGCCGCTCATCACCGACCTGGCCGCTATGCCCCACTGCCTCATCGCCGGCACCACCGGGTCCGGCAAGTCGGTCTGCATCAACACCATCATCATGTCCATTATGTACAAGCAGAGGCCGGACATGGTGAAGCTCATCCTGGTCGACCCCAAGGTCGTGGAAATGGCCCCTTTCAAGGACATCCCCCACCTCATGTGTCCGGTGATCAACGACTCGGCCAAGGCCACCAGTGTGCTGGAATGGGCCTGCGAAAAGATGGACGAACGCTACGAGTTCCTCGCCGAGGCCGGCGTGCGGAACATCAAGGGCTTCAATACGCTGACGCAGGAAGAATTGATCGAGCGCTTCCAGCCCTCCTCGCCCGAGGAAGAGGCCAAGATCCCCAAGAAGCTGCCCTACATCATCATCATTATCGACGAGCTGGCCGACCTGATGATGACCAGCGGCAAGGAAGTCGAAGCCAGCATCGTCCGCCTGGCCCAGAAGTCGCGAGCCGTCGGCATCCACCTGATCCTGGCCACGCAGCGCCCGGCCGCCACGGTAGTGACAGGCCTGATCAAGGCGAACATGCCGACCCGGCTCGCCTTCCGCGTGCAGAGCCGGATGGACAGCCGCATCGTGCTGGACCAGAACGGCGCCGACCTTCTCCTGGGCCACGGCGACATGCTGTTCCTCCCGCCGGGCGCCAACAAGCCGATCCGTGCCCAGGGGACGTTCATCGACGACAAGGAGATCCGCGAAAGCGTGAAGGCGGTCCGCGCCATGGCCGAGGCGCAGTACGAGCCGGAGCTAGTGCAGATCAAATCGAGCATCAACGCCGCTGACATGGAGAAGGACGAGCTGTTCGACGACGCCGTGCGCGTGGTCCTGGAGACGCGGAGAGGCAGCGTCAGCCTGCTGCAGCGCCGGTTGACGATCGGATATAGCCGGGCGAGTCGTCTGATCGAGCAAATGGCCGCCGCCGGCATCGTCGGCGACTACAAGGGCAGCCAGGCCCGCGAGGCGACGCTGACGCTGGAAGAATGGGATGCCATGAAGGCGGCCCAGCAGGAGGATGAGGAGAGCGGGATGAGCGTGTAGGGAACTTCCACGGTGTCAGCCTGAAAAGACCTGCTTCTCTGATGCACGACAGATAGGATGACGGCGGCTACTCTTTAGGCCCTGTCTGAAAACTCACCGGGATCTCGGTGGGTCGGAAATGCCCCGTATGCGAGGCGTCGCGACGAAGCGACTCAACCGAAAGAGTCGTTGAGGAGCGAGAACGAAGCAGACGGGGCATTTCCGGCCCGCCGCGACCCGATGAGTTTTCAGACAGGGCCTAATAGCCGCAGCCGGAAGGCCGCGGGAAACCCTTGATGTCCCAGGGGCCAATTGCTTCGATATGACCTCTGCACCCCGAAGGTTGCCCGTCGGTTGGCGTCCCCCGCGGCCTTCCGGCTGCGGCTATCAAGTAATGCAATTCGCGTTCGGCACTGACTCGAGAGAGGGCTGACACGATCGCTTGGGATTGAATGACTCTACATCGCACTGCACTGCCGACTCGCTCTGACAGATATACACCCGCTGCCCCACCGGCAGCTCCATCAGCCCATACAACGGCCATGGCCGCTTCGGCTCACCCATGAACCACCGCGGTCCATCGAGTTCCGGCCAGACCATTTGGACATGCCGGCGATGGTCATCTTCACTCTCCAGCTCCAGCACCCGGAACGCCTCCAGGCCGTCCTGGTCTTCATAGACCCACTCCGCCACGAGCGTAGCGCCGGTCTGGATTTGTGCCGAGATGACCGCTTCCCTGAGCTTCTCGAATTCCAGAGGTTCTTCGCGCATGAGACACCACCTTTCACCCTCTACTGAGGTGGCGGGGCGAGGGGTACAGAGGCGCGGGAAGTCTTTGAGGTCAGGGAATCGGCCGTGACGCAGGCCGTGGCGCGTATCTTCCAAGGCACGGGCGCCTCGCCTAGTGTCGCACCGCGGTGAAGCCTCCAGCCGATTATCCGTCGGGCGGCGCTGACCCCGAGGAGCGTCCCGCTGCTACCCCTCCCGTTTTCGGGCCGTATATGGGAGCTCTCGGAGCTGCTTGAGCAATCCTGAAAAACCGGATTGCGGCGCGCGATGCACACAAGAACTTGCCGGCGGGCTCCGCAGTGGTATGATGCTTCCCAGACCGCTGGACCGCAATGGGAAGCGTCCCGACGATTACTGCACGCTTCGACGCGGCCCACAATTTGAAGTGACGTGTGTGCGCGAAAAGGCGCTGATTCGGATTGAACCACCAAGTCGTAGGCACGGATCCGGTATCCTGCGCCGCACAGGGAGGCGTCGGCTATCACGCGCAGTTCGCTCCCTCTCGCCATGCTGTATGGCCAGGAAAGAGAAACTGAAGCACCAGACGAACGCGGCAACTCCGCAACCCGCAAATCCGCAACCCGCAACTCGGCGTGGGGTTGGCGGATGGAGAGGGCGAGCATATAATCGTTACCGGCTCGTCCGAGAGACCTCTCGTCCGAGAGGTCCACTGAGCTCTGAGTTGGACGTGTCGCATGGAAGTCCTGGAGCCACCACCGGGTAGCGCATGATCGAACGGCTATATGTCCAAAATTTTCGTTGCCTCGAAAGCGTTACACTCCATTTCGCGGGTAAATCCTCCGTCTTGATCATCGGGAAAAACGGAGCGGGAAAGTCTACGACTCGCAAAGCGCTGGCCGTCTTTCAACGTATCTGCCGCGGTTCCAGCAGGGTGGATAAGCTGATTTGTCCCGCCGACTTCACGCTTCACAATACAGAACGCCCGATGCGTTTCGAGATTGAGGTGACGCTGTCCGGCAAACGCTATATCTACGCAATCTCGTTCGACTGGCCTGCTCATTTCAGTGAGGCGCGCATCCTCGACGAAAGTCTTTCGGTAGACGGACAATCCGTGTTCACGCGGCAACAGGCGCAAATTCAGCTCGCCGCTGGCTCCTCGTTTCGGCTCGACTGGCACGTCTTTGCGCTTCCAGTGATCGATGAAAAGCCGCCTGGGCGAACGATTCGCGACCTGACGAGTTTTCTCGGCTCGCTCGTCATTACCGCACCGGTCCCGGGCAACATGACCGGCTTTTCCGAACAGCCGTCATCGGAACTGGAGGAAGACGCCTCCAATTTTGGTTCATGTCTTCGCGGTCTGCTGGAGACTGAGTTCGCCGTTTACGCGAAGTTCGATGAGTATCTGAAATCGGTCATCCCGGATTTTTCATCGATCAAGAACGTAGATCGCGGCAAGGACGGCAAGCAACTGATGGTGACGTTCAAGAAGCCTGACGCACAGGAAAGCCTTACCGTCGAGTTTGACGCCTTATCCGACGGCGAGAAGTGCTTTTTCCTCGGCGGCTACATCATCGCCTCCAATGCCGCCGGCCTTCCAGTCGTATGCATGTGGGACGAACCAGACAACCACTTATCACTCTCCGAGGTTGGCCAATTCATCATGGGACTGCGGAAGGTGGCCAACCGCGGCGGGCAGTTCATCGCCGCCAGCCACAATCCTGAGACGGTGCGGAAGTTCTCCGACGAAAACACGATCGTCTTGACGCGCAAATCGCATCTCGAGCCGACGCTTCCCAAGGAGTTGAAGGACATCAATTATCATGGCGACCTGATTGACGCCCTCATCCGCGACGAGGTCATCGGATGAGCGTGAACAGGTATCAGCCCCACGTCCTGATCATCCCCGAAGATCGTGCTGACGAGCAGATCGCGAACGGGTTTACAAAGCACGACCAGGTAACGCTCAAGCAGGTCCAAGTCATGCCCTATGCGGACGGCTGGCCCGGCGTTCTGAATAAGTTCATGACGCAGTACATTTCGTACCTTCGGAATTACAAAAATGCTTATATCGTCCTGCTGATCGACTTCGACGCCAAGTACGAGAGTCAGCGCCATCGTTTCGATACCGCTGTGCCTGACGACTTGAAAGATCGTGTGTTTGTCGTTGGCGCGAAGGAAGATCCCGAACGTCTTAGACAGGTGATGGGCAAGGGCTTTGAAGAGATTGGTTCGGACCTTGCCGACGACTGCTATAAGGACCCGCGCATCAATTACTGTCATGATTGTTGCGGGACGGCAACGTAGTTCCACTTGGGGAGAAGGACGTCAAAGACGAGTTTCATGTCGGACTTAAAGCCTTTGGCGACTTTACGCC
>Ga0182024_10015463_pt1 | contig 14604 bp, 15 predicted proteins | sample P32metaG_FD_120480 | JGI IMG/M metagenome (GOLD analysis project Ga0182024, IMG submission 120480) | Permafrost microbial communities from Stordalen Mire, Sweden - P3-2 metaG (Illumina Assembly) | ecosystem: Environmental > Terrestrial > Soil > Wetlands > Permafrost | place: Sweden: Stordalen... | reverse complement strand
GTTCGAAAACCGAGCAGCAGCGCGAGTTGCGCGCCTTCGTGTTTTCGAACCTGCGTCTCAGAGGCAGAAAGCTAGAGTTTTCCTTGCGTTTACCCTTCGACCTGATGGTCAACCGGGTCGATCATACAAGTTGGCTGGGGCGCCTGGATTCGAACCAGGGAATGCCGGAATCAAAATCCGGTGCCTTACCTCTTGGCTACGCCCCACCATGGGTCCGCGTCGGCTTAAACTACCATTGCCGCCCTGACAAAGCGGAAATATCGGTGGTTCGGCGCCGGGCCGCGGCGGCTCATCCGTCCGCCCGCCCGGTCGCGGTCTCGACCGGTGGCGGCGCATTCATCAGGGCGCCGGCTTCTGTCCACCATAGGGGCTCGGTGCGGGCGAGTTCGGCACCGGCGGCGAGCGCGGCGGCGCGGTCGCCAAAGAGGGCAAAACACGTCGCCCCGCTGCCGCTCATGCGCGCGAGGAGCGCCCCCGGCAACCGGGCCAGACGCTCCAGCATTGGCGCGATGTCGGGGAGGAGGCTCAGCGCCGCCTCGGTCAGGTCGTTGCGCCGCTCCCCGAGGATCGCGGCCAGCGCGGCGGCATCGCGCGGCATCGGATCGAACCGGCCGTCTGCCGAAAAGGCGGCGCGCCGGGCGGCAAAGACATCGGGCGTCGCCAGCGACCGGCGCGGGTTGGCCAGCACGATGCCGGCCGGCGGCACGCCCGCCGCCGCCTCGACCCGTTCGCCGATGCCGCCGATCCAGACCGGCCGGGCGGCGAGGCAGGCCGGGGTGTCCGCGCCGAGCTTGAGCGCGAGCGTCGCCAGGGCGGCGGGATCGAGCGGGTGGTCCCATATCCTGTCGAGGGCGCGCAATGTCGCCGCCGCGTCGCTCGACCCGCCGCCGATCCCGGAGGCGGCCGGCAGCCGCTTGTCGAGATACAGAGCGGCACCGGGTGGGGCCGCCCCCGGCCGCCGGGCCTCCCCGGCGAGCAGCCGGGCGGCGCGCATCGCCAGATTATTCTCGCCGAGCGCGGCGATGGTGCCGGCCTCGGGCCCGCCGACCGCGAGGGACAGGGTCTCGGCCGGTGCGGCGCTCACCCGATCGCCGATATCGGCGAACGCAATGAGGCTGTCGAGCAGATGATAGCCATCCGCCCGCCGCCCGACGATGTGCAGGTAAAGGTTGATCTTGGCCGGCGCGAAGGCGCTGACCGCCGCGCCCTCCGGATCGTCCCGCGGAGCCAGCTTTGGCGCCCCGCTCAGCCGCCACGCGGCGGCGTGGCGGGCAGGTTGAGGCCGCGCTCGAGCTTTGCCTCGATCGGTTTGACCTCGTTCTCCTGCGGCCCGAACTGGAGGGCGCGCCGCCACTGATAGCGAGCCTCGACCAGCCGGCCGGTCTGCCAATATGCATCGCCCAAATGGTCGTTGATCGTCGGGTCCTCCGGCACCAGTTCGGTGGCCTTTTCGAGGCTCTGCACCGCCCCGGCGTAATCCCCCATCCGGTAATGCGCCCAGCCGAGGCTGTCGACGATGTAGCCATCCTCCGGCCGCAGCTCGACCGCCTTCTCGATCATATTGAGGCCCTTTTCGAGGTTCTCGCCGCGATCGATCCAGGAATAGCCGAGATAATTAAGCACCATCGGCTGCTCGGGCTTCAGCTCGAGCGCATGCAACAGATCGGCTTCGGCGCGGGTCCATTCGCCGGACCGTTCGAGCGCGACGCCGCGGTCGTAAAACAGCGCCCAGCGCTCGGGCAGGCCACTTGCCGCGGCGCGCCGTATCGCCTCGTCATATGCGACGACCGCGTCGCCAAACCGCTTCTTGCTCCGCAAGATGTCGCCGAGCTCGACCGGCGCGCCGATCAACCGGGGATTTTCCGCCGCCATCGACTTCAGCTGGGCGATCGCCTCGTCCGTGCGCTCGAGGGTGTCGAGGTTGACCGCGCTGCGCAGCCGCGCCGACCAGGAATAGGGCGAGCTGGCCGGGATTTCCGCGAGGACCGCAAGGCTTTGCTCAGGCTTGTTCTGGGCGCTGAGGATGTCGGCCAGCAGCAGCTGGGCCAGCGGGAATTGCGGCCGCACCGTGAGGGCAAAGCGGTCGTAGAGCAGCGACAGGTCGATTGTCTCGGCCTGGTTCAGCACGCTGGCCAGGTCGAACATTGCCTCGGCGAGGCCGTCCGCCGGCGAGCGGATCGTCGGCTGCGGCGGGCCGGGCGAGCGCAGCATGGTCACCGACATCGCCAGGTCGCTGCTGGTGTTCTGCTGGATGAAGCGCTCGTAGAGCGCCTTCGCCTCGGCGGCGCGGCCATGGCGCTCGTCGAAATTGGCGATCGCGTCGGTCAGCCGCCAATTGAGCTGCTCGTTGGCGTCGAGCGCCTTGTCGAAATACTGCTGCGCCTTGTCGGGCTTGCCCGCGTAGTCGTAGAGGAGGCCCAGCTGAAACGCCTTTAGCGGCTGAAAGCCGTTGAATTTATCGAGGCCCTGCAGCGCGCTGTCGGCGCCGGCGAGGTCGCCCGCGGCCTTGCGCGTCCAGGCGAGTGCGAAGGGGCCGATAAACCGGTGCACCCCGTCGGTGGGGAGCGCGGCGGCGTGTTTCAGCGCGCCGGCCGTATCGCCGGCCTTGAGCCGGTCGACCACCAGGACGAGTTCGGCGATGGCATCGCCGGGATCGAGCTTCAGCTCTTTTTGCGCCAGCGCGCGGGCGCGGTCGAAATGCCCGACGCACACTTCCATGAGGAAGGTTCGGCTGATCAGCTCGGGCGCGTCCGGATCGATCGCGATCGCCTTCTCGTAGCGGCTCGCCGCCACGGTGAAATCGCGCAATTGCTGGGCATGCCTTCCGGCGAGGTATTGGCCGAGGAGGTGGTCGGAATCGGCTGGTGGCCGGTTTTGCGCAGCCGCGCCTGGCGCCGACGGAGGCGACGCCGCCAGCGCCGGCGCGATGCCGAGGCAGGCCGCAAAGAAGAGCGCGTGCATTCCTCGGACGTTGCTTACGACCAACCGTGTCTTGACCAAATCTGCCATCGCTGCGATCCGCACTCCGTGCCCGCCGAATATCCCTACATGTTCGGGTAATTGGGTCCGCCGCCGCCCTCCGGCACTACCCAATCGATGTTCTGCTCCGGGTCCTTGATGTCGCAGGTTTTGCAGTGGACGCAATTCTGCGCGTTGATCTGCAGCCGCTTCTCGCCGGTCCCGGCATCCTCGACGATCTCATAGACGCCGGCCGGACAATAGCGCTGTTCCGGCGAATCATAGAGCCGATAATTGATCGCGATGGCTTTGGCCGGATCTCGCAGGTGCAGATGCGACGGCTGGTCCTCCTCGTGGTTGGTGTTCGAGATGAACACCGACGACAGCCGGTCGAAGCTGATCTTGCCGTCGGGCCGGGGATAGTCGATGCGCGGCACCTGGCTCGCCGGGGTCAGCTGGGTGTGGTCGGGATGGTTGTGGAATGTCCACGGCGCCCGGCCGCGCAGCACATAGGTGTCGAGCGCCGAATAGAGGAGCCCGCCCCACAGCCCCAGGCGAAAGCTCGGGCGGATGTTGCGCACCCGATAGAGCTCGTCCCAGACCCAGCTCCGTTGCAGCGCCTCGCGCACCCCGGCGGCGCTATCGCCCCCGGTATCGCCACGCAGCCGGGCGAAGACCGTCTCGGCCGCCACCATGCCGGATTTCATCGCGGTATGACTGCCCTTGATCTTGGGCACGTTGATGAAGCCGGCTGCGCAACCAACCAGCGCCCCGCCGGGAAAATCGAGCTGCGGGATCGACTGGAACCCGCCCTCGTTGAGCGCCCGCGCGCCATAGGAGATGCGCCGCCCACCCGCGAAAAAACCCCGAATCGCCGGGTGCGTCTTAAAGCGCTGAAACTCCTCGAACGGCGAGAGGAACGGGTTTTTGTAATCGAGCCCGATGACGAACCCGACCGCGACCTGACGGTCTTCGAGGTGATAGAGGAACGAGCCGCCATAGGTGCTCTTATCGAGCGGCCAGCCGATCGTGTGGACGACGAGGCCGGGCTTATGGTCCGCCGGCTCGACCTCCCACAATTCCTTGACGCCGAGCGCGTAGGTCTGCGGGTCCGCCCCCTCGCGCAGGCCGAAGCGCTCGCTCAATGTCTTGGTGAGCGAACCCCGGCAGCCTTCGGCGAAAAGGGTCTCGCGGGCAATGAGCTCGACCCCCGGCGTATAGCGCTCGGTCGGCTCGCCGTTGCGGCCGATCCCCATGTCGCCGGTGGCGACGCCGCGCACCCGGCCCTCCTCGTCGTAGAGCACCTCGGCCGCCGCGAACCCGGGATAGATCTCGACCCCGAGTTCTTCGGCTTGGCCCGCCAGCCAGCGGCACAGATTACCCAGGCTGATGACGTAATTGCCGTGGTTGTGCATCTGCGGCGGGGTCGGCAGGCGCAGTGCGTGGTTCTTGGTCAGATAGAGGAAGCGGTCCTCGATGGCCGGGGTGTTGAGCGGCGCGCCGCGCTCGCGCCAATCCGGGATCAGCTCATCGAGCGCGCGCGGCTCGAACACCGCGCCCGAGAGGATATGCGCGCCGACCTCGGAGCCCTTCTCAATGACGCAAACCCCGAGTTCGCTGCCCGCCGCCGCGGCCAGCTGCTTCAGCCGGATCGCCGCGGCCAGACCGGCCGGCCCGGCCCCGACCACGACGACGTCATACTCCATCCGCTCCCGCTCGACTTCCGCCAACGGGCCCTCCTCTGCCTCGCCGCATTCCGAATGTTGCGGCCACGGACTATAGGCGAGGCTTCTGGGCCACTCGATGGTAAACTTACCGGATGCCGAGCCCGGATTTTAATCCCGCCAGCGCGCGGGCGCTGCTCGAGTGGCAGATCGCGATGGGCGCCGACGAGGCGCTCGGCGAGATCGCGCCCAATCGGCTCGCGCCGCCGCCACCGCCCGCCGTTCAGCCGGTGCCCCCAATCCCGGCGCCGCGCCCGTTAGCTCCGCCCACCGCCGCGCCGGGCGTCGTCGCTCCCCCGGCCGCACTCGCTGAATCGCTGGCTGAGGCTGCGCAATCGGCGCGCCTCCTGGCCGCCGGCGCCGAGACGATCGAGGCACTCGGCGCGCTCGTCGCCGGGTTCGAGGGCTGCCCCTTAAAGCGCACTGCGACCAACACGGTCTTCATCGACGGCAACCCTGCCGCGCCGGTGATGATTGTCGGCGAGGCGCCGGGCGCCGAGGAAGACCGTCTCGGCAAGCCCTTTGTCGGGCGCAGCGGGCAGTTGCTCGACCGCATGCTGGCGGCGATCGGGCTCGACCGTACAACGGTCCAGATCACCAACGTCATCTACTGGCGCCCCCCCGGCAACAGGAAGCCGAATGCCGCCGAGATCGCCGCCTGCTTGCCGTTCGTGCTGCGCCATATTGCGCTGGCGCGGCCGCGCGTCCTGGTGCTGAGCGGCGGCACGGCGGCGAGCGCCCTCTTGCCGCTGAGCGAGGGGATCACCCGGCTGCGCGGCCGCTGGTTCGAGCTGGCGGTGCCCGGGCTCGATGCGCGGGTCGCGACCCTGGCGATGTTTCACCCGGCGTTTCTGCTGCGCGACCCGGCGAGGAAGCGCGAGACCTGGCGCGACCTCCTGGCGCTGAAGGCGCGCCTCGACGCGCCCGCCGAACAACCTCGTCGTGTTGACACGGATATGGAGTGAGCGATGCCAGACCGCCTCGACGAAACCCGCCCGTTCCTGCCCGTCAACATCGCCCTCTTGACCGTGTCGGACACCCGGACGGCGGCCGACGACCGCTCCGGCAACACGCTGGCCGAATTGGCCGAGGCGGCCGGGCATAAGATCGCTGTCCGCCGCATCGTGCGCGACGATTTCGATGCGATCGCCGGTCAGCTTCGGGCGTGGATCGGTGACCCGCAGATCGATGTCGTGATCGCCACCGGCGGCACCGGCGTCACCGGCCGCGACGTGACGCCGGAAGCGTTCCACAGCGTCTATGAGAAGGAGGTCGCCGGGTTTGGCGAATTGTTCCGCTGGCTCAGTTTCGCGAAGATCGGCACCTCGACGATCCAGAGCCGCGCCACCGCCGGGGTCGCCGGCGGCACCTATCTGTTCGCGCTGCCCGGCTCGCCCGGCGCCTGCCGCGACGCCTGGGACGACATCCTCGTCCACCAGCTCGACAACCGCTTCCGCCCGTGCAATTTCGTCGAGCTGATGCCGCGCCTGCAGGAGCATCTGAAGGGGTAGGGCGCTCAAAACCCCCGTCGGGGCGCGAGACGGCTGTAGGAAGAGCCGTCGTCGACGTCTTCAAGACGCGCGGCAAAGCCGACCCGAACCTCAGGCGGCAGGTTGGCCAACACATCGGCAAGCGCGTGCGGGCCCGACCAGCGGACCGCGCCGAAGAGCGGCGGCAGCCGTGGGCAGCGCCGCGCGCCAACGAGCCAGAATCCGCCATCGCCGGCTGGCCCGAAGACGAGGTCGTGGCGCCCGAGGAGACGGAATGCGTCGGCGATGTGGGGCGGGGCCAGGGCCGGAATGTCGCCGCCGACCAGCACCGCCGGGCCGGGCGGGCAGCGGGCGAGGGCGCGGCGCATGCGCCGGCCGAGATCGCCCTCGCCCTGCGCGGCGACCGCGACACCCTGCGGCCAGAGTCGGGCGCGCCGGCGGGCGCGGTCCAGCGTTATCGCGAGGCGGAGCTGCCATCGCCCGTCACGGGCGAGGCGCCGCACCAGCAACCCCAGCATCGCCCGCTCGAAGCGCAGCGCCGCCGCATCGCCGATGTCGCGCGCCAGCCGGCGCTTGCCGACCCCCCACGAGGGCGCCCGCACGAAAAGCACGAGATGGCCCCGGGTCATCGACCGTAGAGCCGAGCGATGAGCGGTGCCGGCACATGCATGAAATACAAGGACAGGCACATGAAGTTGCGCAACGGCCGGCGGATATAGCCTTCCTCTCGATAGCGCCGGGCCGAGGTGAAAGCCGGCACGCCGAGCGGTGCCAATCGGCGGCGGCCGAGGCGGCGCACCAGATCGATATCCTCCATCAGCGGCAGCGCTGCGAAACCGCCGACCGACTGGTAGAGCGCGCGGCCGATAAATAGCCCCTGGTCACCATAGGGCAGGGCGAGCACCCGGCAGCGCCATGCGACGATGCGTTCGAGCCGCCGCGCCGCCCCGCTTTCGTCGTCGAGCGCGAAGGTGAAGTAGCCGCCTCTCCCGGTCGCGCCGGGCGCCGCGATAAAGGCTGCGACAGCTGCCTTCCAGCCCGGAGCAAGGCGGCAATCGGCGTGCAGGAGTAGGAGCCAGTCGCCCGACGAGGCGGCCGCGCCGGCGGCGAGTTGGGTCCCGCGCCCCCGCTTCGCGCTGACGGTCCTCGCGCCGGCGGCCTGCGCGATCGCGACGCTGTCGTCCTCGGAACCGCCATCGGCGACGATTATCTCGCGGATCATTGAGGTGCCGGCAAGCGCGGCCAGCGTCGCCGGCAGATCGGCCGCGGCGTCGAGTGTCGGGATGATGACCGACACGGTATTTTGTTCTTGTATTGTTCCCATCGGGTCGACATAATGCCCGGTATGGATATGCCGGGCAGCGTGATGCCGCGCAAGGGTCGCGGTGCCGTGAGCAACGCGACCGGCCGCTTCGAGAACGAGCGGCGGGTCGCGTTCGATGACGGCTGGGGACCGCCCGAGAACGAAGCGGGGAGCGAGCCCGGCCGGGTCGCGACGGTTCTCAGCGTCGATGCGACCCGCACGATTATCGCGCGCAACGACTCGCCCGATATTGGCTTCGACCGCTCGATCAACCCCTATCGCGGCTGCGAGCATGGCTGCATCTATTGCTTTGCGCGGCCGAGCCATGCCTATCTCGGTCTCTCGCCCGGCCTCGATTTCGAGACCCGCATCTTCTATAAGCCCCAGGCGGCGGCATTACTCAGCGCCGAATTGCGCAAGAAGGGCTATAGCTGCCGGCCGCTGGCGCTCGGCAGCAACACCGACCCCTACCAGCCCGCCGAAAAGCGGTTCGGCATCACCCGGTCGATCCTCGAGGTGCTGCGCGATTTCCGCCACCCGGTGACGATCGTGACCAAGGGCGCGCTGATCCAGCGCGATCTCGACATCCTGGGCGAGATGGCGCGCGACAACCTCGCGGTTGTCACGGTGTCGGTGACGACGCTCGACCGGGCTCTAGCGCGTCACATGGAGCCGCGCGCCGCGACCCCGGAGCGCCGGCTTGAAACGATCGCGGCGCTTGCCGCTTCCGGCGTGCCGACCGGCGTTCTGGCGGCGCCGATGATCCCCGCGCTCAACGACAACGAGATGGAAGCGATCCTCGAGAAGGCGCGCGAAGCAGGCGCGAGGGTCGCCGGCTACACGCTCTTGCGGCTGCCGCTCGAATTGAAGGCGTTGTTCCGGGAATGGCTCGACGAGCACGAGCCGCAAAAATCGTCGCACGTGCTGTCGCTGGTCGCGCAATGCCATGGCGGCCGGCTCTACGATGCGGCCTGGTCGAAGCGGATGACCGGCGGCGGGCCTTACGCCGAGATGCTCGCGGCCCGCTTCGACCGCGCGTGCCGCCGGCTCGGTTTCGGGCCGCGCCTCAACTATCCGCTCGACACCACGCGCTTCCGCCCGCCGCCGCAGAAGGGCGACCAGCTGGCGCTGTTCTGATAGGCTGACGCTGCGGGGCGATACGGCACCCGCGCCATAGCGGAGGTCGGCGTGGCCAGGGAAAGGCGGCTCGAAGCACGCGATGTCGAGGCGATCTTCCGCGAGTTTGCCAAGGTCATGAGCGAATTGCCGCCCGACACCGAGGCCGGCTGGCTCGACAGCGAGGGCGATCTGCGTCTGGCGCCGGATATCGGGCGTAAATTGCGCACCGCGCGCGGGGTGAGCGACGTGCTGCGCCAAATCCGCGAAGCTGCGCGGGATTGCTGATCGCAAGCTGTCATTGCGAGCGCGGCGCGGCAATCCCCCGCCGCGGGTGGCAAATTCGCCGGAGATCGCGGGGTTTGCCTTGCTCCTCCCGATGACGGCTGCTGGCTCTAACGTCCCTCCGGCCCGGCGACGATCCCGCCGTCGTGGAGCCGGCCGATCTCGGTGGCGGGGAGGCCGAGTACCTGGGACAGCACCTCATCCGTGTGCTCGCCGAGGCGGGGGGCCGGCCGCGTCGGATCGCGCGGCGCAGCGCTAAAATCAATGGGCAGGCCGGGCATCGGGTAGCGGCCGATCCCGGGTTGCTCGATTTCGGCGAAAAGTGGGTTGGCGGGCGAGGCCCGCGGATCGTCGCGCGCCAGCCCGACAAAATCCTGAAACGGCCCCCACAAGACACCGGTCCGGGCGAAGACGGCGGCGATCTCGGCGAGCGTCTTGCCGGCGCACCACCGCGCGACCAGCGCGGCGATCGCGTCGCGCGCCTCGTACCGGCCGCTCTCGGTTTCGAGATCGACCTCCATCATCGTGCCCACCATCGCCAGCTTGTCGGCGAGCCCGGTGGCGCGGCCGAGCGCCCGCCATTGCCGCGGGGTCAGCGCGATGATCATCACCCGGCTTCCGTCGGCGGTGGCGAAATCCCGCCCGAAGCTGCCGTACAAATCATTGCCGATCGCCGGCCGCGCCCGGCCGTTGATGTGCACATCGCCGATGTAGCCGAGGTGGCCGACCATCGCGAGCATCACATCGCTGAGCGCTGCGACGACCTCCTGCCCCGCTCCGGTGCGGCTGCGGTGGCGCTCGGCGACAAGCAGTGCGGTCGCCAAATAGAGCCCGGCGGCGATGTCCCAGGCCGGCAGCACGTGGTTGACCGGCGCACCGCCCGTCCCGGTTTGGCCGGTCACCAGCGGGAAGCCGCTCGCCGCATTGACCGTGTAATCGACCGCCGCGGTGCCGTCGCGGTTGCCGGTGAGGCGCAGCAGGATGACGTCGTCGCACGCATCCTTGAGGCTGGCGTAGTCGAGGCCGGGGAGGGGCGGCAGATTGGTCAGCACGATGCCGGCACCGGGGCCGCGGGCGGTGGCGATCGCGCGCGCCAGCTCACAGCCTTCCGGCTTGTCGAGGGCGAGGGCGACCGAGCGCTTGGCCTTGTTGAGCCCGGCCCAATAGAGACTTGCGCCGCTGTCGGTGACCGGCCAGCGGGCGAAATCGATGGCGCCGCCGATCGGATCGATGCGGATCACCTCGGCACCGAATTGCGCCATCGTCATGCCGCCGAGCGGCGCGGCGACAAAGGCCGAAAATTCGACGATGCGCAGGTCCTCAAGCAACCGGTTCATCGCCGCGCCCCGCCTCTCAGCAAACCCAGGGGCATAGAACCCAACCTATGGCGGCGCTGCAATCCCCGGCGCAAGACTCATTCGATGCCAGGTTACCTCAGGCGCCGGCGATGAACGAGCGCAGCGAACTGGCCTCGAACTCGACCTCGTCGAGGCGGCTCTTGACCAGGTCGCCGATGCTGACGATGCCGATGAGACGGCCATCGGCGACGACCGGGAAATGGCGGATGCGCCGGCTGGTCATCTCGGCCATCAGCTCGCCGACCGTGTCGCTCGGGTCGCAGGTGATGACGGTGCGCGTCATAATGTCGGCGACCGGGCGCGACAGCAGATCTTCGCCGTGCTCGGCAAGCGCGATCACGATGTCGCGCTCCGACAGGATGCCGTCGACCCCACTACCGTCTTCGCTGACGACAATCGCACCGATGCCTTCCCGGTTCAGCATGTCGACCGCGTCCGCGACCGTCGCATCCGGCCGGATCGTTGCGACCCAATTCCCTTTGTTGCGCAGGATCGTCTCGACATTCATGGCAAAGCTCCCGAGCGTGGGCGCGGCTGCCCACCGATGGCGGCGCGACGCAGCCGCAGTCTGACCTCACAAGATAGGACAGAATGTCGCACCCCGAAAGGGGGAGCCGCTCGAATCCCTGCTACCTACTCAGCCCGGCTGGCTGCCGGGCTCCACGGTCTCCGCCTCGATCCGGTAATAGGCGTCGAGCCCGATCAGATCCTCGATTTCCTTGCGCAACGCCACGAATTCAATCTCGCTGAGGCCGTCGTAGCTGCCGGTTGCCATGATCTCGCCGAGCGCGCGCTTCATGGCGTGGAGCGCGGCGCCGAGCAGCAGCTGCGCATCGATGCAGCCGCGATAGCCCATCCGCTCCAATTCGCCGAGCGAGAGGATCGGCCGCCCGTCGCGATTGCCGCGGCTCTGCACCCAGACGAGCGGCACGCTCGCCAGCCGAGGTGCCGCCTCGGCCTCGTCGCGGTTGCGCGGGAATACGAGCCCCAGATCGGCGCCGGCTTCGGCCGCCGCGTTGATCCGCCCGATAGCCTCGTCCAGGCCGAACTCGCGGCAGGTGTCGGATCGCGCGATAATAACGAAATCGGGGTCGGTCTCGTCGCGCTGCCGGCAGGCGTATTTGATCTTGGCGATGAACTCGGCGCGCGGGATCGCGTGCACCTGATAGGCGTGGTAATGCGCCCGCTTCGGGTAGAATTGATCCTCGATATGGACCCCGGCGACCCCGGCGGCGGCGAATTCGCGCACCGTGCGCATCGTATGCAGGGGCTCGCCAAAGCCGGCGCCGGCGTCGGCGATCAGGGGCACGCCGACCGCGCGCGCCACCGCGCCGGCAATCTCAACCTGCTCGTCCATTGTCAATAGGGGTTCGCTGATCGCAAGCGAGGCGCCGGTGGCATAGCCGCCGGTATAAACCAGCGGGGTTCCCATCGCCTCGGCGAGCCGCCCTTCGAGCGGGGTCGCCGCCGAGGGCATGTAGAGGAATTTGCCACTGGCGATGAGTTCCCGCAGCCGGCGGGTCTTCGCGGTCATCGCGGTTCTCGTCAGCCGAGCGAGTGGATGATCGCGCGATAGGCGGCCTCGGGAAACGCCTTCAAGGTTCGCGTCCGCACCGCGCCCATCTGCGCGAGCAGCAACGTGAAGCGCGCGGCGACCGCGTCGTCCGGCGCCTCGTAGATGACGATCAGGTCATAATCGCCCATCGTCATGTAGAGCGTCTTGAACTCGCCGCCCATTTCGACGAGCGCCTTCTTGGCGGCATCGAGCCGTTTCGGCGACTCCTTGACCTGCCGGGCGCCCTGGTCGGTCCAATTCGCGAGCATGACGTAGCTGGGCACGGCGGCCTCCCTTCGCTTCTGTCGCTTGCCGCGACAATCTGCCCGGCCATGATGGCTGAGCGTTCGGCATAGGACAAGGCGAAGGGATGGCCCGGCGCTTGCTGCGCAACCTCGCGAGTGCCGCGGCGCCGGCGATTAACCAAGACTTAGCGGCTTTGCCGAAGAATGTAGGCAAGGCGCGGCAGGGTGGCCGCAGGGGCAGGGTCGATGCGCGATATGATTGCCGATTGGAAGCGATGGAGCCGCGCCGAGCGCGCCTTCGCCGTGCTTGTCACATTGGCGATGGTCGCGCTTCCACTCGGGTTGATGCTGGCCGCGTCGGTGGGGGTCTAGCCCACGAGGCTATCGCCGATTTCGGCAAGGCGCGCGTAATCGCCGATCTCGTTGTAGATTTGTGCCGAAACGCGGGCCCACAGCGTGCCGTCGAGCGCCATGATTGCCGCAGTGATGCAGTGCCGCTCGGCCAGGTGGCCGGCGAGGCGGTGCGCCGCGTCGCGATCGCCGCCGGCACCCCTCGGCAGCCTCACCGCGACCATCGAGGCAGCGAATTCCGGCGCCGCCGCGGCCTCGCTGTCCCACGCCTCGGCCAGCATCGCTCCGGCATCGCGCGCGAGCGCGGCGTTGTGGGCGCGGACCGCCTCGGCACCCAAGGCCTCGACATAGTCGAGCGCCGCCGGTACGGCGAGCCAGGCCGAATTGTCGCGCGTCCCGGTATAGTCGAACTCGCCTGTAAAGCCTTGGCCGAGCGCATGCGAGATCGCGGTCGGATGCAGCGCCTTCTGCCGCTCGGGCGCGCACCAGATGACCGCGGCCCCTTTCGCGGCGAACGCCCATTTGTGCAGATTGCCGACATACCAATCGACGCCGAGGGCCGGCACGTCGAGCGCGATCTGGCCCGGGGCATGCGCGCCGTCGATCGCCACCGGGACGCCGCGCTCGCGGCACAGCGCCGCCATCTCGCGGACCGGCAGGACGACCGCTCCGGCCGAGGTGATGTGGTCGAAAACGGCGAGCCGCGTCCCCGGTCCGATCGCGGTGGAGATCGCCGCCAGCAGCGGCGCGGGGTCGGTGAACGGCACCGGCACCTCGACGCTGACTAGCCGCGCCCCACAGCGCCCGGCGCGGTAGCGCAGCGCATTGCCGATCGCGCCATAGACCTGCGATAGGCACAAGAGCTCGTCGCCCGGCGCCAGCGCGAGAGAGGCGATGATCGCGTTGAGCCCGGAAGTCGCATTCTCGACGAATGCCCAATCCGCCACCTTGCCGCCCAAAAAAGCGGCAACCCGCTCGGCTGCCCGGCGGAGGTGGCCCGGTAGGTCGCGGCGAAAGAAGGTGCTGGGGTCGGCCTCCATATCGAGCCGCCACCGCTCAGCCGCCTTGAGCACGGCCCGCGGCGTTGCGCCGTAGCTGCCATGGTTGAGGTGGTCGATCCCCTCGGCGAGCAGGAAATCCGCCCGTCGGATGTGGCCGAAATTAGGGAAATTGCTCATCCGGCCTCGGTCATGGCGGCTCCGCTGTTATTCGGCGATCATGAGGAAAAGGGGTGCTGGCGAAAAGCCCTTGCGGGCCGGCATCATTGCCCATAAAGCGTGCGGCCAACCCTCGTCCCATTGGAGAGCCCCCGATGCCCGACCATCCCGATGCCAAGAGCCTTGAGGCGCTGCGCGCCTTTGATACGCCGACCATCTGCAACGCGCTCGAGATCGTCGCGCCGGCGCGCCGGACGATCGGGTTTACCCGGCGCCAGCTCATCGCGCCGTTTCCCGAGCTGAAACCGATCGTCGGCTTCGCCCGCACCGGGATGATCCGGTCGCGCGAACCGCATCCGCGCGACCGCGAAACCGCCAACCGCATTCGCCTGGGCTATTACGAGCACGTCGGCTCGGCGCCGCTGCCCAGCATTTCGGTGCTCCAGGACATCGACGCGCCCGATACCGGGTTCGGCGCATTCTGGGGCGAGGTGCAGACCCATGTGCATGCCGGGCTCGGCTGCGTCGGCGTGATCACCGACGGCTCCGTGCGCGATCTCGACGCGATGTCGCCCAATTTCTATGTGCTCGCCGGCTCGATCATGCCGAGCCACGCCTATGTCCATCTCGTCGATTTCGGCGGCACGGTCACGGTCGCCGGCATGGTGGTGTCGGCCAACGACATCATCCACGCCGACCGCCACGGCGCGGTGGTGATCCCCGCCGACGCGGTCGCCAAGATCCCGGCCGCCGTCGATCTCCTGGCGCGGCGCGAGAAGGTCATCATCGAGGCGTCCAAGCAGCCCGGCTTCTCGATCGAGCGGCTGCGCCAGGCTTACCGCGAGCAGGACGAGATCCACTGAGCCACGCGAGTTCGCGCGGCTAGATCTCGATCTGGCCGCCGAGCTCGACGACCCGGTTTGGCGGGATGCGGAAGAATTCGGTCGCGTCGAGCGCCATGTTGCTCAGCATGATGAACAGCCGGTCGCGCCAATGCCAGAAGGCGCTGCGGCTGGCGCGGGTCCGCAGCTTTTCGCGCCCGATGAAGAACGATGTCTCCAT
>Ga0182024_10015462_pt1 | contig 14605 bp, 13 predicted proteins | sample P32metaG_FD_120480 | JGI IMG/M metagenome (GOLD analysis project Ga0182024, IMG submission 120480) | Permafrost microbial communities from Stordalen Mire, Sweden - P3-2 metaG (Illumina Assembly) | ecosystem: Environmental > Terrestrial > Soil > Wetlands > Permafrost | place: Sweden: Stordalen... | reverse complement strand
TCGTGATCGCCGCCGTCAGCGTCGTCTTGCCATGATCGACGTGACCAATCGTCCCGATGTTGCAGTGCGGCTTGTTCCGCTCAAACTTCGCCTTACCCATCGCTGCGGCTTCCTATGAAAAAGAGGAACTTCTGCTCTTTCGCCTGAACCCTTGGAGCGGGTGATGGGAATCGAACCCACATAGCCAGCTTGGAAGGCTGGAGCTCTACCATTGAGCTACACCCGCCAATCGATCTCCGCGCGTCCCGCCGGCCCCGGCCTCTATCCCCGGTCCGCGGTCCCGACTTTGCCAGCAGGGGCGGTGGTGGAGGGGGTAGGATTCGAACCTACGTAGACGTACGTCAACAGATTTACAGTCTGCCGCCTTTAACCACTCGGCCACCCCTCCGCGATCGCCAGAACCACCAACGGCCGCCACCTGCGCCGTTCACCGGCGGCCCCGCTCAGCTAGTGGGCGACCATAGCAGGATCGCCTTGGCCGGGCCACCCAAAGACCCGACCAAGGCGATCCTGCTCGGCCGCTCGCGGCAGAGGACGCGGCATGTACGGTTTCCGCCCCGCTTTGTCAACAAGATCAGCCCCCGGGCCGCGGGCTTTTCACCATTTGAGGAGGGCGCCATTGAGCTCGACCGCGCCGTTATGCTGGATCGCGCCGAGAACCCGCACTCGACAATCGAGCACTGCGGCGCACCCAGGCTGCGCCGCTTGGGGCGGCATGAAAAAGCGCGGCTTGCCGGTATCGGGCGGGGGCGACGGGTCGAGCGTCAGCGGCAGGTCAAGCATCGCGGGCGCGGACTGCTGCGCCGCGGCCGGGCTCACCGCGAGACCGACCCAAACCACCGCCGCGCCAATCGCTATCGCCGAGAGCCTTCGCCGCACCGATCCTCACTTGGCCGCCGCAAGAATACGCTTGTCGCGCGCGAGGCGATCGCGATTTGATGCGTCAATAGCCAGGGTGCCGCGTTGAGCCGAGTTTCGCGAACACAGGCCTTGCGTCGTGCGCTCCGCGCCGCGGGGCTCGTCCTGCTGCTTCTCGGCGGATGCAATGACGACGCAGCGCAACGCCAGGCGTTCATCCGTTTCCTGCAGACCCGCATCATTGACAAGCCCGGGCTGCGCGTGCCGCACCTCACTCCGGAGGAGGCCAAGAGCTTCGGCGACTACGCCAGGCAATACGCCATCATCACCGACTTCAACGACGGGCTCGACAGCGCGGTCGCGAAGCCGATGCAGGCGGCGATGGATCGCGGCACGATCCACTCGCTCGACGAGGTCGTCAGCCGGCATGCCGATTTCATCGCGGCGCGCGACGGCCTCGGCCGGCTGCGCCAGGCGCTCGACAAGCAGCTTGCCGCCGCCGACGCCGCGCACGCGGCGCTCAAACAGCCCGAGACTCTAAAAGCCGTCTTCGACAAGGCCTATGAGCGCGACGTGACGATACCGGCCAAGGCCTTCGCCGACATCTTCCCCGATTTGTCCCAAGCCCTGACCGCCATCGTCGATCTCGGAGATTTTCTCGAGAAGCACCGCGACACGGTGACGATCAACGGCTCGCAATTGCAGACGAGCGACCCCGATCTGCAGCCGCAGCTGGCCGCGCTCCTTGCCGCGCTCAGTGCCAACAACGAGGCGATCAGTCGAGCCGAGCAGCATTTGCGCGACGTTGCGACCGGTGGCTAGGCCCGCTTCAGCTCCTCGCCGAGAAAGCGGGCGAGCGCCGTCATCGCCGAGCGCCCGGCGCGGGCTTCGGCGTCGGGGTTGTAATTGGTGTTGGTGTTGACGTCGTAGGTATAGACCGCGCCGTCGCCGTCGCGGATGAACTCGATCCCGGCGACGTCGATGCCGTTGGCGGCGAGGAACGCTTCGTAGCGCGCTTTCAGTGCGGGATCGATGTCGTCGACAATGGTGAACTTGGCCCGTTGCGCGCCGGGTTCCTCCGGTCCGGCCGGGCAGAAGGCGTCGCCGACCGCGCAGACATCGGCCGGGCACAGCTCGAACCCGTCGCTGGTATCGACCTCGACGGCGTAGAAAAATCGGCCGCCGACAAACTCGGCGCGGGCTATCAGCACATCGGGCGAGCGGATGTATTGCTGCAACAGATGGAGGCCGTCGATCGGCGCCTCGTAATCGGGACCGGCGAGGTAGGCGTCGAGCGCCTCGGGCGTGTGAAACAAGCGCACCCCGAGCCCCTTGCCGCCACGGTTCGGCTTGAGGATGACCGGGGCGCCGGGAAAATGGCGGTCGGCCTCGGCGACGATGAGATCGGCGCCGGCGACCAGCACGGTCTTGGGCGTGCGGATGCCGGCGGCTTCGAGCGCGGCATATTGGCGGGCCTTGCTGATCTCGAGATCGAGCGCGCGCGGCCCGTTGACGACGCGCCGCCCATGCCGAACGAGCCAAGCCAGGACCGCCGCGGTCAACTCGGCGGCGTAGCGATGGTCGCGGGTGTGCGACGATGCGCTCATCCGGTTGTAGAACACGCCCTCGGGCGGCGACCGCGACAGGTCGAACGCGCCGCGGTCGAGAAACCAGTCGCGCCACGGCACCGTCTCGGCGTCGAGGGCCCGAGCCAACGGCTCCAGCCAGGCGGCATTCTCGTGGATCACATGGACATGCATGGTCAACTCGTCCGGGGGAGCGCGCACTCATACATTATACAATTGCGAATGTCCTATCATCGCATTAAGCCGTGAAAAATTTGTAGAACTGGCGCATGGCGCCGCCCTTTCCGGCCGCTATAGTTCTCGAGGCAAGCGAGAGGGCTGACGATGAAGACGCAATCGGCGCCGACGCGACAATTGGCCGAATTCGTCGCCGGCTCGCAATGGCGCGACATCCCGGCGGCAGTGCGGCGCGAGGGCGTGCGCGGGCTGTTGAACTATGCCGGCTGCGCGCTTGGCGGCTGCGGCGACGAAGCAATCACGCTGGCGATCCGGGTGCTGGCGCCATGTTTCGGGCCGGCGCAAGCCGGGCTTATCGGCCGCAGCGAGCGCTGCGACGTGCTCAACGCCGCCTTCCTCAACGCCGCCAGCGCCAATGTGCTCGAATACGACGATACGCATCTGCCGACAGTGATGCATCCGGCGGCGCCGGTAGCGCCGGGGCTCTTCGCGCTGGCCGAGGCGCGCGGCGCGAGCGGCACCGAGCTGCTGCACGCCTTCATCCTCGGGGTCGAGGCTTCCTGCCGGGTCGGCAATTCGGTGATGCCGCATCATTACCGGCGCGGCGCGCACATCACCGCGACCTGCGGCATTTTCGGCGCCGCCGCGGCCGCCGGGAAGCTCTTGGGCCTCGATCCGGTGCGAATGAATTGGGCGCTCGGCCATGCCGCGACGCAATCGGCCGGCCTAGTCGAAAGCCTCGGCAGCATGTCGAAGAGCGTCGGCGTCGGCAATTCGGCGCGGAACGGGCTTGCCGGCGCGCTCTTCGCCGAGGCCGGGTTCACCGCCGCCGAAAGCGCGATCGAGGGTAAATACGGCTTTGCCGCGGTCGCCAGCGACACGGTCGATCTTGCCAAGATCACCGATGGGCTCGGCGAAAGGTGGGAGATCCTCGCCAATGCCTACAAGCCCTATCCCTGCGGCGTGGTGCTGTTTCCGGTGATCGACGCCTGCCTCGAACTGCGCGCGCGGCTGACGGCGCCGGTGGGCCGGATCGCCGGGGTCGCCGTGCGCGGCCATCCGCTGCTGCGCGAGCGCACCGACCGACCCGATGCCGGCGACGGCCGCTCGGCCAAGGTCAGCCTGCAGCACAGCGTCGCAGTGGCGCTCTTGCAAGGCGCGGCCGGCATCGCCCAATTCACCGACGCCGCGGTCGCCGACCCGGCAGTGCGGGCGCTGAGCCAAAAGGTGACGGCGGAAGACGATCCCGCGATCCCGGTCGAGGCCGCCTGGGTCGAGGTGCGGCTCGCCGACGGGTCGCGGATCGGCGAACACGTCCACGCCGGGCGCGGGACGCCGGGAAGGCCGATGAGCGATATCGAACTCGATGCCAAGGTCAACGAGTGCGCCGCGTTCGGCGCGCCGTTTGTCGATGTGCCGGCGCTGATCGCCGCGATCCGCGATATCGAAACCGTGGGCGACGCCGCGCATGTCATGCGGATGACGGTGCCGGCTTGAGCAGGGTTAGAGGAAACCATGCCCAATTTATTGAAAGATAAGCTCGCGGCGAGCGACCTCGTCACCTTGATGTCGGCGCACAACCCGCTCTCGGCGCGGCTCGCCGAGGAGGCCGGGTTCGACGGCATCTGGGCGAGCGGGTTCGAGCTGTCGGCCGCCTACGGCGTGCCCGACGCGAGCCTCCTATCGTTCACCCAGCACCTCGACATGACCCGGGCGATCGTCGAGCAGATTTCGATCCCGATGGTCGCCGATATCGACACCGGCTACGGCAACGCGATCAACGTGTTGCACGTTGTCGCCGCCTATGCTGCGGCGGGTGCTGCGGCGGTGGTGATGGAGGACAAGCTCTTCCCCAAGGACACCAGCCTGCTCGCCGACGGACGGCAGGAACTGGTGCGGATCGAGGAGTTCCAGGGCAAGATCGAGGCGGCGCGGGAGGCCGGCAAGGCGCGCGGCCTCGTCGTCATCGCTCGCACCGAGGCGCTGATCGCCGATCTCGGTCTCGACGAAGCATTGGAGCGCGGGATGGCCTATGCCGAGGCCGGCGCCGATTTGCTGCTGGTCCATTCGAAGCAGAAGACGCCGGACGAGATCGTCGCTTTCACCGAACGCTGGCAGGGGCCGATCCCGCTCGTCATCGTGCCGACCGCCTATCCCGATTTGACCGAAGCCAAGGTGCGGGGGCTGGGGAAAATTCGCATCGTCATCTACGCCAACCACGCCATCCGCGCGGCGGTTGGGGCAATGCGTGCAGTCTTCGCGCAAATCCGCCGCGACGGCGGGATTCACCGGGTCGACAAGGCGATCGCCTCGGTCGAGGATGTTTTCGAGCTGCAGCGGGTGCCGGCAATGAAGGCGGCCGAGAAGAAGTATTTGCGGTGAACGGACCGCGGCCGTCCTGGCCGCATGCGGGCGGGACGCCCACGGTCCACTTCACACAAACAGCTTTTCGCCCTTCAGCCCGTCATACATCGAGGCGACGAACTCGCCGTAGCCGTTCCAGATCTGGGTCGGCACGCGCTGGTCGGTGCCGATGACCCGCTCGGTTTCCTGGCTCCAGCGCGGATGCGGCACAGCCGGGTTCACATTCGCCCAGAACCCGTATTCGCTCGATTGCAGCGCCTCCCAGTAAGTTTCCGGCCGCGTGTCGGTGAACTCGAAATGGACGATCGATTTGACCGACTTGAACCCGTATTTCCACGGCGTCGCGAGGCGCAGCGGCGCGCCGTCCTGCTTCGGCACGGGCTTGCCGTACATGCCGGTGACCATGAAGGAGAGCTCGTTGGTCGCCTCGGCCATGGTCAGCCCTTCGGTGTAGGGCCAGGGATAGAAGAACTTCTTCTGCTCCGGCGCCATCGCCGGGTCCATGAAGGTGACCATCTTGAGGTACTTGGCCGAGCCGAGCGGCTTCGCCATGTCGACCAGCGCCTTCAGCGCAAACCCGCTCCACGGCACCGCCATCGACCACGCCTCGACGCAGCGATGGCGATAGAGCCGCTCCTGCAAGGGCATCTTCTTGAGCACGTCGTCGATATCGACGGTCAGCGCCTTCTCGACCATGCCGTCGATCTTGATCGTCCACGGCCGGATCTTGAGCGCCTGCGCGTCCCGCCAAATGTCCTTGTCGGTGCCGAACTCGTAGAAATTGTTGTAGGTGGTCGAAAACTTGGCGTCGGTCACCGGGCGGTCGAGCGTGTATTTGGGATTGCTCTTCGCGGGGTAGAGCCCGGCCGAAGGATCGGGCTCGTCGGCCGCCAGAGCCTCGCCGTCGCGCAGCAGACCCGAGGCGAGTATCGGCCCGGCGGCGATGCCCTGGATCAGCCGGCGCCGGTTGCGGAACACCGCCTCGTCGGTCGCCGCGCTGTCGGGTAGCTCCCAGCCTTTCTTGCGCCGTATCAGCATCGCACCGCCTCGCCTCTCGTAGGCCCGGCATTTGGGATGCACGCCGGCGCGCCCCAAGTCACGCTTTCGCGAGCGCCCGCCCGCGCGGCGGAATGGCGCAGGCGCTATATCTAATGCGCTATTGCGCGGCCTCCTGGGCGCGCGAGGCGATGACCTTTTCGGCCGGCTTCCCGGTCAGCTCCTGCATATGGTCGAATTTGTGCGAGAAGCTGCCGACCCCGAGGGTCAGCGAGCGCAATTCGACGATCAGATCGTGCAGCTCGCTCTGCGGCAGGTGGGCGCGGACGACATCCCAGTTCGGCCAATCCTCCTTGCCGTCGAAGCCGAGGATCTGGCCGCGCCGCCCCGACACCAAACGCTGCACGCGGGCGGTGAAGGCGTTGGGCACCGAAATCTCCACCGCGTCGATCGGCTCCAGCAGGAACGGCTCGCATTTCGCCAGCGATTCCTGGATCGCCTGACGCCCGGCGGTCTTGAACGCCATGTCCGAGCTGTCGACCGCGTGGAACTGGCCGGTGATCAGATTGACCGTGAGGTCGACCACCGGGAAGCCGAGCGGCCCGGTCTTGAGCGCTTCCTCGATCCCTTCCTCGACCGCGGGGATGTAGTTGCGCGGGATCGCGCCGCCGACCACGCTGTCCTTGAACACGAAGCCCGAGCCGCGCGGCAGCGCCTTGATCTCGACGGTTATGTCGGCGAACTGGCCGTGCCCGCCCGACTGCCGCTTGAAGCGCGAATGCTGCTGCATGCCGCGGCGAATGGTTTCGCGGTAGGGCACCACCGCCGGATGGCCGACGACCGCGAGGTTATGGCGGTTCCGCAGGCGGTCGATGGCGATCTGGATATGCACGTCGCCCTGGCCCCACAGCACCATCTCGCGGGTTTCCTGGTTCTGCTCGAGCTCAAGCGCGGGGTCCTCGTCGATCAGCTTGGCGATCGCGCCCGACAGCTTGACGTCGTCGCCGCGTTTCTCGGCGTGGACCGCGAGGCCAAAGACCGGCTGCGGCTTCTCCGGCTGCGGCAGCGTCTCGCCCTTGCCCGAGGGGGTCAGCACGGTGCCGGTGGCGATCTCCTCCATCCGGGTAAAGCCGACGACGTCGCCGGCACCGGCGGAGGCGACCTTCTCGTGCGTCGCGCCGGTGACGCGTACCACCCCGGCGACGCGCGCGCCGTTGAGCACCGCGCCTTCGGCGATCGGGCCGCGCCAGACGCGAACCAGCGACAGCTTGCCGGTGTGCGGCATATGATAGGTCTTGATGACTTGGGCCATCGGCTCGCCGGAACCGGCGATGCCGAGCCGCGCCATCGCGGCGGCCGGGCCCGGCGTGTCGTGACGTAACGACTTCCACAGCCGGCGCACGCCGTAATCCTGCAGCCCCGAGCCGACCAGCACCGGGACGATCTGCGCGGCGCCGACTTCCTTCCGCAAGTGCTGGTAAATCTCCTCCTTCGAGGGCTGCACATCCTCAAGCAGCTTTTCGAGCAGCTCATCGTCGAAATCGGCGAGCTTCTCGACGAGGTCGGTGCGGGTCTGGCCCTCCTCGTCCCAGAAGCCGGCGGGAAGCTGGATCAGGTCCGAGGCCTTGCCGGGCTGGTATTTGTAGGCGCGCTCGCTGATCAGATCGACATAGCCGGTGGCACCGGAATCCGAGTTCTGCAGCGGTATCTGACGCAACACCAGCGGCCGCTCGGAATAGGATTGCAGCGCCGCCAGCACGTCGCGCACCCGCGCGCTCGCAGTGTCGAGCTTGTTGATGAAGATCATGTGCGGAATGTTGTTGCGATCGAGGAAGCGCAGCAGCGCGCTGACCGTCACCGCGCGCTCGACCTCGGGCTCGCAGACCACCACCGCCACGTCGGCCGCGAGCAGCGCCTGTTGCGCGTCATAGGCCAGCTCGACCGAGCCGGGGCAATCGAGGATCGTCCATTTGTCGCCGAGATACGTCGCCTCGGCGGTGTTCATCTCGGTCGACATCTGCCGCGCCCGCGCCTCGATGGCGTGGTCGCCGACCGTGCTGCCGTCCCGGATGGTGCCGCGCCGCGCGGTGGTGCCGCTCGAATGCAGCATCGCTTCCAGCAGCGTCGTCTTCCCCGAGAGATAGGGGCCTACCAGAACGACACAGCGATGGCCCACATCAGCCATAAGCGTCTCCCTTGCGTCCTCGGGTGCCGGCGCATTCGCTCACGCGGCCCCGCACGTTGTGGCCGGATCGTGACGCGCCGCCCCGCCCGATGGCAACGGAAATTTCAAACGTCCGCGGCAGCGGCCCCATGATCGCGGCGCGGCGGCGCGGGGGAGCGTGCGCCCGCCGCCATCGCGTTTTCCTCGGCTTCCTGCGCCGGCCCCCAAAATTCGGCCAGGGTCGGGCCGATTTCACCAGCGGATCGCGCAGAAAGCCGAGAATTTCGTGCGGCCAGACGCGACGACCCATCTTCGTGTACCAGAGCATCGCGTGACGCAGGCCGCGATCGGGGTTGAGGAATACGCGATACTGCGGCCAGCGCGGCCGCGCTGGCCGCAGTAGTTGCAAAGATGCGGGCAGCCGCGCGAGAACTGCACCACGACGGCGCGCAGCCCGCCCCAATAGCTGTAGCGCGTGATCAATCAACTCCCACCCGACGCGGTAGGCGTCGAGGTCGCGGATCACCGCGGCGGCCGGCGTCGCCACCGGGCGCACGCCGTCACGGAAGGCGATGCCGGCGACGCGCGCGAGCGGCGTGCCGTGGCGCAACGCCGCGACCAGGCGCAGCGCGGTCTCCTCGCCCTCGCCACGGACGATCGCATCGACATGCGGCTCGGCAGCGAGGATCTCCCGCCAATGGTAGGTCGGGAAAACACCGCCGTAGACGATGCGCGCTCCCAGCAGCGCCGTCGCGATGGCACGCGACACCTCGGCGATGACCGGATGGCCGGATGTCGACCCGGAATGGCCGAACATCACGATGTCGGGCGCAAAACCAACCGCCTCGGCAACGATCTCAGCCGTCGGCATCGGGCCGAACTCGCCGTCGACCAGGCGAACCTCGTGACCGTCGTCGATCAGCGGCCCGCCGACGGCGAGCAAACCAAGCGGCGGCAGGTGATCGTCGGGGATGCGGCTGCCGATCGAGAGATGCGGCACGTTGATCAGCAAAATGCGCATGGCTTGCCTATGACAGGGCTGGGTTCACGCGGCAGCGCGAGCGGCGAGCCCGCCAAAGCGGCGTTCGCGCCCACGGAAATCGGCGATCGCGGCGGCCAGATCGGTCACGCCGAATTCGGGCCAGGCCCGATCGACGAAACAAAGCTCGGCGTAGGCGCTTTCCCACAGCAGAAAGTCGGACAGCCGCTTTTCGCCGCCGGTGCGGATCAGCAAATCGACGTTTCCGCCGAGCAACCGGGCAAAGGCTTCCGGCGTCGGCGGTTCGCCGGGCGGGCAACCCGCGGCCGCGCGCAGGATTGCCTCGCGCGCCGAATAGTCGATCGCGATCCTCAAATGCAGCGCGGCGCCGGGGGCCGTCATCCGCTCGGCGGCTCCAATCGCGCGGACCAGGTTTTTAGGCAGCCGGTCGCGGCGCCCGATGACGCTCAGGCGCACGCCGCGCGCCGCCAGACCGGCAGGCTCCACTTGCAGAAAGCGCCGGAACAACCGCATCAGCGCGTCGACTTCGATCGCCGGCCGCCGCCAATTGTCGGCCGAGAAGGCGTATAGGGTCAGCGTGCCGATACCGAGCCTTGGCGCCGCTTCGACAACCCGCCGGATCGCCTCGCCTCCGGCGCGGTGTCCGGCGATACGCGCCATTCCGCGACGGGCCGCCCACCTTCCGTTGCCGTCCATGATGATCGCAACGTGTAGGGGGTTGCTCTCTAATGACAAAGTACTTTTCATAACAAAGTCTCCAGGCAAATTTTTGGAACGCTTTACGCCGGCGCGATCCCGAGCCGGACGGAAACCGCAGGCTCGTTCCGGACAGGATCGGCGGCGTCGCGGACGATCTGCTCGAGCACCGCCAGATAATCGAGGAAGCGCCGGCGGCCGGCAGGGGTCAGCCGGCACACCGTGTGCGGGCGGTTGGCCTCATAGCCTTTTTCGATCGCGACCAGCCCCGCCTCGTGCAACACCTGCAGATGCCGGCTCAAATTGCCGTCGGTAAGGCCGCAGAGCTGCTTGAGGTCGCCGAAAGCCAGCCCCTTGGAATGCGCCACGAGCGAGGTCAGCACGCCGAGCCGCGCCTTCTCGTGAATGACCCGGTCCAGCCCGTCATAGGCAAAGCGGCCGGCCTCCGGTTTCGCCGGCTTAGTTCTCCGCATCGCTCTCTCCGAGACTGCGATAGACGATCGCGGCGAACAGGAGCTGGCCGACGCCGAACGGCAAGCCCATCGCCCAGGGGGACAGCGAATGACCGCTGCTGGCGATCGCCAGACAACAGAGGCCGCAACACAGATACCATACCGCGACGGCCGAAACCGCACCCGGCAGCGACCGGGAAGCCGAGAAAATCCCGAGGCTGACCAGCACTTGCCACAAGCCCGGCAACATCCACAGGCTTTCCGGCTGGTAGCGCGCTAGCACGAGATAGAGCAGCAGACTGGCAACGCCGGACGGCAGAAACTGTTGGATCGCGTTGTAGATCAGCTCGTCGGCGAGGCGCGAATGAAGCCGCCGCGAACGTGTCACCGTTTCGACCGCGACCAGCGCGACGGCCACGATCGCCGTGGCCATCCACAACGCGAAATAGGTGCCTGGATGGCTCGTTGGATCGTCGAGCCAGCCGATTTGGGCCGCCGTCATCAGCAAGGCAAGCACACCCGTCACGGCGAGCGTGGCGGGGCCGTAGCCGTGAAATCGGGTCTCGCGCGCCAGCTGCGTGCGAATCGCGACGATATCGGCCAACGCCCTGTCCAAGTCGCGCATGCTATCCCGCCGTAACTTTGTGATCCAAAGTATACGCATCTGCAAAGTCCGCGCAAGCGAAATCACGCCGCGCCGACGTCCGGCCGTGCCGCGGAGCCTTAAATCAGCGCCAGGCAGGCCCGCTCGATGCGGCGGCAGGCTTCCTCGAGGATGTCGGTCGAGGTCGCGTAGGAGATGCGGAAATGCGGGGCAAGGCCGAACGCCTCGCCATGCACGACCGCGACCCCCTCGGCGGCGAGCAGATATTTGACGAAATCCTCGTCGGTCCTGATGACCTGCCCGTCCGGCGTCTTCTTGCCGATGAGCCCGGCGCAGGACGGGTAGACGTAGAATGCCCCCTCCGGCAGCGGGCAATGCAGGCCGGGGATCTTGTTGAGCGCGGCGACGACGAGGTCGCGCCGCTTGCGGAACACCGCGGCGTTGGGCGCGATGAAATCCTGCGGGCCGTTGAGCGCCTCGATCGCCGCGGCCTGGCTGACCGAGCACGGGTTGGCGGTCGAGTTCGACTGGATCGCCCCCATCGCCTTGATGAGGTGCTTCGGCCCGGCGCCGTAGCCGATGCGCCAACCGGTCATGCAATAGGCCTTCGAGACGCCGTTGACCGTCAAAGTGCGGTCGTAAAGACGCGGCTCGACCTGGGCGATCGTCTTGTAGTCGAACTCGTCGTAGACGAGGTGCTCGTACATGTCGTCGGTCATCACCCAGACTTGCGGGTGCCGCAACAACACGTCGGCGACCGCGCGCAGATCGGCCTCGGTATAGGCGGCCCCAGACGGGTTCGAGGGCGAATTGAGGATAAGCCACTTGGTCTTGGGGGTGATCGCGGCGTCGAGGTCCTCGGGCCGCAGCTTGAAGCCGTAATTCTGCGGGCAGGCGACCGGCACCGGGGTCCCGTCGGCGAGCAGCACCATCTCCGGATACGACACCCAGAACGGCGCCGGGATCACCACCTCGTCGCCGGGGTTGAGGGTCGCTACCATGGCGTTGTAGAGCACCTGCTTGCCGCCGCTCGACACCGAGACCTGGGTGGGATGATAATCGAGCCCGTTCTCGCGCTTGAATTTGGCCGCGATCGCCTCTTTCAGGTCGAAGCGCCCGTCGAAGACAGTGTAGCGCGTCTCGCCGTTGTTGATCGCCTTGATCGCCGCCGCGCGGATATTCTCGGGCGTGTCGAAATCGGGCTCGCCGACCGACAGGCTGATGATGTCGCGCCCCGCCGCCTTCAATTCGGTGGCAAGCGCCGTGATGGCCATCGTGGGCGAGGCTTTGACCCGCGCGAGGCGGTCGGCAAGAAAAGCCATGGTCTCTCTTTCCGGAATAAGCGTGCGATCCTAATGCCCGCGCCCGCGGATGTGAAGATGGCGCAAACGCGGTACGACCCGGCGACGGAATTGTGCCATTGCAGCCTTTGGCCGAAATCACCCGGTGGATTCGGCGGACGAAAAGCGCGCTTTGGTTCCGCACCGCGGTCTCGGCGATCAACTCCCGGATCCGCCGACGCCCGAACGCCAGTATCGGATCAATTTGTTGGGAAGCGCCGGGCAACGTACTACTTCTGCGTGGCGCAGGGACTGAGACGAAGGGAGACGGCCTATGCCGGCGAATTACAACATCTGCCTTGGGACGGCAGGCTGGGGCGTATGGCATAGTCCGGATGCCGGCCAGTCGTGGACGCGACATCGCGCCCCGTTTCCACTCAACAGCCGCATCCAGGCGTTAGCCGCGCATCCCACACAGGCGCATACCGTTCTCGCCGGCGGCGATACCGGCTTGTTCGCGAGCCACGACGGAGGGGCGCGGTGGGAGCGCATCGGCGCCGCTGAAACCCTGCCGACGATCTGGTCGCTGACCATCGATCCGGTCGACCCCGACATTCTCTTTGCCGGTACACGCCCGGCCGGGGTTTATCGCTCCCGGAACGGCGGACGCGAATGGGAGAAACTGCCCGTAGACATCGCCCCGGAGTGCTCTATCGGCATACCTTTCGTAACCGGCCTGGTCGTGGATCCCGACGACCACCGTATTGTTTGGGCTGGGGTGGAAATCGATGGCGTCTTCCGCAGCATGGACGGCGGGGACACCTGGACGCATCTTGAGGCGGGTCTTTACGACCCGGACATTCATGCCGTGGCGCTGGCGGCGACGCAGCCCAAGCGCCTTTATGCCAGCACGGCGCGCGAGGTGTTCGTCAGCGATAATCTCGGCGACACTTGGCAGTCCCTGGAGATCAAGGAGAAATGGCCACTGCCCTATGCCCGCGGCCTGGCGGTCAAGACGGACGATCCCGGCGTGCTGTTCGCCGGGTGCGGCGAGACCACGACGGGCGAAACGGGTTACGTGCTCCGCACCGCGGACTACGGCCAGAGATGGGAGGTCCTGCGGCTCCCGACCCAGCCCAATGCCACCATATGGGGCCTTGCCACGCATCCCGCGGACGCCGACCGGATCGTGGCGTTCAGCCTGTTCGGCGAGGTGTACGTCACCGAGGATGCCGGGACGTCCTGGCGCAAGATCGCCCGTGACTTCGGCGAGGTCAGGACCGCGGTCTGGGTGCCGAACTGATTCTTGCGGTCGCGATCGAAAACGAACAACCGCCGCATGATGAAGGCCTGAAATCGGTGCTTGCCGGAGGTTCAAGCCCGCTGGCGCCGCCGCCCCCGGTCGCTTATCTTCAACCCATGCTCCAACCGCTTTTCGTCGCCGAGCGCCCGACGGGCGATATCGGCAAGCCGTTTCAGATTTCGTCCGAGTTCCAGCCCGCCGGCGACCAGCCGCAGGCGATCGACGAATTGTGCGAGGGCCTGGCGCGCGGCGAGAAGGACCAGGTGCTGCTCGGGGTTACCGGCTCGGGCAAGACCTTCACGATGGCGCATGTCATCCAGCGGCTGCAGCGCCCGGCGATCGTGCTGGCGCCGAACAAGACCTTGGCGGCGCAGCTCTACGGCGAGATGAAGAGCTTCTTCCCGGAGAACGCGGTCGAATATTTCGTTTCGTATTACGACTATTACCAGCCCGAAGCCTACGTTCCGCGCTCCGACACCTACGTCGAGAAGGAATCCTCGCTCAACGAGCAGATCGACCGGATGCGCCATTCGGCGACGCGGGCGATCCTCGAGCGGCGCGACGTGGTCGTGGTCGCCTCGGTGTCGTGCATCTACGGCATCGGCTCGGTCGAGACCTATTCGCAGATGACCGAATCGGTGCACATCGGCGAGCGGATCAACCGCAACCGGCTGCTGTCGCATTTCGTCGAGATGCAGTACCGGCGCAACGACACGAACTTCGTGCGCGGCACGTTTCGGGTGCGCGGCGACACGATCGAGATCTTCCCGGCGCATTACGAGGACCGCGCCTGGCGCGTCTCGCTGTTCGGCGACGAGGTCGAGGGCATCCATGAGATCGACCCACTGACCGGCGAGAAGATCACCGCGCTGCAATCGATCAAGGTCTACGCCAACAGCCACTACGTGACGCCGCGCCCGACGCTGCTGCAGGCGATCGAGCAGATCCGGCACGAGCTGAAGACCCGGCTCGACGAACTCTTCCGCGAGGGCAAGCTGCTCGAAGCCCAGCGGCTCGAGCAGCGCACCACCTATGACCTTGAAATGATCGAGGCGACCGGGAGTTGCGCCGGGATCGAGAACTATTCGCGCTATCTGACCGGGCGCGCGCCGGGCGAGCCGCCGC
>Ga0182024_10015461_pt1 | contig 14606 bp, 14 predicted proteins | sample P32metaG_FD_120480 | JGI IMG/M metagenome (GOLD analysis project Ga0182024, IMG submission 120480) | Permafrost microbial communities from Stordalen Mire, Sweden - P3-2 metaG (Illumina Assembly) | ecosystem: Environmental > Terrestrial > Soil > Wetlands > Permafrost | place: Sweden: Stordalen... | reverse complement strand
CGCTGAGAGGCGGAGGATTTTGGTGTAAGACCGCGTAGAGGACATCGACGATGGAACGGCCTTCGAAGGGCCGCCTACCTGTAAGCATTTCGTAAAAGATAGTGCCAACCGCGAAGATGTCCGCAGCTGGACCTGTCGGGAGACCTTCGGCCTGTTCCGGCGCCATGTAGTGGGGAGTGCCAACGATAAGTCCGGGTGCGGTCAAAGAGTCGGTGGTTCGCGTCTGATTTGGGTCGCCGGTGAAGCTTGCATCCGTCGCGCGAGCCAAGCCGAAATCGAGGAGTTTGGCACCGTGGCGTGTCAAGAAGACGTTGGAGGGTTTGAGATCGCGATGCACGATGCTCAGGTCGTGAAGCGCCTGTAGAGCCCCGAGGATTTGACATTCAATGTGCAAGGCCTCTGAGGTGGTGATCATGCCGGTGAGGAGGCGGTCGGCCAGGGACTGACCTTCGAGCAATTCCAAGATGAGTACGAGAGACTCACCTTCTTCAAGGACGTCAAAGACCTGGCAGATGTTGGGATGATTCACGCGGGCCAGGGAACGCGCTTCGCGCCAAAGCCGGTTGCGGGCTTCTTTGCTCTCCTTTGCTTCTAGGATGGTCTTAACGGCTACGGGCCGTTCGAGGCGATCATCCCAGCCCTCGTACACAGCCCCCATTCCCCCTTCGCCGATCTTGCGCCGGATCCGGTAATGGCCAATGGTTTCCTGCATGCGGTCATGATAGTCCTTCAAAGAAGGACCTCGCAACGATAGGCCGGACGACCCAGAATTGCGATTGAGGGAATCGAAATGGAAAAGTTATGAGCGAATCGGCAAATCCGAACTCTCGTCGGACCGCAAGCTAAGTCCTGCGATGAGAAGGCCGGTTGATGGCAGAAGGCCATCGCGCACTTGCCCCCCAAGAGGATCCGACCATTCCCTAGAATAAAGTCCCGGAGCTTGCGAAATGGGAGTGGCCCTGGATGACCGCTCCCTCGACCTGACACATACATTCTTTGCGGCTTGATTATCTTACTGGCTAGTGTCCGTTGTCTTGATCTGGATGACCGTGACGCCAATTCCAATACGCGGTTTGCTCTTTCGGTTTCGTTTCAGTAAAGGGACGATATTCTTTGTGCTTATCGCCGAGATATTGACGGTAGGAACGGTCTTCGTTGGCATCCCAATTGTGATAATCCTTGTGACTGCGATCATAGACCCTGTTTTGGTCTTTGTCGTCTTGACGTTCTGCTTGGCGTCCATTGTCTTGTGGCTTTGCCGCAGCGCGAATTGCTGTGGGGGCGGCAAGAGCTGCGGTAAGAACAAAGAAACCGAACAAATATCGATAACGATGGTGCATGTTGTCTTCCTCCTTGGCTCAAGATTTCCGTTGGAAATCCTTGGGCTAGCAACGAGTATGCGGAGATCACCTCGGAAAAGATGTTCGATACGGCACACCTGATCGACGACTCGAAGTCACTCCATGTGGGATATCGGAACAGGTTTTGCGTTGCTCATTCGATGCTTCAGGGTCGTGTTTCTGGACAGCTTCCTTGTTGTCTAAACGAGAAGTTATTTTTCGGCGGTTCTGACCTGGTCCCAAGATCACAGACGCGATTTTTTGCTAGACTGCACGGCCATGAAAGCATTCCTCCTTCGAACCCTTGGCGTAGTTCTGCTCGTTACGACCTGCGTAGCCGCTCAAGATGTCTTGCCGCTGTACCCCGGCAAGCCGCCAGGCTCGACACTGGAGAACTATTCGGAGAAAGAGTATTTTTCGAAAACTTGGAACACGGAAGTCGTCACCAACGTGACCACGCCAACCCTGACGGTTTTTAAACCTTCTCCGGAGTCAAGAAATGGGACAGCAGTGGTGATCTGTCCGGGCGGTGGGTTTATGGCCCTCTCCATCACCAGCGAAGGCACCGACGTGGCCAAGTACTTGGCCGAGAGAGGCGCGACCGCTTTTGTCTTGAAGTACCGCCTCGCGCACACCGGAGACGACGCCACCCAGGAATTTGCGGCGCTGTTTGCAGAGAAGCAGAAATTTCAGGAGATGTTAGCGAAGGCCGTTCCTTTGTCCGTCGCCGATGGGTTAGCTGCGGTCACCTATGTTCGGCAGCACGCGTCGGAATGGGGAGTTTCCCCCGACCGCGTCGGCATCATCGGCTTCTCCGCCGGCGGAACAGTGGCTGCCGCAGTTGCCTTCCGTTACGTGCCCGAAGGCCGACCCGCCTTTGTAGCCCCGATCTATGGGGCCGCGGCGATGTTTAAGGATGCTCCCGTTCCAATGGATGCGCCGCCCATGTTTGTGGCGGCTGCAACGGATGATCAGCTCGGACTGGCGCCGGAAAGCGTTGCTTTGTACGAGAAGTGGGCGGGTGCGCACAAATGGGCCGAACTGCACATCTATGCCAAGGGTGGCCACGGCTTCGGGATGCGAAAGCAGAACCTCCCAACGGATCATTGGATCGACAGGTTTTCTGATTGGCTGGAGCTACAAGGGTGGTTGAAGAAGTGAGTACCGAGACTTGGTGGCGATTGCGGCCGGGCTAACTTCTGTAAGTCGGGTTACGAGACATGCTGCCTTTCGACCCGAATTTCACACATTATAAAGGGCGCCCCTTTTGGAGTAGGGTTTTGAGTGTTCGGCAAGGAGCACGATAGCCTGACGCGGAGCGTTACTTCTCAATTCTTTGCGCGAGAAACAGACAAAGGAGACGTGGCGACTAGGTAGCGTCCTTCGTCGGCGTTCACCGGATCGAGGGCGAGAAACCTTCTGTCCGAGGCCCAAACTCGCGCTCTGAAATAATAGACTTCTCCGGCGTCTGCGGTGAAATTAGCGAGTGAGTGAGTAGAAGAAAGCCTGCCCAGCGTGGATTGCCAATTTGCGCAGAGATGATGTTCGCCCGGCTCGACAAAGAACAAAAAATGGCTAGTGCCATGGTTCGCTCCGATCCACGCTCCATCGAGGCCAACCCTGACGGTCGCACACCCCACTAGGCATCGACTTCCAGGCCGCCCAATATCCTCCACGACGTACACTAGCGCCTTAGCCGGTTCGGGCTCGATAGATTTACTCTCGTTCCGATTAACCTCAAATTTCACATCGAGTGGTCCGCAGGCGGAGGGCGTAGTCGTTCCTGTCTTCTCTTGCGCCACAGCGGAGGATGCTAAGAGAAGGAAAATCAGCGCTGTCCTCATATTGATCTCTCTTGAAGAACCGAGATCGGGTCAAATGCATCAACCCATGTCACCCCGTCGTTTCTCCGATAGTTCGTGCGCATCACTTATACAACGTGAATCAAAAGGACCGAGGGTACGAGGAGTTGTAGCGAACTCCTAACCCCTGGTGAGTCACCTAACCACACGTCTGCGGAACCGGCCCTCCGAGTGCGAGACGATTAATGTTATTGTGAACTTTTGATCGTCTCGCCTGAAAGGTCGAGGCAATCGGGAACGGGTCAGGAAACATTACGAATTGCCTGCAACCAGGATGAGTGCTCCGCCCGAAAGAAATACGGCGACGTCGTTGACTCGCTTCCCGCCTCCGCGAACCGTTCGCGTACAGACGATCAGGGCAGCCCGAGATCGTTTGGGTCACGCCCCTCAGCCATAAACTGGCCCAACCTCGTAATACTGAAGAGTTCCTTTAAGCGCTGGTTCAAATTGATAAGCTTCAACTGACTCTTAGCCGTTTTCGCCGAAACGTACAAACCGACAATCGCACCCAACCCGGAACTGTCCAGGTAGTTTACATTCGTCAAATCCAGCACGACAGTTTTGCTACCTGAAAACAAGGGCTTGACCGTCGCTTTTAACGACTGGGTCGTATTCGACGTTATCTTGCCGGTGCAGTGAACGATTATTTCGGTCGGGGTGTTGTCGGTAATCAAACCTAGTTCGGAAACGGGAACAGGATTCGTGGCCATAACAACTCCTCTCAGTCTAATACCCCCGCGAGTTTGGCACGGCTCAAATCGACCGAATTATACTGCCCGCTGACGGTTTTGCAAGGCCAAGCTGCATCTGCGAACAATCAGCGGAGTGATGCGCACCGTGTTGGGCTCTGGCGCGTTAGGACTTCTCCGATTCGCAACGTTAATCAGGCAGGTGACACGCTTTCGGTTCAGGTCGAGTACGAATCCCGGTAATCAACCCAGCGTGACCGTCGGCCTCGATCCTCAATCGCAGCAGAAATCACAATCGTGGTTGTCAAGGTCTGAGCACTGGCGAGGTCAGACGGTGGCTTTCGCCGATGCGCTGGTAAGGATTTCATACAGGCGCACAGCAGCGGCAAGCACTCGGGAATCCTGGCCGTGGTCGGCGGTGATTTGTAGTCCAAGGGGCAACCCGCTGGAAACCGGCATGGGGATAGTGATTGCAGGAGTTCCCAAAGACGTCCATGGTGCGTTCATTCTCGGATCGCCGGTGGACGCCAAACCAAGCGGTGCTGAGCCAGGCGCGGCTGGGGTCAAAATCACGGGAGTGGTGTTGAAGATTTCAGAGAACCGCGGCCTGCACTTCGCGACAAACTGCATATCTTCGTTGTACTGCTTCGTAGGCATTTCCAGACCTTGCTGAATCAATTCCACAAGAGCAGGATCGAGGCGGGAGCCGTACTCCTTATAGCGCTGCTGGTGGAACCGCGCGCCTTCGTAGAACATTACTGCCTTGTTCACTTCGGAGAGTTTGGCAAGTGTTCCGGCAATATCAAGAGGACGGATGGTCGCGCCAGCCTTTCGCAAGACGATAAGCGCATTTTCAAATGCGGCCGCCATTGCAGGGTCAACCTCTTGCCTGGGTTCAGGCACGCCCAGTGCGAAATCCTCCGTCGACCCAGTGGCATGCCCCATCGAGTCCCAGAGAGCGAGCATATCGGTTGGCGTATTCGTGAAGAAACCGAGCGTGTCCAAGCTCTTGGCAAGCTGAAGTACACCCTCCGTAGAGAGAAGTCCATAAGTGGGCTTGAATCCGGTTACGCCACAAAAAGAAGCCGGTCGCAGCACGGACCCGCGCGTCTGAGTCCCAATCGCAAACGGAACCATTCCGGCAGCAATCGCAGCCGCGGATCCGCTGGAGCTTCCGCCAGGCGTGTGTTCCAAATTTCGCGGGTTGCGGGTAGGAGGCGGCGTCATGTACGCGAACGCCGTGCAATCGGTTTTCCCAAGCAAAATTGCACCGCGCCCGCGCAGTTCTCGAACTATCGCAGCATCATCGGTGCCGATTCGCCCTTTATAAACCGGCGAACCGTATGCCGTGGACAAGCCCCGCGTCTCAATAATGTCTTTGACTCCAAACGGGATGCCGGAAAGCTTGCCGGTTCCCGTTGGTTTCTCCGGCTCAACTTGGACCCAGGCGTGAATAGATGGATCCATCGTGCGGATGCGATCGAGGCAGCCTGATAACGCACGCTCCCGCGCACTGGCTGTGGCGTTCAACCATTGGGTGAAGGTTTCAAGGCGAGGAGATTGTTCCATGGAAGTGAAGCCGATAGCGGCTACGAAGCCAGCAAAAAGAAAAGTACGGCGGTCAATTGTAGGGCTATCGAAACTAGACATGGCGCGCAGAATAACAACCGACTAGGGAATCTGCAACGCCAGACCGCGGCAAGAGCGGCTCCAGCTTTAAATGTCACCGGTGTCCTGCTCAGAATCATCGTCTATTTCGGGGACAATAAAGCGCAGAAACATGCTTGGAAGGTGAGCATTCCTCAAATGTTCACAATTCATTCGAAGGATTGTGGGTCAACTCCCGATAAGTCAGGAGTTGAAAAACAATTGCTTTTTTCTGGTTTTGGCGTATGAAAAGCGAACTGATCGACACCGAAGAAGGACTAGAGGATGTCGCGGAGAAGGGGGGTGCGCCGAAAGGCGACGGCACTTAGGACGAAGCAGGCCACAGCGGCGATTGTGGTGAGTAGGAGAAATTTCGAAATGGCTGGCCAAGCCATCGGATGCAACGCACGAGCGGCGAGAATGAGGATTGGCGGATGGAACACGTAAACGCTGAAGGCGTTATCTGAAGCGAATTTCGCGAGTGGGCCCTGGGAGTTAAATTTTCTCGCGTAGATCACTAATAGCCCGAAGCAGATCGCAACGCAAGTGAACGACTCCCAAAGATTTATGCTTGCAGCCTGCCAATGCCAACCGCCAGAGAACGCCCGCCCATTACCAGCGAGGGCACCGCCTTTCCAGAAAATCGTCAGCCATGCTGCGAATCCTAAAGGCAGGACAATGGTCAACCAGCGAATTTCCGAGGATAAGCTCAGGTTCAAAAGCCAGTTTTTACGGGCTGCCAGAATTCCACCGCCGAACAAGAGAATATACTGAGAAAAATCGGCAAGGTGCATGTTCAGAAAGGAAAAATCCGGTGGCAGGACAAGCCGAACAACGAACGTGAACCAGGCCATAGCGATGGCAAAGCCGATGAGTTGTAAGGTGTTCGGCGGGTGACCATTCTCTTCGGTGGTATTCGAGAGTGGAAAAAACAGAATTATCGAGACGGAGAAGATCGAAAAAATAAGAAGCGCCAAACAAAACCAGAGAGGCTTGTTCTCCTGCAGAAATTCTCCGTTGCGGATGTGCTTTAGCCATTCGTTGGTGAACGAGGTTGGTTCGGTGGAAGTCCAGGAATGTGCGCAAAAATACTCTGTGATCGGACCGAGAATGAACATATAAAACAATACGGGAAGACCAAGGCGGAAGAAGCGGTCTCGAAGGAATTCCCGCGGACCTTTCCGATCAAAAGAAGAGGGAACAAAGTATCCGGCAAGAAAAAACAGAAGTCCCATGAAGAAAAGACTGCAGGTACATCTGCCAGGCGGCAAAAAAGAGCAATGACGCAAGGGTCAGCGGTCTGCGATCAACGTAATACCAGCTGCCGAGCGGACTGTAAGTGTCTGCGGCGTGCATGCTGAGGACCAGGAAGATCGCGGTCCAGCGCAGGTTGTCGATGTAAAAAAGGCGCGAACGGGACATGGAGCTTGGAGAATACCACTTTCGGAATTAAGGATGAGCTATGGTCTTGTCCCACCGAGGCGCTCGGCGTACACCCGATTGAGCAGCTGAAAAGCATCTTCGCGCAGGGCGACCGCCGGCCGAATCTGCGCCCCCAATTCCAGATATGGTCCGGTTGCGGAATCATACGTGGGCCATTTCGGCAGTCCAGGCGTGTTCGGATCCCCAGTCCTGGCAAACTGTACCCAATAGCGGCGCATGGCTTCTGCCAGGGTGCTGCCAGCCTCGTCCAGGGGCAACTTCGGCAAGCCAAACAACAAATCCAGGTCGATCCCGTGGCACGCTCCCAACTGTTGGCCTCCGGGCGTGGGGACGTTCCAAGTTACGTTGTAGAGATAAGCGTTGCTTTTCATTCCCTCCATAGCGCGCGCCGTCCAGCGGGAGGGAGCGATCATGTCGAGCTCAGTTCCGACGCGGATAAGGGTCTCGCGCGCCTCCGCTGGAGTGGACACCGGATACATCCGAAAGACATCGTCGGCGATGGGCGCGTAGTACTTCTTCACCCAGTCGCGAAACATCTCGGGAGTTTTCTCCGCAGGGCCCATGAGGTTGCTGAACTCGCGCGCGGTGCTGCCCACCATCACTTGTACGTCGGCCTGCTGGTGCCTGGTAAACATCACCAGCGGCTGGTCGGGAAGGACCCATCCATCAACGACCGCGTCAAAGGGATGATCGGCAGCTGCTTTGAACACATCGTCGGTTGAGGCCAAGCGCAGCTTCTTGATTGCATCCGGAGCGTCTCCGGCGGCGAGCTTGTGCGCAAGCTCAACGCCCAACTTCTCGGCCGAATCGACTTCTCCTCCGGGAGGATGGACGCTGGGGTGGAGATCGAGTGGTACGCCGCTCTGCATGATCGCGCGCTTGAAGAGTCCACGGGCAAGAGGCGAGAGCATCAGGCACCCAACATATTCGCCGCCCGATGATTGACCAAAGATGGTAACGTTTCCCGGGTCGCCGCCGAATTTCGCGATGTTCCGGCGCACCCACTGCAGCGCCGCGATCTGGTCCAGCAAACCATAGTTGCCCGAAGACTGATGTGGCGACTCCGCAGTCAGCGCCGGGTGCGAAAGCCATCCGAACACTCCCAAGCGGTAATTAATGGTTACAACGACCGCGCCCATGGAGGCCAAGCTTGCTCCGGCGTCATCTCCACGGCCATTGACGCCACCACCACCGTGAATCCACAGCATGACCGGTTGCAGGTTCTTGCTCTGTAAGTTGGTGGTCATCACGTTCAGATACAAACAGTCTTCGCTGGTCCTGCCTACCGGGCCTACCTGCGACGGATCGCCCCCCATTTTGCTTATGGTTCTCTGGATTGCCCGGTACAGAAAATCGCTCTGCGGACAAGCGGCACTCAGTTCGTCCGCGTTGCGCGTCGCACGCCAAGGTGCCGGCGGCTGAGGAGGCTTCCAGCGCAACTCCCCAATCGGCGGAGCGGCGTAGGGAATACCCCGAAAGAAAACTAGCTCGGAATTGTCGGGAGAACGCGCGCCTTCAACGAGGCCGCTGTCGATCTTGACGACGGGGTCCGCGGTGCGCAGCGGTGTGCGGTCGGAAGCAGTGCATACGCTCAAGAGTGGGAAGAAACCTAACAGTAGTTGGCTAGTGCGACGTCTCATCCTTACCCCCAACCGCACCTCGGGCGAAATCGAATCCATAGGAGAACAGACCGAGATACCGGGCGAACAGCCTACAATCCCGATGGAGCTTTCAGCGGGTTTGAGGCCAGTGCGGGAGGAATCTCTGGTTTGCGCGATTTTCGCGGCTGTCGACCAGGATTCCTCCCGGATCATGAGTTTGCTGCGTGCTTCCACAACTCCATTCAAGTTGGTTGTGGTCTACCCGTGATCGCGATCCTCATCGATCTTCCAAGCGTCACTGCTAGTCGTGTTTAAGATGGGCGTTGTGGCTCCGGGAGGAGTGAATTCAGAAACGACCGTGTGAATTGTGCGCCCACCATTGGTCACCACCAGCATGAGTTTAAGGACTCCTGTGGACCCGAAAGGAACGGGCACGTTCTGATCGATTTCCGCGCCGCCCGTGCAATCTGGGTTGATCGTGTATGTGCCTGTCTCACCCGTTGAAAATCTAAACCCCGTCAGCGAATCGCCGTTGCCGGGCAAGGGGACACCAGCGGTCACGACGAAATCCTTCTGCATGAGCTTGCCAGCGCCGTCAAAGTGCGTTATGGCCACCCCTTTCACGGGGCTCATGGTGCCATCTGGATTAGGCTGGTATCCAGAAATTGTAAAGCCATAATCGCCCTTCAGAGTGGCGTTGCTACAGCCGTCGTTAGCCGAGGCGGGGATGACGCTGAGCGTAAGCAAAAGGGTCAGCACCGCAAGGAGCCTACCTGGAAGCATCGCCGAGGTACCGACAATCACGGAAATTTTCAAATGTACGTTTTTCATGTGACCTCCTTTCAGGTCGAGGGGAAACTTAAAACTGGCTCGCAAGAAGCGCAATGGACGGAGGATTGATTGAAGCTTAATTTCTTATAAACTCATAAGAAGTTTGGCGTCAGTAACTTAGTGCGTTAGACTCGCGCTGACATTTTGGGGTGGATGCAGATGGCTCTTGAGCCCCCTTATCCTGCAATCCTGCGCTTTGGCTTGTTTGAGGTGGATGCGCGCGCCGGTGAACTTCGTAAGCAGGGCGTCCGCGTCAAGTTACAGGACCAGCCCTTTCGCGTTCTGACGCTGTTGCTTAAGCGGCCCGGCGAAGTCGTCCGCCGCGAAGAACTGCGCTCCCAAATCTGGGGCTCCGACATGTTCATCGACTTCGACAACGGCCTGAATACCTCGATCAACAAGCTGCGCGAAACGCTCGGCGATTCCGCCGACAGCCCTACCTTCATCGAGACTCTTCCCCGACGAGGTTACAAATTCATAGCGCCCGTCGAAAAGCTTCAGTCGCAACATGCACCGCAGATTGACTCCCTAGCAGTGCTACCGCTCGACAATCTCTCCGGCGATCCGGCGCAAGAATACTTCTCCGACGGCTTGACGGAGGAACTGATTTGCGCCCTTGCCACGATCCCCTCGCTGCGGGTGATCTCGCGGACCTCGGTGATGCTATACAAAGGATCGCGAAAATCCTTGCCGGCGATAGCGAAGGAATTGAATGTAGACGCGGTCGTAGAGGGCTCAGTGTCGCGGTCAGACCAAAAGCTCCGGATTACAGTACAACTCGTCCTTGCGCGTGAAGACAGACACCTGTGGTCCGGAAGATACGAGCGCGACCTGGGCGAAATCCTGCAATTGCAGGCTGAGCTAGGGAAATGCATTGCCCACCAGGTTCATAAACTGGTGGACCCGAAGCACGCGCACTCTGAGCGGGTACGCCAAGTCCACCCGCAGGCCTATGAGGCTTGTCTGAAAGGAAACTTTTTTCGAGACAAAATGACTCCGGCCGATTTGGAGAAAAGCATTGGATTCTTCAACCGGGCAATTGACCTCGATCCCGCTTACGCTAGAGCTTTCGGGGACCTCTCTCGGTCATATTTTTATCTTGGACTTTTCGGGATGGGTTCCCCCAAAGAGATGTTCCCAAAAGCGAGGGCAAACGCTGCGAAGGCTCTGGAGCTGGACGAATCCGTTGCTTCCGCCCACAACGCGTTGGCAGCGGTCCACGTATTTTACGACTGGGATTGGGCCGCCGCGGAAGCGGAGTCCAAGCGGGCTGTGGAGTTAAGCCCGGACGAGCCGGTGACGCACGCACATTTCGCCGACTATTTGTCCATTAGAGGGCGGCACAGCGAAGCTGTCCAGGCTTACAACCGTGTACTCGAGCTGGATCCTATCTCGCGCGTACATCTTGGCCACCTGGGACTGATTCTTTACCGGGCGCGCCGGTATGACGATTCGATAGCGCAATGCCGCAGGGCCCTGGAAATCGACCCTAACTATGCCAATGCTCTATGGTTCTTGGCTTTGTCGCTAGAACAAAAAGGGGAGCTTCCTGAAGCGATCGCCTACCTAGAAAAGGCAGCGAGCCTTTCACAAGGATCCTATTATCAGGCTCAACTGGGCCGTGCTTATGCGCTGGCAGGCGAGAGGGCGAAGGCGCTGGACATCCTCGACGAACTCAACGCGGTGTCCCAGCGCAAGTACATTTCGCCATTTGACATTGCCGTCGTCTATGTCGGCCTTGGCGACCTGACTTCCGCCTTCAAATGCCTCGAGGAGGCGTATCAACAACGGGTATTCCGGATCATAGAGCTTACAATGCCGATGTTTGACAACCTTCGTTCTGATCCGCGCTGGCAGGATCTTGTGCGACGTATCGGTCTTTCGCAATAGTGCCGGACAAGATGTTTTCAGGAATCGCGAAGCAGCATCACCACCATACTCTTGGGACGCAGGCTGAATCCACATGCCCGATTAGCGTTTACAAGGCGCTCTGCTGATCGGATAAAGTGTGGCCCCTCCGGAATAGCCTTTATTCACTTCGGTTTCGTCGCCATCGTTTGTACCTTGGTCCGTGCGCTGCAAAGCGTACAATTGCCTTGTTTCTGTTTAGGGGGATAGTCGATTGCGCCCTTTGCCTTTTTCCGGTCGCCCCGTCTACACGATTATTTTCTGGAGTACCTATGCGTTGTGGACCGTACTGGAAAGCATCGGGTCTAGCACCAAACGATCAGGCGATGGCTCGAAGGCTGGCGATCGAGGCTCCTTCAGGCTCATCATGCTGCTCCTTTGGATCGCCCTGGGATTGGACTCTGCGCTCTCCTTTCTCGTCCCACAAGCCGCCATTCTGTCGAAGCGAACTTCGGTTTTCTTCATCGGAATCAGCCTCATGCTCGCCGGGATGGCTTTTCGTTTTTACGCCATGTCAGTTTTGGGGCGGTTTTTTACCTACGATGTAGCGATTCACGCTGGCCAAACGGTGGTTAACGTGGGACCTTACCGCCACATCCGCCATCCCTCTTACACCGGCGCTCTCATCACACTCGTCGGACTAGGACTGGCGCTGGGAAACTGGGCAGGATTGCTCGCGCTTCTAGCCTGCATGGCTACTGCCTATGCATACCGTATATCAGTCGAGGAAGCTGCACTCGTCGCGGCTCTAGGCGAGCCCTACGAGCAGTATATGCGACGGACCCCACGCCTGCGAATCGGAGCCGGTCATTCCATTGTGACTATCTGAGGCTCGAAGCCTATAGCTTTTTCTGGTTGTCCGATGGGGCGGATAGCTTCCATCACCAGCTTGCCGGCAGCATCCAAAATCGCCACGGAGATCGTTGCTTGATGAACATCCAGCTCAATATACTTGGCATCATTCATGAGGGCGTCCTGGTTGTAGGCGTTGATGCGAACGATCAAAACCTACTCCATAATCGGGACTTCACGCCTTTCTTGACAGTTTCCCATGTTGCCGCTATAGTGCCGCCGCTCCGCATTTCGCATACCGGACCCTTTTCACATAATGGCGTAAAGACTCAAATTTGCAGCGTTCTCAGGGGGCAAAGTTCTGTGGCCATTGGAAACGTAGGGCTAGCTGCTCGTATTGAGAAAGAAGCGAGCACAACGAAGCAGTTCAAGACGTTCTTGGGCCGGTATTTCTATCTCTGCATGTCGCTGGTATTGGCCGCGCTTGTGTTGTCGGGCTTCAGCCGCACCGTCAACGCCAGCCTCTTCCACGCCAACCCGCCACGGCCGTTGCTTTTGTGGATACATGGCGTTGCCTTCTCAACTTGGGTCGTCTTCTTTATTGCTCAGTCGGCTCTGGTCCGTGCGCGGAAGGTCAGCGTGCACCGCTTGCTCGGTTGGTTTGGAGCCGGGCTTGCCGCCGTGATGGTTGTTTTGGGTTGCACAATCGCGGTGGTCATGACCCGCTTCGATACCTTTGTCCTTCATCAGAAGGACGTAGATGCCTTCTTGTCGGTTCCGTTCGCTGACATGATCATCTTTGGCTCGTGCATGGGGATGGCGATTTATTGGAGAAAAAAGCCGGAATACCATCGGCGGCTCGTCTTCATAGCGACTTGCCAACTTATGGACGCTGCCATCGGCAGATTCGATTTCATGTTCAACCACAACCTCTTCTTCCCCGCCTTAGACTGTCTGATCGTACTCGGCACGGTCCGTGATTGGGTGGTAGATAAGCGCGTCCATAAAGTATATCTCTATGCGTTGCCCGCATTGATCGTTGTGCAGAGTCTTGCAATCTACGCCTGGAGAATCAATCCAAAGTGGTGGCAAGGTATCACCCAGGCGATCCTGGGATGGTGACGGCGCTACGCTGCGTCAAATCACTTCGATGTTTTTCAGACCGAGAGCTGTGTCACGGTCTGAACGGCTTAGTGCCCTGATTATTCGGGCGGTTACCGGACAATTGCCGTGGCTTTCGAGGAGTTGCGCCCCCAATACTTAAAATTATCGTTGGAGCGCGAAGAGAAATATCAAAAAAGCCACTAAGCTCAACCCACTGCGGACCGCGTGGAGAGCGTTCCATCGACGCAAGAGCCCTTCTGCCTTGGCGGACGAGACATCTAGGTTGTCGCTTTCAAGCTTCTTGTTTGTTGGGAGAATCGCGACCAACGTGAAGGGGACAACCGCGAATAACAACAGGCCTCCATACAGCCAAGCCGCGTCTCTGCCAATCCACCAGGAAGCGAAGCCAAGAAGCGAACCGAAGATAGCCAGGGATGCCTGCATGACGGCCCCCCGCTTATAGCTCGGTCTCCATTGAGTAACAGCTAGAGTAATTCCGCACGAAAGTCTGGCAGGTTGCTCGACAAGATTAATGTACAGTGCCGCTCCGGCGAATATGCCGCACGCTAGCGTTGCCGCGATTTGGGGAATCATCTTACACACTCTCGGCGAAAATCAATATGGTTCCGCGCCAGTATACTTCCTCCAAATTCACAGTGCACGCACAGCAAAGTGCTTGATTAACCGCCCTTTTATAATGTGTTTACCAGACGGGATGAGAAGGCCGGTCTCCAGCGCGATGCGATGCGCTCCCAATGAATGAGGCGCTCAAGGCGGAATGGAAAGGAGACCGGCGGTGAAGAAGATTAGCACTGTGCTGATATTTGGGAACGAAATTTTCAAGGAGCAAAAACTAACCATCGGTGTGGATCTGGGAGATCTCTGGTCCTTCTACTGCATTAAGGATGAAGCGGGCCAAATCATATCCGCCGTGCTACTCCGTGCTGATAGCAATCTTCCACCTCCGCTCCGAGAAGCGCTTCCAGATAACTCAGATGCCCCTGCTTCTGCTTGACCGCTTCTTCGGCCATCGACAGAAACTGGCCACCCACCGTCGCCAGCTTCAGGTCTTTGGCATACTGCCGAATCGTCGCCTGTTGCACGGGAACCGTCGCGACACTCATTGAATCACCTCGCTGATGGAATAGTTCCCCAGCAACTGGTCGTAGTTCTTGGTGGTCGGGTGTGGCCGGTCATACATTCGTAAAGCGCCCACCTCGACCTTCTCACGCGGTTCGCGTTTCTTGTTTCGTTCCGCATCCAGGAGCAGGCGCACGGCTTCCACATCGAAACAACTCATATCCAGAGCCTTTTCAATCACTGCTTTGAGCCGTGGGTATCCGTGCTGCCGACCCAGCAAGAGCGCTTCGATCATGGCCCGTTTCCCTG
>Ga0182024_10015460_pt1 | contig 14607 bp, 18 predicted proteins | sample P32metaG_FD_120480 | JGI IMG/M metagenome (GOLD analysis project Ga0182024, IMG submission 120480) | Permafrost microbial communities from Stordalen Mire, Sweden - P3-2 metaG (Illumina Assembly) | ecosystem: Environmental > Terrestrial > Soil > Wetlands > Permafrost | place: Sweden: Stordalen... | reverse complement strand
CGCGCGGCGGCTCGATCATGGCGAAATGGTGCCTGGCGCATCACCAGGAGAGCTTCCTCTACACCCATTTCCGCGAGATCAACGAGATCATGCGGGCCTATGATGTGTCGTACTCATTGGGCGACGGCCTGCGCCCCGGCTCCAATGCCGATGCCAACGACCGCGCCCAGTTCGCCGAACTGGAAACCCTGGGCGAGTTGACCAAGATCGCCTGGGAGGACGATGTCCAGGTGATGATCGAAGGCCCCGGCCACGTGCCGATGCACAAGATCAAGATCAACATGGACAAGCAGCTCGAGGAATGCGGCGAGGCGCCGTTCTACACCCTCGGGCCGCTAGTCACCGACATCGCCCCGGGCTACGACCACATCACCAGCGGCATCGGCGCGGCGATGATCGGCTGGTTTGGTACGGCGCTGCTCTGCTACGTGACGCCGAAGGAGCATCTCGGGCTGCCCGACCGCGACGATGTCAAGACCGGGGTCATCACCTACAAAATCGCCGCCCACGCCGCCGACCTCGCCAAGGGCCATCCCGCGGCGCGCGAACGCGACGACGCGCTGTCGCGAGCACGCTTCGAGTTCCGCTGGCGCGATCAGTTCAATCTGTCGCTCGACCCAGAAACGGCCGAGAAGTTCCACGATCAGACCCTACCGGCCGACGGCGCCAAGCTGGCGCATTTCTGCTCGATGTGCGGGCCGAAATTCTGCTCGATGCAGATCACCCAGGAAATCCGCGACTACGCCCAGTCGGGCATGGCCGAGAAATCCGAGGAGTTCCTCAAGCAGGGCGGCGAGATCTATACCGACGAGCACGGCCAGCCGCGCGCGGCGGCGGAGTAGCTATCCGCTGCATCCGCAAGGTGCGTCCTTCGAGACGCGCCCTGGCGGGCGCCCTCAGGATGAGGTCATCTTTAATGGCGTCCAGAAAATCCCTCATCCTGAGGAGGCCGTGTAACGGCCGTCTCGAAGGACGCTATAAGCCGACCCAGCAATGCCAGACCGCCCTCCGAATGCTGGCGCGCCGCTCGCAATGACGACATCAACCGAACCCACCACCGCCGATCTCGAAGCGCGGCGGTTGGCGCGGCGTTATCCCGACCGGCCGATTGTCGCGGTGCTCGCGGTGGTGCTGCGCGATGAGCGCGCGCTTATCGTCCAGCGCGCACAACAGCCCAATGCCGGGCGCTGGGGATTTCCCGGCGGCGTGCTCGAACTCGGCGAGACTGTCGCCGAAGGGGCGATGCGCGAACTGAAGGAAGAGACCGGCATCGTCGCCGAGCCCGCCGGCTGGCTCGACGTGCACGACGCGATCGGCCGCGACGACGAGGGCAGGGTGCAGTTCCACTACACGCTGATCGCCGTCCGCGGCGTGTGGAAATCAGGCGAAGGGATCGCAGCGGACGATGCCGCCGATTGCGCCTGGGCCAGCCGCGCCGATATCGAGGCCGGCAAGTACCCGACTTTCCCGACCCTGTTGCCGCTGTTCGATCGGGCGCTCGCCGCGCAGGACTGAGCGTCGCACGTCGCGTACGGGTCATTCCCAGCCGCATGGCGTTGGGCTATGACCAGCAGTGCAAATGGAAGCCTTTCTCGTCTCGTTCGGGCTCGTTGTGCTCGCCGAGCTCGGCGACAAGACGCAATTGCTCGCGCTGATGCTGGCGACGCGCTTTCAACGTCCGGTACCGATCCTCGCCGGCATCTTCGTCGCGGTGGTGATCAACCACCTGCTGTCGGCCGCGCTCGGCTACTTCCTCGGCATGAAGCTCAACGGGCCGTGGCTCAAATGGATCATCGCGGCGTCGTTCTTCGCTGTCGCGATCTGGGCGTTGCTGCCGGAGAAGGAAGAGGATACGGAAGTTTGTCCCGGCCGGTTCGGCGTGTTCGGCGCGACGCTCATCTCCTTTTTCATCGCCGAATTGGGCGACAAGACTGAGGTCGCGACCGCGGCGCTCGCCGCCCGTTTTGATGTGCTGCTGCCGGTCGTCGCCGGGACGACGCTGGCGATGATGACCGCCAACCTGCCCCCGGTGCTGATCGGCGGTCAGCTAGTGCGCTGGATCTCGCTGCGAACGCTGCGCTGGGGTGCGGTGGTGCTGTCGGTCGGCCTCGGCGTCTGGACCCTACTGGCCGGTTAGCCGCGGATAGCGCTGCGCGAGGGCCTTCCGGTGCTGGCGGAATTCTGCCGCCTGGCGCCAGCGCACCTGTTCGTCGATGACTACCACCGGACGACGGCCGCGCAAGCCCGGGGCCGTGCGGCGGATGAGCGAAGGATCGGCCTCGCTGTCGCCGATCCGGGCGAGCGGCGCCGGCTGCGGCTCCGGGCGAGTGAGCATCAGACAGGCCGCGGCAAGATCGACCGCCACGAACAGCGCAAGAAACACGCTCGAATCGCCGAGCGGCAGCACCAGAAGCAGCAGCACCGCCGCCGCCAGATAAGCGGCACGCAACCCGCGCAGCACATCGTCCTCCCCCCAGCCTTAACGGCCGGTTGCGAGGACATTAGCTAAGATGCCGGACAAATGCGGAGCAAATATTGGTTAATTTTTCGTTAACACGCCGTTCGCGCTAGAAATGTATCTCGTATTCGAGCTGCCAGCGCAGCGTCCGGCGCGGCGACGCCGGGGTCAGCCCGAACAGGATGCCGCCGTTCATCGTTAGGCTCCCGGGGCCGACATCGCTGATATTGGCGAAAAGCTGCGGGCCGGCGCGATGGTCCTGCTGGCTGATCGGCAGGGGGTTGCCCAGCGGCCCGGTGCTGCCATAGGCCTGAAAGCCGGGTTCGACCGGCGTGCCGAGGGCGATCCGTGTCTCCCACGCGTAAAGGAAGTTGGTATGGCCGTCCGAGTGTGAGCCCAGATCCTTCTCGAGGAACAGGTTGACCGTGTTGATCGTGTGGAAGATCTCCTTGCGCAGCGTCGGGCCGAACGTGGTCTCGTTGGGCGCGCCCTGTATCAATGCCTGGCCGTATTCCCAGAAGAACCCGTAATCGAGAAAATATTGGCCGGGCTCGCTGAACACGAACTGGTTCTCGGAGGTTAGCTGATCGAACTTCAGGTGGTTGCCAGGCCCGGCGTCGCGGTTGGTTTCGAACTCGAGCTCGGTGTGCCACCAATTGTTGATCCCATAGCCGAATTCGGTGACGACGCTCTGCTCGTTGTTGGTGGCCGGGTTCCAGCTGTTGCCGTAGGAGCCGACCGACTCGATCTCGAACTCTCCGGCTTCGGCGTCGGGCAGGTGCACCTTGAAATCGGCAAACGCCGCGGTTGGTATCGCGGCAAATGTCAAGATCGCACAAGTTGCGGCCCCTGTCAGCATGCTGCGGATGCGTCGCATCTGCAATATCTCCCCAAAAAAATTTCGACTATTCTGCCGGACTGACCGCTGAGCCGCCCCTTCCGCCCGGCCGGGTGGAGCGTTCCCCCGAGCCGACGACACGCATCAGCCCGCCGATGATTGCCAAGGTCGCCAGGTAGAAGACAAGCTGGATACCGGCGGGCTGCGCGGTGTAGCCGATGAGCGTATGCAGGATGCGCCCGACGAGGCTCTGGTCGCTCAACAGAAACGAGGTGTCCCACAAATTGCTGCCGAGCGGCGGCAACAGATCGGCCTGCATCAGGAAGGCCGCGCCCTGCGAGGCGAGCCCGGCAGCGAGCAGCAGCACCAGCCAGCTGGTTACCCTGAACAGCAGCCGCATCGGGATGCTGACGAGCCCCCAATAGATCGCGGTGCCGGCGGCGACGCCGAGGGAGAGCCCAATAATCCCGCCGATCACCATCGCCAGCGGTCCGCCCTGACCGGCGAGCGCGATGCCGTAGAGGAACAGCACGATCTCCGAGCCTTCGCGCAGCACCGCGAGGGCCACCACGATCCCCAGCGCCCAAAGCGGCCGCGCCCCCGAGCGCACCTCGCTACCCAGTTTCGCCGCGCTCCCCGCCAGCTCGCGGCCGTGCCGGGTCATCCAGATATTGTGCCAGCCAAGCATGCCGACCGCCGCGAAAAGGATGCCGGCGTCGAACAGCTCCTGACCCATCCCCTCCGCCGCAGCCGCGATCGTCGCGGCGAAGCCGGCGACCGCCATCGCCCCCAGCACCCCCGCGGCGATACCGCCGGAAACCCACAGCCCGCGCCCCAATGCCCCGCGGCTCGCGGCCATCACGATGCCGACGATCAGCGCGGCCTCGAGGACCTCGCGAAAGACGATGATCGCGGTCGGGAGCATCGTACGATCCTATTTCGCCACCAGGTGGCCGCGGGTCGTGTTGTGGAAATCGTCGAAGAACTCGTAGCTGCCCGGATCGAGCGGGCCGACAAAGACAGTGATCTGGCCGCCGCCGGCGACGATCTTCTCGCGGTGCAGACTGTTGCTCTCGAACTCGGCCGTGACTTGCTGCTCGTTCTTGATCACGAGCTGGACCTTGACCTCGGCCGGCACCGGCACCTCGGAGGGCACGAACTGGTGGTCCCTCAGCGTGATCGTCACACTGGGATCGTCCGCCAGCGCGGGCGCCGCCAGAGCGAGGAGAAGAGGTGTTGCCAGGAACAGTCGGCGCATGGTCGGCGAATGCTGCGCAAGTGATAATCGTTCTCAACATAAAACCGGTTGTGAATAATTCGCAAGCGCGAACTTGTGGATAACAGGGTTGTGATTTCGGCGCGAGCGGGACAAGCGGGTGCGGAAACGCCGCTCGATCACCAGCCAACTGCGCTATAAACGCGAACGCCGACTGTCACGGGGGAGGGGAAACATGCTCGATCTGAAGATCAAGGGTAAGAAAGCGATCGTCTGCGCGGCGAGCAAGGGACTGGGCCGCGCCTGCGCGATGTCCCTGGGCCGCGCCGGGGTCGATCTCGTCATCACCGCGCGCACCAAGGAGACGCTGGAGGCGACCGCCGACGAAATCCGCAAAGAGACCGGCGCCAAAGTCACCCCCGTCGCCGGCGATATCGGCACCGAGGAGGGCCGTGGGGCCGCGCTCGCCGCCTGCCCCAACCCGGACATCCTGGTCAATAATTGCGGCGGTCCGCCGCACGGCGACTTCCGCGACTGGTCAGTCGAGGACTGGCAGAAGGCGATCAACAACAACATGCTGACCCCGATCATGCTGATGAAAGCGGTGGTCGACGGCATGTGCGAGCGCAAGTTCGGCCGCATCGTCAACATCACCTCGGGCTCGGTGAAGTCGCCGATCCCCAATCTTGGCATGTCGAATGGCGCCCGCGCCGGGCTGACCGCGTTTTCGGCCGGACTCGCGCGCCAGGTCGCCAAGTACAACGTGACGATCAACGGGCTCTTGCCTGGCCCCTTTCTCACCGACCGGTTGCGCTCGGGCATCGAATTCGAGGCGCGACGCCAGAACATCTCGTTCGAGGAGCAACTCGCCAAGCGCGGCTCGTCGACCCCCGCCGGCCGCGTCGGCGACCCGGCCGAATTCGGCGACGCCTGCGCCTTCCTATGCGCTGCCTCGTCGGGATTTATCGTCGGCCAGAACCTGCTGCTCGACGGCGGCGCGTTCAACTCGACGATGGGATGAGCACGGTCGAGGAAATCATCGCTCTCGAAGAGCGCCTGCGCCGGGCGGAGCTCGGCCCCGACCCGGCGTTCTTCGAGACGATGGTGGCCGACGATGCGCTGATCGATGGCCTGCGCATCAAGGCCAAGATCGTCGCCGCGCACCGGCCCAGCGGCGGACCGAAATTCACCAGGGTCACGGTGAACGATATGGAGATCGCCGACCACGGCAGCGCCGCGGTGGTGACCTGCACCGGCACCTACGAAGGCCCCGACTGGTCGGGGACGCTCAAATTCATGCGCGTGTGGCACAAGCGAAACCGCCGCTGGCAGATCATCGCGGCGTCGATCGTGAAATAGCCGCCGGGGATAGTCCCTTAACCCGCCGCAAACCGCCGTTGAGCCTCGGCGAACATGCGGAAATTCTGGTCCTTATCGTAAGGCCGCTCGGTCAGGGTTTCGGGATCCCATTCGCTGCGCTCCATCGCGATGAAGTCGCCGCGATAGACATGGATCGCGCCGGTCAGCCGCGTGATCGGGTTGGTCACCGAATGGATAATGTCGCGGCCGAGCGGCTCGGCGTCGCCGACGCAGAGCGAGCGGGCGCCCGCCGCCTCGATCCGGGTACGGCCGGCCTCCCCGACAGTGCGCCGCCAGTACATGTTGTCCTCACGTCCCGTGTAGACGCCGATCACCGCCCAGGTGCGATGATCGTGCGGCAGGATCGTCATCAGCGGCGCCCAGACCACGTTGAGGATGGTGATATCCTCGCCATGGTAGATCGCCTCAACCCCGGCGAATTTCGGTTCGCCCAGCGCCCTCAGCACCGAAGCCGGATCGGCGACGGCGCGGGCGACGATCTCGCGTGCCGCCTTGTGGCTGGAATCTTCGGCGACGGCAGTGCGGCAATCGGCGATGAACCGGTCGAGATCGAACATTTCCGCCTTCCTATCGCCGCGCGAGGATCGCGCGAATGTCATCGACATGGATTTCCCATGCAACACCCGTGGCACGCATCAGCGCGACGTTGCCGGCGGGAGCACGTAAGTCGTCGGCACATAAAAATTGGTCCTGCCCGGCGAGTTACCGAAGAAAACCTGGCACTGAGCATCCGAGCGCGGTTCCCATTTTTAAGTGTGCCCGGCCATACCCAATTCGCGGAATTTAGCGATGTCCGCGTCGAAGTCGCGGTCTTGGTCGAGATGAAGACATACTCGATGTCGCTGGCGCGATCTTGCAGGGCGGACTGCATCACTCGGATCGACGGCATCTCGCGATCGCAGGGCAGGCACCAACTTCCCCAAAAGTTGACGAACACGACCTTGCCGCGGAAGTCGGACAGGTGAACGGTCCGCCCCGCATCGGACGTCAGAGCGGTATTGGCGAAAACCGCCGGGTCTTTGCCCGGCACAGCTTGAGTTTCGGCCGGCGACGCGCCGAAGACAACGAAGGTGAACAGCGCTGCAGACAGAACGAGGACGTGGACGAGTTCGGTCATTTCGCCTCCGAAGGCTTAGACGGTTGCGACCGCGTTCGCCGGCGAGCCGACCGCGGCGGCGCGGTCAGTAGGAAGCGCGAGCGTCGGTTGGCGCGCAGCCAGTCGGCCAAATCCGAGAGAAGCCAGATTTCGCCGAGATAGACGCCGAGCTTGAACAGGCAATGCGCGTGCAGCGGCAGCGAGGCGCACAGATCCTCGCCCTCGCAGGGCCGCGACGGCGTCTGCTCGACGGCGCGGTTATCGGAGATGAGCGCGACCACCCCGGAGCGGGTGATCCAGTTTAAGAGCCGCTCGTCGCGGCCGTCGAGCCCGGCGCCCGGGTTGGCGGCGAGCGTGGCGGCATCGGGCTCTTTGTTCATGCCGAGGATGACCCGGTCGTAACCGGTACGGAAGCAAAGGAGGTCGCCCGCCTCGACCTCGACCTTGTCCGCTTCCATGATCCGCATCAGCCGGTCGTAGCCGACGAATTCCTCACCGCGGCCGCAATGGGCTTCGAGGTCGATCATCACCCCGCGCCCTTGCACCGGATGCGCCGCCAGGTTCTCGATCCCCAGCTTGAGCGCGCCGACATGCTCGCCCCGTTCGACGGCGCCGCCATCGCGGTAATCCACCGGCCCGACGATATGCTCGCCGGCGCGGTAGCCGTTGTAGAAGACGATCTCGGGCTTGCCGTCGCCATCGGCGTCGAACAGCTGCCCGACATGGGCGAGACTGTCCCACTGCGTCGAATATTGCAGCGTCATCTCGACCACATCGTCGCAGATCACGTCGACGAATTGCGGGTTCTCGCGCGCCAGTGGGTAGGCGATGTAAGGCATGCCCTCGCGCTTGTTTGCGATAAGCCGCGGCGGATGGCGGCGCGCGTTGACGATTGTGCCGCCGGGATAGTCGAGCGGCAGGCTGAGGCAGAAGGTTTTCCCCTCCCTGACCTCGGCGACCCCCTGCTTGACCTTGGCGGCGGTCAATAGATTGAGCCGGGCGAGCTGGTCGTCCGGCCCCCAATCACCCCAAGTCGAACCGGCCGGGCGGCGTTTCCAGCGCGGGTTATCGGGCACAATCACCTCCCCCAATGTTGCGATTTTCGCTGTTAATACAGCGAATCAACAGCAAATCCTGGTCACATAAGTTTCGTCGATTGCGCGATCGTACGCCGCGATTGCGGCGATTTTAGCGAGACGCGGCTGGCGGCAGCTCTTCAGGATAACGGGGTTGCGGGTTATCGGGCATCTGCTGTCTCTCCCTCACGAGGCTTTCTGCTTCAGATAGAGCACGAGCGAGCCGAAGAAGCCGATCGCGCCCAGCCCCAGCAGCACGTAGGTGAGCAGCTGCACCGAAGCCGACGGCGCCTCGGTTTGCGTCGCCATATTGATCAGCCCGAGCGCGATGGCGATCGCGCCCATGACCATGCCGCGCGCCGGGCTCCTGCCCATCGTGTTCAGCCCACCTTTACCAGCTTCTGCAGGCTGCGCAGGCCCGGCGTGATCTGCTCGCCCTTGGCGCGGACGCGGCGGCCCCAATTGGTGTAGCTGACCTCGCCGACATAGATGTCGCCGCGCGAGTCGACGCTGATCCCGTGCGGCGAGATGAACTGGCCGGTATCGAGCCCGGCGTGCTCATGCCCCAGCCGCGTCAGCAATTCGCCCTTATGGGTGTAGATGCTGACCCTGGGCCCGCAGCCCGGCAGGTCGATGTTCACCGCCATGTCGGGACCGATCTCGCCGATATACATGCGGCCCTCCTTGCCCGGCTCGAGATAGAGGCCGGAAGGCCGGTGCATGTTGTTCCACTGGCTTTCGTACTTGCCGTTGCCGTCGAACACCTGGACGCGGTGGTTCTCGCGGTCGGCGACGAAGACCCAGCCATCGGCGTCGCAGCAGACGTTATGGGCGATGTTGAACTGGCCAGGATCGGTGCCGGGGGTACCCCACGACATCTGCAGCTTGCCGTCGGGGGTGTATTTGTGGACCCGCGAATTGCCGTAGCCGTCCGACACGTAAATGCTGTCGCCGTCGGGCGACATCGCGGTGTGGGTGCAGCGATGGAACGGCTCGCCCGACATGTAGGGCGCCGGCTTGCCGGGCACCCCGATGGTCAGCAGCACCTTGCCGTCGAGCGTGCACTGGCGAACCGTGTGATCGCCATCATCGGTCAGCCAGATCGTGCCGTCGGGCGCCATGAACACACCGTGCGGGCGCAGGAACACGTCTTCGCCCCAGGTGCGCAGCAGATTGCCTTCGCGGTCGAACACGCACATCGGGTGCCGGCCGCGGTTGAAGGCGTAGACGTTGTCGTCCTTATCGACGCCGACCGCCGCGACATCGGCGTTTAACTCCATGCCCGGCGGCAGCTTCGCCCAATTGTCCTGCACCTCGTAGCGGTAGCCGTCGGTGCCCAATACGACCGCCATGACATTCCCTCCTTGCGCTGGTTCTCTTAGGATAGGGCGATGGCAAGGCTCAGCGTCAACCTCAACAAGATCGCGCTGCTGCGCAACTCGCGCCGCACCGGCGTGCCCGACGTGCTGGAGTTCGCGCGGCTGGCCTACGAGGCGGGGGCGCAGGGCATCACGGTGCATCCGCGCCCGGACGAGCGCCATATTCGCAGCAGCGACGTGCCGGCGCTGGCGGAGTTGATGAAGGACTGGCGGCCGGGCTGCGAGCTCAACATCGAGGGCTATCCCGACGAGCGGCTCTTCGCGATCTGCGAAGAGGTGCGGCCCGAGCAATGCACCTTGGTGCCGGATGGGCCGGGGGTGCTGACCTCCGAGGAAGGCTGGAAGCTCGACAACAAGGACACGCCGCTCATCAACAGCGCGGTGGCGCGGCTGAAGCGCTTGGGCGCGCGGGTGATCCTCTTCATCGACCCCGATCCCGGCATCATCGCGCGGGTGCCGGGCAGCGGGGCCGATGGGGTCGAGATCTACACCGGCGGCTATGCCGATGCCTGTCGCCAGGGCGACGCGAAAGCGGCGCTCGCCGCCTGCGCCGAGACTTGCAAACGGGCGGCGGAGCGCGGGCTCGTCGTCAATGCCGGGCACGACCTCAATCTCGACAATTTGCCGGCGCTGGCTAAGGCGATGCCGGCGCTCGCCGAAGCGTCGATCGGCCACGAGCTTACCGCCGACGCGCTGAAGCTGGGCTGGAGCGCGGCGGTGAAGGCATACAAGGCGGCGCTCGCCGGCGGTTAGACCGCCGAGCGCACCGGGCTCAGCCGCGCCGGCAGCGCGAGCGTCGTCACCAGGGTCACAGCGGAAATCACGACCGCCAGCAGGAAGGCGTCGTGCGCTGCCTGGCCGACCGCTTCAGCGAGCTTGGCCAGCGTGTCGGGCCCGAGGCTCGCGCGCGTCGCCGGGTCGAGCATGCGGTTGACCAGATCGCCCGACCCTGGCAGCAGGCGGTCGACGCCGAAATTGATGATCGCGCCGAACGACGCGGCGCCGACCGACTGGCCGAGCATGCGCATGAACATCTGCGAGCCGGTGCCGATGCCGCGCTCGTGAAACCCGACATTGGCCTGGATCGCGACGAGGAAAGTCGTGTTGCAGAAACCCATGCCGATGCCTGAGATGAAGGCGGCACTGGCCGGCCATAGCCAGTCGCTTCCCGGTTCGAGCAGCGCCAGCATAGTCGCGGCCGTCAGCAGGCACGCGCCGCCGATCGCCGCGGTCAGCCGGTAGGAGGTCCGGATCATCAGCCGCCCGGCGGCGAAGGCGGCGAACATCCAGCTGACCGACTGCGCGGCGATGACGATGCCGGCGACCCCGGGGCTGCGGCCCATCACCCCCTGGACATAGGTCGGCAACAGCGCGGACACCGCCATCATCGTCGCCGAGGCGCCGAAGCCGGAGAGGTTGCACAGCGCGACGATGCGCCGGCGCCACAGCCCGATCGGCAGCATCGGCTCGGCGGTGCGCCGTTCGTGGCGAAACAGCAGGACGAGCGCGACGAGGCCGAGCCCGACAAGCCCGCCCGCGCGCAGCAGCCCGAGATTGCGCGCCTGCACCAGCGCCAGCATCAACGCGCCAACGCCGATCACCAGCATCACGCCGCCGAGATAGTCGATCTTGTGCTCGCACCGCTCGACCCGCTCGGGAAGGAACAGGGCGAACATCGTCATCGCCATCACGCCGATCGGCAGATTGACCCAGAACACCACCGACCAATGCACGTGCAGCACCAGGTACGCCCCGAGCGCGGGCCCGACCACCGCGGCGAGGCCGAAGACGCTCGAGGTCCAGCCCTGCACCTTGGCGCGCTCGGGCGGGGTGTAGATGTCGCCGATGATGGTGATCGCGATCGGCTGCACCGCGCCCGAACCCAGCCCCTGGATCGCGCGGAACAGGATCAGCATTTCGGTCGAGCGGGCGAAGCCGCACAGGGTCGTGCCGATCAGAAACAGGCTGGTGCCGAAAAAGAACACGCGCTTGCGGCCGTAGATGTCGGCGAGGCGGCCATAGAGCGGGATCGTCACCGCCATGGTCAGCAGCGGCACCGCGAAGACCCAGCTGAACAGGCGGAAGCCGCCGAGATTGCCGACGATGGTCGGGATCGCGGTGGCGACGATGCTGCTTTCGACTGCCGGGATGAAGGTCGCGATCAGCGCCGCGGCCAGCACCAGCCCGCGATGCGGCACGACGACGGCCGGCCGCAAATGCTGCGCGGCGGTCTGATCCAAGCGCTTCCCCTGCCTTAGCTTTAGGCAACAGGGCGTGGAGAGTATGTCGAAGCCCGGCGGCGGACAATCGAGCGGCACCGGGTAGCTGCGTTGCGGCGTCAAGGCTCGCCCTTGCCATCGCCGAAGCGAGCCGGCTGGCGGTAGTATGCCCAGGCACCACGCGGGAGGGGACCCATGAAATACGATCTGCTGTTGACCGGCGGCGAGGTGCTCGACCCGGGCGCGGGGCTCAAGGGACGTCTCGATGTCGGCATGGCCGGCGGCAAGATCGTCGCGGTCGCGCCGGACCTGCCGCGCAGCGAAGCGCGGCAGACGATCGACGCCAAGGGACGACTGGTGACGCCGGGGCTGGTCGACATGCACGCGCATGTCTTCGTCAATGCGCACGACATGGGCGGGCATACTGACGGCTTTTGCCAGGCGAGCGGCGTCACCACGCTGTGCGATGCCGGCAGCGCCGGCTCGGCCGGTTTCGCGGGGCTGCGCCAAGTCCTCGACCGCGACGTTCGCACCCGGGTCCGCGCCTTCGTCAACCTGTCGGCGATCGGCATCATCGGGGGTGCGCGCGGCACCGGCGAGCTGGCGCATTTCCCCTATGCCGACCCGGAGGGCTGCGCCCGCACGATCGCCGAGAACCCGGACCTCGCGATCGGCGTCAAACTGCGCTTCGGGCCGGGCCTCGTCTGGGAATACACCAACGAGCCGGTCAAGCTGGCGCGCAAGACCGCGGACATGGCCGGCAGCGTGCCGATGATGATGCACATCACCGACTCGCCGATCCCGCTGCCCGATCTGATCGAGCCGATGAAACCCGGAGACATCGTCACCCACTGCTATCACGGCCGCGCCCACGGCATCATGGGGCAGGAAAAGGAGTTCGTGCTGAAGGAAGTCGTCGAGGCGCAGCGTCACGGCATCATTTTCGACTGCGCCCACGGGCGAAATCATTTCAGCTTCCCGATGATCGAAAAAGCGCTCGACCAGGGGTTCCTGCCCGACACGATCTCGACCGACCTGACCTTCACCAGCGCGACGCGAGGCCCGGTCTGGGACATGCCGACGACGATGTCGAAGCTGCTGCATTTCGGCATGTCGCTCGACGAACTCGTGCTCCGCTCGACGGCGACGCCGGCCAAAATCATGGGCTATGAGGGCACGGTCGGCACGTTGCGGCCGGGGGCGAACGCCGACATCGCGGTGTTCGAACTGCGCGACGGCAATTTCCCGCTGACCGACAGCGACGGCAACACCGTCTCCGCCAAGCGGCGGCTGCTTGCCCAGCTCACGCTGCGCGACGGCCGCGTCTGCTATGAGCGGCCGGCGGAGTAGGACGTTGCGAGCCGCCGCGCGGATAGGATGGCGGCGGCACCGTGACCCCCACCGTGACCGGCGGCTGAGCCGCGGCCGCCGCTTTCTGCGCGCGGTAGGTCTCGATCTGGTTCCAGGTGACGACCACCGCCGCGACGACGCCAAGCACCATGGCAAGAACGCCAGCCGGCCTCAGCAACACCGTCACGAAGAGTACGATCACCACGAAAATGCCGAGTACTTCCAATAAACTCGGCCACATTGACACACCTCTCCCGTTACTTATCCGACGGAGCGGGAGTTGCGTGGTTCCCGCTCTGGTGCTGCGGTGAGCGTGGTACCGGCTCAGGGCGCAGGCCGACTCTGGCCAGCGGCCCTGGCGGCAATTGCCGGTAGCGTGATGGTCGGCTTTATGCCGATTCTCGCGCGTCACCTCTACGCCGATGGGATGGGCGCGCCGTCAATGCTCTTGTGGCGCTACGCGATCGCGCTGCCGGCATTGCTCCTGGCGGCCGCGGCGACACGGCTCGACCCCGTTGCCTCCTGGCGCCGCGGCGCCTGGCGCATCGTCATCGTCGGCGCGACGCTCGGCGCCGGGCAGACGATCTGCTTCTGGGAAAGCATCAAGACGCTCGATACCAGCATCGCGGTGCTGGTGTTCTATACCTACCCGGCGCCCTCTGCGGCGCCGCGCTGGTGACGCTGCCGGGGCTCAGGAGCGGCTCGATCGATCCGCAGGGGCTCATCTGGGCAATCCCCTCGCCGCTCATCTATGTACTCTACCTCGCCGCCAATTCGGTGCTGCTGCGCCGTCAGCCCTCGGTCGCGGGCGCGCTATCGCTTTATCTCGGGATGGCGCTTACCTTCGGCGCGGTTTGCCTCATACGGGGTCTCGACGTGCCGGAAGAACCGGTAGACTGGCTGGTGCTGCTGTTCATCGCGCTCGGGCCTGGCGCGCTGACGATCACCCTCTTTTCCTACAGCGTGCCGCGCCTTGGCCCGTCGAGCTACGCGATCATCGCCAATATCGAGCTCGTCACCGTCGTCGCGGTGGGGGTGACCCTGCCCGGCGAGGCGGTAACGCCCGCCAGGGCAGCGGGCGGTGTGCTGATAATCGCCGGCATCGTCGGTTACGGCCTGCTGCCCCGGCGCGAAGCCGCGCCGCCGCCCGCTGTTCTGCCGGCCCAGAAGGAAGCCCGGGTCTAGGCCGCCTTCAGCAGCCCGCGCAGCACGTATTGCAGGATGCCGCCGTGGCGGAAATATTCGACCTCGTCGAGCGTGTCGATACGGCAGGTCAAGGGCACCGTGCGGGTGCCGCCGCCGGCATCGTGGATCGTCAGGGTCACGTCCATCCGCGGCTTGATCCCGCCGGCGACGCCGGTGATGTCGAGCGTCTCGGTGCCTTTGAGGCCGAGGGTCTGGCGGGTGGCGCCGTCCTTGAACTGCAGCGGCAGGACGCCCATCCCCACCAGGTTCGAGCGGTGGATGCGCTCGAAGCTCTCGACGATCACCGCCTTGACCCCGAGCAACAAGGTGCCCTTGGCCGCCCAATCGCGTGACGAGCCGGTGCCGTATTCCTTGCCGCCGAAAATCACCAGCGGCACGCCGCGCTTCTT
>Ga0182024_10015459_pt1 | contig 14607 bp, 11 predicted proteins | sample P32metaG_FD_120480 | JGI IMG/M metagenome (GOLD analysis project Ga0182024, IMG submission 120480) | Permafrost microbial communities from Stordalen Mire, Sweden - P3-2 metaG (Illumina Assembly) | ecosystem: Environmental > Terrestrial > Soil > Wetlands > Permafrost | place: Sweden: Stordalen... | reverse complement strand
TTGTGGGCAAAGGTAGATGCGCCTTCGATTGATCCTTCGGCTTATGAAGTGCAGCAGGAGTGGTACCACTCGAAGGATGGGACGAGGGTGCCGATGTTTGTTGTGTACAAGAAAGGATTGAAAAAAGATGGGCACAATCCCACTCTGCTTACGGGTTATGGCGGATTCAACATCAGCATGCTGCCCTCTTTCAGCCGCACGGCTTATTTGTGGATGGAGCATGGCGGAATTTATGCCGTCGCGAATTTGCGCGGCGGGGCGGAGTTTGGAGAGGACTGGCACCGCGCCGGGATGCTCGACAAGAAGCAGAATGTTTTTGACGACATGATTGCGGGCGCGGAACATCTGATCGCGGAAAAATATACGGACAAGGATCATCTGGCGATTCAGGGAGGATCGAATGGCGGGCTGCTGATGGGAGCGATGATCACACAGAGGCCGGATTTATTTCGCGCGGCGGTGTGCCAGGTTCCGCTGCTCGACATGCTGCGCTACCAGTATTTTCAGATCGCCAAGTTGTGGATTCCGGAGTATGGGAGTTCGGACAATCCTGAGCAGTTCAAATGGCTCTATGCTTATTCGCCGTACCACCACGTGAAGGCGGGGACGGAATATCCTGCCGTTTTATTTATGACGGCCGACACGGACACGCGAGTCGATCCCATGCACGCGAAGAAGATGGCGGCGCTCATGCAGGATGAAGCTGAGAACGGGAAGAGCAGGACGCGTCCTATTTTGTTGCGGATTGAAGCGAAGGCGGGACATGGTGCGGGGAAACCGGTGACGAAGCAGATCGAGGAGTTTACGGATGTTTATTCGTTTTTGTTTTGGCAGTTGGGGGTGAAGGAGTAGGGAGCCTTACGCGGCGCTGAAAGCGCCGCTGTTCCACAGCCGTGCGGGCGGTCGGGCGATGTGCGAATCGAGAGGGACATTAGGAGCAAAGTCAGAACCAACGTCAAAGGCAACGGACAGGAGTGTCCGTTCCACACGTGCTCCCTTTGCGGTCGTGCCTTCCATCGGACTCGACAGGGCGGACGCGAAATTAACCGCAAGATCAAAATCAAGGTCAAAAGCAGCGGGCGGGAATACCCGTTCCCAGACTCGCGGTGGCGGGAGCGGCAGACAGCAGGTTCCTCGCCGTTCTCGCCGCTGATCGCGGCTGCGAACGGCTCGGAATGACAAAGTTAGTTGGGAGTGTGCGCAATGCGGCACGACTGTGCTCGGCGATGCGGAGCTGGGCGGGGGATTTCGGCAATCTGGACGAAAGAATATTTCAATTTGATTTGTAATCGCACCCTCAGAAAGCTATACTGTGCTCACTGTACGTCCTGCAATTCAATCCAGTAGCGTCTGATCGTTAAAGCCGATTTGCGTCTGCGGGAAGTAGTAGCGCCGCAGTGGAACGTCTGCGAGTAACGGGGTGCGGAAAGTCTCAGCACCTCTTCTGGCCATTGGTATCTGGTGGGCCGTTCCCAGCTGGATTTCCAAACCACGGATTCTCCCGCCGAGAGTCCGACTTATCCCCTTTGTGAGGTTGTAGAATGTCGTACTGTTTACCTGATGTGGCGCGAAAAATCTTTGCGCATGGAAGCGCATTTTCCCGAAGCCGTTTTTACCGACCCGCTTTTTTCCCTTGCTTAGCTCTGATTGCCGTCATGACGTCGATGGCCCTGTTCAATGGATGTTCGGCGGCATCTGCGCCTGCGACCAGCAATGCGGCGTCCACGCCGACGAATGCAACTGACAGCCTGACGGTCTCCGCGACACTCCCAGCGGGAACGGTAGGTTCGGCATACAGCGGAAGCCTGGCGGTGACGGGCGGCACGGCGCCCTACGTTTTTTCCGTAACTTCTGGCCAACTGCCGCAGGGTGTGCAACTGGCCGACAACAGCGGCGTGGTTTCCGGAACGCCGGCGACGAGCGGAAACTTCAGTTTTGCGGTTTCGGTTTCGGATACCAAAGGAGCGTCGAAACAACAGACGTTGCAGATGACGGTGGCGAATGCGGCTGCACCTGCCCCTACGCCGAATCCGCCAACGAACTCTCCAGCTGGGCAGAGCGCGGGAAATTCGTTAACGAGTTTGCAGCATAGCGGCGGCTGGGGGGAATTCGGACAGGGGCCGCCGAATTTTATCGATTGCTCACCCTCACCGTGCGATGGAATTTCGTTTTGGATGAACCAGGGAGTACAGTCGCCGTCGCTGAGCGGGCAGGCCACTGAATATAACGTGGGAGGATGGACGCCTTTCTCCGACGCTCTGTGGAACAACCATTTGATCGGGCCGGGGTCGTCGCAAGGCATGCCGGACGGGAATCAGACGATGGTTCCTTCGTTGCACAACTTCACCTATGACGTCTATTTTTACGGAAATAATCTGGGGCTGGCGCAGGCACTGGAGTTCGACATTAATCAGTTCTTCAACAACATGGGTTTCATTTTCGGCCACGAATGCCGCATAGCCAGTGGAAATGAATGGGATGTTTGGGATAATCAGAATGCGCGCTGGACGCCCACGGGGATTCCCTGTTATCCGAACAGCAATTCGTGGAACCATGTGACGATCAAGGTACAGCGCACGTCAAACAATGACCTGGTGTATCAGTCCATTACCTTGAACGGAGACACGCATACGCTTAACTGGACTTTTCCCCATGGCTCGGCTCCGGGCTGGTATGGCCTAACCATCAACTATCAGATGGACGGCAATAGCCGGCAGGACTCGTACAACGTCTATCTAGACAATTTGACCTTTACCTATCAGTGAGCGGCTTAGTCGGCGGGGACGCGCTCGTTCCATAGTGGCGCGGGTTTTCCACAGGAACCAGTAAAGATACGTAAAAGGTATTGACCGGCTTAAGGATTCCGGGTACAGTGTCTTGTTCAACGGACATCCGGGTGCCTCAAGGGTCAGTTGTGGGTTCCTCGACCTAATGAGTCCAAATCAGGAGAAAGTGAGCATCTTCGGGGTTCGGTCGCGCATCTATTCTACGTAGGAATTGCCGCTAACTCCTGACAATCTAAGTAGAATCAGTAGCTTGGCACGACGTGCGGAGTTTATCGAGTTCTATGGCGATATTAGGGTAAGAGCGGTTTACTTATACTTAACAAGGAAGGGGAAAGGCATACATGCGTTCTGATCGTGTGTTTGACGCTTTACAGACATTACGGAATCGTTATATGCTTTGCCAGCTCGCCTCGAAGGCCACGCGGAAGTTCCATCGGCCCAGCACCAGAATCCAGGAAACGATGAATGGGGTTTTGGACCGGATCGCAGGCGCGGAGCGGCAGGAAATTTTGTCGGAACCGGAGAATTTTGCCGAAGCACAACGGCGGGCTGCTTAAAACAGCCCCGCCCGCCTGCCTCGTGGTGTTTTGTCTTCCCTAGAATACCCTCCTTTGAAAATCTCCCGAAAAGCTTAAGCGAACACGTTTGAGTGGCCGGGTTTAGGTGAATCATGACCATCGCTGAACTGAAAGAAAAGAACATTACCGAGTTGACCAAGATCGCAAGGACTTTGGAGCTGCCCGGTGCCAGCGGACTGCGCAAGCAGGACCTCATCTTTAAAATCCTGCAGGCGCAGAGTGAAAAAGAGGGCCACATTTTTGCCGAGGGCGTGTTGGAGATTCTGCCTGACGGCTACGGATTTCTGCGGTCGCCAGACTACAACTATTTGCCGGGTCCGGACGACATTTATGTCTCACCATCGCAGATTCGCAAATTTGATTTGAAAACCGGCGACACGATCAGCGGGCAGGTACGGCCTCCGCATGAGGGCGAAAAATATTTCGCGCTGGTGAAGATTGAAGCGGTGAACTTTGAGTCACCGGACGAAGCACGCAATAAGATTCTGTTCGATAATTTGACGCCGCTGTATCCGCAGGAGCGGCTTAAGCTGGAGACGACACGAGAAAATTCCAGCGCGCGAGTGATGGATCTGCTGACGCCGCTCGGCAAGGGGCAGCGCGGGCTGATTGTTTCTCCTCCACGCGCCGGCAAGACGATGCTGCTGCAGAATGTAGCGAACTCAATAACGACGAACCATCCGGAAGTGGTGCTGATGGTGCTGCTGATCGACGAGCGCCCGGAAGAAGTTACGGATATGCAGCGATCGGTGAAGGGCGAAGTGATTTCTTCGACTTTCGATGAACCCGCAGCGCGGCACGTGCAAGTTGCGGAAATGGTGATTGAGAAAGCGAAGCGGTTGGTCGAGCACAAGCGCGATGTGGTGATTCTGCTCGACTCGATTACGCGGTTGGCGCGAGCTTACAACACGATTGTTCCGCCTTCCGGTAAAGTGCTTTCCGGCGGCGTGGATTCGAATGCGTTGCAGCGGCCGAAGCGGTTCTTCGGATCCGCGCGAAATATTGAAGAAGGCGGGTCTTTAACAATAATTGCAACTGCCTTGATTGACACCGGATCGCGTATGGATGACGTGATCTTTGAAGAGTTTAAGGGCACCGGCAACTCGGAAATTATTCTGGAGCGGAAGCTGGTGGATAAGCGCGTGTTCCCGGCCATCGATATTCAACGCTCGGGCACGCGTAAGGAAGAGTTGCTGATTCCGCGCGAGGATCTGTCGCGAATCTGGGTGCTGCGGAAGGTGCTGAACCCGCTGTCTCCCGTGGAAGCGATGGAATTGCTGATCGATAAGCTGAGCAAGACCAAGTCGAACGGCGAGTTTTTGTCGAATATGAGTTCGCTGTAAGGATACAAGAATTCGAAAACGGAAGCCTCCGGAGTAAGGCTTGTGGCTTTTGGACCTCAGCGACTAAAGCCAAGGTCAGTTGGTTTGGCTTTGTGGCGCGACTGAAGTCGTGCCCTTCCCGATCTGTTCCCTTCCCTTCCCGATCTGTTCCCTTCCGCGTCCGTTCTCTCCCCGATCCGTGCCTGCAATCTGCCTCTTCCCTTCTGTGCCTACATGATCCGTCTCTTCCCGGTCCTAGGTATTTTCCATTGCCGTCTTTCGGAGAAATGGCCATACTTTGGGAACGGGCAGAAGGTCCGCGTCCGTTTTCGAGGATCCCGTGCGAGCGAAACAGGTGCTTTGGAGTTTTTCGCTGGTTTTATTGTTCACGATTTCCGGCTATGCGCAGAGACCGTCGGCGCCGCAGAGGATCGACGGGAGCGTGGCGCCGTCGCCTGAAGATGAGAACCGCGAGCGTATCGAACGCGATATGGCGAAGAAGGCGAACCTGGAGCGCCAGGCTGCGCTGAAGGCCGACACCGACAAACTCCTTAAGTTGGCGACCGAACTGAAAGCCTCGGTGGACAAGTCGAACGAGAACACGCTTTCGATCGATGTGTTAAAAAAGGCGGAAGAGATCGAGAAGCTGGCCCATAGCGTGAAGGACAAGATGAAAGGGCCGAACTAGCAGGAAGGGATGATCCGGTCATGGTGGCATTGATGACTTGGGCGATCTCATATTGATAGATTCGGTTTCTGACGAATGAGGATTTGATAGCTCTGGTAGGCTGCTAAAAAAATCATTTTAGCAATGGAGAGACCTCAGGCGCTGAAGCGCGGCTGGGTTTATAGGTCTTAATGGCGCGACTGAAGTTGTGCCCTTGCCGACCCCGGCCCGAAACCAAATTTTAGCAGCCGTTAGGGTTTGATGGTCACCATCACGACTGCGTGCGATGGCACGCTCGCGGAAAACTTTTCGGTGAATTTTCCTAGATCTTTGTGCTGCCACAAATCGCGCACTGAAGCGGAGATGTGACCGGGATAGCCAACATCTTCCCATCTCGCGGAGATTTCCTGTTCCGCGCTCCCCCGGTTTAACAAAACCACGGCGCGGCTGCCATCCTGTAGTTGCTTCGACCACACTTCCAGATCGCCGTTCCTCCAGACGCGTTCGCCTTCGCGGCCCATTGCGTCCTGATCTACCGCGATGACTTCTTTGTTAGTAAGAATGTCGTGGATCTCAGGGCGCATGTCGCGCAAATCATTGCCTGCGATGAGCGGGGCGGCCAGGAGCGCCCACAGGCTGAAGTGGGAGCGGTATTCGGTATCGGTCATGCCGCCGTTGCCGACTTCGAGCATGTCAGGATCGTTCCAGTGTCCGGGGCTTGCGTAGGATTGCAAGCCGACCTGCTGGTCGAGAATTCCCAGCACGCCGTTCGAGCAGCAACTGCCGTCCGGCCATTTCTCCGCGCCTCCCCATCGATCTTTGATGTCTCCAGTGGTGCGCCACAAATTGCCGCCGACTTCTTTTCCCCAGAGCCAGGGCTTGGCTGTGCCCCATTCGCAAATGCTGAGCACGATGGCGCGTCCGGATGCATCGAGAGCGGCGCGAATGTTGGCGTAGGAAGCTCTTGCATCCTGCGTAGTGGTGTTGCACCAATCGTATTTCAAATAGTCGACGCCCCAGGCCGCATATTGGAGTGCGTCCTGATATTCGTGGCCGAGGCCGCCGGGGCGGCCGGCGCAGGTTTTCGAGCCGGCGTCAGAGTAAACCCCGAATTTGAGTCCGAGGGAATGAATGTAGTCGCCGACTGCCTTCATGCCGTGCGGAAAACGTTGCGGATCGGCGACGATGTTGCCGCTGGCGTCGCGGCTGACTTGCCAGCAGTCGTCGATGTTGACATATTGATATCCGGCGTCTTTCATGCCGGACTTCACCATCGCGTCAGCCATACTTTTGATCATGTCTTCGCTGACATTGCAGGCGAATTTGTTCCAGGAATTCCAGCCCATGGGCGGAGTGAGGGCGAGATTTTTCGAAACGGTATTGTTTTCTTGCCCGACGAGCGGGGCCGACAGCAGCAAGATAATCGCGTACGTTAAGAAGACTTTCCCACTCATTTTCATGAGAGTGTTTTTACCAGAAAACTTCCAGATTTACACGCGATCCGTTCGCGAGATGGTTCAGCGTGCGTCACCAATTTTCTCATCGAAGAACTTTGCCATCAGTTCGAGCGCTTCTTTGGTCTCTGGCAACTGGAAGTGATACCAGAAAGCGTGCGGCAAGGCTTCGAAGACGACGAGTTGAGCGTCATTGCCATTGCGAAGCAGGGCGCGCTGAAAAATTGTTGTGCCACTTAACAGAATGTCTCGCGTACTGGTGACAAGCAATGTGGGCGGCATGCCGTGCAGATCGGAGAAAATAGGCGACAGGACCGGGTCTTTGCGATTTGTCTTCCCGACGTAGCTCTCATCTGGAAGGTGATCCGGATATGTTGGCTGCAAATCGCCTGGAAAACCATCGAGGGTGAAAAGCTGCCAGGAGTCGCCGATCTGGCTGAAGTCGGCGTGCCCGGAAAAAATTCCGAGTGCACCGGGGAGCGGCAATCCTAATTGCTTAAGGCGAATTGTAACTTCGGCGGTAAGGATGGCTCCGGCGGAGGTTCCGAAGATTCCGATACTGCGCGGCTGGTAAGTTTTCAGAAGCTCTTTGTATACCGCGACTACGTCATCGACTGCGGCGGGAAAAGGATTTTCTGGAGCCAGCCGATAGTAGACGGAAACGACTTTGATCTTCGCCAAATTTGCGATCGGGATTCCTTCGATGAGCGAACCGGAGTCAGAGTTGAATCCTCCACCGTGGAGATTGATCAGCACGCTGCTACGATTCGCTTCCGGAGTGGAGAGCGGGGTGACGATGTCGCTGCGGACGCCAGCTATGATTTTTTTCTCGATGTTCACAGGATAAAGCTTGCGAGCCTCGGCGGAATCTTTCGCGCGCCAGGCATCGGTGTGGGCTCGGCGTTCGGCTAGAGTTTCCGTTCCAGATTTCTTCTGCGTCAGCGAGGCCAGCCATTTTTGTGCTTCCGGGCTGATCGTGGAAGGCATGGGAACGATGCGGGTAATGCGGGCGGCGCCGTTTGCATCGAAGGTGGCGGAATCCCGTTGAGCGGTTGTTCCTGACTGGGCTACCAGAGAGTGAGCTATTGCAAATACAGCCAGGAAGTACAAGGGTTGCATTCTCATCGGGATAGTTTTTGCCGGACGCGTCCAGAAAAAAATCAACCGCGGAAAACACAGAGGCTTCGCGTTCTGTGCATCCATCGGTCAGATCTTAGGCCAACATATACTTCCCTCGCTCGATAACTCTCTGCGCAATTTGCTGGCGGAGCTCGATGGTGTTGAATGGCTCGTATTTGGCCAGTCGACGCAGGATTGCGAGTTGAGTGCGCAGCATGTCGCCATCGGCGACGGCGGCGATCACTTTCTTCGCGGCTGACTCGATTTTTTCCATCGCTTGCGAGAGGTAGACGCGGGTCATCGCGATGGGTAGAGCGGCGGCGGCTTCGCCTTTGGTCTCGGCGATTTTTTGCGCGCGGAGAACGGCGGATTCCATCGCGTAAGTTTCTATCGTCATGTCGGCGATGGCACCCATGATCTCCTGCTGGTCCTGAATGGCTTGCATATATTTTTGTGTGGCGGCACCGGAAGCGAACAAGCCGAGTTTTTTGGCTTGGCCGACCAGCTTGCGTTCTTCGGCGAGTGGACCATCGAGATCTTCGCCAGAAGAGGGGCCAGAGAGGACTTCATCCATCAGCTTTTTAATTGCGGGCATCAGCGGCAACTGGCCGCTCATGGCGCGCTTCAGCAGAAAGCCCGTGATGATCAGGCGGTTGATTTCGTTCGTGCCTTCAAAAATACGATTGATGCGGGCGTCGCGATAGGCACGTTCGGCAGGATACTCTTCGACAAAACCGTAGCCGGCGTAGATCTGCAGAGTTTCGTCGACGATGTAATCGACCATCTCGGAGCCCCAGACTTTGATGATGGAACATTCGACCGCGTATTCCTCGATTGCCTTGCGAGTTTCTTTCATCGCGTCAGCGCCCGACTTGTCGACTTCGGCGAGCGCGACATCCATCATGCCGACAGTGCGATAGACCAGCGATTCTCCGACGAAGAGCAGCATGGCAATGTTGGCGATTTTTTCGCGCACCAAGCCGAAATCTCCGATCGGCTTGCCAAAAGCTTTTCGCTGCTTGGCATAGCCGATGGCATTTTGTAGGGACACGCGCCCGCCGCCCACACACATCGCGCCAAGTTTGAAGCGTCCGATGTTGAGGATGTTGAAGGCAATTACTTGACCTTTGTCGATTTCCCCCAGCAGATTTTCCGCGGGAACTTTGCAGTCATTGAGGATGATGGGGCAGGTGGAGGAGCCACGGATGCCCATCTTGTGTTCTTCCGCCCCGACGGAAAAGCCGGGGAAGGTTCTCTCCACAAGGAAGGCGGTTAGTTTGTCGTGACCGTCGACTTTGGCGAAAACGGTGAAAAGGTCGGCAAAGCCGGCATTGGTGATCCACATTTTTTCGCCGTTCAGAGTGTAGTGCTTGCTGTCGGCGGAGAGAGCTGCGCGGGTGCGGCAATTCATAGCATCGGAGCCGGAGGTGGATTCTGATAGCGCATAAGCGCCGACGATCTCGCCGGAGGCGAGGCGGGGGAGATACTTTTTCTTTTGTTCTTCGGTGCCGAAATAAACGATGGGCAGCAATCCGATGCCGCTGTGCGCACCCCAGGTAGTGGCGAAGCCGGCGTACTGGGCGATGTGATCGGCGATGACGGCGGCGGTGACTTTGTCCATTTCGAGGCCGCCGTAGGCTTCGGGAATTTCGACGCCGCTCAGGCCAAGCTCGCCGGCTTTCTTCAGAAGATCGCGCGAAATGGAAAAATCCTTATGCTCGATTTTTTCGGCATTGGGCAGGATTTCCTTGACGGCAAATTCTTCTGCCGTCTGGCCAATGAGCCGGTGCTGCTCGGTGAAATCTTCGGGAGTGAAAACTTCATCGGGGCGGCGGGATTCTAGTAGGAAGCTGCCGCCGGAGACTTTTGTGGTGGGAATTGAGGTCGTGGTCGCCATGTTTTAATCCTCTATTAAGAGCACTGCCGAAGTGCGGAAAACGCAAAGAAAAGTACAATTCATTTTAATTGGGACGGAGTGGGAATGATATACCGGAAACCGCGGGCGTTTTTATGGGTTTCATACCCGAAATGGCCGACTCGCTGTGCTTGGGCTTTCTAGGACGATTAAAAAATAGAAAACATCTGCGCGGCGGCGGAACTGATGATGCAGGCGCGTCAAGTCTCTGTGTTCCCGTTGTGAGTTCTTGATGGGGTTGGCTGCGTTGTTCCGGCTTTGCGGGCGCATGTTGTGGTTCTTGATTTGATTTTGCGTTGTTGGCCCTGTGGTGGAGCTGCGGGAAGATGACCCGCCGTAAACTGCTACTACGCGCAGAGGCAGAGCTGCCCGCGGAGTGAGTGCTGGACGAAAGTTCCGCGATATCCTTAGGACGAGCGAAGTCCGGTGGGGTAATGAGCGGATCAAGTTCAGGCAGTTCTTTAGTAAAAGAGCGTAATGATTCGGTAAAGAATTGCCGCCCTTACCGTGTATCCGACGGCGGGACTCTTAACACGATGCTGCGGGTCTGAAAGCGCGCCGCGGGCTGACAGGTGGAATAGCCGACTGGGTGCGTGGAATCCGAGTGCGGGCTATCGGGAGCTACTTTGTAGGTTCGCATTTTTAGGCAGAGGTTTTCGGCCGGCAGCTGCGAATCCAAGTCCGTGCGCAACCAGGTGCGCGGCACGTTGAACTGACTCAACTGCGGACGGTAATCGCCAACGAGAATGCGATCCATTGCGTTTGGCTTAAGTCCAGCCTGCAGATTTGAGGCAAAGAGGTCTCCGCTGGGAAAAATCAGGTGGCGCGTTTCGATCGACTGAACTACGACGGAATTCTTTTCCGAAGCGGACTGTGCTGCTACTGCTGCGACGGTGGCCGCGATTAATAGCGAACAGAGCAAGAGACGGAAGATGGACATGGGGCTTCCTCCCTGCGAGAGATTATAGCGCCGAGTCGAACTTCGCTGTCAATTCAGATTCTCGAAGATGCCAGCCGCGCCCATGCCGCCGCCGACGCACATGGTCACCATGCCATAGCGAACATTGCGGCGTTTGAGTTCGCGGATGATGGTTGCGGTGAGCTTGGCTCCGGTGCAGCCTAGGGGATGTCCCAGAGCGATCGCACCGCCGTTGGCGTTTACTTTCTGTGGATCGAGACCGGCTTCTTTGATTACCGCCAGCGCCTGCGCGGCGAAAGCTTCGTTCAATTCGATCACGTCGATATCGGAAAGCTTCAGCCCGGCCATCTTCAGGGCTTTCGGTATTGCGAACACAGGGCCGAGTCCCATTTCTTCGGGCTTGTATCCGGCGGTGGCGAAGGAAACGTAGCGCGCGAGCGGCTTGATGCCGAGGGCGTTGGCGCGTTCGGCGGACATGACTACGGCGGCGGCCGCGCCGTCGGACATTTGCGAGGAATTTCCGGCAGTGACTGTACCTTTGATGTGGAACGCGGGTTTCAGCGAGAGAAGGGCTTCGAGCGAGGTGTCGGCACGCGGGCCTTCGTCCATCTTGAAGATGATTTCCTGGCGTTTTGGCTTCGATCCGTTAGGTGTGGTGAAGCTCACCGTTACGGCGACGACTTCGTCGTCGAACCTGCCGGCCTGAATTGCGGCCAACGCCTTCTGGTGGCTGCGCAGGGAAAATTCGTCCGCGGATTCGCGAGTGATGCCGAAGCGCTGGCCGACGCGCTCGGCGGTGAGGCCCATGTTGAGATAGGCGTCGGGATAGTGGTCAACCAGCCACGGATTCGGCGAGATTTTGTGGCCGCCCATGGGGATCATCGACATGGATTCGGTGCCGCCGGCGACGATTGCTTCCGCGCCGCCGCTCATGATGCGCTCGGCCGCCATCGCGATTGACTGCAGGCCCGACGAGCAAAAACGATTGATGGTGAGAGCCGAGACTTCGACGGGCAATCCGGCACGGAGCGAGGCGATGCGGGCCACGTTCATTCCCTGTTCGGCTTCGGGCATGGCGCAGCCGAGAATGACGTCTTCAATTTCCTTGGGATCAAGTTGCGGCACGCGATCGAGCGCGCCCTTGATGGCGATGGCGGCTAGTTCATCGGGACGAGTGGCGCGGAGCGTGCCTTTGAAGGCGCGGCCTACTGGAGTGCGGACGGATGAGGCGATGACGACTTCACGCATAAAGGTTCTCGCTGTTTTGTGTCTCTCGTTTTATTCGACGCGCTGCATGCAGTGCCAGCTTCACTTCGCCGGAGCATAAAAGTAATAATCCGCGGTGTAACTGCTCTTGGTTTCAGCGTTGACGTGCGCGGCGTCGCAACCTTCGGCGGGAGGCTGCCCGCCGTGGGTGTGCACACGCTGAATGGTAGTGACGTTGCTGAGCAAGCCGTTTCCAGTGTGGCTTACAACATTCACCAGCAGCCAGGGGACCGAGTCGGCATCGAGCGGGTTGACATGCGCCACGGCTTTACCCGTGACCTCACTACCATCCGTCAACTTCCACGTGGGACCAGCAAAATGATGGCCGATCACTTTGTCTTTTCGGTCGTGCAGATCGGCATCGGGACCTTTGAGCGTCCAACTGAATTTGCCATCCGGCGTGGACTGGCAAGTATAGATTTGAGAGCCGGTCGCATGGGTGTAGAGAGCAACGTGCAATCCGGCTGGGGCCTGAATCGCATCGGGGACGTCGGGCGCGGGCTCTTCAATCGAAGTGGATTGCGCATAAGTGAACGCACACCCGATGACGACGAATCCGATGACAAGCGCGAAGGCGGGCAGAATTCTTTTCATGAGCATCGATTGTAGCGCCGGTCGCGGCGAAATTCTCGTTTAAAAAGCAAAGGCGCCCTGGCGAGCGCCTTTGGAAAGCTGACGTTATCGATTACGGAAGCAATACGCTATCAATCACGTGGATGATGCCATTCGATTGCATCACATTAGTGCGGTACGGTCAGGATGCGGCCATTTAACGCTGTCAGCGCCGCATCCCTAAATGTAGAAGAATCGCACCTTCAACTGCGGAAACATCCGAAGATGACAACTCTCCGAGCTTGGCGCGCAGGCGCTTTTTCGAAGCCGTCGTGAGTTGATCGGCCATCGCTTTGCGCGGTTCGCCGTTGAGCGTCACCATCGCCTGGCCCGGATACACTTTAGCGGTTTGGCTGGTCAGGGGCACGACAATCAAGCGGTTCAACGAGTTATTCGCGGCATTATTACTAACGATAATCGCGGGCCGGGTCTTTTGGATTTCGCCGCCGACGGACCGGTCGAACGACACCCACCAGACTTCACCCCTCCGCGGATGCATCGCCGATTAGTCCTTCGCTCCACTCTTCCGCTTCAGCTTCGTGCTGAGAATCGCTTGCCATTTCACGGTACTGCGCGACCAGACTGTTGGGGGACTGTTCGGCGGCGATGCGCGCCGCTTCTTCCGCCTTAGCCGCAGCATAGTTATCTATAACAAACCACGTGGGATGCCGACGGGACATTGGATTGCCGAGTGGCTGGCGAGCATTGCCGTTCCAGCGAGCCGCGATGACCGCCTCTCCGTCCCACAAAATGCGGGCCACGCTCATTCCGTTCTCACCCGGATCGTGGATCACCTCGATGATACCGCCCACTCGTCTCTTCGGGGACAGCACTTCTTCAGGACGAACGTAAGACATTTCTCATCTTCTCCCCGATTAATGATAGCTACCGAATAAACTATTGTCAACAGCTAAGACACATAGCTAGTGAAAATAGCTAACTTTAAGCCGACCCGTCAAGTTGGGCCTTAGTTTCTCAGCGTCTTCCCCGTCTTCAGTGTGTACTGAATCCGTTCTTGCGTTTTCTTTTCGCCGCAGAGAGATTTGAAGCCTTCGCGTTCGAGATCGAGGATGTACTGTTCGCTCACGGGCATGCCTGGGGTGACGTTGCCGCCGCAGAGGACTTCGGCGATTTTGCCGCCGAGCTTTACTTCGTAGTCGGTGACGTAGTCAGCTTGACGCATCATGTGGACGCCCATCTTCAGAGTGGCGAGAAGATTTTCGCCGGGGGCTGGAATGTCGGTGCGTGGGATCGGTGGCTCGTATCCGGCGCGAACCAGTTCGAGGGCGCGGGCTTTGGCATCGGAGAGCACGCGCTCGCGGTTCATCGTGATGCGGTCGTTGTCTGAAAGAAAGCCAAGGGAGCGGGCTTCGTGGGCGGAGGTAGCAACTTTGGCGGTAGCGATGGTTTCGAAGGCGCGCTTGATGGCTTCGAGCATTTCGATGGATCCGGCGAGAGCCTCGCCGGAAATTTTTCCGCCGCGAACTGCGGTTGCGCCATCGACGGCACGCAGGAGCATTTCTTTGCAGCCTCCACCGCCGGGGAGCAGACCGACACCGACTTCCACCAAGCCCGTATAGAGTTCGGCGTGTGGTTGCCGGGCGGCGGCGTGCAGGGAGATTTCCGTTCCACCACCCAGGCACAAGCCGAACGGAGCGGACACAACTGGTTTCGGCGAGAACTTAATCGCTTGCGTCATGTTCTGGAACTGGCGGATGGCGAGATCGACGTCGTCCCACTCTTCTTCCTGCACGCTCATGAGCAACAGCATGAGGTTGGCGCCCACGGAGAAATTTGTGGCGTCGTTGGTAATGATGAATGCGTCGAAGTTGTCGCCCGGGCCGCTGGGCTTGAGGGTTTGCAGGATCAAAGTGATGATGTCGGCGCCGAGCGAATTCATCTTGCTGTGGAACTCGATGCAGGCGACTCCATCACCAAGATCGACCAGCGAGGCTCCGGAATTTTTCTT
>Ga0182024_10015458_pt1 | contig 14609 bp, 10 predicted proteins | sample P32metaG_FD_120480 | JGI IMG/M metagenome (GOLD analysis project Ga0182024, IMG submission 120480) | Permafrost microbial communities from Stordalen Mire, Sweden - P3-2 metaG (Illumina Assembly) | ecosystem: Environmental > Terrestrial > Soil > Wetlands > Permafrost | place: Sweden: Stordalen... | reverse complement strand
GGCGTCGGTATTCCCGCAGATCATGTCGGCCAATGCGTTAATCGTTCGATCTTTGAACTTCAAGTCCGTCTCCGCATAGGTACGATGGCGTCTTTTATGGTACGCAACTCTAGCCAATTCCGTCCTTTTCCGCTCTCAGACACACGCCGTCGACGTGTCAATCCTGATAAACGCCGCAGGGTCCCGGTATCCCGGCCGTTGAGGCCAGATAAAAATTCCTGGACACTGGCCGACTTTAAGGTACCGATCTTGAGCGCAACCGCTAACGCACTGATTTAACTAGAGGTGCATGGGTCGCTGCATATCCCGTAATCCCGACTATGTCTCAAATAGAGAGATTTGTCGATTTGTCGGGAAGGGGGCGGTCATGTGCCCACACCAAAGAGCTTTGACCGCGCATCGTCAACGGCGCCTCAGGAGTCTATGACGCTTTCGTTCAGAGGCGTTTCACATATTTCCACGATCCGTCCCGTCCCATTCGGATAACCCCGTGGGCGACGAGTGACGCAAGGGCTTCATTTAGCGTCTCAGTTTTCACAACGAGACGCATTTGCGAGGAATCTTCTCGAATGCCCGCTTTGCGGTTGACCTATGCCTAAAAAACGGGAACGAGAATTCGTTCTGACAAGGAGTGCGACTTGGCTTCTTCCTTTTTTCCCCGGGACGATCGGCTTCGCGCAAACAAAGTTGAAAGCGTCAGCGGCCTTGGCGAAACAGCGACGCGAGTTATGTTTGGCGTACTCGGCCGGCCCGGTTCAACATCGCCGCCGGCTGACAAATCTGTCAAGATTCGATTCATCTGACAATAAAAAGTCTAAGAACCGCGCGCCCTTACACTTACAGGTTTCGCAAACGCTCAGCAGGACAAGGTAATCCCGAATGCCCTTTGGCGTGCTGGTGCCGCCGATGATATTCCGCAATGGAACGAACGCTTTGATCGCATGCTCGGCGTTGTTGTTGTTCCAAGGAACGCCGTCGTGATCGAGAAAGGTAAACAGCCTGTCGCGGTTTCTCTCAAAGCGTTTTCTGTACCCAACTGCTACCTCAGTCTGGAAGGTGCGATCTGAGAGACGCTCGAAGAACCGATGTACAGCTTTCTTGTGCTTCCGCAGATGATGAGTCTTTAGCCCAAACCGGTCTACGGATTCAACGATCGGTTTCAGCAGGTCCGCAAACTGTCTGGCTATCTCCTTTATCTCCTCGTTGAATGGTTGTTTATAAATGTCATCATTGATATCCCTTATCAGATGAATCAAGCATTTCTGCTGCAGGCAATCGATGGAATCATAGCCAGCATAAAAATCCGTCACAAGAACGCCCCGGAACCCTTTCAAAACCTCCTGGGGAGTGGCCGCCTCACGAGTATCGCTGTACACGAAAGCAACTTCTTCCAAACTCGCGAAAACCCACACGTACGCTTCCTTTCCAGCGACTATGACCCGAGTCTCATCAGCATGCACCAGCTTGCCGCCGACAATTCTGTCAAGAATGGTCCGGTACGTCCCCTCGTACCTTTCCGCAATTCTGACTTTAAGGTGATTGATCAGTCCGCGTGACATTGGAAGGCCAAATAACTGTTCCATGCTCTTCGCCACGGCGTTCTGCGGCAAATGCAACTCAATGACCTGATAGGCGGCGTATGCACAGAGGTTGTGTCCATATCTGAAAGGACGGTGGTGTAGCTGAAATGCCCGTTTGCAGTTCCAGCAGATGTAGCGTTGGAAGGAATAGCGGACAGCCCAGCGCTTAATTCCGGTGCCGGATAATCTGAGATCATGGACGACGTGGCTCAGCCTTCCGAATCGATAAAGTTTTGTGGCACCGCAGAGACTGCAATCTGTTGGAAATGACTCTTCCACGCTGACGACCTTGTTCATGGGCACTGTAGCCTTGGGCCTAGACGCCTCTCGACGCAGCCCCTTCAGGCGTTCGCTTGAGCGCACATAAACTTTGTCCCTCTGATGGTTCCAGTGGGCTGCATCATTGATTTGCTGAAATTCTGTTAAGGCGAAATCAACCTGCCCGAAGCGCTGGGGGTACTCCCGTCGCATCGACGTTACGCTCACAATATTTGGATTTGGGTCTTTTTGCGTCGATAGCGCTGGCGATATGGCCAACAAGGCCTCGGCAACCGTCTGTGCCGCGGCACAATCCTCGGCATTGTAAACGAGCAGCCTTTGCTCCAGGTCGTCGCTTCGAGAGTGCTCCCACTGCAGGCGCCAACTGAGCGCTGTTAATCCAGAGGGTGAGATTTCCGACCACCGGAAACCCAAATAGCCTGCTACGTCTTTGAGGCGGTTGGAATACGTAGGGAAATACACGTGCGTGTAAATAACCGATAGAAGGTTTACAGCAGACGATATGAGCCTGTCGACAAGGTCCGCATGCTCCGTTGGGTACCTATGCTTCATTCGCCTCAGAAAATGTGTTTCGTAACTTCCGTAATGTATTAGTTGTGGAGCCTCGATCGTACTGATCGTGCGAAGAAATGCCGTCCACATCTTGCTCTCGTCTGTGGCATCATCTGCCCAGTACGAGCACTGAACCACCGAACCGCCAGACTCATATCGCAGCCCCGCGAGATAGTAGAAGTCTCGATCGGGAACTCCCTCGACGTCGAAATATACAGGAGTACCGGTGCAGTTAAGCTCGCGGTCTCCGACGACGTGGATTTGATTCTTTCGAATCGCTAGCGCTTTCAATGCGTGCTCGTGTCTCGCGGCCTTTCCCGGACGTCTTCGAGGTCGGAAGGTGTATGACAGTTGAGTTACCGTGTAGATTCCTTTCGCATGCTACTTGTTGCGTTCTTTGTCACTCATGTTCGACCCAACTCTGACCTCTTCTTTCTCCAAAGCGATCTGGCGACATCGTGACTCGTATTCGCATCCGCCACAATGCTTGTTCAATACGACCGCGGGAGGTGTAGGGCTTGCATTCTGGGCAGCAATGCTAGGGACAATGGATTGAACCTTACCGTATTGTGCGGTCAGCGGGATCGTGGTCGTAGCGTACTCCCGTCCATGTATCAGCTTGCCGATTCGGGGCGTCTCTTTGCCGGCATGTGACAGAAGGAGAGCATCAAAGGCAAGGAGCAGCCTATCGGAATCCGAAATCTTTTCGTGAGGCACAAAACGAAACGGAACGTAGACGCTATGATCGCCATCGGTTGCGCGCAGATCCAACTGTAACCCATGGAGGCACCCTCGAGTCTCCGGCGCCATTATCGTGCAGTTTAGAATCACGCGGTAAAGTCGCTGTCTAAGAATCTGCAGAGGAGGCATCCCCTCGTACAACTCGACAGCGGGAATAATGGAGCGGAATCTGGCCCAGCCATTCTGCTTGAACTCGCATTGGGATCGCTGCTGCCATTGGACCAATGCAGGATCACTCCATGCGGCACCACGGGATTTCAGATACGCCTTGGTCGGACATTCCAAGAAAGCTTCGAAGACCTCCTGCGTAATTGACAAAAGCGAACCTCCGATGCAAATGCCTCCAGGGGCTGCAGAATTAGTTTACGGCGCTGGGAAGTGATTCCTGATATAAGATGTCGTCGGCGTAGCCTCCCAGGAGCGTTCCCGCGAGGCCGCTTGCGGCTGGCCTTAACTCTTGCGCACTCGCTCATTAGCCCGGTCATCCGAGGCAGATTTGGCCTCCCGGCCGGATTAGTAACGGTAAACGCCGTTCTCTTCACTTGGCCGAGTAGCCGGTTTTTCGGCCAACTGGCATCAAGGAACAGATCCTGCCCAAAATTAACCGACCACGAGACGGAGCAAATCTACGCGGGCCTCCTGCCTCCGTTTCGGTCATTTTAGAAGAACAGGAAACTGCCGATACAGCTAGGAGGGATGTTGTGATAAACAGACCTGAATGGCAAGGGAGTGAAATGAGAAATCAGCGGAACTGTAGCCTCCTACGACAACCCAAGGCAGGCCTGCCACACTCCGGTCATCACACCGTCACTCTTCACCCCCCCGCGCCAAAGGCTTCGTCCTGACAACTTACTCGGAAGTAATGTACTTGTGTTCCAACAGAGGAGCTTTACGCGCCCAACTGTACAAAACGCTACCTTTCGGAGTCATTCGTGTTCGCTTTGCGCGGGAACTGTAGATGCCGGTGCTGCGATGCTTCGGTTAGACGACTAAATCGGCCGAGAACTTTGGAGGGTCTGGCCTAAGTCCATCCTTTTATCAAGAGACGCACGATTTGTCGAGTGTCTCTTTTTGCACCACTTCTAATACCCAGGAGGCCAGAAATTGGGAGGAAGGCAGTTCGACAATATCTGCGGTCCCGCAGCTTCTCCCGGATTCTGGATATGTAACCGTACGACAGACCCCCGCGGTTGGTAGCCCACCTGCATTTGAAGGAGAGGTATATGAAGAAGAACTGGACGGTGAGGCAACGCATCATCATTGGTTTCTCAGCTGTAATGGCAATCATGGTAGGCCTGACTACATTCGCGTATGTACGACTTCGTGGTATCGAAGCTCAAGCTGCGGTGTTGCGCAGCGACTTGATTCCTGATCTTTTCATTGTCGGCAAGCTCAAGGCTGTCTCAATTGAAACCTACACTTCTACGCAACAACACATCCTGGAAGAGGACCCTGCAAAGATGGACCAAATCATGTCCTTCATTCAGCAGAAGACGAAGGAACGCTTAGATCTTCTCAGTCAACATCAATCTACCCTTACAACAGCACGGGAGAAGGGGTTGTTCGACGCCACACGCGAGGCCCTCCAGCCCTATATGGTCGTTAGAACCCAGGTCCTGAAGTTGAGCGCGAATCCGAAGACCAAGGCACAGGCCGCAGCACTGCTGCATGACCAACTTGAATCCCTCTACTCCAAGCTGCAAGACGCGATGAGTGCCGAGGTAGATTTGAGCAAGAGCAATGCAGATGAAGCTGGTCGGCAGATCCAAGAAGCCGTCACGAGTACGCGAACGGCACTTTGGGAAGGCCTGTTGATCGGCTTGCTCATCACCCTAGCCGCCGGATATCTTCTAATTCGAGCCATCAATCGGTCACTGACCAAGCTCGTTTCCGCCGTTGAAGTGACACAATCCGGGAACCAGCAACAGCTCAGCACAGCGAATGAGATTGCCGCGACAACATCGGAGATTGGCGCCACTTCCAAGCAAATCTCAATGACGTCCAAAGAGTTGGTTCACACGATGAAGGAGGTCGCGGGTGTGGCCGAAAAGACTACTATACTCGCGAGCAGCGGGCAGGCTGGGTTAACCCGCATGAAGGTAACGGTTCAACAGATCGTGGAGGCTTCAGCTTCTATCAATGATCGCCTTGGAGTGCTGAGCGAAAAAGCCGGGAATATCGGGACATTGGTGACAACTATAACGAAGGTTGCCGATCAGACCAACCTTTTGTCGCTGAACGCAGCTATTGAAGCAGAGAAGGCCGGCGAATACGGGCGCGGGTTCGCAGTGGTAGCGACCGAAATCCGGCGCCTGGCAGACCAGACAGCTGTGTCTACCAGTGATATCGAAACAACGGTGAAGGAAATGCAGTCTGCCGTGGCAGCGGGTGTCATGGGTATGGACAAGTTTTCCGAAGAGGTACGGAGAGGGGTTGACGTGGTTCAACAGGTAAGCGAAGAACTCTCTCAGATTATTCAACAGGTGCAGACGCTGACGCCGAACTTCGAGAGCGTTAGCGAAGGTATGCAATCGCAGTCGCTCGGCGCACAGCAGATAAGCGATTCGCTTTCCCAATTGAGCGATGCTGTGAAACAGACGGTGAGTTCATTGCGCCAATCGAACGTTGCCATGGACCAGCTCGATCAGGCCGCGCGTAGCCTGCAAGTCGGTGGAGTTCGCTTGGCAGTGGTGTCATAGAGTTCTATGTTGTTTCTACTCTTTCAACTCGGGAAAGACAGGTACGCTCTCGAAGCCGGGCAGGTGGTAGAAGTTCTGCCCCTGATCAATTTCAAACGAATTCCAAACGCGCCCTCAAGTGTCGCCGGGGTATTTAACTTTCATGGTACCCCGGTTCCTCTTATTGATTTGACCGAACTGGCATTTGGAAGACCCTCGCAAGCAAGGATGAGTACCCGGATCGTCCTGATTAACTACCTTATAGAGTCTGGTGAGAGGCACTTAATAGGTCTGATCGCGGAATATGTGATGGAAACTCTCCAACGAGCGGAGAGTGATTTCGTAGATTCGGGTGTGTCGGCCATTGACTCTCCCTACCTGGGCTCCGTTATGACCGACAAGTACGGAATCGTTCAGCGCATCGAAGTTAGCCGTCTCTTGCCCCAAAGCCTCCGGGAGCAACTGTTTTGTGGACTAGTGGATTCAGCCTGATGGCACTCATCGATTTTGAGAACTTACTTAAAGAAACCATGGGGCTCGATTCGGCTTCGGTGGGGAAGGCCACAATCGAGAGCGCCGTCCGGATGCGGATGGAAAGTCTCGGGTTCAAGGAAGCGGAGGATTACTGGGAGAGGCTACACGCTGCGGACGATGAACTTCAGGAACTCATTGAAGCGGTCGTGGTGCCGGAGACCTGGTTTTTCCGCGATCTGGATGCGTTCACCGCACTGGGCCGCCTCATTTCTGTGGAATGGCTGCCAAACCATCCGACGGCCGTGTTGAGACTGCTGAGTGGGCCATGTTGTTCCGGCGAAGAGCCGTATTCCATGGCCATGGCGCTCCTCGATGCGGGTATATCCCCAGATAGGCTCAGGATCGATGCGGTGGATATCAGCGTGCGAGCGTTGGTGCGCGCCAAGCTTGGAACGTATGGATCGAATTCATTTCGAGGCGAAGATCTAACCTTCCGTGACCGCTATTTTGAGCGGACAGCAAAGGGCTATTGTTTACCAGAATGGATCCGTCAGATTGTAACTTTTCACTATGGTAACCTACTCTCCTCTGACTTTCGTGTTGGTAGCGCTCCGTATGATGTCATCTTCTGCCGAAACGTCCTGATTTACTTCGACCGCGATACGCAGAAGAGGGTAATGACAATTCTCGACCGCTTGCTGGCGGCCTCTGGATTTCTGTTTGTGGGTCCGTCCGAGACCTTCCTGGCAGCATGCAGCGGGTTCACATCGATTGACCAGTCAATGTCCTTTGCATTTCGGAAGGCAGGCTCCGGGGCGAAGGCGCACGCAAGAGTTCCTCGACCACAATTGGCGAGGGCGGCTCGGAGTTCGGGTGAGCAATACGCTCCTCACACCCTCAAAACAAGCCCTATGTCCACACCTTCGCCGGCGCCCACCGTCGTTGAACTGGCCGACTTAGAGACTGCCAGGCGTTTGGCAGATGCCGGACGGCTGACGGAGGCTGGCGAACTATGCGAGTTGCATTTAAAGGAACAGGGGGCTTCTCCCCAGGCCTACTACTTACTCGGACTGGTGCGCGACGCAGTTGGGGATCTGCAGGGTGCTGCAGAATGCTATAGGAAGGTGCTCTATCTGGACCCCTTGCATCGTGAGGCGCTACTCCATCTGGCTCTTCTCTCCGAGGGGGAGGGAGACAAAGGGATGGCGGAACGTCTACGTGGGCGCGCTCGACGTGCCGCAAAGGAAGCAGGAGAATGACCTTCATGTTTGCACCGAGTCATTGTCCCAGTGCCTTTCGAGAGCGCGATGCCTCCTTGATTGAATTCACGAAGGACCGGGAAGTGAATTGCCCGCGAGAAGTTGACGTCGCGCTGGCAGACGGGAAAAGAGGAACATTGTGACTCAACATCACTGGTCAGCAGCTGGCCGACTATTGGATCGCGATATGCCTCAGGGATATCTAGATGACAGGACCGATATTGTATCAGCGCAGAAACATGTGGTTGAAGCTCGGACAACATCTACGTTGATCTTCCGCCTCGGTAGGGAGTGGCTTTCCCTTCCTACAGACATATTTCAAGAAGTGGCGGACCGCCGCAGGGTCCATAAGTTGCCTCACCGCGCCGATGGGATCCTTAGCGGCCTCGTGAATATTCGGGGCGAGTTGCTACCGTGTGTCGCGCTCGACGTATTGTTGGGGCTGGATAAATCGCCGGAAACAAATCGGCCGAGAAACCAACCGTCGAAAGAACATCTATTGGTTTGTAATCGCGAAGCACACAAGCTCGCTTTCTTCGTCAGTGAGGTACACGGCGTACATCGTTTCCACCCGCGTGATTTGAAGGAGGTTCCGGCCACGGTGGCAAAAGCAGCCGCCACGTATACGGTTGGCTTATTGCATTGGAAGGATAGGATCGTAGGCTGCCTCGATGCCGAACTCTTGTTCTACGCGTTAAACAAGGCGTTCGCATGAGTCAGAACAGTTTAGAGAGTTTGGCTAACCATTCCATGTCGGATCTGTTCCGCATGGAAGTAGAAACCCACTCAGCTATCTTGACTGATTGCCTGCTTGGGATGGAACGCGATCCTGGCGCGACTCACAGGTTGCAGGATATGATGCGCGCGGCACACTCTCTAAAAGGGGCTGCCCGGATTGTGGGCTGCGATGCGGCTGTGCAGGTTGCTCACTCGATGGAGGACTGCATTGTTGCCGTTCAAAATCAAAAGCTGGCTCTCTCCGATCGGCAGGTAGATGCATTGCTAGCTGGAGTCGACCTTCTCGGTCGGATCGCTCAAGTTCCGGAAGAAGCCTTGGACAGCTGGGGTGCGATGCATCTGACGGAGATTGAGGCGTTCCGTGCATCCTTTTCCTTGCATGCAACCGCCGCGGTTAATCCTCCCCCGAGAGTAGTTCCGCAATCACCGTTTCCGGCTCTAGGAGGTGCTCCTGCTGTCAATCGTCCGGACGAACCGGAGATTGATCTTCAAATACGAGTGCAGGCGGAAAGCACAGCGAAGCCTTCCCGGGCTCAGGAACGCGTGTTTCGCGTCAGAGCGGACAATCTGACTCGACTGTTGGAACTGGCCGGAGAAGCGCGCGTGGGATCGAGTTGGCTCGACAGATTTACTAAGGAAATGATGGGGCTGAAGCAGCTTCAGCAGGGTCTCGCTCGCAACTTGGATGTCTTGAGAGAATCCTTGCCTGAGGCTTCTTTGAGCAGACGATCTGCAGGGCGTTTGAAGGAGTTTCATGATCGTATGGCCAACTTTCAACATTCGATGGTCGAGCGTTTGGCGGAACTCGAACGGTTCGATCGCCGTCTTGCGAGCCTTTCTACGCGCCTATATGACGAAGTGTTGGACTGCCGCATGCGACCTTTCGCAGACGGCATCCAAATGTTCGCTCGCGTGACAAGAGATCTCGCCCACTCCCTTGGGAAGACCTCAAGGTTGGAGATAGTCGGCGAATCCACCACGGTCGACCGGGATATCCTGGAGCGACTCAAAGCTCCACTAGATCATCTATTACGCAATGCAATCGATCATGGAATCGAGTTACCGGCCCAACGCCAACAAGCAGGCAAGCCCATAGAAGGCGTCCTGCTATTAACGGCGCGCCACAGCGCGGGAATGCTTCTGATCACCGTAGCGGACGATGGGCGTGGCGTTGAATTGGAAGCCATTCGCCAGGCTGTGGTCGAGAGAAAGCTTACGACTCTTGAACTAGCCCAAACAATGAGTGATGCGGAGTTGTTTGAGTTTCTGTTTCTGCCAGGTTTCACATTGAAGGAGTCGGTTTCGGAAATTTCCGGACGCGGCGTCGGTCTCGACGTGGTGCAGACGATGGTCAAGGAGGTTGGCGGCAGCGTACGCGTCTCTTCTCAGAGTGGTCAAGGGACGCGCTTTCAATTGGAATTGCCGCTTACTTTGTCGGTAATCCGCACGCTTCTGGTCGAAATCGGCGGCGAACCGTACGCCTTACCTCTAGCCCGCGTTGACGCAGTCCTGAAGCTGTCCAAAGAAAAAATCCAATCACTGGAAGGCAGACAATATTTCACTCTAGGTGAACAGCAGATTGGCTTGATCGCGGCCGCCCAGGTACTCGAGTTGGAGTCTCACCATTCTGGCGAAGACATCTCAATTGTTGTCTTGGGAGATAAGACGGCTCGCTACGGCCTGGTGGTCGACCGTTTCCTCGGAGAACAAGAACTCGTCGTTCGTCCTCTGGACGCGCGCTTGGGTAAAATCCAGAACGTCGGTGCGGCAGCATTGATGCCCGACGGATCACCGCTGCTTATTATCGATTTCGAAGACCTGATTCAGAATATCGCAAATATCATATCCGGCCAGCGATTGACGGAGATCGGAGCGAACCGCGGTGGAGACGTAAAAAGGGCACGAAAGCGCGTACTGGTAGTGGAAGACTCGCTTACCGTACGCGAATTGGAGCGTAAGTTACTCGACAATCGAGGGTATGCAGTCGACGTGGCGGTAGACGGAATGGATGGTTGGAATGCCGTTCGCACCGGCCATTATGATCTCGTGGTCACGGATGTGGATATGCCCCGCTTGGATGGAATCGAATTGGTCACCCTGATCAGGAAGGACAGCCGGCTGAAGTCTTTGCCCGTGATGATCGTCTCCTATAAAGACCGACAGGAGGATCGCCAGAGAGGTCTGGAAGCCGGCGCAGATCACTATTTGACAAAAGGGAGCTTTCACGATGAGACGTTGGTAACCGCCGTGGCTGACCTGATTGGGAGAATAGATCCTTGAGGATCGCAATCGTCAATGACCTGCTGATGGCTAGAGAGGCACTACGGCGCGTCATCGAAGAAGTGCCTGGTTATACCCTCGCGTGGACAGCCCGTGACGGCGCCGAAGCTGTGAAGCGATGCACTGAAGATACTCCAGAGCTGATCTTAATGGATCTGATTATGCCGGTGGTGGATGGCGTGGAGGCAACTCGTCGGATCATGGCCCAGGCGCCCTGCGCTATTCTAGTAGTTACGGCCACCGTTGAGGGTCACACGCCCCAGGTGTTCGAGGCGCTGGGGGCGGGCGCCCTTGACGCGGTTCAAACGCCTGTGCTCGAAGCAAGCGGCCAATTGGGTGGGGCGTCGACACTAAAGCTCAAGATCGAGACGATTCGCGAACTCATTTTGAGAAGCAGCGATCGCAAGGAGCTTGGCAGACTCAACGGGAATCTGCATCCGAAGTCGGTTCGGATCAATCCTTTGGTTGTCATAGGCGCCTCCGCGGGCGGCCCCGCGGCCCTCGCGACAATCCTCCGTGACTTGCCAAGCAATTTTTCGGCGCCCATGGTCATTGTTCAGCACATAGATGCGCAATTTGCTCCGTCGATGGCGAGTTGGTTGGGCAGGCAATCCACGCTGGCCGTGCGCATCGCCTGCGAGCGCGATCAACCCGGTGCAGGCACGGCCCTAATTGCCTCGACCAATGATCACCTCATTTTTCTCGACTCGCGTACCTTGGGTTACACTGCAGAGCCGCGCGATTCCTTCTATCGCCCGTCCGTCGATGTCTTCTTCGAAAGCGTCGCCAGGCAATGGAAAGGCGATGTTGTGGCCGTATTGTTGACTGGCATGGGACGGGACGGAGCCAAGGGCCTGAAATCCTTGCGCAATGCTGGAGCTCTGACGATTGCCCAAGACTCAGAGAGTTGCGTGGTGTACGGGATGCCCAAGGCGGCCGTGGAATTGGATGCCGCGGTTGAGATTCTTCCCTTGGAAACGATCGCCTCCTGTTTAACGAACTCGGTGAAATCGAGCAGCCACGGGAGTTGCGTGTGAGTACGATGGATAAGCCAAGTACGCAGGTGAACAAATCAGGTGGAGTTCTCCAAAACTATTCAACGATGGTCTTGCTGATTGATGACCAAGCGATGGTAGCGCAGGCTGTGCGCCGACTCATAGCAGACCAGCCCGATATCGATCTTCATTATTGCGCCGATCCCATCGACGCCATCAGAGTGGCCAATGAAATCAAGCCGACCGTGATTCTCCAGGATTGGGTAATGCCGTCGATTGATGGACTCGACCTTCTCCACCTTTTCCGTGACAATCCTTCAACGACTGAAACCCCAATCATCGTGCTCTCCAGCGAGGAGAACCCCGAGATTAAGAGCCGAGCGTTTGGAGCCGGCGCGAACGATTATCTGGTGAAGTTGCCGGACAAGGTCGAGCTGATTGCCCGCATCCGGTATCATTCGAAAGCATATTTAAATGAGATCCAGCGCGATCAGGCCTTCCAGGCCTTGCGGGAAAGTCAACAACAATTGTCGGCAAGTAATACGGCCCTAATTTCGCTCAATCAGAAATTAGAAGAGGCTACGCGTGCCAAGGCTGAGTTCCTGGCCAACATGAGCCATGAGATCCGGACACCCATGAATGGTGTCATTGGGATGACCTCCTTGTTGCTGAATACTGAACTCAGCGACGAGCAGCGTGACTACATCGAAACGATTCGCACTTCTGGTGACTCCTTACTCACCATTATTAGCGACATCCTGGACTTCTCAAAGATAGAGTCAGGCAAGCTCGAGCTCGAAGAGCGTGCGTTCGATCTACGGAGCTGCGTGGAGGAGTCGATTGAACTCCTGGCACCCAAGGCTGCCGAAAAGGAGTTGGACCTGGCATACGAACTGGACGACTCCGTCCCAGATACGGTAGCCGGAGACGTTACTCGGCTGCGGCAGATTTTAGTAAATCTGGTAGGGAATGCGATCAAGTTTACTGCTGTAGGCGAAGTGGTGGTCACAGTAAGTTTTTCGGAGGGAGATTCTCCTGCAGGGTTGCTGCACTTCTGTGTGACTGACACGGGTATTGGCATTCCAGAAAATCAACGAGAACGACTATTCAAATCATTCAGCCAGGCCGATGCATCTACAACTCGTCAGTTCGGCGGTACGGGGCTTGGGTTGGCAATTAGCAAACGCCTTGCCGAGCTTATGGGCGGCCGCGTGTGGGTAGAGAGTGACCTAGGTCATGGGAGCGCTTTCCATTTCACCATTCGAATTAGGCCGTCTCTCAGGACGTTACCTTCTCCCTGGGAAACAATCGATCCTCATCTGGCTGGGAAACGTGTGATAGCAGTCGAGGATAATGTCATGAATAGAAGTATCCTCACGCGATGGCTGGAGAAATTTGGGATGCGGAGCGTCGTTGTAGCGACGAGTCAGGAGTTATTTAGCCGATTACAGGAAGACAAATCCTTCGATTGCGCCATATTGGATTTTCAGTTGCCAGACATGGATGGATTATCACTAGCAGAATCCGTGCGCAAATCGCCAGGTGGCGAGTCGCTCATCATCTTGCTGCTTACGTCTGTGCACCTACGAGCAGGCGACCCCCGGGCTGCCGCGGCTGCTATTTCGGTCTCCGTTTACAAGCCCATACGTCCAAAGCAATTGATGGAAGCACTCAGGCACGCATTTGACCCCCAAAGAACCTCGATGCGAAAGGCATCGTCTACTTCGGCTTTTGACCCGATACTGGGTTCTCGCTTCCCGCTGCGAATCTTGGTGGCGGACGATAATCGCGTTAATCAAAAGGTGGGCCAAGCTCTCTTGGAAAAATTGGGATACCGGGCCGAAGTCGTAAGTAATGGCTTGGAAGTGCTGCACGCTCTCGAACTCCACTCGTACGACATAGTATTTCTGGATGTTCAAATGCCTGAAATGGACGGTCTCAGCGCTGCCCGAGAGATCCGTCGGCGCTGGAGTGAAGAGGACCGACCCCGTATCATTGCCATGACGGCCGAAGCTATGCTGGGAGACCGCGAAAGGTGCCTGGAAGCTGGTATGGATGATTACGTCGCCAAGCCAATACGAATTGTCGATTTGCGTGCGGCACTCGAACGCTGCGGACGTGAAGTGTTCCCACCCAAACTGGACATGTAAATCCGCTCCGATTCGAAGGTTCATTGCTATTTCAGAGTCTATGCTCGGGGGTGGTCAATCTGTAGGCGTCGTCTATAAAACGCGACCGGTCATATTACTTTTAGCCAATCGCACATGAGTTCGATCTCAGCCCACTGTATGCTGCGTTCGTTTCACAACGCCAGGCCCGCGAGCTTAAATGGGAGCAAGCGGTCCGCGAGATCAACAGGCTTACGGAACGCTATGCCCCGCATCCGATCAGCAGGTCGACAGTGACGAGCCTGCATACGAGAGCGACGGCGGAAGGCGATGGTGTCCTGTAAATGCCCCTCTGGCTGAATCGAACCCCAGAGAGTTTTGTGCCCGGACGCGAGGCCGCAATATCGGACGCAGCGAAGTTGCCGAATTTCGACCCACACCAGATATTCCGGTTTGACAGCAGGAGATTGCACGCCGCGTTGAAGGAACAAAGACGTACGTGGATCACCGCGTCCGCCGGCGGCTCAGTTCAGACGGCTCTATCGAAGCTGCGTCAATTGAGAAGAAAGTACGGCGGCGCTCCTAATGAAAAGAGGATGTGGCATCGAAATTCCTCATGGCTGACCGTTGGTCCATAAACCCAGGGTTTAAGCGAATGAACTACCGCAATGGTTCTGGGGACCCCAGCGTTCGACCTGTAAGTCGGCGGCGGTTTCTTCGTGGATAACCGCAGGCTGGTGATGATGAATTCCAAATCAAGCCATTCACTCAATGAGAAACGGAGGCACATTGCCGTAAAGTCGGGCGGTCTCAACCGGTCGGTGCAACACCATCTGATATGAATTCATTTTCTAAAGGTGGTGTTTATGGCACAAGGAAAACGTGACAGGCTTTCCACGGAGCAGAGGATCGACATGTGGCGCCG
>Ga0182024_10015457_pt1 | contig 14611 bp, 14 predicted proteins | sample P32metaG_FD_120480 | JGI IMG/M metagenome (GOLD analysis project Ga0182024, IMG submission 120480) | Permafrost microbial communities from Stordalen Mire, Sweden - P3-2 metaG (Illumina Assembly) | ecosystem: Environmental > Terrestrial > Soil > Wetlands > Permafrost | place: Sweden: Stordalen... | reverse complement strand
TCTACAAGGCGTTGTAGCGCTTCGAGAAGGTCCTCGAAACTTGGGGCACGGGGCGGATTTGCGACACTCAATAATAGCTACGAATTGCTCCGTTAGTGACGTTGTTGTTGAAGGCTGATTGCTGGAACGAGTGGAAGAAGGAATTGGGACTCTTAGGCCGGTAGTGTGCCCGGCGACCGATTCGGATTCGCATCCGGTGGAGGCTCAAAAGCGGCTAGCCGGCGAACCCGGCACGGCAATCCCTGTAAGAATCGAAGATAACGTTTGGCTTGGCATGAACGTTGTCGTTCTTAGGGGCGTCACTATCGGCAGAAATTCAGTTATTTCGGCAAATAGTGTTGTCACCCGATCAATCCCGGCTAATGTAATTGCGGCAGGGCATCCCGCGAGAGTCGTGCGGCAGGTAGAGACAGTCGGCTAACCAGGCACGGGTCGAACTTTCGACAACAAAGACAATAATGACTAAAACGGGAACTCTCGATCAGGTGATTCGTCGGTCCAGCGAAGTGGCTACGGAAGCGACGCCATCCGAGAACGCCGCTCCGATGGAGTTCGTTTTACTCGAAAGCCACGATGGTTTCCCGGAGGGAAAGGCTGCCGCGGCTACACTGAGACTTATTGGCCGGGGCCTGGTAGAGGCCAAGGCGCACGTCACTGTGCTTCTCCCGAAACCGGGTGGGCCTTTGGCCGGTATCTTGAATCCGCCATACATTGGGCTCTATAAGGGGGTGCAATTCGAATTCACCTGTGGTACTGCAACGAGATCACCTCGCTTTCTCACCAGACGGCGTGATTCGTTGAGAGGCTTCGTTATCCTGTTGCTGCGCATCATCCAGAAACGAATGGCGCGCGGCCGCAAAGGGCTATGTGTTTATCTCTATGGTGAGGCTCCCTCTCTTTGCTTGCCTGTTCTGCTGCTTTCGAAACTCCTTCGATTCCCCGTAATCGTTGAGTTATGCGAATGGAAACCGGCATTCAAGTCGGCCAACCCTCTGAGCAATTGGTATCACATGCTCCGTGTCAAGCTAGCGGACGGGGTGCTGGCAATAAGCGAGGATCTAGAGCGCAAGGCAGTGGCAATCCTTCCACCGCCGCGGAAGCGGAACGTCCTGCTCCATTCCATTCTTGTTGATGCAAACGAGGCGGCCGTCGAAAAACTGCAACTTGAGATCATAAAAGGGCCGTATGTGCTGTGGTGCGGCGATTTCGGCGGATACTTTGATTCCGTAACCTGGCTCATTCGTTGTTGCGCAATCGCGTTCAAGCGAGTTGAAGGTCTGAAGCTCGTGCTAGTTGGGTCTCTTACCGATTCGCTTAGACTGCGGTTGCTCGGCGAGATCCGTGCCGCCGGACTGCCGGAGGATCGAGTAATTCCAACTGGTTATGTTTCTCGCCAGGAATTGTGGACACTATATGCGGGAGCAGTCGCCCTTCTGGCGCCGCTCGACAGTTCGGAACGGTCGCGAGCCCGCTTTCCATGGAAAATCGCGGAATACCTAGCTGCCGGCCGGCCGGTCATTACAAACGGGGTCGGCGAAATCCCGAGATACTTTACGGACGGCGAAAACGCCCTTGTTGCCAGACCCGACGATGAAGAAGATTTCGCTTCCAAAATCGAGCTTGTTGCAAAAAATCGACCCTTAGCTGATCGTATCGGCGCGGCAGGACGCGAATTGGCACTTCGACAGTTCCACTATGCAGCCTTCGGTGAGACGTTGGTCCGATTTGTAAACGGCCTATCAACCCCCGGCTATACTAACTCGCCCGGGAAGGACCTTTTGGAAACGCCGTTAAGAGCTACCCCGACCGAGTTTCCGCGCGCCAGGAAAATGCGAGCGAGTAGATCATGAAAATTGGCCATGTTATTCCCAATCTCGTGTCTGGCGGGGCCGAGGCGATGGTGTTCGGCTTGGCGCGTGAATTCGCTTTAGCTGGACACAGAGTCGAAGTGATACGTCTAGACAAAGCGACCGGTAGCTCGTACGAGGCTAGGGTGGTTGAGTTGCTCCAGGGAGTCGGCATTACCACATGCAGCCTTGACAGGAAGCCCGGATCATCGGTCTTCGGTGTGACCGCGGCCGCAAAGTTATGGTGGCTGGCTCAAAGGAAACAATTCGATGTAATCCACTCCCATCTGGGTCTCTCCGACGTATTTGCAGGGCTAGTGAAACGATTCAGCCCGGCTCCGTTTGACCATGTCCTGACTGTCCATAACACTAAGGATGCCCGCAGTGGTGTGGCTAACCTGCTCTGTGGACGTCCTACAGTGGTCCACTGTTCGCGAGCCTCGGCAAGAGCCGTGAAGATGAGACACCATCGGAGAGTCACTATTCCCAATGGAATTCCGCTTGCAAAATATCGGTATTCGGAGTCGAGCAGGATTGCTTTAAGGGCCGCACTTGGCCTCTCCGAGTCGGCTTTTGTGGTAATCAGTGTCGGAAATTTGCGCGAACAAAAGAACTACGACTGCGCGATAAGCGGCATTGCAGGAGATCGTAACATTCTGGCTGAGGCCAATGTCCATTATCTTATTTGTGGGGATGGCCCAGAAAGCCAGCGCCTGAAAACCAAAGTCAGAGAGTTGGGCCTGGGAGATCGCATCCATTTTTTAGGGGTAAGGACAGACGTCCCCGATTTGTTGTCAGCCGCTGACCTGTTCTTGAGTACTTCGCTATATGAAGGCATGCCGCTGGCGGTTCTTGAGGCCCTCGCAGCATCTCTGCCATGTTTGCTTTCGCCGCTCGAAGAACATCGCGAGATTACGGAAGGCATACCGTGCGTCGAACTGCTGACTGCAAATTCTCCTGAAGCTGTTGCTAGAGGGCTCCACACCGCGACATCGAACCGTCCGAATCGAAGCGAGCTGTTGACCATTCGAGGTTCTGCTCTTGACCGGTTCGAAATCGCTAACTGTGCAAGCGCCTATTTGGCCCTGTACGAGGAGTTAAGGATGGCTCGGTCTGGATTGTCGAAATTCTTAACCTCCGCAAGCAGCTCCGGGCAATTATGATGGTGCGATTGCGAAAAATGGTCGACGAAGCACCGGCGGCCACTGTTTTTCTCTTCTTCCTCTAGTTATTTACGGGAAAGGTCCTGATTTCCTCGTAGCACGAGCTACAGCCATGACAACTCCACTTTTTCGGGAATCTGAAGTACTTCTCGCGTTGGAGCCTGAAGTACAAGAGAAGCAACCTCACCGCGCAGGAAGAATCCGCGATGGAGAGAATCCTCATGTGCTCATGGTCGGGCCGGGGCCGCAGGTTCGGGGCGGCATCACCTCTGTAATTGCGACGTATATGGAGAGCCAACTTTGCCAAAGGTATTCATTCAGTTGGCTGTCGACGTACGACGATCGAGGGCCAATACGGAAAATCATGGCGGCGCTCCGTGCGTACCTAATCTGTCCCGTTCTTATTAGTCGTGCGGATATTGTCCATGTGCACGGAGTGTTTCGGAAAAGCTTCATAAGGAAGCTGCCCCTGGTCCTAATGGCAAAGGCGATGCGGAAGCGCGTGATCTTCCACATTCACGCCGCCACTTTCGAAGGAGCGTTCAATGGTCCCGTTGCACCCGTGATTCGGCGGATGCTCGCATCAGTGGATAGAGTGATCGCTATCTCTCCCATCTGGGCCGCAGGCATTCGATCTCAATGTCCTCGTGCAACGATCGTTTCTCTTCCGAATCCAGTGATTGTACCGCCGAAGGATAGCGTGCCGCCCTCCGACCAGAAGGAACCGCGGATCCTGTTTCTTGGAAAGCTCGAACCTAGAAAGGGCTTTAGGGATTTGTTGAGAGCTGTGCCTGCGGTGCTCGCAATCGTTCCTAAGGCAAGTTTTGTGTTCGCAGGAGACGGCGAAATTGAGAGTGCCCGACTTCTTGCCGCAGAACTCGGAATCAGTGCGTCTGTAACGTTCCTGGGGTTTGTTCGCGGCGATAGCAAGACACGGGAACTTCGATCGGCCGCTGTTCTGTGCCTTCCAAGTTACGACGAAGGCGTACCCGTGGCGCTCTTGGAAGGAATGAGTAATGCCATTCCTGTTGTCGCGACGCCAGTGGGTGGAATTCCGGATCTAATCTGTGCAGGTGAAAACGGCCTGCTAGTTCCGCCCGGCGACATTGACGGCCTCGCCCGTGCGATCGTGAGTCTGCTGACGAATCCAGTTCTCGCGACTGAAATTGGGAATGCTGGTCTTGCATATATCGAACGCTTTCATAGCATCGATCATGTGTGCAGCTTGTTGCACGGCATTTATGCGTCCCTTGGTATCGAGCCGACGCCTAAAAGCGGCCATGCCGTGAGCGCATCTCCTTCGTAGCGCCGCAATCGGGATCCTCGGAAGTTCATAAACTTACTTGTATTCTGGCTTCGCACAACTTCAAGAACAAACAAGACCATTTCTGACCGAGCACGTTAGAAAGCTGCGAGAAGGGGATCGCAAATATGAGCACTGATACGAGCGTGCAAAGAATACCCATATTGGGTACACCTGTCGACATCCTGTCTATGGACTCACTGCTTGCGATTATGGAGCGCTGGATTCACGAGCGAGATCGAGCGCATTGGATCGCGTGTACGAACTCGCATGGCCTCATGGAGGCACTGCGGGACAACAGCTTTCGCAAGGTGTTGGAGTCCGCGGACCTCTCCATCCCCGATGGCTTCCGGCTCATGAAAATTGCGCGACGCCGCGGCCACGCAGCGCAACAGTTAACGGCTCCGGACCTGATGGATCGGTTTTGTGAACTGGCCCGACATCGACAGTACAGCTCGTACTTTTATGGGGATACTGAGGAGACGCTGGGCAAACTCGTGGAGAGCCTTACATCGAAGTATCCTGGCTTGAAAATTGCCGGGACGCTATCGCCCCCGTTTCGTCCTTTGTCGCCGGATGAAGAGGCATTACTTATCGAGCGTGTGAACCAGGCTCGCCCAGATGTCCTTTGGGTGGGGTTGGGTTTGCCGAAGCAGGAGCGCTGGATCGCTAGGAATCTTGAACGGCTCCATGTGCCTGTGATTGCCGCTGTTGGGGCAACCTTTAAATTTCACAGCGGAATGGTTCCCCGAGCGCCAGGATGGATGGTCAGGAATGGATATGAGTGGGTATGGAGAATCGCTCATGAACCTCGCAGGCTGTTTAGGCGGGTAGTTATGCTAGGGCCTCCGTTTCTCTGGAATGTTGCTTTGGAACAATACGGTTTTAAAACCTTCGATTGCGGAGATGCTGATTCTGGTCGCAGTGGTTAATCGCGTGTCCCCGTTGCCGAAAGTACTGTCGGAATCCGATTGCAGGCATTCTAAATTCTGGAGCTTTTGATACTTCCTATGTATTCGCTAATTGTACTCGTCATCTCGTCCTTCTGTATTGCGCTCGCACTGACGCCGTTGTGCCGGGACCTCGCCATCCGCTGGCGCTTGGTGGATCGACCTGACGGAAGCCGGAAACTCCACTCAAGAGCCGTACCTCGTGTCGGCGGTATCCCCATCTTTATCGCCTACTTGGCTTCTTTTGCCATCCTTTTATATTCACCCTTTCAAGCTGGGAATATTATCCGTGAGCACCTCGATGTCGTCAGAAAGCTGTTTCCGGCCGCCACGATCATCTTCTTCACCGGTCTTGTGGACGACCTGGTGGGTCTGAAGGCCTGGCAAAAATTCGCGGCTCAGTTTGTCGCCGCTGCCGTTGCGATTTTGGCGGGCGTCCAGATTAGCACCATAGTCTGGAAACATCTCCCTCCGTGGTCTGCTGTTCTTGTCACCGCACTTTGGCTGGTTGGCTGCACGAATGCCTTCAATCTGATCGATGGAGTTGACGGCCTAGCTGCCGGAATCGGACTTTTTGCCACGACAACAATTTTGATAGCCGCCCTCCTCGACCATAACTTTGGACTGGCCATTGCCACCGTTCCCCTTGCGGGAGCTCTCCTCGGCATTCTGCGTTACAACTTTAATCCCGCCTCCATTTTTCTGGGTGACTCAGGTAGCCTCTTTATCGGCTTCCTTCTGGGCTGTTACAGCGTTCTGTGGAGCCAGAAATCTGCCACTATCGTGGGCTTGACTGCGCCCCTGATCGCCCTCTCGATTCCGATATTGGACACTTGCCTCGCCGTCATGCGCCGTTTCCTCCGACACCAACCCATTTTCGACGCCGATCGTGGCCACATACACCACAAACTGTTGGCGCGCGGTCTCACGCCACGCCGGGTTGTCATCTTTGTTTATATAATCTGTGGACTCTGCGCGGCTCTCTCGCTTCTCCAGAGCTTTGCACACGAGCGTTTTGGAGGATTGATCATCGTTCTCTTCTGCGCTGGCGTTTTTATTGGAGTTCAGTACCTTGGATATGCTGAATTTGAAATGGCCCGCCGCTTGGTTCTTGCTGGAAACTTCCGGCGCACCCTGAACGCCGAACTTCAACTCAGCACGTTCCGTGAGGACTTGGCCGCTGCCGCCACGCCAGAGCAGTGCTGGAAAGTTCTCCAACGTACTTACAGCGAATTCGGTTTCAACGAAATTAGATTCAAAGTCGCAGACCGTCTCTATACCCACACCACGAACAGCCACCACGATGGAAACGTCTGGACCGTTCGAATCCGGGTGTCCGAGAATGATTACATAAATTTCTCCCGCGAGTTCAATACCGAGGCCCCGCCGATTGTGGGGCGCTATACGGATGCCATCGGCAATATGCTCCGAACGAAAGCCTTCGAAATGCCACGGACAGACCCAATTTACGCTGACCTCTCGATCGACGTCAGTCATGTACAACCGGCCAATGGAGTAAGCAAAACTTTATCATCAATTCCTGAGATTGTCCGGAACTCTTGACTCGTGTTGTATCATGCCGATTAATTCCCATTTCCGTTGGTGGTTCGCCGCTTGTACGCGATTTGGATAATGCTTTGGGTTTGAGTGAACTCATATTGGCACCGAAAGAACACTCAGCTGCCGGTCGCAGACCTGCTACCTCGGTCCATGTACAATGCCTCGGCAGGATCCGAAGGTAGAAACGATGCGGAGAGCTCTTGAGTTGAAGATCTGAAGACCCGAAGTTCCGCCGGATCGGCTCATAGAAGATGGGGGACGATCGCAGAGCAGCTTCGTTTTGTTTGTCCTCGGCTCGGAACTTCCGTCCCGAAAGAAAGGTAGCGATAGATGGACGGCACAGAAATCCCGATCTATGAAGACCAGCCTACGCGACCTTCCGCACGGGTGTACCGACCTCGCACACCTGAAAACTATATTCGAGTATGAAACGGTACGGTGGTGTATTTCTTCTTCTGTTGGGTTTGTATTTGGCGATTGTAGTCATCGCTTCATCTCCCGGCTTCGTGGGAGACGAGAACGGTTACGTAGAAAACGCAATCCGAATGGTCCACGGTCCGGCCGTGTCACCGCAGGATCTTCGCCTTTGGTGGGGGCCCGGGTACACTTTCGTCTTGGTTCCTTTCATCGTTCTCCGATTACCTTGGCTTGTCGCGAAATGTCTCAACGCTGGATTTCTTTTCGGGGCGGTCATCTACTTCTATTGGCTCATGCGACGATACATTCCCGGGACCGCCGCACTCGTAATCACGTTCACCTTGGGTTTATACCCTCCGTTTATGCGACAACTGCCCTACCTGCTTTCCGAATGCCTGACGATCCTGCTGATTTGCGGCTTTATGTTTCATTTCTGCGCAGCATATAACAACGCTCGACGCCTTTGGTGGCATATAGCCGCGGCTTCTGTGTATCTCGGGTACCTAGCCCTAACGAAATTATTCTTCGGCTATGTGATCCTCACTGGCCTAGTGCTGTGCCTAGGGTGCCTAGGCTTGGGCTTGCTTATCCGGCGACTAACTCCAGCGATGGGAAATGCGTTTCTGGTTTTTGTGTTGGCGCTCGTATCGTGTGTTCCGTATCTGTGGTACACGCATTCCTTGACGGGTCGGAACTTCTACTGGGGAACCTCAGGCGGGTTGTCGCTCTACTGGATGTCGTCACCGCAACCGACTGAACTGGGAAGCTGGTTTTCCGCCGAAGATGTCAAAGAAAAGCCGGAACTCGAGCCCCACCGCGAGTTTTTTGCCCAACTAGATCAGGTTTCAGACATCGAGCGAGACGATGCACTCAAAAGGCAAGCGGTTTCAAACATCACGCATCACCCTCGGAAATACGTCACAAACTGGGCAGCGAATGTCGGACGCCTGCTATTTTCCTACCCGTTTTCGTTTGGCTCGGATCGGTTGACGACTTATTTCTACATGATACCCAATATGTTTGTGGTGGTTCTCTTTCTCTTGAGCCTTATTCCTGCGGCCCTGGCGCCGAAAGCTATACCCTTTGAATTGTGGGCGATGCTGCTATTTTCCATAATCGCGTTTGGCGGCACCAGCTTGTTAAGTGCCTATGATCGGCAATTCCTGCCTCTTCTGCCGATACTGTGCGCGTGGATGGGGTTTGTGTATGTTCGGGTGCTGCGGATAGATCTCCGCGGTGGCAACGTGTTAGATTAGCCAGTTGCTCGTAGAAGGATCATGCCCCTGGGATGTGCACCCTTGGGTGTCGCCTTCGAACGACGATAACTTGTTCTCCGGAGTAGAGAGTCTAGGAGTGGTCTATTGGTCAATTGCGAGCGGACACTCCAATGCCTGCTTGTCTTCGATTGTCCGGAATCCATGGCTCATACTTAATGTACTTTCTTCCCAGCAAGACCTGTCCTTTCACTGTCCTCGTGGCCAGTAGCCGCCGCACAACTTTTTCCGTAGCCTTGGCCAAGAGGTTTACAAATGCGGCGGCAATCTATGAAGAATCGAACTGAAGTTCTCAACTTGCTACAGCCCGCGTCTCACGACCGTGGGCAGCTAAACAACACAAATGCGAGCGATGAGTTCTGTCTCGCTATCAAGTTTCCTTGTCGTTCTAAATCTTTAATGCTTTCTGTTTGGCCATGGCTTCTCATTCTGATGCTTGTTTTCGCAGTGCAGAGTGCATCAGCTCAGAAGACATGGAGCGAGGGCGCCTATTTCCCTAATGCGACCGGCAACCAACCGGCGATCAGTGCAATTACTTGGACGGCATTAACGCACATAGACTTGGTTGGCGGCTCTCCGCAGTCTGGTGGCTCAATTACTCTATCCAGTGGTTTCTCCACTAATGCGACTGCTCTCATTTCGGCCGCACACACGAACGGCGTAAAAGTCAACTACGCCCTTTCAAACCTGGGATCTGGCACGAATTTCAACGGAGCAATGACTGGTTCTTGCTCGTCAGGGGCTTTGTATACATTCATCACGAACATCATGTCCACGGTGAACACTTACGGTTTCGATGGGGTATTCGTGGACTACGAGGAGTCGTATAGCAGCCAGTTCCCCGTTTTTATGTCCTGTCTTAGAACGGCGATGGGAACGAAGCTGATCGAATGGTATGCGGGAACAAACTATCAAATCGGCCAGTGGGGCGCTGGTGCAGTTCCAACCTGTACCGGGTCCGTGTGGCCGGACGGCGTGGCCCTCACCATTTCAGGTTATGTGGATAGAGTTATCATGTCTGGTTATGACTTAAACAACCCGATTGATGTTGCTGCGTTGTCGTATTTCAATTCGCCGCTATACAGTCCTTCAGGTCAGGCTGTTTGGTCTGACGATTACGCGGTCAAGGTCGCGGCGGCCTGCGGAATCCCGGCTTCCAAGGTAAGCATCAGCATTCCCTTTTATGCCGACCTCTACTCCATCAACACTGCCCCATACCAGACCCAGAACGGCAGCTCGGTGCCAACTCAGTTTTACTACAATACTCTGGCGGCGACATATAACCTGAGCAGCGCCACTTACGACAGTGCAGCACACGTACCGTGGTTGACCGTGAGCGCGGCTGGAGGTAATCCTGCTGGTTACAACAGCTTTGAAAATGCACAGTCGCTAACGGACAAGATCAATTACGTTTACGCGAACAAGCTGGGCGGCTGGATGATTTGGACGCTTGGCATGGATTATACGTCCGGGTCAATGCCCCTGCTGGATGCCGTCGGGAAGGCGTTTGCTCCCAAACTGCAGCCGCCGACAGGTCTTCAAATTACGTCGGTGTACTAGCGTGCCGCGTCATAAAAGAGGTCAATAAGTTTTGGTCTTCTGGCGCCTAAAGTACAAGGGAGGGAGGCGCTTATGACGCAGGGAATACCGATTCCGCCGTTACAGCTAAGTACGAATAAGCACCGAGACGCTGGAGTGCGGCGTGTGGCGTCCGAGTTCGGCCCGGACCGTTGCCCCTGTGGAAACGGGTCAACCTGACTTGCGCCTGAGTGTCGCCTGCAACGTCGCCAGTGCTTCACCACCGCAGCGCCGGGCCCGAGACTGGTGATAGGCCACCGTACCTATCGCAGTTATTCGCTCGACCAGCGCCCGCGGCAAAAAAGCCGCACCCAACTCATCGTGCCTCGTAAGTGCGACCGCCGTCGGAAGAACACCCAGCACGACGACGAATTGCGCCGACCGCCGTCGCTGAGAAATCGAGCGCCTCTTCGCCAAACGAAGCGATCCCCTTCTGCGGAGGAATACCGTGTCCTTATCAAGTGCCTACCGTTTACCCCGGCGTGTGCCGCCATGGCTTTTACCCCGTCTTCGTGGTGAAAGCGAACTCGATCACCTTGCGCGCCAAAACGAGCAATACTTTACCGAGCAAGTCGGCGAGAACCATGATTGGTGGACTCGCATTGGGGAACATTTCGACTTCCGCAACGCTAAGGTCTTGGACCTCGGCTGTGGTCATGGTGCACTCTCGATCTGCATCGCGGAGGCCGGTGCGTCTGAGGTGCTCGGTTTAGATTTGGAGACCGACAGAATCACATTTGCTTCGAGTGTAGTTCACCAGCGATATCCTGGCCTTGCGGGAAAGCTTCATTTTGCTTGCCAAGATATACGGACGCTTCCCGAACGGCATTATTATGACTACATAGTGAGCAAGGATAGTTTCGAGCACATTGATGAGCTACAGAGCGTCGTCAGCAGCATTGCGCACCTCTTGAAACCAGGAGGCAAGCTGATCGTGGGCTTCAGTCCGTTGTATTACAGCCCCTTCGGCGATCACGGACGTTTGGGACTTCCGCGTGCGTGGCTTCACGCAGTTCTCCCGGAAGGGTGGCTCTTAAGATGGGCGTCCGCGAAAGAGCGACGTAGAATCGAGAAGATCGGCGACTTGGGTCTGAACAAGTTGACACCGGCTGAGTTCCGTTCCCTGTTCCCGGAGTCACAGTGGCGAGTGATTAGGCTAAAATATAATCGCGGTTCACGCCGCCCCCTGCGCTTGATGTACGCGCTGAGGAAAATACCACCTCCAGAGAAGTACTTTACGGTAAATATCTACGCCGTCATCGAGGCGATCGACGCGGCTCCTATCACGAGATGCTCGCCGTCCTAAGCCACCTGTGTGGCTCGTTTCCCGAACAGTCTAGGGCCTGTACGGCCAGCGATGGCGGCGGATCATTACGAAGGGCGCAACTGAGTCGGCTCGCACCACCACACCACGCTGGTCATGCTAGCGGCCGCATTCTTAACTCTAGAAACACTGCGACAAGAAAGGAACTTCTGGCTGTACTTAACGGTAGTAATACCAGGATACGTAACGTGGCGAGCTACTGCATATACGATCTGTGCCGCAGGGAACGTTCGGCGGCGTTGTTGTCGATTTCGATGCGGCCGTCGTCCACGTAGCGCAGCAACGCTTCCCAGCGCGAGAGCGCGTAGCGCACGACCAGCGCCGTGTCGGATTTGCGCGACAGTTTTCCTAACGTCTCTTCCAGCCATTGTTTCAGCGAGTCCAGCAACGGCCGTGCTTGCGCGTTGCGGACCTCGCGCCGCTCGTCCACCGCGTGGCCGCGAATTTCTTTTTCGATGACATACAGCGCGGCGATGCGTTCCATCGCTTCGGCAGCAACCGGGGAACGATGCGCCAGGTGCAGATCGTAGAACTTTCTGCGCACATGCGCCCAACACGCCGCTTCCTGAATCCGGCCGGTTTCGTACAGCGCGTCGAATCCCGCGTAACCATCGGCCTGCAGCGTGCCCGTAAAATTGCCGAGATGCGCCTGCGGATGCTCGCCCTTGCGATCCGGCGAGTAGGCGAACCAAACCGCCGCTGGTGTTGCGCCTCCCGCGCGCCGATCATCGCGCACATACGTCCAGAGCCGCCCGGTTTTTGTTTTTCCATTTCCGGGTGCCAGCACCGGAACCGGCGTGTCGTCGGCATGCAGCTTCGCCGCGCTCAGCACGTGTCCCCGCAGCGCCTCCACCAGCGGCGCAAGCAACTGGCTCGTGCCGCCCACCCAGTCCGCCAGCGTCGAGCGTTCCAACTCCACACCTTCCCGCGCATAAATTTCCGATTGGCGATACAGCGGCAGATGATCGCAATATTTCGACACCAGCACGTGCGCCAACAAGCCCGGTCCGGCCATGCCGCGCTCGATCGGGCGGCTCGGCGCTTCGGCTTGAACGATCCGTTCGCAGCACGCGCAGGCCAGCTTCGGTCGAACCTGACGGATCACTTTGAATCGCGCCGGCACGTACTCCAGGATTTCCGAAACGTCTTCGCCCAAAGATTTCAGCGCGCCGCCGCAGTCCGGACAGGCTTCCTGCTTCGGCAGATACTTCCGCACTTCGCGCGGCAAGTGCTCGGGCAACGGCCGCCGCGCTGGTTTCGCCGCGGCATTTGCAACAGGCGCAGCGACAGCGGGTGTCCGTGAAGCACTGGTGTTTTCCGCTTGCGTCGCCTGCAATTCGTCCAGCCGCAACTCCAGTTGCTCGATCTGGCGGTCCAGCTTTTCCGACTTGCGACCGAACTGCATCCGCCGCAGCTTGGCGATCAGCAATTTTAAATGCTCGATCTCGTTGTCACGCGATTGCAACTGCTCGTCTTTCGACAGCAGTTGTTCGTGCTGAGAAAAGATTTTTTCCTGCTGTGAGAGGATGAGAACTTTCAGTTCGTGGGGATCGAGTGCATCGAGATCGGGGAGAGTGTGATTCGCGGCAACCATTGCCGCGAATCTTGCAGACTTTTGTTACAACAAAATAAAAATGTGCGGGAAAATTAAAATTATTTTGCTCACACCGTCATCTGCGGCGCGTAACTGCGCACCGGTCGCCGCCAGTCGATCCCTTCCAGCAACATTGACAACTGCGCGGGCGTCAACGAAACCGTTCCGTTCGCCGCTTGCGGCCAGATAAATCGCCCGCGCTCCAGCCGCTTGGCGAATAAACACAGCCCGTCGCCGTCCCACCACAGCAGCTTGATCAGATCGCCCCGCTTGCCACGAAACACGAACACGTGACCGGAAAACGGACTCTGCTCCAGCGCCGTCTGTACCATCCCGCTCAACCCCACAAATCCGCGCCGCATGTCCGTCACTCCCGCCACGATCCAGATCTGCATTCCTGTGGGCAGTCCGATCATCGCAACAGGCACTCGATCACCACGCGCAACGATTCCACATCGATGCTGCCGGTGATTCGAACTTGTCCCTTGGGGAGTTCCACCTGGATCATTCCCAACGCTGTCCGGCGTCTCTGCTCAACGCTCGACCGCACTGCTTCCCTTGCTGGCGCTTCGGTCACACGCACCGGAAGCAAACTCACCGTCTCCGTGTCCCCCGCACCCAGCAACCCTCGGCGGTACTGTCTGCGCCACTGAAACACCTGATTCGCGTTCACCCCATGCGCCCGCGCCACCCGCGCCACCGATCCACCTGCTGCCAACGTCTGTTCGACAATCCGCCGCTTCTCCTCTACCGCCCACCGCCGTCGCATTGGTTCCCGCCGAGCAACCCCCCGCTCCGAAGTGTCCACGAATCCCCCAAGTGGACACTTCCGGAAGTGCCCACTTCGGGAATCATCCCAACTTACCCACTCTTCGTCCAGACGGCCTTCGGATGACGCTTTCTAGTCTCCTCCACGCAGCCCACCAGGCGAAGATGTCCCTTCGGAAGTTCCACCTGAATCGTGCCCGATGCTGTGCTGCGTGAACCGTCGCAAGTGGCCCGCACGGCTTGTCGCCTGACCTAGGAGTAGGCACTGAAGCACTCGTTGGGCTGATGCTTAACAAGACCGCAACCGCCGCAACAATTGTTACGCTTGCCGGAGCTGATTTAGTGGGGTCCGCCACGCTGATCGCTGTCAGAGTCACTGTCGGTGTCGAGTTGCTCACCACGACTGTGAACTGCGCGGCGTTGTCGGAGATCGTTTCGGGCGGGGTCGTATAGGCGGATGACGTCACTCCGCTAATTGACGCCCCGTTCTTTTTCACTGATAGCTGAGCGGTGCGGTGCCGTTGCATTCCACGGGAAATGTTGCCGTTTGCCCGGCAGTAACCGTCTGGCTAGCTGGCTCGTTCGCATCGTCCTTGGCATGTTCCCGTCCTCTTTCGATGCTATTTCGGCCGCCGCAAGAAGTTTTGTTCTCCCGACGTCCGCACCGGTGTCCCCTGACCGAGCTTCAATGATCGGACCCGATAGATCATCGACTAGTTCTTAGACCGCGTGAAAGAGTTGGTTGTGTAGCCAAACTTTTTGCGTGCGGCTTTTCGGTCGAACTTCCAGTTGATTGTGACGCCAACGCGGTTGATCCGGCGATTCCACGCGCG
>Ga0182024_10015456_pt1 | contig 14611 bp, 15 predicted proteins | sample P32metaG_FD_120480 | JGI IMG/M metagenome (GOLD analysis project Ga0182024, IMG submission 120480) | Permafrost microbial communities from Stordalen Mire, Sweden - P3-2 metaG (Illumina Assembly) | ecosystem: Environmental > Terrestrial > Soil > Wetlands > Permafrost | place: Sweden: Stordalen... | reverse complement strand
GGTCGAAGTACGCGTCCCGTCCGAGGAAGCCAAATTCGTCGATCTCGCCGCGTTTGGCGTCGCAATCGACGACTTCGCATCCGATCTCGATCTGGTCGTCTCGCTCGGCGGCGACGGCACCATGTTGCATGCCGTCGATCTCGTATACCCGGCGCCCGTGCCGATCCTTGGGGTCAACGTCGGCCAGCTCGGCTATCTCACCGACGTCGAACCCGACGAGCTCGAAGCGTCGATGCCACGGCTCGTCGCCGGCGACTTCGCAGTGTCGGAACGGATGGTGCTCGAAGTTCGCGTGACGTCGCGTGGCGCGGGCTCGGGCACGTGGTTCGCGCTCAACGAAGCCGCGCTCGAGAAGCAGCGCAGCGGGCACCTCATTCGACTCGACGTGTCGATCAACGGGAGCGCCTTCACGACCTACGCGGCCGACGGTGTGATCGTCGCGACCCCCACCGGCACGACCGCCTACTCGTTCTCGGTCCGGGGTCCGATCGCGTCCCCGGCGCTGCGGTGCCTTGTGTTGACTCCGGTGTCGCCCCACATGCTCTTCGACCGGTCCCTCGTGCTCGCCGACGGCGAAGAACTCGGCTTCGACGTGTGCGACGATCGCGGTGTGGTACTCACGATCGACGGTCGAGAACTCGGCGAACTTGCCGCCGGAGATCGCGTGACGTGCGCCGCGGCTGCCGAACCGTTGCGCCTGGCGAGCCTACGCGCCCGGGACTTCCATCAGGTACTCAAAGTCAAGTTCGACCTTCCCGATAGGTAAGTGAACGATGCTGGTCGAGTTGCGTGTCGAGAATCTCGGAATCATCGCCGACCTCCTGTTACCACTCTCGGGCGGCATGACCGTCATCACCGGCGAGACCGGTGCAGGCAAGACACTCATCGTCGACGCACTCGACCTGTTGTGCGGAGGACGCGCCGATCCGTCGCTGGTGCGCGACGGGGCCGCCGAAGCGCGCGTCGAGGGACGATTCGTCGACGGCAACGACGAGGTCGTGCTCACGCGGGTCGTCCCGGTGAACGGCCGGTCACGTGGATATATCGACGGGCACCTGGCGACCGCCGCCGAGCTCGCGGCCCGCGGCCGAGCGCTCGTCGACCTGCACGGCCAGCATGCCCACCAGTCTCTTCTGGTTCCGGCCGAGCAACGCTTGCTGGTCGACCGCTACGCGGGACCGCCGGCGATGACGGCTCGCGCCCAGCTGATGGCCGCACGTGCTGCTCGTCGTCGCGTCGAACAAGAACAGCACGAAATCGGAGGCGACGACCGATCGCGTCTACGACAACTCGACCTCCTGAGGTACGAGCTCGCCGAGATCGAAGCGGCCGAAATCGACGACCCGGACGAGGAGGCCGCGCTCGCGACGCACGAAGAGATCCTGGCTGACGCCGAGGCGCACCGAGCGGCACTCGAAGAGGCGCATGCACGCCTCGAAGGTCCAACCCAAGATGCGCTCGGCGCCGCGATCGCGGCCCTCTCGTCACGCGCACCGTTCGCGCAGATCGCCGATCGTCTGCGGAGCCTCCAGATCGAAGCCGCTGAAGTCGGCCACGATGTGCGAGTCGCAGCCGAGCAGATCGTGGCCGACCCGGAACTGCTCGCAGCACTGCAACAGCGACGGACCCGTCTGCGCGACCTCGTACGCAAGTACGGGCCGACACTGGCCGACGTGCAGACCTACGCGCTCGAAGGACACGATCGCATCGTCCAGCTCGAAGGCCACGAGGAACGCGCCGCGGCTCTGGCCGCGGCGGCCGCCGACTGTGACCGCGAGGTCGCCCAGGCCGCCCGCACCCTGTCGGCGGCGCGGCTGGCGGCCGCCGGCCCGCTCGCCACGGCCGTCGAAGCGCATCTCCGAGAGCTCGCGATGCCCGCGGCGAGCTTCGAAGTGGCGATCGAATCCGCCGATTTCGCCACGGCCGGCGACGACGGCGCCGACGAGGTCACCTTCGTGCTCGCCCCCAATCCCGGCGAATCCGCACGGCCCCTCGCGCGCGCCGCTTCCGGCGGAGAGCTCGCGCGCGCGATGCTGGCTCTGCGGGTGGTGCTCTCCGTGGCGCCACCTACCCTCGTGTTCGACGAAGTCGACGCGGGGATCGGCGGAGAAGCCGGCACGGCAGTCGGACGAGCACTCGCGACGTTGGGAGGACAGCACCAGGTGTTGTGCGTCACGCATCTTCCCCAAGTCGCAGCGTTCGCCGACGCGCAGGTCGCGGTTTCGAAATCCGACGACGGTTCCCGCACTGTGGCGAGCGCAGCGCTCGTCCTCGACGATGCACGCGTCGGTGAGGTTTCCCGCATGCTCGCCGGAGTCGGCGAATCATCGCATGCTCGCCGTCACGCGCAGGAACTGTTAGCCCGCGCCCGCGAGGCGCGTACGGCGAGCCGAGCGAACTCAACGAGATCAGAAGACGCCGATGAGGGACGGGCGATGACGAAGCGGTGATGACCGAACGGTGATGAGGACACGACGATGAGGGTACGGAGGCGGCGAGCGTCGCGGCCGGTCGATATCGCCGGGACCGCGCGCGTCGATCGACGCACCAAGGATCTCATCCGGCGTATCAGTCCTGGCGACATCGCGATCATCGACCATCGCGACATCGACCGCGTCGCGGCCGACGCCCTGGTGTCGGCTGGGGTCGCCGCGGTGGTCAACGCGAGCCCGTCGATCTCGGGCCGTTACCCGAATGGCGGACCGATCAGAATCGTCGCCGCAGGTATTCCGCTGCTCGACGCGGTCGGGTCCGAGATCATGGATCAGATACGTGAAGGCGAAGTGCTCGAGCTCCGCGAAGGCGCCCTCTGGCGCGACGACGAAAAGCTGGCCGTCGGCGAAGTGTTGGTCGCCGAGGAAATCGAAGCGCGCATGGAAGAGGCGCGGCTCACCATCGGCGCAGAGTTGCAGACGTTCGCGCGCAACACGCTCGCGTACATCGAAACCGAAGCGCAGATCACGTTCGAACCGTTGCAACTCCCACCGCTGCGGGCACGGATACATGGCCGCCATGCGCTGGTCGTCGTGCGCGGCCACGACTACGAACACGACCTCAAGACGCTGCGCGCCTATATCCGAGAATACAAGCCGGTCCTCATCGCGGTGGATGGCGGCGCCGATGCCTTGCTGGCCATGAGACTGAAACCCGACATCATCATCGGCGACTTCGACTCGCTTTCGAATACCGCAATGAACTGCGGAGCGCAGCTCATACACCACCGGCATCCCGACGGTCGCGCGCCGGGACACGCCGAACTCCTCGCGGCCGGCGTCAGCTACGACGAATTCGTCGCGGAAGGGATGAGCGAGGACGCCGCGTTGCTCTTGGCATACGAAGCGGGCGCAGCGCTCATCGTCGCGGTCGGCACGCACGCGACGATGGTGGAATTCCTCGACAAAGGCCGGCGCGGGATGGCGTCGACCTTCCTTACCCGACTGCGCCTCGGGCCCGTGTTGGTCGACGCGAAAGGTGTGAGCCGCTTGTACGAGGGTCGCGTCCGCCGCCGCGACATGGTGTTCCTCATCGCTTCGGCAGTCGCGGCAATGGTCGCGATGACGTACGTGTCGCACTCGCTCCAGGTGTTCCTCGATGGTTTCCGCTTGATGTTTTCCGACACCTGGGCGCGGGTCGTGAACTGGTTCTGACAACGCTCGGTCGGCGTGGCCGCAGTCTTCTAGGCTCCTGCTGCCCACCATGATCAACTTTCGGTTTCACCTCGTCTCGCTGATCGCCGTGTTCCTCGCTCTCGGACTCGGAATCCTCGTGGGATCCACAGTGATCGACCAGGGAATTGTCAACCGGCTCGACAGCGAAATCAACGGCGTACGCAAGGAAAACAGCGCACGCGAAACCGCGAGCAAGCAGCTCGGGAAACAGAACTCGCAGCTCCAGCAGTTCATCGACCTGATCGCGCCGTTCGCGGGTGACGCACGGCTCGACGGACAATCGATCGCGCTGGTCGCGGAACAAGGAATCGACAGTGATGTCGTCAGGCAAACCGAACAGACGCTGCAGCAGGCCGGCGCTGACGTGCCCGCGGTCCTGTGGCTCGACGATCCGTGGCGGCTCGATTCGAAGTCGCGCGTCCAGGCGCTCGAATCGGCGCTCGACGTGCGCGGAAGCGCGACGCATGTGCGCACGGTCGCCCTCAACATGCTCGTCCGGCGGCTCGCCAAAGCGCCGACGTCGACGCATCCCCCGGCTTCGGCGACGACGCGGCGCGCCACGAAGTCGCAGCCGAATGCGACGACATCGCTGCCCCGACGGATCACGACGACAACGACGACCTCGTCGTCGCCGCCGGCGCAACGGATCGATGTGCTCACCGCACTCGAGAAGGCCGGATTCGTCAGCGTGACCGATGGCGACGCAGCCGCGTTCGACGGTTTCCCGGCCCACACCGTCGACGTGCTCGAGATCACCGGGGACGACAGCGACTTCGCCGGAACCGCACTGACCGCCGCGTTCGCTCGCGCCGCGGTCAACGTCAGCCTGCCCACCGCCGTCGCGGCCGTCTACGACGCCGGAGACAATCAGGCTGACGCGCCGGCCCGCGGTGCGTCGCTGGCTTCGATCCTCGACGACAATGTGCTGTCGCATGCGGTGTCGACCGTCGACGACCTCGACGAGATCCAGGGACAGATCGCGGCGGTACTGACCCTCGAGACCATCGGCGCCGGAGATGTCGGCCACTACGGCTACGGGACCGGCGCGTCGGCACCATTGCCGCCCCACGGCTCATGACGGCAGGTTCGATCACGGCCCCGGCGCACGCCGTGTCCCGCCCCGTCGCCGCGTCCGAAGACCATGACCGAGCCTTCGCCGCTCGCGAGGTACCCACCGATGGTCGTCGGGGCCGACATCGGATCGCCTTGCGACCATGCCGCCACGTTCGCGCCGCGAACCCGGCCTCGTCTGCGTGCCCGCGCCGCCCGCGGCCGACGGGCGCCCCGCCGTGCCTGGGCCGACGTCCGGCACGGTCGTCGACCCGGCCACCATGTCGACACGGTCGTCTCCGCCCGACGATGGTGCGCAGCCCGCTGTCCGCCACGGCGCCGACCACGGTGCCGCGCATCGCCTGTACGCCCATCTTGTCGCCGAGGCGCGCGGTCCGCGCGTCGGGCGCGCACCCTCGCGCCGTCACCGCGCCGTCGATGACGACACCGCAGGTCGTCTTCGAGGCGTTCGGGGCAACGCTGACCGGGCCCGTGTCGGGGAAGCGATGACCTGCCCGCAGTGCAGCCTTCGACAGGCCGTGACCACCGACGCGAAGGATGCGCCCGACCTCGCGCCGGAAGTGATGACCATCCGCGGCGACCGAGCACGTCCCCGCCGGACCGTCTCATCGACCGCGCCGACCGCGCCGACCTCGGCGGACGAACCGGCCGATCGACGCGCCGGCGCAGCACCGGGCACCCCATGATCGTGTTCGTCGGGCTCGTCGTCGGGTTGCTCGCCGTACGACTCCTGGTGATGTGGGGTCGTGACCTCCTCGACGCACCGGCGCTCCAACGCCGCAACTTTCGCGATCGTCCGTTACCGACAGCCGCGGGTCTGCTCGTTGTCATCGCGGTGCTGGGCGTCGAGGCCGGACGCGCAACGTTGGGGGCGTTCGGCCTGGGCGACGAAGCTGGACGCAACATCGCACGTCCGCTGGTGTTGTTCGCCTGTTTGGGTTTCGGACTGCTCGGACTGATCGACGACCTCTTGGGCACCGAAAACGACCGCGGCTTTCGCGGCCACCTCCACGCGCTCGCCGAAGGTCGGGTGACCACCGGCGTGATCAAGATCTTCGGAGGTGCCGCCGTCGCGCTCGTGCTGGTCGCGAACGTTCCGTTCGGCTCAGGCCGGCAGCTGCTCGCCGACGCTGCGCTCATCGCACTCGCCGCGAACGCCGCGAATCTGTTCGACCGCGCGCCCGGGCGTGCCATCAAGGTCGGCATCGTTGCCTGGTTGCCGATCGCGATCGTCGCTCGAAGCGACGCGGTCGGCATCGCGATCGCACCCGTGATCGGCGCGTTCTGCGGCCTGCTCGGAGACGATCTGCACGAGCATCTGATGCTCGGAGATACCGGAGCCAACGTGCTCGGCGCGGTGCTCGGTTTGGCCGTCGTGCTCGACGTCGGTCACGGTCCGCGCAACTTCGTGCTGATCGGGCTCGTCGCGTTGACCGTCGCCGCCGAGATCGTCTCGTTCGGCGCGGTCATCGACCGGGTACCCATCCTGCACCGGTTCGACATGGTCGGCAGACACCGCGGTCAGTGAACGGGCCCGTGTCGTGATGTCGTGCCGGCGGCCACCCCATGCGCGTCGGACGCCGCGCGACACGCGGCTCGTCGCCGCGCAACGTCTGCGAACAGTCCGCCATCGAACGGACATGCCCTCGGCGTACGGTCCGGCGACGCGGCGGGCGTTTGCCCACGGTCCGACCGTCGCCGCGAGACCGGCGAACCGTCGGCGAGACGCGTTCGTCCCTCGCGTCGGCGTGCGATCCGGGTGCCGACCTACCCGCGACGACAACTGCAGGCCCGTACGCCACCAACACCGTGGGGACCGCACGCGGCTCGCCCGGAGGTCACCGACGTGCCGGGCGTGCCGTCGTCGAACACGCAATGACCGAACGAAAAGCGTGACGCCCACCCGAACACGACCGCCGCCGTCGGGGGCGGGGCCGCCGGCGGGGCCGCGGGTCCGGCGCGGGACGAGATGCGTCGCCGGCCGCTGACCGTCCTGCACCGGCGCGTCCGCGTACCCGGGCTCGGCCACGCAGGCGGTCTGCGACATCGCGAAACCGCCCACCGCGGGATCACCAGGGGTGTCCGACACCGGTGCTACCGTCGCCGAACGAGCCCGGTCCGGGGAACGGGTGCGTCCATGAGCAGTTCGGCCCGACATCAACGCGGAGGTTCGGGGGTTGGCCAAGCACGTCTTCGTGACGGGGGGAGTGGCGTCGAGCCTCGGTAAGGGGCTCACGGCGTCGTCCCTCGGACGGCTGCTCAAAAGTCGCGGCTTGCGTGTCACGATGCAAAAGCTCGACCCGTACATCAACGTCGATCCCGGAACGATGAACCCCTTCCAGCACGGTGAGGTGTTCGTCACCGACGACAAAGGCGAAACCGACCTCGACCTCGGCCACTACGAGCGTTTCGTTGACGTCGCGTTGACGCGGCGCTCGAACGCCACCACCGGTTCGATCTACCAGTCGGTGCTCGCCAAGGAACGAAAAGGCGCATACCTCGGCGAGACGGTGCAGGTCATCCCGCACATCACCAACGAGATCAAAGAACGCATCCTCGCGCTTGCCACCAGCGAAGTCGACGTCGTGATCACCGAGATCGGCGGCACGGTCGGCGACATCGAGATCCTGCCGTTCCTTGAGGCCATCCGACAGTTCCGCAAGGATGTGGGCCGCGACAACGTCTTCTACGTGCACGTCACGCTGGTCCCGTTCATCGGACCTTCGGCCGAGCAGAAAACCAAGCCGACACAGCACTCCGTCACCGAGTTGCGCAGCCGCGGCATCCAGCCCGACGCGATCGTGTGCCGCAGCGACCGGCCGATCGCCAAACGGCTCAAGGAGAAGATCTCCGCACTGTGCGATGTCCCCGAAGAAGGCATCGTGTCAGCGGTCGACGCCGAGATTCTCTATGAGATCCCGCTCGTCCTCCACGACGAAGGCCTCGACGACTACGTCTGCCGCGTCCTGCACCTCACCGACCGTGAGCCCGATCTGTCCGAGTGGCGCGCGCTCGTCCACCGAGTGCAGCTGGCCTCCGAGACCGTGCACGTCGGTCTGGTCGGCAAGTACATCAATCTGCCCGACGCGTATCTGTCGGTTGTTGAAGCACTGAAGCACGGCGGCTACGCCTGCGGCGCGAAGGTCGAGATCGACTGGATCTCCGCCGACGACACCGAAGGACTCCTCGCCGAAGGACGACTGCACGGCCTCGACGGCCTCGTCGTACCCGGCGGGTTCGGAATCCGTGGCATCGAAGGCAAAATCGCGGCGGCCGCCTACGCACGCGAACAGGGTGTGCCGTACCTCGGGCTTTGCTTGGGTCTGCATTGCGCAGTGATCGAGTTCGCACGAGACGAATGTGGGCTCGCCGGTGCCAACTCGTCAGAGTTCGACTCGCACAGTCCGCACCCCGTCATCGATCTGATGGACGAACAGAAATCGATCGTCGACATGGGCGGCACGATGCGTCTCGGCGCGTACCCCGCCCGACTCGCGGCCGGCACACGCGTCCGCGAGATCTACGGCGAAGAAGTCGTGTACGAACGTCACCGCCACCGTTACGAGTTCAACAACCAGTACCGCCAACGTCTCGAGGAGCACGGGATGGTGTGCTCAGGGAGCTCGCCCGACGGTTTGCTCGTCGAGTTCATCGAACTTCCGCCGCACATACATCCGTTCTTTGTTGCGACCCAGGCGCATCCCGAGTTCAAAAGTCGCCCCAACCGACCCCATCCCCTGTTCGCAGCGTTCGTCGAGGCTGCCCGTCAACGCGCCGAAGGACGTTCGCCGCGCCTGCCGATCGAGACCGAGGTGGCGGCACTCCCGCGGTGAGGGTCGCATCCGTCGGCCGATCCGCGGACGAACTGGATCGGTTGTTCGCCGAGCACGAAGCGTGGCTTGCAGTGGAGCGCGGACTGGCAAAGAACTCGCGTTCGGCGTACCGGCGCGACCTTTGCCGCTACGCCGCGTTCCTGCGCGAACGGGGCGAGCTCGACCCGGCCGCGATCGGCGAGCCGACAGTGCAGGAATATGTGCGCTATCTCGCAACGCTCACCGACGATGACGGACACCGGCTGCTGGCCGCAGCCTCGATCGCGCGTGCGCTGGTCGCCGTCCGGTCGTTCCACGGCTTCTGCGCAACCGAAGGGCTGCTTCCGACCGATCCCAGCGAAGACGTCGACGCACCCCGGGTGCCCCAAGGGATCCCCAAAGCCCTCGACGAGGCACAGGTCGAGCAGCTGCTCGGCGCGGTGACCGGCGACGGGCCGCTCCCGCAACGCGACCGCGCGTTGCTCGAGACGTTGTACGCCACCGGCATCCGCATCAGCGAGGCCGTCGGCCTCGAGTTGGGCGACCTCGACCTCGTCGACGGCGTGGTACGCGTGCTCGGCAAAGGAGATAAGGAACGAATCGTGCCCATCGGCCGCAGCGCACGACGAGTGGTGGGCGGCTACCTGCGCGACGGCCGCCTCACGTTACGCAGTGCCCGCTCACGTCGTGTTGCGGACAGCGACGCGGTGTTCTTGAACGCCCGTGGTGGCCGCATCAGCCGTCAGGCATGTTGGTCGATCGTCCGCAACGCCGGCGCGCGGGTCGGGCTCGACAGCCACCTCTCTCCGCACATCTTGCGGCACTCGTGCGCGACCCACATGCTCGACCGGGGCGCCGACTTGCGCGTCGTGCAGGAGCTGCTCGGTCACGCAAGTATCTCGACCACCCAGGTGTACACGAAAGTCTCGCCGGAACGGCTGCGGGCGGTCTACGACGCGGCTCACCCGAGAGCGCAGACATCGATCCGGAGCTGACCAGGCCCGGTTCGGCCCGCTCCAGTCGTGCCGTGCGGGGGTACCATCGCGCCATGTCAGATGCGACCGCGGCCGGGCAACGCGCGGTGCTCACGGCCGAGCGCGAGCGTGTCACCACGGAGCTCGCAGCCATGGGCGTCGACAGCGGAACCTACGACGAAGGGTTCGCTGACTCCGGCCAGGTCACCGCGGAGCGGGGCGAGGTCGACGCGCTCGTCGGCTCGTTGCGCGACACCCTCAGCGATATCGACGAAGCGCTCACCAAGCTCGACAACGGCACCTACGGCGTCTGCGAGAACTGCGGCCGCCAGATCGGCGAACCGCGACTCGAAGCGATGCCCGCGGCCCGGCTGTGCATCGCGTGCGCATCGGCCCGCCGCTAACCGTCGTACCGACGGACACTCGCCGTGCACCTCGACCAGCTCACGGTCATCTACTTCATCGCGCTCGTCGCCGCGATCATTTTGCACGAAATTTCGCACGGCGTCGTCGCGCTCTGGTTGGGTGACGACACCGCGCGACGTGCGGGACGTCTGACCCTCAACCCGATCCCCCACATCGACCCGTTCGGGTCGATCATCCTTCCCGCCCTGGGTGCGTTAGCCGGGATCCCAGTCGTCGGGTGGGCCAAGCCGGTGCCGATCAATCCGAGCCGCCTCCGAAACGGGCGCCGCGACATGGTGCTCGTCTCCCTGGCCGGCCCGGCGACGAACCTCCTGCTGATGCTCGGCTCGGCGTTCGTCGCTCGCGGGCTTTACCATCCGACGTTCGGGACGTTCACGTTCGCTCAGCTTCCGCTCGCCGTGCAGATCGCACTTTCATTTGCGATCGTCAACCTCTTCCTCGGCCTGTTCAACCTGGTGCCCATTCCGCCACTCGACGGTGCCGCGCTCCTCGAGCGGGTCCTGCCCCGCGAGTGGCTGCCCGGATGGCAGCGATTCCGTCCCTACGGGATGCTCGTGATCTTCGCCCTCGTGTTCTGGGGTGGAAGTGGACTGATCGGTCATCTGTTCGATCCGTTCTTGCGACGTCTCGAGTCGTACGCGTTGAGATGAGCGCACGAGCGGCCGGATCCCGGGTCGCCCACCTGGCGAGGAGGTATGTCGAGTCGGTACGCGTCCGTCCGCTCGATCACCAGACCCGCCGGTGGGTCGCCGGCGCGCTCGAACCCGAGGAACTTGCGGTATGGGAAGGCATGGGGCCCGTCGATCAAGCCGAAGGGGTCGCCGTCGCGCGGCGAGTGGACGTCGCGCTCGCCGGCACGCCCGAAGCCTGCGACCCGCGATGGCGGGCAGCCGCGCTGTTGCACGACGCCGGCAAGCAGGCGTCGGGGTTCGGTGCCGTCGGCCGAACGGTCGTGACGATGGCCGCCACGCTGCTGGGCACTGCCCGGATGCGCGGCTGGGTCGATGCACCGAACCCGGTCCAGGCCAGGATGGGACGCTACGTCGCGCACGACGAGCTCGGCGCCGCGCTGCTCCGCGAGGCCGGCGCGCGCCCCGAGGTCGCAGCGTGGGCCGGTGCGCACCATCGTCCGGCGCGCTGGGACACCACCGCCATCCCCGTGCCCGTGTGCCGTGCGCTGGCCGCCGCGGACGGAGAGCCCCCGACGCCAGGCCGGTCGGGAAGGCCTCGGCCAGCGCCCGATTGAACCGAACGGTCCAGCCTGCCGATACAAGACGGTGGCCTACCGACCGGAGACGCCCTATTTCGTACGTCTCGACGAACCTCCCCCCGCGTCGCGCTATACGCCGCTGTCCCGGGAGCGCCATTGGAGCGACACGACGGAGCCCAATCCGGGACGACCGCCCCGCCGGCGCCGCCGGCGACTACGGATCCGTCCGGTCGGCCTCGTCCTGGTCGCCTTGGTCGGCTGGCTCGGCTGGGCGTATACGACCCCCGGAGGGCCGCAGGCACGTATCGGCAACTGGATCGACCGGACCCGCGGCGCGGTCGACAACGTCAGCGTCGGTCCCGGTCTGGGCCAGACCGCCACCTACTTCGACCAGTTGTATGCCACGCAGGGCAGCTATCCCGACATGTCGCAGACCGCGATCGAGGAGGACCCGAACGCCGGCTTCGGGATCGGGATGAGCTTCATCTGGTGCAGCGCCCAAGCAGTGGTGCTCCAAGCGCCGAGCGCCGACGGGACCGTCAGCCGGTTGCTGCTCGGCGGCAAAGACCTCGGCGAGCTCGACTTCGCCGAGGGATGCCCATCGAACCTGGCGCATCCGACGCCCTGGAAGCTCCCGCCGAAAAGCAGCTGATTCGGTTCACGAGACGATCTTCTCGACGCGAGGAAACAGTCCGGCTGCCGTCTTCGCGCGTGCGAGGACCGGATCAGCGGCCGCGGTCGCGGCGTCCGCCCCGGCCGCGAGGAGGCGGTCCACCTCGGCGGGATCGGCGACCAGTTCCGCGTAGCGCGTTTGCACAGGCCGAAGGTATTCGACGACGGCTTCGGCAACGGCCGATTTGAACTGTCCGTAGCCGCCGACGTCGAACTGCTGCTCGACGTTCGCGATCGTCTGGCCGGTCACCGCGGCGTGGATCTCGATGAGGTTCGATATGCCCGGCTTGGCGTCCCGATCGTGACGCACGTCGGTCCCGGAGTCGGTGACCGCCGACTTGATCTTCTTGGTGATCTGTTTCGCGTCGTCGAGCACTTCGATCGTGCCCTGGGGCGACTCCTGAGACTTCGACATCTTCCGGGCCGGCGCCTGCAGATCCATGATGCGCGCGCCGACCGGCGGGAAGGTGGCTTTGGGGACCGTGAACACCGCTCCGAACTGGTGGTTGAAACGCAACGCGACGTCGCGCGTCAGCTCGACGTGTTGGCGTTGGTCGTCGCCGACCGGAACCTCATCGGTGTCGTACAACAAGATGTCGGCCGCCATCAACACCGGATAGTCGAACAGTCCGACCGACACCGACTCCTGGCCGTTGGGGCCCGCTCCCGCCGCTTTGTCCTTGAACTGCGTCATGCGCCGCAGCTCACCGAACGTTGCCGTGCAGTTCAGCAGCCAGGTCAGCTCGGCATGGGCGCGCACGTGGCTCTGGACGAACAAGAGGCACCGTTGCGGATCGAGGCCCGCAGCCAGCAGCAGTGTCGCCAGCCGGCGGGTGGCCTTCGTGAGCTCGGCCGGGTCGTACGGCATGGTCAGGGCATGCAAGTCGACGACGCAGAAAATCGCGTCGTGGTTGTGCGCTCCCGGCGAGCCGGCCTCGGGCTGGCCGTCGACCCAGCGGCGCACGGCACCGATGAAGTTGCCGAGATGCATGTCGCCGGTCGGCTTGATTCCCGAGAACACGCGCGCCACGGCGGCGCACACTACCGGTCAAAGGCGCCCCACCAGCCCATTTTCGCTCTCGGGAAGGTGCGTCAACTTCGCGATCCTGTTGGGTACCCTGCCTGCATGCCGTACGAGGTTTCGACGCCGGTCTTCGAAGGGCCGTTCGATCTCCTCCTGCACCTCATCCTGAAGGACGAAGTCGATCTCTGGGAGATTTCGCTCGTGCGCATCGTCGACGCGTTCTGCGCGGAGGTCGAACGGATGCAGCGAGTCGACCTCGAGTCGGCGACAGAGTTCTTGCTCATCGCGGCGACGCTCGTGGAACTGAAGGCGCGCCGTCTGCTCCCCGGCCGCGACGACATCGAACTCGACGAGGAGTTGTCACGTTTCGAAGAGCGTGACCTTCTGCTCGCGCGGCTCCTCGACTGCAAGACCTTCCAGGACGCCGCGAAGGTCCTCAACCGGCGGCTCGCCGACGCGAGCCGCTCGGTGGCGCGCGGTGCCGGCCCCGAAGAGCCGTTCCGGTCGCTGGTACCAGACCCTTTGGAGCGGGTCTCCCTCGACGCGTTTTTGGGCGCGGCCCGTTCGGGGTTGCTCCCGACACCGGCACCCGAGGTCCGCACCGACCACGTCGCACCCATCCGCGCGAGCGTACGCGACGCGGTCGAGACCGTCCTCGCGTTGTTGCCGGCCACCGGTGCGGTGCGTTTCCGCGATCTGACCCTCGGCGCCGGCGACAAGCTCGAAATCATCGTCCGTTTCCTCGCGGTGCTCGAACTCTTCAAACAGGGAGTCATCGACCTCGAACAGTCGACGAGCTTCTCCGATCTCATCGTGATGCCGCTCGCGCCCGGTCAACGCGTCGAACTCGACCTCGCCTCGATCGCCGAGCTCGACGGCGAGGCCCTCCCCATTCCCCCGCCCGAGCCGGTCGAGGAGCATGCGTGACGAGCGGCATGAACACCGAGTCCTCGATTGACATGGAAGCACGCGGTGCGATCGAAGCGGTTGTGTTAGCGGCGACCGAGCCGGTACCGCCCGCCCTCCTGGCGCAGCTCGTCGAATTACCCACGACACGCGTCGAGGAACTGTGCGACGAACTCGCCGCGGAGTACGAGCGCGAAGGGCGCGGATTTCAGCTCGCTCGTGTCGCAGGTGGATACCGTTTCCAGACCCATCCGGACGCCTACGCATACGTCGAACGTTTCGTGTTGGAAGGTCAGACGGCCCGCCTGTCAGGGCCTGCGCTCGAGACACTCGCGATCGTCGCGTACAAACAGCCGATCGCACGAGCGCAGATCTCGGCGATCCGTGGCGTGAACGTGGACGCGACATTGAAGACGCTGGTCGCACGCGGCTACGTCGAAGAGAGCGGGCACGAAACCACGCCCGGAAATCCGACCCTGTTCTCGACCACGCCGGCCTTCTTGGAACGGCTCGGCCTCGACTCCCTCGCCGATCTGCCTCCGCTCGCCGATTTCGTCCCCGACGCCAGCCTGGTCGAGGCGCTCGAACGGGGCCTGCGCGGCGTCGACGTCGAACTCGATCAGGCCGGCGACACCCCCGAGCCGTAGGCGTGCCCGATACGGGCGGGCCAGCTTGCGAACCCAGCGGTGAGCGGTTGCAGAAGCTGTTGGCACGCGCGGGTCTCGGATCGCGTCGAGCGTGTGAGCTGCTCATCGCGGCGGGCCGGGTCGTGGTCGACGGCAACGTCGCGATCCTCGGGGCGCGTGCCGATCCCGCCGTCGCGCGTATCGCCGTCGACGGCGTCCCGG
>Ga0182024_10015455_pt1 | contig 14612 bp, 13 predicted proteins | sample P32metaG_FD_120480 | JGI IMG/M metagenome (GOLD analysis project Ga0182024, IMG submission 120480) | Permafrost microbial communities from Stordalen Mire, Sweden - P3-2 metaG (Illumina Assembly) | ecosystem: Environmental > Terrestrial > Soil > Wetlands > Permafrost | place: Sweden: Stordalen... | reverse complement strand
GCGCGCTACCAAGAAAAATGGAGCTAGGGGGACTCGAACCCCCGACCTCCTGGGTGCGATCCAGGCGCTCTCCCAACTGAGCTATAGCCCCATGCGCTCGTGCCGCGGGGGCGGCACGAGATCCTGGAAGGGAAGTGTAGACGCCAAACGCAGGCCGCGAGCGCAGTATCGTTCGACGGCGCAATGGGATTGCTCGACGACGCCATCCGTGAACACATGGAGCTCAAGCGCCTTCGCGGCGCCGATCCGAGCGAGGTCGCCCGGCAGGAGCAAGACGCCCTCGGCCCTGTTCTGCTTGAGGAGGACGCTGAGTCGCAGGTGCCGCGGGGCGGTATCGCCGAAGCGGAGGAGATCGCTCCCGATGGGGAGATCGCTGCCGAGGATGCCGCGCGTGCAGAGGACGATTCCTCCAGGTCTTCCCAGCCTGCTCACCAGCAGGACTTTGCGAATGTCGGCCAGGAGACGGCGGAGCTCGATATGCGGACCGTCCTCGAGGAGGAGCATGACGCCGGTGGCCCCGAGAGCCATCCCGGCCCCGCCCCGATAGCTGGAGAGGCGGGTGACGCTGGAGCGCCGATCAAGGATGCCCTCGAGGAGAAGCCAGAGTTCCTGCACGACACACCCGAGCAGGAGCGTTTGTGGCTCGAGCAGCAGTCACCTCGCGACTTCGACTTCGACAAATAGCCCTCGAGACGGCTGCGTCCCGCCTGAAACTGGGGACCGGTCCTACACTTGAAGGGCTGCGGGGCCATAGCTCAGCTGGGAGAGCGCCTGCTTTGCAAGCAGGAGGTCGCCGGTTCGATCCCGGCTGGCTCCACTACGCGAAGTCAATCCGAACCGAGCTCGCGGGACTTTCTCCGTGGGGTTAGCCTGCATCAAGCGAGAGTTGAAGTTTCTGTTCGGCCACGACAAATGGGTCGTACGCATCTCGCGGTGGCCTACCGGCTCGAATCACGTCGCGCATCTCGAGGATCGACGGCGAACCCACGTAGTAGCGGCCGCGGGTCTCTCCTCGTGGTATCAGAAGGCCTGCTCTCACCATGGCTTGAAGATCCCGCGTCGCCGTCAAGTCGGATATCTCCTCGCCCGTAGAGGACTCAACGACCGACAGGTACGAGTTTCTGCGTAGCCGGAGACCGAGCGCGATGTCCGAAAGTCCAGCTACACATCGGTCCGATAGTCGGTGTGCAGCCGCCAGTTCAGAACACTCAGAGTAAAGCCGCTCGATCTCCTCGATACGGCGCAGATGGGTCTTTGCCTGCCGGTAGTGCGCGGTCAGCATGAATCTAATCCAGGGGCGAGCGTCGTTCTCCGGATGCCAGCCGGCTTGCCCAACCTCGGCGAGAATGTCGTAGTAGGCCTGGGTGTTGCGTCCGAGATACTCCTCGACACTCGAGAACACTGGTGCGTTGATTCGATCACGAGCGATCACGAGCGTTTGTAGGCATCTAGCCATCCGTCCGTTTCCGTCGCGAAAGGGATGGATCATCACGAGGTTGAGATGCGCCATCGCCGCTCGGATCAATGTAGGACAATCATCCTGGCGCAGCGCATCTAGCATGGAGTTGATTAGCTCGCCTATCAGCTCAGCGTCTGGCCCCTCGTAGACGATCTGGCCGGTCGCGTCGTTTCTGACACCTATATAGCCACCACGCCAGCGTCCAGGGCTCTTGGAGAGATCGTGCTTCAACATCATGAAATGCAGGGCCTTGATCACACCCTCGTCGACCACGGCGTGATCGTCCTCAGCCATTTGCAGGACGTAGGTCATTGCGTCTCTGTAGCCGGCGAGGGCGAGTTGGGTCTCGACGCTGGCGTCCAGCGTCGGCTCGCCCTCGACCGCCGCGGCTACGTCGTCGAGACTCGCGTTGTAACCCTCGATGCTGTTGGAGCCCTGAACCGCACGGGCGAAGGTCATCCGCCGAAGGGTTCCGAACCAGCGCCGAGGTGTTGCTACCCGGTGTCGTAGATCTTCACGAAGGCTGTCGATGAGCCGAAGTACCTCGGTCTCCACCGGGTCTAGGGTTGGAGTGCGGTACACAGGAAGCTCGCTCATGATGCAATGATAATATCATAGCTTCATCTAGCGCTAAATAGATCATCTCATTGCATCACCGCTCAGCATCGCCGACAGCGCCATCAACAAATCCGAGCTTCAAGTCGGCATACCGGGTGAGCAAACCACGTATCCGCACGTAGTCAGCCCGGATCAGGTCCACAGCGACTCGGGCTTCTCGACCCAGCTAGCTCACCTCAGCTGGCTGCGCCCGGCGCTAGCGTACGCCCCGTGCGAGTAGCGACCTGGAACGTGAACTCGGTCAAGCAGCGAATGCCGCGGCTGCTGTCTTGGCTCGAGCAGCGCCAACCGGACGTCGTCTGCCTGCAGGAGACGAAGCTCGTCGACGACGCATTCCACCAGCTGCTCGGCGCAGAGCTCGCCAACCGTGGTTACTCAGTTGCCCTCCACGGCGAGGCGCAGTGGAACGGGGTGGCGATCCTCTCCCGGATCGGTCTCGAGGAAATCGTCCTCGGAATCCCTGGCGGGCCAGGCTTCCCACATCCGGAGGCGCGTGCGGTGTCCGCGACCTGCGGCGGTGTTCGGATCCACTCCGTATACGTACCGAACGGCCGCGAGCCAGATTCCGAGCACTACAACTACAAGCTCGCCTGGCTGGCCGCTCTGCGCGAGATGGTTCGCGATGGGCCGCGTGACGCGCTCGTTTGTGGCGACATGAACATCGCACCGGCCGACGCGGACGTGTTCGACCCGGACGCCTACATCGGCCAGACCCACGTCACGCCACCGGAGCGAGCGGCGCTCGCCGAGCTGGGGGCGCTGGGTCTGCGCGATGTCGTCCGTGACCGCTGGCCGACCGAGCGCGTATTCACCTACTGGGACTATCGGGCTGGCATGTTCCACCAGGACCTCGGCATGCGCATCGACCTGGTGCTGGCCAGCGCTCCCGTCGCCGGCAGGGTTCGCGCGGCGTGGGTCGATCGGCAGGCCCGCAAGGGCAAGGGGCCAAGTGATCACGCCCCGGTGATTGTCGATCTGGACGAGGCGCCGGACGGGGACATCGGACCGGTCGTGCCGCCGCCGTCCGCGCCGGCCCTCGAGCGAGGCTCGCGCAAACTGCCCCAGTCACCGTGACCGCACACGGAGAAGGTCAGGGAGAGTAGGGCTGGGCGCCGGCGAAGTCGGCGCTGAAGGTGTCTCCGGTGCTGGCGGCGATCTGGTGGTTGTGGGTGATGATGCCCAGCTCGCGGTTATATGTGAGGCTCTGGCGGGAGAAATTCTGCGAGCCGATGAACACGGTCCGCTCGTCGGCGCGGATGAGCTTGGCGTGAATGTAGAGCGCGCCGCTTTCGGGGTAGATGCGCACTTGGGCGCCGCAGCCTGCCAGGTACTCGAGCGCGGCCCGCCACGCTGCCTGGTAGGTCATCAACACCTGTACCCGCAGGCCGCGCCGCGCCGCTTGGCAGAGCTCGCCGGTGATCGCCGGGTCGTCCATCTCCTCGCTCTCCACCTGCAGACTGCGCCGGGCATGCGCGATCAGCGCCCTGATCGGCGCTTGCGCGCCGGGGCTCCACACCAGGTCACCGCTGCCCGCGCCGGGGGTGAGCTGCCGCCGGTGCAGGTCGGCGTCGAACGTCTGCGCGACCTGCGCCACGTCGGCGGGCCGGTAGTCGAGCACCGCGAAGTCGCGCGAGCTCGCGTAGTAGACGGGGGTCAGGTTGAGCGTCATGATCGCCGCCACGCGCCTGTCGATCAGGATCGACTTCTGGTGGGTGAGCGCGAAATATCCGGGTGCCCACGCGACACTCACGCCGTGCGTGGCCAGGTAACGGTAGGCCGCGTCGTTGAGTGCCCGCCCGGCGCCGTACTGGCCATCGTCGAGCAACACCCCCACACGCACGCCCCTGGCCGCGGCGGCAGCCAAAGCCCGCTCGACCCGTTGGTCGCTCAGCTCGTACATCGTCACCTCGACGCTGTGTCGGGCGCTGTCGACCAGGGCAATAAACGGCGTGTCACCAGGGCCGGGCTCGGTGAGGAGCGACAGCCCTTCGCTGCGGCCCGTTGTGTCGCCAGCGCCCGTGCCGGTACCGGTGTATGTCGAGCACCCGCACAGGGCGAGGGACACAATGACCGACCAGCTGGCCCAAGTACGAGCGCTGATGCCGTTGGCCGTGCCTGGTCGGTGCTCACGCCGGGAGCGTGGCGCGCGTGGCATGTCTGGCTCCGTTGCGGTCGTGGGGACTTAATCTCCTATTCCGACGGACCACACGAAACGGGACAGGCATGCCAACGGGCTCCGTAAGGAGCCCCACCGCAGCTGATTGGCTTTGGACGCCTAGACCGTGGCCGCGAACCGGTCCAGCCCGGCGAGCTCCAGGAGCTCATCGAGCGTGGCCGAGAGCTGCTCGACGGCTCCCGGGTCGAGCGGGAGCCCGTCTGCGCCAAGCGCCTCCTCGGCCTGGGCGATCGGCAGCTCCTGATCGACGACGCGTGCGCCGATCGTGCTCAGCACCTTACGCGTCTCGGCCTGCGCCCAGACCGCGCCGAACAAGCCTGTACTCGCGCCCACCACGGCCGCGGGCTTGTCCCGCAGGGGGGTGGTTGCGATCGGACGAGAGATCCAGTCGAGCGCATTCTTGAGCGTGCCGGGAATCGAGGCGTTGTACTCGGGCGTGGCCACCAGCAGGGCGTCCGCCCGACCGATCGCCGCCTTCAGAGCGACGACCGCCGGCGGCGCCTCGTGCTCAGCGTCCTCGCTGTAGGGCCCGATCGCGGCGAGCTGATCGAAGAGGACGAGCTCGACCCCGGACGGCAGGAGCGTGCGCACTCCGCCCAGCAGACGCGTGTTGTGGGAGTCGCGGCGCAGGCTGCCCGACAGTCCGAGGATCTCCATGACGGCTACGCCTCCCGCACGAGCTCGAGCGAGACCTGGAGCGTGACGTCATTCTCGAGCGCGAAGCCGCCTTTTGGTAGGGGCGCGTTGAACTCGATGCCGTACTCGCGCCTGTCGATAACCGCCTCGAGCTCGACGCCGATCTTGTCGTTGCCGCCGAGATCGACATGCGGCCCGGCGATGCTGCCGCGGGCGGTGACACGGTGGGTGTTGTCCTTGATCGTGAGCTCGCCCTCTACCTCGAGTGCGCCGCCATCGCCGACGCGAACGTCGCTCGAACGAAAGCTGATCTGTGGGTAGTTCGCGCTGTCAAAGAAGTCCGGTGCCTTCAGGTGCGCGGCGAGGTTCTCATCCTTGACGACGATCGAGTCGACGTTGACCGACCCCTCGAGGCGGGGCGCGCCGTCCTCGTCGGCGACCAGTGCTCCGTCGTAGTCCTCGAAGCGTCCGCGGAACGTCGAGACGACCATGTGCTTGATCGCGAAGCCGACATGGGAGTGGATCGTGTCGATCTTCCAGGTTCCTGTGGCGATTGGCTGTGTGGTGACTGTGCTCATCGAGAGGCTCCTTTGTCGATAGGTTGCGGACTACAGTCCGTTTAGCTGCGGTCAGCATAACACACAATCGGACCGTGGTCCGTTTAGTATGCTTGTGCACATGGAAAGACGGATCGAGCTCCCCCTGGTCGACCTCCCGCTGATCGAGGAGGACTTCGAACGCGCGGATGCCGCGCGCAATCGCGCGCGAATCCTGTGCACCGCCCAGCGCCTGTTCGCCGAGCGCGGCGCGGGGTGCGTGTCGATGGACGAGGTCGCGGAGACCGCGGGCGTCGGCAAGGGCACGCTGTTCCGCCGCTTCGGATCGCGCGCCGCGCTCGCTCGTGCGGTGCTGAGCGAGCGAGAGCTGGCCTTTCAGGAACACATCATCAGGGGCGATCCGCCGCTCGGACCGGGCGCACCACCGCAGCAGCGTCTGATCGCATTCGGTCAGGCGGTACTCGATCTGCTCGACGGTCAAGCGGATCTGATCGTCGCGGCCGAGGGCGGAGCGGCACGCTTCGCCTCCGCCCCCTACGCCGTCTACCGCCTGCACATGACGTTGCTGCTGCGCGACGCGGATCCGCACTGCGACGCCGAGTTTCTCGCCGAGACGCTGCTCGCATGCCTCGGCGCCGACTTCTTCCTGTACCTACGCGACGCACGCGAAATGCCGCTCGAGCGACTGAAGGACGGCTGGGCAGAGCTAGTCGAAAGGATCGTCCCAGGCGAGCCCGAGACCAACTAGAGGACTCAGACGCTGCCAAATGCCGCCGCCACGGATCAACGCATCAGTCATCTGTAATCCTCCTCTTGTGCCTCGTCATGAGCTCAACCGCCCAGCGGCGACGGCGGTATTTGGGTCTTGCCCTGCACCTCGGGGAGAAGCATCGCGACCTCATCGAGGAAGCACCACGACCATCCCTCCCCGGGCTCGAGCGACCGGATGATCGGATGAGCGCTCGCATGAGCGTGGGCTGTCGCATGACGGTTGGGTGAGTCGTCACAGCAGCCGACGTGGCCGCACTCCAGGCAGATGCGAAGGTGTAGCCAGGGGTCACCGGTCAGTAGGCAGTCCTCGCAGCCATCGACGGCCTCGGGGAGCTGTGTGACTACGACCTGGTCGAGGTGTGTACAGGTGGCCATGGCGTTGGCGTCAAGCTCCTTAGCTTTACGGCTCCAGGCGGTTGGGGCCGCGGTAGAGGAAGGTGACCTCGCGGACGTTCTCCTGATTGCAGAGCTGCATCAACAACCGTGTCAGGCCGAACCCAAAGCCGCCGTGCGGCGGGGCGCCGTAGCGGAAGAAGTCGAGGTAGTACTGGATCGGGCCTGTCTCGACGCCCTTCTCGCTCGCCTGCTCGAGCAGCTTGTCGTAGCGGTGCTCGCGTTGGGCGCCCGTCGTCAGCTCGATCCCCTTCCAGAGGAGGTCGAAGCTCTTGGTCACGGTCGGGCGATCCTCGAATCGCATGTGGTAGAAGGGCCGCACCGACGTCGGGTACTCCGTCACAAACACGAACTCGTGGCCATCCCGCTCCTTGATAAGCGCGCTCAGCGCGCGCTCACTCGGCGGGTCCAGATCGTGCTCGGGGCCGGGAACGGGGTCGTGTCCGTGCTTGCGCAGCAGCTCCTTCGCCTGCTCGAGCGTCACCCGCGGAAAGGGGACCGCCGGCACGGCCAGCTCGGTCTCGAACGTCGCTTCGATCGCCTCCCCGTGGGCATCCTTGACCGCAGCGAGCACATGCGCGAGCCATGCCTCCTCAAACGTCATCACGTCCTCGTGCGAGTCAATCCACGACAGCTCGACGTCGACGCTCGTGAACTCCGTGTCGTGCCTCGATGTAAACGACGGGTTCGCGCGGAACACGGGGCCGACCTCGAACACCTTGCCGAAGCCCGCGGCCATCGCCATCTGCTTGTAGAACTGCGGCGACTGCGCGAGGTAGGCCTGTCCGTCGAAGTACTCGACCTTGAACAGCTCGGCGCCCGACTCGCTGGCGGAGCCCATCAGCTTCGGGGTGTGAATCTCGATGAAGTTTTCTTTGCTCCAGTAGTCGCGCATCGCGTGCTCAACCGTGCTCTGCACCTCGAAGATCAGCCTGCGGTCGGGGCGGCGCAGATCGAGGTAGCGCCAGTCGATCCGCTTATCGAGGGCGGAATCCGGCGCGATCGGCACCTCGGGCTCGGCCGGAGAGTCGACCTCGATGCTCTCCAATTGCAGCTCGACCCCACCGAGCTTGACCCGCTCGTCAGCGACCACCGTCCCTGTCAGCGTCACGGCCGACTCGACGCTCAGGCTCGAGATCTGCTCGTTGAGCTCCGTAGGGGGGTCGTCCTTGCCGAGCACTGCCTGCGCCAGCCCCGATTCGTCGCGCATGACCACGAACTGCACCCGCTTCTGGTCGCGCACCGCCTGCGCCCAGCCGCGGATCGTGACCTGCTCGCCGACATGCGAAGACAGCTCGGATATGAGGGTGCGCTCCATGGCGGGGACCCTATCTCAGCGGGCCCGAACGGAGCGCTCGGCGGGGGCGATCTCGATGGAGTCCGCCGCGCGGCCCTAGGTGGAGTCCTCGGTGAGGTCCTCAGCGAGCTCGACCTCGACGGCGAACTCCTCGGCCTCGACCGTCTCGATGCGCTCGATCGAGCCCGCCTCACGCAGATCGTCGAGGCCCAGCTCCAGCGCGCTCAGCCGCTCGGGCGTGTCGTGCACGACGACCCGTCGGACCGGCGCGCGCATCTTCACCTGCGCCTCGGACTTCGCCTTGCGCACCTCCTTGAGCACGTCCGCGGTCACATCGAGTGCCACGTCTTCGCGGTGGTGCTCCGGCTGCTCGCCGACCTCGGCCAGCAGCTCCGCCGCATCCGGCCAAGACGAGCGGTGCACCGAACCCTGCTGCCACCACGACCACACCTCCTCGCAGACGAACGGCAGGAACGGGGCGAGCAGTCGCTGGAAGCTCCACAGCGACAGGCGCAGCGCGCGACTGACCGGGGCGCTGAGAGCCGGATCGGGGTCGTAGCGGCGCCCCTTGACGAGCTCGAGGTAAAAGTCGCAGAACCACCAGAAGAACGTCTCTGAGCGCTCGAGCGCGCGCGCGTAGTCGTAGTCCTCGAAGCTCTGCGTCGCGTCCGCCACGACCGCAGCCAGGCGTGCGATCAGCGCGCGGTCCAGGGGATGCGACAGATCTCCCTCGGGCGGCAAATCGGCGAGCGCAAACTTGGACGCGTTCAGCAGCTTCACCGCCAAGCGCCTGCCCACCTTCATCTGCTGCGGGTCAAACGCCGTGTCCGTGCCCGGCCGGCCGCTGGCCGCCCAGTAGCGCGCCGCATCCGCGCCGTGCTCCTGGAGCAGGTGCATCGGCGTGACCACGTTGTCCTTGGACTTGGACATCTTCTTGCGGTCCGGGTCGAGCACCCAGCCGGAGATCGCCGCATTGGCCCATGGCAGCTCGTCCTCCTGCAGGTGCGAGCGCAGGATCGTCGAGAACAGCCATGTCCTGATGATGTCGTGTGCCTGCGGTCGCACGTCCATCGGGAAAACCTTCCCGAACAGATCCCCATCCTCACCGGCGTGTGCCGCGATCTGTGGCGTCAACGAGGAGGTCGCCCACGTGTCCATGATGTCCGGGTCGCCCTCGAAGCCGCCCGCCTGCCCGCGCTGCGAGGGGTCGTAACCGTCGGGCACGTCGGTCGAGGGGTCAACCGGGAGGTCTGCTTCGAGTGCCGCTATCGGCTGGTCGTAGAGCACGTTGCCGTCCGCGTCGATCGGGTACCACAGCGGGAATGGCACGCCAAAGAAGCGCTGGCGGCTCACGCACCAATCGCCCGTCAAGCCGTTGACCCAGTCCTCGTAGCGCGCGCGCATGTACGGCGGGTGCCATTTGAGCTGGCGCCCGCGCGCGATCAGCTCCTCGCGGTGCTCGATCGTGCGGATGAACCACTGCCTGCTCGTCACGATCTCCACCGGGCGCTCGCCCTTCTCGAAGAACTTCACCGCCCGCGTCACCGGCGTCGGCTCGCCGACCAGCTCGCCCGACTGCTCCAACAGCTCCACGATCCGTTTGCGCGCCTGGTTGACAGTCTTGTCCTGGAGCTCACCGTAACTCGCGCGCGCGAGAGAGATATTCTCGGACTCCCAGCCGGGCGTCCCCCAGGGAACGTCCGCCAGGCGGCCGTCGGGAGCCAGCACCGAGCGCACCGGCAGGCTCAGCTCACGCCACCAGGTCACATCGGTGAGATCGCCGAACGTGCAGACCATCACCAGGCCCGTTCCCTTGTCGGGCTCGACGAGTGGGTGGGTGAGGACGGGTACGCGCGTGCCGAACAGCGGCGTGAGCACGTCCTTACCGACCAACCCGCGCTGGCGCTCGTCGTCGGGATGGGCCAGCAGCGCGACGCACGCCGGGATCAGCTCGGGTCGCGTCGTCTCGATCAGCGCCTCTGCGCCGTTCGCGCCATCGCCGGAGTCAGCCGGGGAGAAGCGCACGCGGTGCATCGCCCCCGGGCGCTCGCGGTCCTCGAGCTCGGCTTGCGCGACCGCGGTCTGGAAGTCCACATCCCACAGCGTCGGCGCCTCCAGCTGGTAGGCGCCGCCACGCTGTAGCAGCCCCAGGAACGAGCGCTGAGAGACGCGCCGCGCGAGCGGGCCGATCGTCGTATAGGTCATCGACCAGTCGACCGACAGCCCCAGCGTGCGCCACAGCGCCTCGAACGCCTGCTCATCGGTCTCGGTCAACTGCAGGCAGAGCTCGACGAAGTTGGGTCGCGAGACCGACACCGGTTCCTTTGAATCCGATCCCCGCCCACCCACGGCCGGCGGCTGGAAGGCGGGGTCATAGGGGACGGACGGGTCGCAGCGCACGCCGAAGTGGTTCTGCACGCGCCGCTCGGTCGGCAGGCCGTTGTCATCCCAACCCATCGGGTAGAACACGGCCTTGCCGCGCATCCGCTGGTAGCGCGCGAGGGCGTCGGTATGGGTATAGGAGAAGACGTGACCGACGTGCAGTGAGCCGCTGACCGTCGGCGGCGGCGTGTCGATCGAGAAGACACGCTCACGCGGGGCGCTCCGGTCGAAGCGGTAGACGCCGTCGCGCTCCCACGCCGCGCTCCACTTGGCCTCGAGCCCGTCCAGCGTCGGGCGCTCGGGGACGTTCGCGGGCTCGCTAGTGCGAGTGTTCGGCTGCGGCGGGAGCAAGCTACGGATCGTATCCGAGCCGCTGCTCGCGCTCTGCCCGGCGCAACTCGCCAACTTGCGGGGGGTTTGAGCAGTGATGTGGGTATATGTCTCCTACAGCTCCTCCGCGCGCGCGTCGAAGGGTGATTGATGAGCCATGCTTACAGCTGAACGGCAATCAACCAACGACGCCGTGCTCGTGCGAGGAATGCAGCGTGGCGACGAGGGAGCCTTCGAGACGATCTTCCAGCGCCACCACGCGCCGCTGCTGTCCTACTGCCGGCACACACTCGGCAATCAGGACGAGGCCGAGGACGCGCTCCAGCAGGCCTTCATCAAAGCGCACCAAGCGTTACTCCACGGGACGGCGCCGCGCGAGCTGCGCCCGTGGCTGTACACGATCGCGCGCAACTGCTGCCTGTCGGCGATCACCGCCCGGCGGGCAACCACGCCCCTGGAGGACCACACGCCGGCGCTGGCGGGGCTGTCCGATCAAGTGCACCAGCGCGAGGACCTGCGCGAGCTGGTCGCCGGAATCGGCCGCCTACCCGAGGACCAGCGCTCAGCGCTGCTGCTGGCCGAGCTCGACGATCTCAGCCACCAGGCGATCGCCACGATCGTGGGGTGCGAAGTGAGCAAGGTCAAGGCGCTGATCTACCAGGCGCGCAGCGCCCTGATCGCCGACCGCGACGCGCTGGGCACGCCCTGCCAAGACATTCGCGAACAGCTCTCGGTGGCCCATGGCGGCGAACTTCGGCGCGGTCCATTGCGCCGACATCTGAAGTTGTGCGTCGGCTGCCGCGATTTCCAGCTCGCGGTGGGCGCGCAGCGCCAATCGCTCGGGGCAGTGTTGCCGGTGCTGCCCAGCGCGGGACTCGCGGCGGCGATCCTCGGCCATGGAGCGGCACACGCGGTCGGCGCGGCGAGCATCGGAGGAGCGAGCGCCGGCGGTGCTGGCGTGGGAGCCACGGCCACCGGTGGGGCGGGGATCGCCGCGACCGGGACAGCGGCGAGCACCGCCGTCGTCGGCGCGAGCGCGGGGGCGGGAGGCGGTACGGGCATCGGCGCGCTCGTCGGTGGCGGGGTGGTCACAAAGCTCGCCGTCGGCGGCGCGGTCGTTGCTCTGGCAACAGCCGGTGCGGTGACGGTTCACAACCGGGAGGCACACTCCAGTCCACACAGGACCACTCGCTCACAGCTCGCCTTCGTCGGTGCGAAGGGACACCGGATCTCGGCCACAGACATCGCCTACTCCGGCTCGCACCCGGCGCTGGCCCCGGGATCGCCGAGCGCGCTCGCGCCAGCCGACGGCGCCGGTACGGCCGGCGTCCCAGGCGCCGAACCAGCCGTGCAGCTGTCGGGCCTCGGCGGCGCGGGCCCGCTTCTCACGCCTGCCGCAACGCTGACGCCGGGCACATCCACACCAAGTGGCGCGGCGCTCAGCAGCTCGGGGCAGCCCGCGGTGAGCACCGGACAGGATAAGAGCGGCGTGAAAAGCGGTCCCGGCGCGCAGGCAAAGCATCGCGCCGCGCTGCGTCGCCAGCGGATGCTGGCCCGCCGCAGGGCGCTCCTGCGCCGGCTGCGCGCGGCACGACGGCGCGCGCGGCGCAAAGCGTTCCGACACAAGCACCCCGCGGTTAAGCCCGCGGAACCTCCTGTGACGCCGACGCCGGTCCGGACCCCGCATCGCAAAGGTGACTCCGCCCCAAGCTCGGGTGCGGCCGGGCAGCCCGGGACCTCCGCCAAGGAAGTCAAGGAAGCCCAAGCGAAGAAGGCAAGAGAAGCCAAAGAAGCCCGGGAAACGAAGGAAGCCAAAGAAGCTGAGGAAGCCCAAGAAGCTAAAGAAGCCAGGGAAAAGAAAGCCAAAGAAGCCAAAGAAGCGAAGGAAGCCAGGGAAGCGAGAGAAAAGAAAGCCAAAGAAGCCAAAGAAGCGAAGGAAGCCAAGGAAACAGGGGAATCAGGTTCGAAAGCCGCCGTGGGGAAGACGAGCGCGGGCTCGGGCTCGGGATCTGACTCGTAAAAGACAGAAGAACAACTGCCCAACCTTTAGGGCGGACGGGCAGTCGTAGGCGTAGATGTGCACTAAAACTCAACGGGAGGAACGCACCATGCGTCTTCGTAAACTGGCTCCGGCGCTCGTCGCCGCGAGCTCACTGCTCGCGCTGGCTCCGGCCGCCGCCTCAGCCCACAAGCATTCGAGTCCGCTCGGGCGCTGCCGGATCAACATCAACGTCGCGCCTCGACAGATCACCGCCGGGGAATCGACCGAAGTGTCCGGCCGTCTGGCATGTCGCCGCCACGCAAACCCCGGCGCTCAGCAAGTCGAGCTGTACGCGCATGTGATCGGAAGCGCCGGCTACATCCCCGTACAGAGCACGAGCACCGAAACGAGCGGCGCCTACAAGTTCTCGACCGCGGCCGAGAGCGCGAACACCTCGTTCTACGTTCGCTCACACGGGGCGCAGAGCGGACGCAGGCGCCTGCGGGTCGCCGCACAGGTGACGCTCACCGGGCCGCCCGAAGGCACTCAGATCGAAACCGGCGCACCGAATCAGCAGACATTCAGCGGTACGGTCACCCCCACTGACGTCGGCGCGCGCGCGATCCTGCAGCGCCAGAACGCAATCACCGGCGACGAATGGCATCGGATCGGCATCGGCCAGGTGATGGCCGGCGGGACCTATTCGATCACGCACACCTTCCGTGTGCCCGGCGACGCGAGCATTCGCGTGCTGGTGCGTAGCGATGGGCTCAACATCCCGAGCCCCTCGACCTCGCTCGAGTACGAGATCTCCCAGGCGCAGAACCCGAGCCTGACGATCTCGAGCTCCGCGGACCCGATCAGCTACGGGCAGTCGGTGACGATCTCGGGCGTCCTCGCGGGAGCCACGACGCCACAGACGGTGACGCTGCTTGGACGGACCGTCCACCAGCACGGCTTTGCCCCAATCGCTGAGGTGAGCACCGGCGCGGGCGGCGCCTACAGCTTCCCGGCGCAGTCGCCGGTGAACAGCACCCTCTATCGGGTCACCACCGCAGACCCGTCGTGCTATGCGCCCGGACCGGCGTTGAGGGCGTGTAAGGCACTGAAGTCCGCTGTGCTGTATGAGGGGGTGAAGAACGTCCTCACCGCCGAAGTCTCGCCGAGCACGGTTCAGGCCGGGCAGGCGGTGACGTTCGCGGGCACGGTCGCTCCCGACCACAGCGGGCACGTGATCTACCTCGAGCGCCAGAACGCGAACGGCACGGGATTCCACGTCATCCAGGTCGGGCGTGTGTTGCCGGGCTCGACATACACGATCGTTCACCAGTTCTACGTTCCGGGCACGAAGATCGTGCGGATCGACATCCCCGGCGGACCGGACAACGGCCGTGCGGTCAGCCAGCCGTTCACGATCACCGTGACCCCGGCGCCGGCATCCGCGCTCACGCCGGAGGCGCCAGGCAACTCGACGCAGCCGGGCGAAGGCCAGACCACGGGATCGGAAGCCGAAACGCCGCTCACGGAATAACGAACGAGGAATAACGTCCGAGGGGCTCCGTCCAAGCGACGGGGCCCCTTTTTGGACGTAGGTCGAATGACCAGAACTCTGGGCGGGTACACAATCAGGGAATGCCCACGACAGAGTTGAGCCGCTCCTTCGAGGAGGGCATAGGCGGTGGGAGGCATGCCACCGCGCACGACCGCCAGGTGTGGGAGTCGATCGGGAGCAGAGACCTGCGCGAGCTGAGCGCGGCCGTTGCTCGCGATACCCACCGGCGAGGCGTCTCGTTCGAGTCGGCCGACGGCGCGCAGGGCTTTCGCATCGACCCGATCCCGCGCGTGATCGACGCTCAGGAATGGGATGTCCTGTCGACCGGCGTTGCTCAGCGCGTAAGGGCACTCGAGCTGTTCGTCAGGGATGTCTACGGCGAGCGGCGGATCGTGCAAGCCGGAGTGGTGCCAGCCGGCAGCCTCGACAGCGCGCAGCACTACGAGCGCAAGCTGATGGG
>Ga0182024_10015454_pt1 | contig 14614 bp, 13 predicted proteins | sample P32metaG_FD_120480 | JGI IMG/M metagenome (GOLD analysis project Ga0182024, IMG submission 120480) | Permafrost microbial communities from Stordalen Mire, Sweden - P3-2 metaG (Illumina Assembly) | ecosystem: Environmental > Terrestrial > Soil > Wetlands > Permafrost | place: Sweden: Stordalen... | reverse complement strand
GGCTGGTGAGGTGTTCCAAGATATAGGGCATGTCTTTTATGATACCGCATAATTCTCGACCTGCCGCTTTATTAATCGCGCATTTTGGGCCTAATTCCCATTTGAAGCCGTTCTCCCGATGCCTGAGCGCATCCAACCTCCGGTTCCGGGCATCGAACAGACGCCGAGGTTTTTGGATCGAAACAACCAAGCGAGGAGAACATTGTTTATGGCCAAGAAAGACCGCAACGGAAAAGAAACCACCACCGAGCGAGGGGGCCTGAGTGCCCAGCCGCGACTTCACCAGAGTGCTCCTGAAATTCAAGCGTATGGCACGGTTTCGCACATGCTGCCGCTCGACCTTGAAGAGCCGGTTCGCCTGGAGATGACCGAACAACTCAACTTATTGCTGGCCGACACCATGACCTTGCGCGATCTTTATAAGAAGTCGCATTGGCAGGTCGCGGGACCGACTTTTTATCAGCTGCACCTGCTGTTCGATAAACATTATGGAGAACAATCGGAGATCGTCGATACGATCGCCGAGCGGATACAACTTTTGGGTGGCGTTTCGATTGCGATGGCTGCCGATGTGGCCGAGACTACTCGTATTCAGCGTCCGCCGCGGGGCAGGGAAGAAGTTCCAGTGCAGCTTTCGCGACTGCTGGATGCGCACCAAATTATTGTTAGCCATTGCCGCGAATTAGCGGAACGCGCAGACAAACTGGGCGACGCTGGCACTAACGATCTGGTCGTCAGCGACGTGCTGCGAGCCAACGAATTGCAAATCTGGTTCCTCAGCGAACACCTGGTGGATGTGCCGCTGGTGCACGCGGAACAGCCGCGGCTGCGCACGGCTGGGTAAATTCAAAAAGCACACGAGCGGGCTCGCCCGAGCCTGCTCGTCTTTTTTTGTGCAGTACTGCTTTAGTGCAGTACTTCTGGCGCATTACTTCGTTGTCACCGGCAAAGCAGATAGATAATATTGAACTCCACGGCAAGAACCTCACAATCATGCAAGCTTCCATCGAGCAAATCCTCTCCAGCTATGACGATCGCGCGCCGCTGTCGCGGGCTGCAACGATTCCAGCTTCTTGGTACACCGACCCTCGCATCGCCGAACTGGAGCGGCTGAGCGTGTTCAGCAAGACGTGGCAACTGGTCGCTCGCACCGATCAGGTTCGGTCGGCGGGAGAGTTCGTTCGCGCGACCGTTGCGGGAGAACCTATTGTTGTGGTGCGCGGCAGCGACGGCATTTTGCGCGGCTTCTACAATGTTTGCCGCCACCACGCGGCCGCAGTCGTAACTGAACCCTGTGGCCAGACGTCGCTGTTGCATTGTCCGTATCACGGATGGAACTACGGACTTGACGGCTCTCTGAAAGGGATGCCTGAGTTCGAGGGCGTGGAGAATTTCGATCGTGCGCAGAACGGCCTGGTTCCGGTTCGAGTTGAAACTTGGGAGCGCTTTGTCTTCGTCAATCTCGACGAACAGGCAGAGCCGCTTGCTGAATTTCTCGGCGGCCTTGTGAAGCGTGTGGCGCCTGTTGGCGTCAGCAAACTACATTACTTCGACCGCCGCACCTACAACATCAATTGCAACTGGAAAGTCTTTGTCGATAACTATCTCGATGGTGGCTACCATGTTCCACATCTGCACAAAGGACTGAATTCTGTTCTCGATTACAAGCAATACACGATCGAGAATGAAGATCGTTACTGCCTGCAATCGAGCCCCATGGTTGCCTCTACCGAAGATGCGGCTACGGGAGCCGCGCGCAAAGGCGACCGCGCCTGGTATTTCTGGCAGCATCCCAACCTGATGATCAACTGCTACGCGGGATATATGGATACAAACCTCGTGATCCCTGTCGACGTTGATCACTGCACGGTAATCTTCGATTTTTATTTCGCGGACATTAGCGAAGCGAGCAGGGAATATAACGAGGAGTCGGTGAACGTAGGCAATCGCGTGCAGGAGGAAGATCTCGGTATCTGCGAAGATGTGCAGCGCGGGTTGAAATCGCGCGCGTATCGCGCTGGGCGCCTTTCTGTGCGTCGCGAGGCTGGCGAACAGTTATTTCATCGCCTGCTGGCTGCCGATCTTAAGCGCGGGTTGAATCAGTCGTCCGTGGCCGCCGATTAAGCAAAGAGAAACTTACTCTTGAGCGTCATGTTCGCGCCGCATGGCCCTGAGATCGATTCCCAGGTGCTCGGCCTTCTTATAAAGATGGCTGCGCTCAAGGCCCAGGGATTTCGCGGCGAGGCTCACGTTCGAATGGCTGCGCTTCAACTCCGCCAGAATGACTTCGCGCTCGAACGCATCTACACGCTCGGCTAACGCTCCTGAGGAGAATGCAGAAGAGGCCGCAACGGCAGCGCCCCCGCCTTTCGGCAGCGCGGTCTCCACGGTCTCGATATCGACCTGACCGCTGGTTGCGAGCAGCATCAGCCGTTCGACCATGTTACGCAGCTCTCGCACATTTCCCGGCCACGCCTTTGATTGCAGAGCCGTCATCGCGTCTGGAGTGAACGGAACTGGCTTCCATCCATTCTGCGCGCTGACTTGTTTGGAAAAATGCATGACGAGTGCAGGAATATCTTCGCGCCGCTCGCGCAATGGCGGCAGTACGAGGGGAAAAACGTAGATACGGTGAAACAAATCCTGGCGGAATTTATCTTCGCGCACACGGGCTTCCAGGTCGCGATGCGTCGCCACTACCACGCGCACATTTACGCTTACCGGTTTATCCCCGCCGATGCGCTCGACTTCTCCTTCTTCGAGTACGCGCAGCAGCTTGGCCTGCATGGCCAGGGGCATATCGCCAATCTCGTCTAGCAAAATGGTGCCGTGGTCGGCCTGCTCGAACTTGCCAATGTGGCGGCCGGCCGCTCCAGTGAACGATCCTTTCTCGTGACCGAAGAGTTCGGACTCGATCAGTTCCGCCGGAACCGCCGCGCAGTTCAAGGTCACAAACGCTCCCGCGGCGCGCGCGCTGCGCTCGTGAATGGTTCGCGCTACCAACTCTTTTCCTGTGCCCGTTTCTCCCAGGATGCAAACTCGCGTTTCACTGGCCGCCACGCGGTCCACTTGCGCCATCACACGCTGCATGGCTGCGCCTTGCCACACGATTTCGTGCTTGCCCAGACGCTGCTTGAGTTGACGGTTCTCGCTTTCCAGTCGCCGCAGCTTCAGCGCATTCTCCACCGTGAGCAAAAGTTTTTCCGTGGAGATCGGTTTCTCCAGAAAATCTAGCGCACCCAGCCGTGTTGCGCGAACTGCCGTTTCAATATCGGCCTGGCCTGACATCATCACTACCGCCGCCGTTACTCCCTGCGACTTCAATTCCTCGAGCAGCGCCAGACCGCCTTTGACGGGCATCACTATGTCGGAGAGGATCAGGTCGAAGTTCTGCGCCTTCGCGAGTTCGAGTGCTTTAGTTGCGTTGTCGCACACTGTGGCCTCGTGCCCGGCCAGGCGGAACGCCCGCGCCAGCGATGCCAGCGTGTTCGCTTCATCGTCCACTATCAACAGATGTGCTTTCGTCGGCAAACATCCTCCACTTTCTCAAGCCTTCACGCGTTGCGCGCCGAGTTTCTCGGCAACTCGATCACAAAGGTTGTGCCGCGTCCCGGCGTGCTCTGCACGCGAATCCTACCCCCATGATCGCTAACTATGGATTGAACGATAGCCAGCCCCAGTCCGGTTCCGTGCTGCTTGCTCGTGTAATAGGGAGTAAATATTCGCGCACACTCTTCTGGCGTCAACCCTGAACCTGTATCCGCAATTTCGATTAGCACCTTGCCGTCTTCATCCCGGGTACGCAAGGTCAGCGTGCCGCCTTGCGGCATTGCATCCATGGCATTCAGAACAAGATTTGAAATTGCTCGGTGCAACAACTCCGCATCTGCTGACGCCGGCGCCAAATGCGGATCCAGCTGCAAGTCACAATTGATCTTCGCACGTCCCGGTGCTTCGAGTTGTGCCTGAAAAAGCTGCATAACGCCCCGAACCGCTTCATTCAGCTGCACCTGCTGCAACTGTGGCTGCGGCATCTTCGAGAACTCGCTGAATTTGCCGATGATCCCCTTCAGATTTGCGATCTCCGCCAACATCGTTCGCGAACTCTCGCGAAATACTTCGTCGAACTGCTCCGGATTTTGCTGTCGCGCCCGCACGAGATTCTCCACAGTAAGCTGCAGCGGAAACAGCGGATTCTTCAATTCGTGCGCCAGCCGCCGCGCTAACTCGCGCCAGGCCGCAACCCGCTCGGTCTGCAGCAACCGTTCTCGTTGTCCGAGTAACTCTGTGGTCATTCGATTAAACGAGTCGGCCAATTGCCCGAGTTCATCGTCGCCCAACACATCCACTCGGACATTCCAATTTCCGGCAGCCACTTCCTGCGCGGCGTGCGCCAACTGTTCGACAGGGCGCGTCACCCTTGCCGCCGCCCAACTGCTCAGGAGAATTGCCAGAAAAATCCCGCTGCCTCCCACCAGCAACGCCGCCGAGCGGATGTGACGCTTCAACTCGACATAAGTTCGCCGCGAGTTACCGATCAGCAGAATGGCCAGCAGAGGACGATGTTTCTCCGCGCCCGCCCCCAGCAGCGGGATCGCATGAAACACTTCATCTTCCGCCTGATCGTCTGACCAGCGCACTACTTCAGTCATCTCCTGGCCATACCTTCGGACCGTATCAATCAGGGGCTGCAGCTTTTCGGGTGACCGTGCTTTGTCAGAAGATGTCGCGGAGGGATCAGTCAGTAAACTCCCCGCAAAATGATCTCCGCGATTCTCGTATAGCAAAGCCCGCATACCGGCCGGCATATCCAGCCCGGCAAGAAAAGTTTTATCCAGACGGCGCCCGCCGATTACATAGAGAGGACGTTCCCCTACACGCGTCGCACGCACGGCAAACAATCCCAGCGCCGTTTGATCCTGCAGTTCTTCCTGTTTCAAAAATGCCTCGCGGTCAACCTCGGCAGGAAAGCTGCCAACTGCGTCGTCGGAATAGCCAAACTTGGCCGGCCACTGCGCCGAAGAAATGATTGTCCCTTCGCTTTCCACAAACTCGAGAAAGTCGAGGCGATTATTCTCTGCGGTCGTTTTCGCCAACTCGAAATACGGACCGGAATCCGCTTGCGGCCGGTTCAACTTCAATGCCATGCGGTTGGCTTCTTCAGAAGACGCAATCGCCTCTACCCGCCGTGCTACATCTTCGCCCTGCCGGTTGAACTCGCGCCGGAACTGCGTCACCAGCGCCGCCGTTCTTTCGTCTTCACTTCGATCGAAGGCCCGTCGTGTCACCTCCGACACCAGCAACGCCACCGCCGCCACTGACAGAAACACAGTCAGCGCGAACACGACCAGCAGTTTGCGGCGAAACGTCATCGCATTTCTTATCCCAACCGGACTTGGCCCTGTACTATGCCAGGGAATCGTCTGCATGATATCTCACCCGAAGTTTCGCCGGTAAATGAAAGGCGCGGCTTTTCAGCCGCGCCGCAACACTAGTGGATAAACGAAAACGCTGGCCGCCATGCACGATTATCTTCGCTGCTCCGGCTGCTTTCCCTGGCTAGCCAGATCCATGCCGCGCAAGACATCGTTGGCGAAAAAGAATTTTCCATCCGCCGGCACCATCATGATCTGCAGCTTGTCGGACAATCGTTCTGCCACGATCTTATTAATCAGCAGAGGATTGTCCTTCAAAATCGCCGCCTCGCTGTGCAGCCGTTCCGCATCCGCCACGGCCGTGACGCGGATGCGATCCGCTTCCGCATCCGCAAGGATCGTGCGCCGTTCGCCTTCAGCTTTGCTGTCCATCACTTTGGCCTGCGCCTCGGCGTCGGCCAGCAGTTTCCTGCGATCGCCTTCAGCCTTGCTGTCGATCTCTTTGGCTTTGGCTTCCGCCTCCGCATTCTGGATGGTCGCTTCTTTTCGCGCCTGAGCCTCGAGACGGCTCTGCTCGATCTGCTTCTGTTTCAGCGGCAGCGTGTATTGCATCGCGTCCGCTTCGCCCTTTGCCTGCAGGACGCGCACTTGCGCCTGGCCCTCAGCCTGTTTCACTTGCTGCACTTTTGCGGCTTCGGCCTCCAGTTCGGCAATTCGCACTTCCTTGCCCTTCAACTCCGTCTCTACGCCCATGCGATCGTTTTCCTGCTCTTTCAGCAGCAGGGCCTCAAGTCCTTTTGCGTATTCCGGAGGCAGTTGGATGTCCCGCAACATCACCTCTTTAACTACAATCCCATCGGCCGCCAGTTTCTGGGTAATCAGCCCCGCAGCCCGTTGCCGCACTTCTTCGCGCTTCGCCGAAAACACATCGCGCACCGTATAGTTGGGAACAATCTCGCGCCACACGCTAGCCACCGTGGGCGGTACGATTTCTTGTTCCACTGGACGCGGCAGATTTCCCTGAATGTAATCGAGTTTCTTCGCATCGAGCCGATATCGCACAGTGATCGCGAGCCCCAATGTCAGGCCTTCCTTCGCTTGCACATCGAGAAGTTGCGGTTTCTTGGGAAGGCCGGTTGCAGTAGGTTTTCGATCTTCCGAACCGCCCGTAGTGAAGACTTGATCCCGCGTATCAAACAGCGCGACATCTTCTATCAGAGGCATTACCAGATGCGCTCCGGGATACAGCGTGCCGGGCTCCGTGCCGCTCATCTGGCTCACGCGCACGCCGGCCGTGCCGCTTGGAACCACCACGATGCTGAACGCTATCAGCAGCGGTCCCCAAGCCAGCATCACTAGCGCCAGCGAAGTCCGCCAGCGAATCGCGACGGGCGCGGCCGTGGCTGCGCCTCCCGGGGTTTCCAGCGCCCGCCGGTACAACATTTCGCGATATAAATCATAGGTGAGGATGCATATGGCCGCGATCATCATCGCCAGGCCGCCCGTAATCAGCAAATACCTCAGTGCCAACATCGTGGTTCTCCTTTACGCCTTAGTTCTTCTGCCCGGTTTTCAGCGGTGCCGTCTGCCGTACATTTATCCGGACGGGTTGCCGTGAAAAGAACAGCCGGAACACCTGACCGAAAATTAGTTCCTCAGCCAGCAATGCCACCGCCACGGAAAAAATCAGGCCCGCGACCACCGCCATGAACGTGATTAGCATTTGCATAATGCCCTCTCAAAGAAAAATTCGATTGAAACCCTAAACCCAAGAGTTGCTCGGCGATCTCCGCGGCTGTTCCCAGCGATCTCCGCGATAGTGCTTTGTCCTCATCCAACTACTGCCCACTCGTCTCGGCCACCACGTCTGCCGTAGCCACTTGCACCCCGCCGAAGACCTCCGCAATCTCATCATCGCGTTCGCCGTGAATCGACACCGCATCGCCCACGCGCAGCATCGCGAATAGCCGCTCCACATCGCGATTCCTCAGTCGGATGCATCCATGCGAAGCAGCCCGCCCAATCGAGCCTGGCGCGTTCGTCCCATGAATTCCATACCCCTTCAGGTTCAGCCCGATCCATCGCGTGCCCACAGGACTGTGCTCGCTCGCTGCCATCACCGTGCCTGCGTGGTAATAAGCTGGATTCGAAACTCGATTCACAATCTCAAACTCCCCGGTCGGGCTCGGACTTACCTCCGCGCCCACGGCCACCGGAAAGTACGCCAACACATTCCCGTCCTCCATCACCGCTAGCCTCCGGTCGGGAATGCTAACCAGCACGATCCGGCGCGCGCGCTGCTCGGCAGGTTCTTTCGGGGCATTTTGAGACGAGGAATTCTGGGCAAGGCAGGAAACTGACATCGCCAATACCAGCACCGCAATTAGCCGTCGCGTCATCCGCCTGCTCGCCTTTATTTTGCTTGCTGGTTTCATCGCTCGCCTCCCGCGCATACGTATAGGGCAGGGCGAACACCAAACCTCGCACGATTGAAGCCAAATGAGTTAGCGGGGGTTTTGCAGACGGCAGACTGGCCCTGCAGAGCACACCGTGTCAGCCGCGACACAAAGCGCGCGCATCCAGTTCAGTTGTTCAATGGAAGACGGGGCGCAACGGACCTGCCGCCACAGGTTGGGAAAAGGGAGGTGGGGGAGGGCCATCTTTTCCAGGATTTGAGGCGCCCGGCCCCTGCCGTCTGGGGTAACGGCTCTGTGGGGTTCTGTGGGTTGGAGCCGGGCGATCTTTAACTAATAATGCTCTAGTTCAATGGGGACATTCTGCCATGAGAGAACTCTCATTTCCGTGACCGCCGTCACCGTTCCGCGTGATCATTATCATAAATACAACTCTCGATGTGGTCCTGCTCTCGCATGTGCCGCTTGGCCGCATCGCACACGGACTTGTGATCTCCATCACCGACGCATGCTCGCTACGCACATATGCTGAATCCAGCGAAACAAAAGATCGAACTTCATCCGGGAGATTTTCATATGGCTTACGCAATCACCGATTCCTGCATCAAAGATTCCCTCTGCGTCGATGTTTGCCCCACCGACTGCATTCATCCCAAGCAGGACGAGCCGGGTTTCGAGGCGGCGACTCAACTCTTCGTCGATCCGGCCGAGTGCATTGACTGTGGCGCCTGCGTCCCAGCGTGCACTTCGGATTCAATTCTCGCCGTCGACGACGTTCCTGAGGATAAGAAGCTTTTTATCGAAGCGAACGCAGTGTATTTCAACTAAGCTTGCGCCTCTGGGCGCGCAAACCGGCGCAAGGTCTGGACTCACAAGTTCGGCTGTAGCGCCGGTTCTCATTTCACCTCGGAGACATAGAGGCGCGGAGAAAAACCCCCGATACTTATTCCTAATTCTTATCGTTTCGCCCGCTGGATTCTCAGTGTCTCCGTGCCTCCGTGGCGAAAAGCTTTCGCCATTTGACTTCCCATTCCCGCACCGCTATTGTTGCCCGCATGAACGTAGTCAAAGCCACCCGCCAGTTCGAAGCATGGCTGGCGAAACGCACTCCGGTCGACCAGAAAGACCTTCGCCTGAAGCACGCCAACATGAAGGCTGACGTCTTCATGTTCCTCCGCGCCACTTATTATCGCTGGGCGCAAATCTGGCCTGAGGTCTGTCCTGAGCTGGCACGCGCCCCGCACGTGCTTGCCGTGGGCGATCTTCACGTAGAAAATTTTGGAACCTGGCGCGACATCGAAGGCCGCCTGATCTGGGGCGTCAATGACTTCGACGAAGCGTGGCCCATGGCCTATACCATCGATCTAGTGCGTCTGGCAGTTAGCGCGCATTTAGCCGTCGAGGCCGGACGTCTTCCTCTTAAGCGGGAAGACATCTGCGGCACGATGCTGGAAGGATATTGCGAAGCCATGCAGGAGAAAGGCTGCCCCTACGTCCTCGGAGAAAAACATCAGTGGCTGCGCCGCATCGCCGAAGGCGAACTCCGCGATCCGGTGCGCTTCTGGCAGAAGATTGACGCGCTCCCCACTTTGAAAACTGAATGTCCAGTCAGCGCCATCGACGCTCTGCAGCACCTCATGCCCGCACCGGGCATCCCATTCCGTCTCACTCACCGCACAGCCGGGCTCGGTAGTCTTGGCCACTCGCGCTACGTAGCCATTGCCGACTGGCACGGCGGCCTCATCGCCCGCGAAGCCAAGGCGCTGGTTCCGTCCTCCTCGCACTGGGCTCAGACCCTTGATTCAAAGAAGAACGATGGTCCCACCGAAATTCTGTATCAGACCATCATCAACCGCGCCGTTCGGTGCCCCGATCCCTTCGTTCAACTGCGCGGACGCTGGATCGTTCGCCGCCTCGGTCCGCACTGCTCCCGCATCGAACTGGCATCGCTGCGCGCCCCCGATACCGAACTCCGTCTGCTCCACGCCATGGGATGGGAAACCGCGAACATTCATCTCGGAACGCCGCCCGCCCGCAAACTCGTCCTCCGCCATCTCGCAAAGCAAAAGCCCAGGTGGCTGCACCACGCCGCCGAGGTCATGCTCGATGCGGTTCGTTCCGATTGGGAAGTGTGGAAGAAGAAAGGGTACCTCTGAAAGGCAGCGGTCGGTGATCAGTGGTCAGCAAGAGCGGCCAGGTTTTCACTAGCCACCAGCCACTAGCCACTGACCACTGAATTTATTCCATTGCCATCAACTGATCGAAAGGCGTTCGCAGCAGGAAGAATTCATTGATCGGACGGTCATCCGTCAGCGTAGTCGTTGCAGGGGAGAGCGCGATGACGGCATCTGTCGACGACTCGTGAGAAAGAAGCATATTTAGCTGATCCTGGGCCGAGGCCGCCGGTCCCCATTCGATCATGTCGGAGGCTGATCGCGCCGGCATGTGTGCCACTAATTCGGCCGCGGTTCGCTTTAGAATGGGCCGATCACTCGCCAGGAAATGCCAGCCCCATCCTTGAATCCCAGGAAACACGCGCACGTAAGCGAAAGAATTCTTGATTGCTTTCGCCGCCGCCGCTTGCGTGGGTGCATCAGCCTCGGGCAGCCATTGCTGCAGGATTCCGCCCGGCACCAGTCGCTGCTTGGCAACCGCATAAAATTCCTGCGAATAAAGCAGGCTTGAGCCGGCCGTCTGCACGGGCGGCGGAGGGTCGACGAGAATAGCATCGTACTTGGCGGGCATTCGTTCGAGAAACCGCCGGCCGTCGTCGATCACCACATGCGCCAACGGAGATTGCCTCACTTCGTCCGCATCCGCGTGATAGTAGCTGAAGAGTTTCGGCACGCTCGGCACCAGTTCGACGGCTGTGGTCGAAACATTCCAGGTCAGCGCCGAGCGGAACGTGGTTCCCATGCCAAAACAAATAATCAACACATTATGGGGAGTGTGGTCGAGCGAGGACAGTGTGAGATGCGCCATCATCTTGGTGATGGGATTCAGCTTGGTCATTCCCATGCCATTCACCAGCAGGCGCCGGTCCATGCCTTCTCCCTCCGCAATGACGGTTGCGGTAGAATCGCGCAGAACTCTTCGAACCGGAAACTGAGTTTCGAAGTCCCTACTCGCCAGCAGCACACCAAGCGCCAATAGGAGAATGGCGTAAGCTGCCACCCGGCTGAATTTCTGCACGCTCGCCCTGCGCCCGGTAAATGCCATGGCAAACCAGGGCAGCGCCAGCAAGAGCACCGACCAGCGCTCGCCCACCAGCGGTAGCAGCAGAAATCCGCAGATCAGCGGACCCACAATGCAGCCCACCACGTTGACCGCATAGGCTCGGCCCGCGCGATCCGGATCGCCTCCCGACCATCGGTCCACCAGCATGGGCGTGAGGAAGCCGATCATTCCGGCAAATGGCATCACGCCTACAAACACTCGCGCCACCAGATGTATTGGGACGCGCACGTCCGCAGTCAGCAGCGGCAGCGCTGCCAGCAGAGCCAGGGATATCCATGTCAGCCGGCTTTCGTGCTTTCGCGTACGGCTCCAATAGCGATAAATCTGAGATCCCGTATACGTGGCCAGCAAATATGCAACGAGAATCATTCCGAAGGAATAGACCACCGGCCCAATATAAGGAGTGAACAGTCGAATCCAGATCAACTCCATCCCCATGGTCGCCAGTCCAGTGGTAAACAGAAGAACCAGCACACCTCGATTGCTCTCGATGGCGCCCGCAGAAGCCGGAGACGTGCTTGAAGAAAATGAGTTGGAAGTACGAGGCGGAGCCGCACGAGACACGAACGACACTACAAAAGCCGAAACCGCGATCAGCGCATTCAAAGCCGCGCCTATCAGCAGTGTGTGATGAAAGCCGTAAGGCTCGATAAGCAGAAGAGGCAGAAACGAACCGAGCACCGCACCCAGGACATTCGCCAGATAAAGAAAACTGAACGATCGCTGATCGCCCTGCTGCCGTTTGCGGATTGCGAACATCGCCACAGGAATTGTTCCGCCCATGCAGGCGCAAAACGGAATCATCGTCGCCCCCAGCCATAGCCCCGCGATCACGTAGTACGCGACCGATGACACTGCCGCGCGATCCGCCAGACTCTCGAGCAAACGGTGTCCCCAGACCAGTTCCGCCGGAACCACCAAAGCCGACAACCCGATCATCAGTTCCAGCAACCCATACAGTCGGAGGGGAGGGAATTGGATGCGATCGCCATACCGGCGCACCAGCGCGCCCGCCAGCCACGACCCCAACCCAAGGCCAGCCATGAATACCGACAAAACGATCGAGGTCAGCGCCGTGGTTACTCCAAATTGCGCCATCGCCAGCCGCAGCCAGATGAGTTCGCACAGAACGCTGCAGAATCCCGAGACGAAGAAAAACCAGAAAAACCACCCCATTCTTGATTACCCTCCCGAATGTGGACCTTTAAATGTAATTCATCTTGCCAATTTAGCCTCATCTACGGATTCAACCCGATTGCTCTCTTCGGCTTAGCCCGCCAAACTAGATGTACTCTCCGTGCCGGAATAATCTTCATGGATCATCAACAGCCACCGGCTCGGGCCCTGCTTGGAAGCCTTATTTCTACCTTTTCCAGATCCCGCCGGCTCGAAGATCGCATACGCACACTGTCTGCTCAGGCCGTGGACACGAGCGACCTCTCTGACTTGTCCGTAATCCTTGAACAGCTCACCTCCGCGCTCCATGACCACATCGACCGGCTGCGAAAACTGGCCGCCGCACGCCCCCTCCCGCCGGAACGGCGCCGCTACTCATAATTCTTTTAATTCTTTTTCAAGATCGTTCGACGTCGAACATACCAACTAGGGTGAATGCTGTAATCTTCCCGGTCGCACGGCAAGTCCTCATGAAGAAAGACGAGAGTGACCGGATCCACGAGCTCTGTTCACTGATCGCGGTGGAACAAGACCGCAAAAAATTCCTCACTCTGGTCGAAGAACTCAACCGCCTCTTGTCCGCCCAGCACGGGCGACTGCAGAGCGCTCGGGACAAGGAAGAAGAGGACTAGGCCCATGTGCGTTCAACCTAGTCGTAGGTTTCGGCATTAGAGGAAATTAATAATTGGCTGCCCCGTTCTGGTGTATGTAGGTGATGGCAGGCTTTTTTGTCGTTTCTACCCCGCCGCCTATTCGAGTTTGAATGAAATTACCGTCGTAACTGCAGTTTTTTGCCGAGTTAAGCCGAAGAATCCCAACGCATCCAAGCGCGTATGGACCTCGGACCTCTTGTGAAGGAAAACACAATCGCCAAAAGACGAAACAAACTAGCCAGGCTCTCTGCGCTCCATTCGGGCAACCGCTCTGATGCTGAGGGAAAGGCGGTGAGTAACGTCATTCTCCTCTCGCTGCCGGATGAGGAATACAAACTAATCCGGCCACATCTTGAGCCTACGGATCTACCGCAATACGAAATTCTGGAGGAGCCTGGAGAGAAGATCGACTTCACGTATTTTCTGAACGCTGGCATGGTCTCGGTGGTGGCTCTTAGCCAGGATGGGAGAAGTGTTGAGGTCGGTATCGTCGGCAAGGAAGGGATGGTAGGAACTTCCCTGATGGCTGGGCTGAAACGCGGCACTTTTCGATCGATTGTGCAGATGGCAGGAAACGGAGTGCGCCTCAATGCGCAAGTTTTTCAGGATGTTCTGCAATGCGCTCCGACGCTTCGCGCGGAACTCAACCGCTTCGCCCTGATGCACGGAATGCAGGCTGCGCAACTTGCCGCATGCAACCGCCTGCATGAGATCGAGCAGCGCCTATCCCGCTGGCTGCTCATGTGTCAGGACCGCATGGATTCTCCTCTGCTTCCACTAACGCACGAATTTTTGGCGCAGATGCTCGGTACCGGCCGACCCAGCGTGAGTCTTGCGGCAGGAGCCTTGGGAAGCGCCGGGCTGATTGAAAATATGCGCGGTACGGTGAAGATACTGAATCGCAAAAGCCTCGAGCAAACTGCTTGCGAGTGCTATCAGGTGATACAGCACTTTAATGGCGGCCTTGGGTTGAAATAATTAGTTCCTGAAATAGCAGCGAGCGGCGGAGCATAAAGAAGGCAGAATCGTTAATCGAGCCGGTGCGCCGCGCCTCAGCCATCGCTACCACCCCCGCCTGCGTTACACTATCTCGCCGCTCATGCCCACACTTTCCAGCGATTCCAGGGAGAAAAATTCCAAGCAGCATAATCCCGACCGTCTCCTCACCGACCTGGAAGGAGCAAAGAACCGCTTCAACTCGAACTCCCCCGGCCTCATCGCTAAACTCCTCTCGCAACTCTCAAAGTTTCAACTAGACCCTCACCAACTCATCCGTTTCCACGAGTGCCTGCTCTTTCTCCGAGCTTTCCCCAGCGGGCCGTCGCTAATCCCGCGCGTCGAAAATCTCCTCAGCACTTTTCACCGGTGTATCGAGAAACTTCGCGCCCTCCATGCCGGCATGTCGGTGTTCGATGATTTCGATACTTCCGGCATCGCCGGCACCGTCATGCAGGACACGCTCTCCTTCGACGTGGCGCAGTGGTTAACGCTCCGCATTCCGCACAACGTCGAGATTGCGTGGGACGATTACTGGGACGACTATCAAGCCGAGCGCGCCCGCGGCACCATCTGGCCGCGTTTCATTCCGCTCCTCGAAGAAGACGCGGACGTCGAAGCCAACATTCCATGGCAGAGCTGGCTCGACAACGCCCGAGGCCGTCATAACGCGCTTGTCTGGCTCATCCACCGCTTCGCGCAGCTTCCGCTCCCAGATCGTGAACGCGCCGAACTTTACGACTCACTTCATCTTCCACTCCGT
>Ga0182024_10015453_pt1 | contig 14615 bp, 10 predicted proteins | sample P32metaG_FD_120480 | JGI IMG/M metagenome (GOLD analysis project Ga0182024, IMG submission 120480) | Permafrost microbial communities from Stordalen Mire, Sweden - P3-2 metaG (Illumina Assembly) | ecosystem: Environmental > Terrestrial > Soil > Wetlands > Permafrost | place: Sweden: Stordalen... | reverse complement strand
GCCCACTTCCTGCGGATTATCGTAGTGGATGGGCATGCCGGTGCGGACGCCGGGCTCGATGAAGAGCGCTTTCGTGTGGAAATAGTGCTGGGCCATCTCTTCGAGGGTGCCGTTCAGGGTTGGCACGACAGAACTGATGATGACGCCGCGAATTTCGCGGGGATCGAGCCCCGCCAGCGTGAATAAATTTCGTGTGAGGACGCCATATTCGTCGACGGTCTGGTCGCGCGCCGTGGTGAGACGCCAGTTGGCGATCAGCTCCGCGCCGCGGAAAACGCCCAGCACCGTGTTGGTGTTGCCCACGTCCAAAGCCAGGAGCATCAGTTCGCCTCGCTGACGTCGCCGGAAATTACGATGGCTAGGCGGCCATTATCGCGGCGCACCCGCAGCAGCCCATTGGGTTCGAGGCCGTCGGTGATGCCGGAATAAGTTTCCGTTGCTGCGGAGATGCACACTCGTTTTCCCTTTGCAAAACTCGATGTCTCGCAGAACCGCGCAAGGATTGGCTCCGGCCCTTCCGCCAGGAAGCGATTGTAGTAGGTCTCCAGGTTGCGCAGCAATCGCACCAGGAGTTGCAGGCGCGAGTGCGTCCTGCCGGTGACCATGCGCAGGGATGTAGCCAATCCTGCAAGTTGTTCGGGCATGCGTGTGTGGTTTACGTCGACTCCGATGCCCACCACCACGAAATGCACGCGATCGGTTTCCGCGTGCATTTCCGTGAGGATGCCGCAGAATTTCTTTCCGGCCATCAGCAGGTCGTTGGGCCAGCGCAGGTCCGGAGCCAATCCAGTTTCTTCGAGCACGGCGTCGCGCACCGCCAGGCCTGCCAGCAGCGTAATCAGAGGAGCGACCAGCGGTGAGATCGCCGGCCGTAGCAACACCGTCACGTAAATACCGGAGGTTTTCTCCGAGTGCCAGGCGCGTCCGGCACGCCCTCGCCCTGCGGACTGCTCTTCGGCCAAAACGACGGCGCCCTGCGGCTCGCCCGCGCGTCCGAGGTCAAAGGCGATGGCGTTGGTTGAGCCGGCCTTGAAGAAATGATGGATGCGCTTGCCGAAAAGCGAACTGCGCAGTTGTCGCCGCAGCAGGGTCGGCGACAGAACGTCGGGCACGCGTTCGATCTGATAACCCGTGCGCGGATGGCCCTTCACGCGCACGCCGAGCGCGCGCAGCCGCTGCGTCCATTGCCACACAGCCGAGCGCGACACCCCGATCTCGCGGGCGATCTTTTGGCCGCTGATGACGATCATGGGATTTTCTGAGAGCAAGGTCAGTAGGGCGTCGATGCGCCGGTCGGTGGTGCCGGGAACGGGCGCCGCGGGCATGCTACGTCTTCGCCTAAATCCTTTCGAGCTGCGCCAGCCGCTCGATTACTTTGACAAGCTCGACGCGCCGCTCCGCTAGCGTCGCTTCCATTTGCTGCACGATCTTGGCCGGCGCTTTACTGCGAAAAGTCTCGTCGGATAGGCGCGCGCGCTTCGATTCGATATCGCGCTCGAGACGGTCCTTCTCCTTGGTCAGCCGTGCGAGTTCTGCGGGCACGTCAAGCGCCTCGCCATGGGTGATGCGCAGGTCAAACCGCGCGGTAGCGCGAACCGTGCCATTCGGTGAGTCGGGTTGTTGGGCAGACAGGCGCAGATCAGACAAGATCGCCAGGCGCATGATGGCGTCCCTGTTCTGCTCCACGGTCGAGCGGACCGTGGCATCAGGCGAGGAAATATCAGCGGCGACGGGTCGCTTCGGATCGATCTTCATTTCGGCGCGTACATTGCGTGTAGCCACGATGAGTTCCTGCAGCAGGGCCACCTGCTCCTCGGCTTCGGCATCGCGCCACGATGCGGGCGGGTCTGGAAAATGTTCGAGAGCGATCGAGCGAGCCCCCGCGCGTTGCGGCAGGCGATGCCACAGCTCCTCGGTGAGGAACGGCATGATGGGATGCAGGAGGCGCAGCGCCGCGTCGAATATGGCGAAAAGATTGCGCCACGCTGCGAGCGCCACGTCGCGATTGGCATCCGCCAGCGCGGGCTTGATCCACTCGATGTACCAGTCGCAGAAATCGCCCCAGAAAAAGTGATAGACCACGTGCGCGGCCTCGTGAAAGCGGAAGTTTTCCAGTGCGTCGTTGACCGTAGCGACGGTCTGCGCAAAACGCGAGTAGATCCAGCGATCGGCCAGCGCGACCTGTCCCGCGGTTGCGTATGGCGCTGCGTCGCGAATCTCCGGCGCCGCCAGTTCCTCGACGGTCACGCCGCTGGCCGCTTGAAATTTCTCTAGGTTCACGAAAATGAAGCGGGTGGCGTTCCAAATTTTGTTGGCGAAGGCGCGATAGCTCAGGATGCGGTCTTCGCTCAGGGCGATGTCGGTCCCCGGCGCGGCCATCACCGTCAGCGTGAATCGCAGCGCGTCGGTGCCGAATTTCTCGATCAGCTCGAGCGGGTCCACCACGTTCCCGCGCGTCTTGGACATCTTTGCGCCTTCCGGGTCGCGCACGAGCGCGTGCAGATAGAGCGAGCGAAACGGCACGCGGTCCTTCATCTCGGTTTGGCGATCCTTCATCAGGTGCAGGCCCATCATGATCATCCGCGCGTCCCAGAAAAAAAGGATGTCGTAGCCGCTGATGAGCACGCTGGTGGGATAGAAGTCGCGCAGGTCCTGCGTATCGTCCGGCCAGCCGAGCGTCGAGAAAGGCCACAGCCCGGAGCTGAACCAGGTGTCCAGCACGTCGCTATCTTGTTTGAGCTTCGAGCTTCCGCATGCCGCGCACTTCTCCGGTGGACTGGCACCGCGCGCATGGCCGTCAATGATTTCGACGCGGGAATCGCGCGCCGGCGTCATGGCTTGGCAGTCGGCGCAGTGCCAGATGGGAATGCGGTGCCCCCACCAGAGTTGGCGCGAGATGCACCAGTCGCGAATGTTAGCCATCCAGTTGAGATAAATGGTGCGCTGATTCTCCGGCACCACGGAAATCAGTTCCCGCTCGACGGCCGCTGAGGCTTCCGCAGCGAGGTCCTTCATCTTGAGAAACCACTGCTCGGAAACGCGCGGCTCGACCACCGTTTTGCAGCGGTCGCAGATGCCGACCGCGTGTGCGTGATCGGTGATGCGCTCGAGGAAACCCTGCGCCTCTAAATCCGCGACGATGCGCTTGCGCGCCTCGAAACGGTCGAGCCCGGCGTACGTACCGGCGGCCGGACCCATTTTGCCGTCGTCGGTCATGACGTCGATCTGCGGCAAATTGTGGCGGCGGCCGGCCTCGAAATCGTTAGGGTCGTGCGCCGGCGTGACCTTGACGACGCCGGTGCCGAATTCGCGATCGACATACTCATCCGCGATGACCGGAGTCTCCCGATTCACCAGCGGCAACAAGACTTTCCGGCCGATCAAGCCTTGGTAGCGCTCGTCCAGCGGATGAACGGCCACGGCGGTATCACCAAGCATGGTCTCCGGCCGCGTAGTGGCCACGACGAGCGATTCCGCAGAGCCGACCACGGGATAGCGGATATGCCAGAGGTGGCCGTTGCTCTCTTTGTGGACCACTTCGAGGTCGCTGAGCGCCGTCATGCAGCGCGGGCACCAATTCACGATGTAGCGCCCGCGATAAATCAGACCCTCGCGGTAGAGGCGCAGGAAGGCTTCGAGCACCGCGCGGTAGAGCGGCGGATCAAGCGTGAATCGCTCGCGCGACCAATCGCACGACGCACCCAGGCGGATCATCTGTCGCTTGATGTTGCCGCCAGAACGCGCCTTCCACTCCCAAACGCGCCGCTCGAACTCGGCGCGTCCGATCTTTTTGCGCTGCAGGCCTTCCTTGGCCAGTTCGCGCTCGACGACCACTTGCGTGGCGATTCCGGCGTGGTCCATGCCCGGCAGCCAGAGCGTCCGGAATCCGCGCATGCGGTGCCAGCGCGTGAGCGTGTCGATCTGCGTGTGCTCGAGCATGTGCCCGATGTGAATCGATCCGGTCACATTGGGCGGCGGAATGACGATGGAAAAAGTCTTATCCGAAGGCTTTTCGTCCGGGCGAAAAAGTTGCTCCTCCACCCAGGCCTGCGCCCAGCGTGGCTCGATCTGCTGGGGGTCGTAGGCCTTGGCGAAATCCTTCGTTTCGGTTGCTACAGGTGTCTTCGGCGGATCGTCCGGCATAAGCTCAACTCTTCGGTAAGCCACTTACTATACGGGCCACTCCGAGGTGGGTCAAATGAGCACGGCGGCTTTCTTGTTGCGGTTTCGCGCTAGACTGCCGCACGATTCAGCCGAGATGACCGGGAGCAGGAGGAGCGCATGCCGAGACGAGTGGCTATCACGATCGCCGGGGCGGTCTCGTTGGGCAGCTACGAGGCCGGGGTGTTGTATGAAGTGCTCGAAGCGCTGCGCCGCCACAACACAGCAGCCGAAACCGAAGACGAAAAAATCTACATCGACGTCATTACCGGGGCATCCGCCGGCGGCATGACGGCTGCCATGGCCGCGCAGCGCCTGCTGCACGATCCCGCAAGTCTAAGCGATCCGCTGAACAATGTATTTTACCAAGCGTGGGTAGCGCGCATCGATCTCCGGTCTCTGGTAAAAATGAAGCGGAAGGAGAGTATTTGGCACTCCCTTTTCTCCTCCGATCTCATTGAGTCGCTCGGCAGGGAGTTTCTGATCGAGCCGCTGCTCGAGCGAAAACGAAGCGGCGGGAAAATCACCGACGTTCATCCGGCGATCGAACTGAAACGAGACGCCCAAGGGAATCCATTGCGCGACCCGGACGGCAACCTGATTCCCGAGCCCTTGTGGCTGGGGCTGGCGCTGACCAACCTGGACGGCCTGAGCTACGGTTACCCGATTCTGCAGGATCGCGCCGAACAATTTCAGTACACCCGCTGCGTGGATCAGATGACGCGAAATGTGGCCGTGACTCCGGCTCAGGCGGTGGAGTTGTGGGGTCCGCTGCTCGATGCCGCTGTCGCGTCTGGCGCGTTCCCGTTCGCCTTTCGACCCAAGGACATCGAGCGGCAGCGCAATGAATACCGTGACGATAACATCGAGGGCTGGCCCGCAAAATCCAAAGAGGACAAGAAGTTCACGTACACCGACGGCGGGGTGTTGCAGAACCAGCCGATCGGCTTAGCCAAAAATCTGATTGACGACCACGTGGTCCCGGACCGCCTGAAGCGGCAAGACTTCACTGCGTTCAACGATGCCGATTTGCGTCTCTATGTCTTCGTTAGTCCGCATTCGATGCAGTCTGAAGTATCGACCGGTTTCACCGCTGCGAATGCGAATTTCCCCCGCATGACGGACGAGATCCTGCGCACTTATACGCGCCAGGCGGAATTTCACGACTGGATCATGGCCGAGCAGTTGAACCAGCAGGTGAACAAGCTCGATATCCGCGCGCAGCAGTTGGCGGACATCCTGACGGCGCAGCCCCAAAGTCTGGATGTTGCCGCCCTGAAAACCGCGGCAACGCAACTCGCGACGGTTTTGAGCGGAGGCGAGTCGGAACGGAAGTCGAGGGCGGACAGACTGCAAACCCAATATAAAAAGCTCTACGGCGAGGTCAGCGTAAGAGGGCCGGACGTGGCCGAAGCGTGGGTGAATTCGATACTCACGTTTGAAGCGGCGGCGAATCTTCAAACCCGCGATCGCATGAATATCCTGGCGGTGACGGCCAACGGCCGTCAGGAATTAGCCGGCGCGGGAATCGCTTCCTTTGCCGGCTTCTTCAGCCGGAAATACCGGGAGCATGACTACACCGTTGGCAGGAACAAGGCGCGAAAATACTTGGTCGGCCGCGATGTGAAAAACATTCTAGGATTAACAGGCGCGGAACTGGATCTCACGAATGTTCCTGACACCTCCGGGATTGGAGATCTTCCACTTTCGGTGTGGCGCATTTTGCTCGAGGGCAAACTAGCGCTGCTTTCGTTTGTAGGCTTGAGAATCATTCGCTGGTGGCCTTCTGCGGCAGCCGCCGGCCTCGTATTACTGGCATTGATCGTGGTCTTTTTTGAAGTGCTAGCAAGACATCGCTGGTGGTGATGCCCCTGCGGGAAGCTGCGAGAAGCACGGTCGCGCCGATAAACCACGCCAGGATTAGCGAAGAGATTACTTTTTGAGTTCCTGCTGGACCAGCGCTTCCACCAACGGACGAAGGATGTCGCGGGTGACCAGCTCAATAATCTGCGGCTGCATGCATTCGATGACGCGCTGAATGGCGGCTTCCATGTCCGCTGGGCTAAGCGAGCCGCCCCCTGCGCCGGGCAACGCGAGGGAGATCGGATCCGGAGCTGCCACTGTCTCGGTCGCGTCGGGCTCGGCCTGCGCCGCCGGAACAATTTGGAGCGTAGGCGTTCGCGCGTCGTTGACGCCAGAGGAAATCGCAGGAACAAAAGCGGGAGGCCATCCCATGGCAAGCTCCGGTTCGGGTTCAGCTTCCTGCGCTTCCGGCTCAGCTTTCGCCACCTGTTCGTGGTACTTGGTTTCCGGCTCAAGCTTCGCCACTTGCTCTTTAGGTGCCGGCTCCGGCTCCCGCTCCTGCTCAGGTTGCTGAGAAGCGTGCAGCGGCTCGCTCCATTCCGGGAGGGATTCGGATAGCTCCACCATTGGAATTTCGTCTTCGTCTGCGGCCAGTTCGGACTCCCACGCCGGGCTCGCTGGCGCCGCAGGAACCGCCGAAGCCTCGCTCGCTAACGGGGTGAGCGACGGTGGCGGTGCTGCGAGAGACGGCAAGGAGCGTGTCAGGGCTGCCGGCAGGGAACTGGCCAAACTGGCAGCCGATTCGCTCAACGACGAACCTGTCAGCGGTTCCATTTCGAGCGCAGCCGACTCCACCCAAGCCTCGGGCAAGGGTAGTGTATCTTCGGCGGAGCGACCCTTGGAGGAAGCAGAATCGGAAGCCGGCGCAGCCGTCAAGGCAGACGCAGCCGGCGCGGAAAGCCCCTCCATTACGGCGGGGTCGATGAAGTCCTGCAAGAGGTCCTGCGAAACGGGTTCAGAAACGCCAACATTGTCGCGCTGTAATCCGCCCGCCGGTGCATGCTCCTCGATCGGCGGGGGATCGTCCCGCAACGGCGCTGTCCGGCCGTCGCTGTACCAAGAATGGTCGGTCAAGTCTTCGTCGGGAGCTTCGGCCGGCACCTCCTCCGCCGGGACCCAGAAGGCAGGTTCCCCGAGGTTGGGATCGCGGGAGGCTGTCACCACGGGCTCTGCTTCATCGGTTTCAACGGCCAGGGATTGCAATGGTGGCGCGAGCGCCGCGGCTTTTTCATGTGTGCCGAGATCGTCTCTGGTCAGGGGTAGCGCAAATTCTTCGGGCGGGTTGTACGGTGTTTCCGCTGCCGGTGGCTCCGGCACTCGGGGCGCGGCAACCGCAGTTCTGCCCGACTCGGCCGAAGCCGCCGCGACGGGAACGGTCACCGCCATCAAGCGGTCTCCCGCTGATTTAGCCAACAGCGCTTTGACGGCATTGATCAGCGGATCGGGAGGCACAAAGGGCTTCTTGAGAACGCCGTCGGCGTGGACGCGCTGCGCCTCCTGCTCGTCAAACGGATCGAATGCCCCCACCAAAAGCAGCACCGGAATATTCGCGTAGCGAGCGTCGTGCTTGACGAATTCACAGACTTCGTAGCCATTGCGCACCGGCATGAAAATGTCGGCCAGCACCAGATCCGGCATGATCTCGGGCAGCTTCCGAACGGCCGCTTCTCCGTTGCCCACCGCGATCACTTCGATCCCGGCGTCTTTCAACGCCAAGGCCGCCATCCTCTGGATGTTGCTGTTATCGTCTGCAATCAGTATGCGCGGCAAAAGGTACCCCACAGAACGACGCCGGCCAGCGCGATTGGGTGCGCTGAAAAGCCTAGCCAATTATTGGTAACACCCCGCGAATGGGGCGTCAACGAACTTCAAGAGTAGGTGTGTCCGGGTGGAAAGCCCGGCCCGGACGCCTCTCCGGGCTGGCGAACGAAGATACCTGAAGAGCGAAGTGCGCGGAGAGAGGCGCTTTGCTCAGGGTATAAGTTTCCGGAGACCCTTCTTCTTTTTGCTGGTGGATTCCTGGCTGGAACTGGTGGACTGAGAAGATGCCGGCGCATCAGTTGCCGTGTTGGCCGCCTGCGTCGTAGTGCCGGCGGTGCCATCGGCCGTCTGTGTAGTCTGCGTCGCGGTATCGCTTGCGGAGGCGGCCTGCGTTCCCTCGGATCCAGCCGTAGGCTGAGCGACAACCACCTCCGCGGCTGGTGCGATCGCGGACGCGGCCACAGGTGACGGCGCCACGCCTTCGGCATCAGCCGTGGCAGACACGTTGCTGCTGCCGCCCGGCCCACTGGTTGCGCTCGCGCCTCCGGCTGTAGCCACGCCCACAATGGTATTGCCCGTGCCGCCTGGAACGAGCGTATCCGCCGACGGAGCGGTGTCTTCCGGCGTCAAGTTCGGAGCGCCGGTTCTGGCGGCCATTCTTACGTCTGGTCCGGACTTAAGCGCTCCCATTGGCCGCATGATCAGCCGGTTGGGTGCCCGAGGAGCCTGTTGTTCTGCCTGCATGCGGGCCATCGCATCGGGATCAGGCTGCGGCACGGGCGTGCCAAATTTCACTAGGCGCGCTTTGGCATCAGCGGCCAGCGGCGAAAGCGGGTAGTCCTTGACGATGTGCGCGTAAAATTGCGTGGCGATGTCGGCGTGCTCCGTCCGATCGTAAATCGTCGCCAGCATCCAATTCGCGCTGTCGGCCTGGCTATACAGTGGGTAGCGAGTCACCAGTTGGCTGAGGCGCGCGACGGCGGCGCGATCCGCTTTCCGCGTGTAATAAAACTCCGCGACGCGAAACTCGCCGTCCGCCAGCACTTCCTGCACGTCGCGCAGACGTTGCTGGGCGTCTTTGTAGAGCGGGTTCGACGGATATTTTTGCAGGAACGTCTGGAAGGCGCCTTCGGCCTCCAGCGCCTCGTCACGGTCGCGGTCCGGTTTCTCCATGCGCTTGTAATGCGCCATGCCGATTTGCATTTGCGCGTACGCGGCTTCATCGAGGAACGGGAAGAAGGTGATGAAATCCTGGTATTCGGCGACGGCTTGCGTCAGCCCGGAAATACCGCCCTCCTTGTAGTAGGAATCGGCAACCGCCAGCTTGGCCTTGGCCAGATATTCGCTATCCGGATACGTGTTGATGAGCGTTTGAAACGCCAACCGCCCTTCGTCAAAGCGGTCCTTCTTGATGTCGTTCATCGCCGTGTCGTAGAGCACCTTGTCCGGCTCCGCCTTCGAGCCGGTCGCCGGCGTGGCGGCCTTCTTCTGCCCGAAGCAGCCGCCCAACGCCACGGTAGTTGCGAGGGACACCACGAGCCAAAGCAAACTACGATTGCGTCGCCCTTTGTTCATAGCTAAATTTCACCCCTTGGGTCGAACTTAGACTCGCTGGGCTAGCGCTTCACTGGCTTGCTGCATCATCGAATGGACCGCTGCCGCCGCATCGGAACTGCCGAACACCGATGTCCCCGCGACCAGGATCTGCGCGCCGGCGCGAACCACTTCGCTGACATTCTCCGGCCCGATTCCCCCATCCACTGCGATTCGGAACTTGTAATCGTGCCGCTCGCGCAAATCCCGAAGCTGGCGAATTTTGTGGATCGATTCCGGGATGAAAGACTGGCCCCCAAACCCCGGATTCACAGACATCACCAGCACGTGATCCACCTTACCAAGCACCTCGGAGAGGAACGCCACCGGAGTCGCCGGATTGATCACCGCGCCGGGCTGGCAGCCATGCTCGCGAATCAGAGCGATGACGCGATCCAGGTGCGGCGTGGCTTCCTGATGAACCGACATCATGTCCGCGCCGGCATCGGCGAACGCCCCGATGTATTGCTCCGGATTCTCGATCATCAGATGCACGTCCAGGGTCATCCGGGTTGCCTTGCGCAGGGACGCCACTACCGGTACCCCGATCGAAATATTCGGTACGAAGTGACCGTCCATCACGTCCACATGCAGCATGGATGCGCCACCACGCGCCACGGCGCCGATGGCGTCACCAAGAGAAGCAAAGTCCGCGGCTAGGATGGACGGGGCGATTTCAACGAGATTCGGCACGCTTACTCCGCTAGGGATTCTATCACAGCGCTCTCTTTGCCCAATCGTTTTTGCCAGCGAATTCGACGATTTCCCTGATTGACAATTGCGCTGGCTGGGACAGCGGAATGTGGGAGTCGCGGAGGCCTTGGGATCTACGCAACTCTAACTGCAGAGGGAGAGGTCAGCACTCACTGCGCGACGCCGATCTCGATGGCCGTGTCCCCGCTGATTCGCGCGCCGCGCGCCGGCATCTGCTCGATCACGGCTCCCTTCGGCGAACTCTGGTCGGTCACGGTGTCTACTTTCGCGATGCGCAACCCGCTCGCCGTCAGCAGACGTTGAGCGTCGGCTTGCTCCAGGCCCACCAGAGACGGCATCACGTAAGAAATCGCCGGCTCGTCCCCAGCCACCAGCAAATCCACGCGCGGAGTCACCGCCGTGCTTCCCGCCGGCGGCTCCTGCTTGATCACCATGCCGGGATCGGCGGATGGCATGATCACGGTAGACACTTCGCCGAGCGGCAGCCCGGCCTCCAGCAAAGCGATGTGCGCGGCTCGCATCGATCGTCCTTCGAGCGCCGGAACCGTGAGCTTCTGCGGACCCAGGCTCACGATCACTTGCACATCCTGCGAGACCTTCACCTGTTCCCCAGGCAACGGGCTCTGCCGTAGCACCTCATTGGCCGGCATCGTGTTGTACTGCCGGTCCCCCACACGGACGGGCAAGTGGTCGCCGGCGAGCATTCGTTGCGCCTCATTGAGGCTCTTGCCGGTGATGTTCGGCATGCTCACCATGCGTCCGCGAATCGCAATCCGCACCGTCGTCAGCGCGCTCAGAAAGCCCGCCGCAGCCAAAATAAATACCAGCAGGGTCACCCGCAGAAATCGCTCAAGCTGTTCGCGCGCCGTCATAGCCATCGGTCACTCAGACTAACACGCACCCGCGACGGCTACCAGCCTCGCCGTGCCCCAGCGTTGCCCCGCAGACATTCAAGTTCTTCGTTCGAGTGTCGCCGCGAAAAAGCCGTCGGTCCCCGACTCGGGCGGGAACGTGCGGAAGAAACCATCGCCATCGAAAAGGCTGGCAGTCGGAATCCCCGGACGAAGGTGCGGTAACAACGCGTCCGCGCCGCTCGCGACGTGAACCTGAGCATCCCCCGCAAGCGCCTCGCGCACCACGTCTTCATTCTCCTCTGCTTCGAGCGAACAGGTTGCGTAGACCAGTTTCCCCCTCGGCGCCAGCAGAGCCAGCGCTTGCCGCAGCATGGCGGTCTGTCGAACATGAGCGTTCGCCAGGTCCCGCGGCTCGAGACGCCAGCGAATTTCTGGATTACGCGCCAGCGTTCCGGTGCCCGAGCAGGGCGCGTCCACCAAAATGCGATCAAATTGCGCGTGAAAGGGAAGCGGGCCAGTCGCGTTCAGCGCCAGTAATACGACGTTCTCCGTCCCGGTCCGGGCGAGTTGCTCGCGCACCGAACGCAGCCGATGGTCATACAGATCGGCGGCAATTACCAGGCCGCCCGCTCCGACCGCGCGGGCCAGCAGCAAAGTCTTCCCTCCCGGCGCCGAGCAAAGGTCCAGCGCCGTTTGCCCTGGCCGCGCGTCAACCAGATGCGCCACCATCTGCGAGGCCTCATCCTGGAGTGTGATCTTTCCTTGCCGAAACGCCTCCGCCGTCGTGAGGTTGCCGCCAGAGAGCGTAAGGGCCGTCTGTAGCCAGCGACCGGGCAAGCCCTCGAAGCCGCTTGCGCCGAGCGATACTTCCACGGCCGCAACGCTGCGTACGTCAGCCACGGCGCAGGAAAGTCGCGCCGGGCGATTATTGGCTTCTAAAAGCATCAGCGCACGGTCTTTTCCGAACCGCGTAATCCACCGCTCCACAAGCCACGTCGGATGCGAGTGCAGAATGCCGCAGCGTTCCGCGAAGGAAGCCTCCGCCGGAAGCAACGCCTGCAGCGCTTTGCCCGAGACCTTGGCTTCGGGCGAGGCGCGCCGCAGCACCGCATTCACCAGTCCAGCCGCCGAGTATTTCCGCGCGCGCTTCACCAGTTCCACCGATTGATCCACCGCGGCGTGCGCCGGTACGCGTTCGAGATATCGCAATTGGTAGAGCCCGAGCCTCAGCGCAATCAGCACTTCCGGATCGAGACGCTCGGCGGCGCGATCCAGATTGCGTCCGAGCAGGAAATCGAGAAGTCGCTGCCAGCGCAGCACGCCCAGCGTGAGTTCGGTTGAGAGCGCGGCGTCCGCGCGTGAAATGCGAGCGGTCAGCCGCGTGTGCAACAACTCCGACGCGTAGGCCCCCTGCGAAGCCACGCTGCACAATATCTCGAACGCGATCCGCCGGGCTGGTGAAATTGGCATGAGTGGCTGTACTTGCTGGACTGCACTGGCTGAAATGTACTCGTCCCAGGGCCGTGACCCGGGACTGGCCTCACCAGCGGCGCATAGCGTTAGGCCCCGAAGCGTTCCCCTGGGGCCAGCCGCGCGCCGTTGGCGAATTCGCGAGCCTTGACGCGCTTTCTCCCCTCGATCTGTACGCTCTCGATTTGCAGGCAGCTTCCTTCGCCGCAAACCACGTACACCGCGTCGCTGCTGGCCAGCAGGCTCCCAGGAATCTCGCTCTGCGCAGCCATCGCCGAATCGGCCGGCCGTCCCCAGAGTTGGCAGGTCTGCTCGCGGAAGCTCGAATACGCTCCGGGCCAGGGAGTGAAGCCGCGCATGCGATTATAGATTTGCCGCGCCGGAAGCGACCAATCGATGCGGCCATGCTCCTTCTTGAGCAACGGCGCCAAGGTCGCTTGCGAGGAATCCTGCGCGATGGGTCGGATCTCACCGCGCGCGAGCTTACTCAAAGTCTCGGCGATCAGCGGAGCCCCGGCCTCGGCCATGCGCGTCGCCAGTTCCGGCGTAGTCTCGTCCGGACCGATTTCTAATTCGTGCCGCAAGAGCATCGGGCCGGTGTCCATCCCGGCATCGATCTGCATGCTGGTCAGACCCGTCACCGTTTCGCCGTTGGCGATGGCCCAGGCGATCGGAGCCGCGCCGCGGTATTTCGGCAACAGCGAGCCATGCAAATTGATCCAGCCCAGCCGTGGAAGCGCGATCAGCCGCGCCGGAATAATTTGCCCGTAGGCGATGATGACCACAACGTCGGCGGCCATGCGCGTAAAAAAATCCATCGCCGAATCCGACCTGACTTTTTCCGGCTGGTAAACCTGCACTCCCGCCTCCAGCGCGACGGCTTTGACGGGCGAAGCGGAAACCTCCTGCCCCCGGCCGCGCGGGCGGTCCGGCTGCGTGACCACGGCTGCAATCGCGACATCCGGATCGGCGAGCAGCCGCCGGAGAGAAGGCACGGCGAATTCGGGAGTGCCGCAGAAAATGATGCGCAGGGGCATGGCTTTTATGGACGCGCGCCGCGGCTACCAGGTGCCCGCTTTTGTCAGCTTGCGAATCCGCCGCCGGATCAGGTCGCGCCGCAACATGCTCAGGTATTGGATGAACAGGACGCCGTTCAGGTGGTCGATTTCGTGGCAGAAGGCGCGCGCCAGCAGACCCTCACCCTTCATCTCGTAAGTCTTGCCCGTGGCGTCCTGCGCGCGTAGCGTGACATATTGGGGCCGCGCCACATTGCCCCGGAAACTCGGCAAGGACAAGCAGCCCTCTTCTTCCCGTTGCTCGCCCTCGAACTGGATGATCTCGGGATTGGCCAGCACCAGTTTTGCTTCCGGGTTCTTGCCCAAGCTGACGTCAATCACCGCCAGCCGCAGCCCCAACCCAACTTGCGGCGCGGCCAGCCCGACGCCGCTCGCTGCGTACATGGAAGCGAACATGTCCTCGCACAATTGGGCCAGTTCCTCGTCGAATTTCTCGATGGGCTTGGTTCTGGCCTCCAGCACGGGCGCCCCGTACTTGGTGATCGGATAGATCTTGGCCCGCGCAACGGCAGGTTGCACGGCTGCGGTTTGCCCGGCGCCGGGAACAGCCCCAGGAACAGACACCGGCTCAGAACTCGTCGAGTTGTCTTTGGTAGCCATCGAAGTTCCGTCGCGTCTCCGTAAGCGAATCGCCGCCAAATTTCTCCAGAAATGCTCCGGCCAGCGTCAGTGCAACCATCGCCTCGCCAGCCACTCCGCCGGCGGGCACCACGCAGACGTCGGAGCGTTCATAGGCCGCCTGCACGGCTTGTTTGGTGATCAAATCGGCTGTGCCCAGCGCCCGGCGCAGCGTCGAAATCGGCTTCAGGTATCCGCGAACAACCACGTCCTCGCCGTTGGTGATGCCGCCCTCGAGGCCCCCAGCGCGATTCGAGGGCCGAACGAATCGCCGCCTGTGGTCATCATACGCGATTTCGTCCTGCACCTCGCTGCCATAGGAGCCCGCCGCCGCCACTCCGCCGCCGAGCTCCACGGCCTTGACGGCTTGGATGGACATGATCGCCCGGGCCAGCCGTCCGTCCACCTTGGCGTCCCATTGCGCGTGGCTTCCCAATCCAGGGGGAACGCCGTGCGCCACCACTTCAAAAATTCCGCCGACCGAGTCGCCCGCGCGAAGCACGTG
>Ga0182024_10015452_pt1 | contig 14618 bp, 12 predicted proteins | sample P32metaG_FD_120480 | JGI IMG/M metagenome (GOLD analysis project Ga0182024, IMG submission 120480) | Permafrost microbial communities from Stordalen Mire, Sweden - P3-2 metaG (Illumina Assembly) | ecosystem: Environmental > Terrestrial > Soil > Wetlands > Permafrost | place: Sweden: Stordalen... | reverse complement strand
GTGTCGGAGCCAATCGCTAGCGAACCCGCAGGGATGCTGATGGTTGCGCTGCCGCTGGTAAGCGTCGCTGCCGCGGACGTGTAGCCACCGCCAGTCAGCATCACTGATCCGGTAGGCGTGGGGTTCCCGCTTGCGCCGGTAACGGCAACCGTCACCGTCATTGTCTGCGCGATCGTGATGCTCGATGCAGACGGGGTTACGGTCATCGTCGGCGTAGCCTTCGTGACCGCAATCGCCAGCGCTGCGCCGGTAGCCGCCCCGTAGTTGCCGTCGCCAGAGTAGCTGACCGTCAGCGTATCGGAGCCAAGCGCCAGCGAACCGGCAGGGATGCTGATGGTTGCGTTGCCGCTGGTGAGCGCTGTTGCCGCAGAGGTATAGCTTCCGCCGGTCAGCGTGACCGATCCGGTGGGCGTGGAATTGCCAGCTGCGCCGCTGATGTTAATCGTCACCGTCAACTGTTGCACCGTGGTGATGCTCGATGCAGACGGGGTTACTTGCACGGTGGGCGTCCCCTGCTGTGCGGTCACGCCGGTGGTGGCTGAGACGCTGGCGCTATAGGTGCTGTTGCCGGGATAACTCGCCACTATCTGGTGGGTTCCTGTGCCCAGGGGAGAAATGCCGGTCGCCGTGGCCGTCACCGTTTGGGTCAATTGCGTCAGCAGCAATGGCATAGCGTCAGAGTTGTCGTTCAACACCGCCAGATCCGGGACACCGTCTCCGTTGAAGTCACCCACGGAAAGGCCAGTGGGGTTTATGCCCGTCGGCGGGCTCGTCGCCGCGGGCGCAAAGGTTCCGTTCCCATTGCCCAGCAGAATCGTCAATGTGGTGCTGGCACCGCCAGTGTTCAACACAGCCAAGTCCGCTATGCCGTCTCCGTTGAAGTCGCCCACCGCCATGTTGCCGGGGTTTGTGCCTGTCTGCGGGCTCGTCGCCGTGGGCGTGAAGGTTCCGTTTCCATTGCCCAGCAGAATCGTAACAGTGTTGCTGGTAAAGTTGGTCACCGCCAGGTCGAGATTGCCGTCTCCGTTAAAATCCCCCACCGCAACATTGACAGGTGTAACGCCTGTTGCCACGTAGGCCGACTGCGCATAGTTACCGTTCCCATCGCTCAGCAGCACGATCACCGCGTTACCAGAGCGATCCGTTACGGCAAGGTCCAGGATGCCATCCCCATTGAAGTCACCCACTGCAATGCCACCGGGGAATAAGCCCGTCTGCGCGAACTCAGAACTCGCATACACAGTTGTGAAGGTTCCGTCGCCATTTCCCAGGAAAGTCGTCACACCACTAAAGAACGCTGGAGGAGAAAGATTGTCGGGAGAAGCCACGACGATATCCAGGATGCCGTCCCCGTTCATATCACCCACCGCAAAGCTGCTAGGAAATGTGGGGATCAGCCCGCCGGGTGACTTAGCTGTAAAGTTGCCCGTCCCGTCGCCCAGGAATACCTGGTCAGCGTCGGCCAGATCCAGGATCCCATCCCCATTGAAATCGCCCACGGCGAAAATGGACGCTGCTATCGGACTCGTCGGCCCGGGCGTGAAAGTCCCGTCCCCGTTGCCGAATAACACCGTCGACCCATTGGAGCTACTAACGACCAAGTCCAGGATGCCGTCTCCGTTGAAGTCGCCCACCGCAGCTACACTCAGCGGCTGGCCATCCCCGGGATTTGGGGCACTCAGGAAGTTGAGCCCCGGCGTGCCTGTGCCCAGAGTCGCCGTCCCCAGTAAGAGGTTGTCGTTGGTCGAATCCAGGAAGGAGACCGTCCCCGTCGGCGCGGCCAAGCCCGCCGCATTCACCATGCCGGTCACGGTGGCCGTCAGCGAGTAGTCGCCCGCGCTGCCGCTGGCGGCTATCGCCGTGGTGGTGGGAAATGTTCCGGTGACGGTCAGCGTCGCGGTCTTGGAGGGGCTTCCCGCGTAGTCCGTGACGCCGTTGGGCGTTCCGGCGAAGACCGCCTTGTAGCTGTGGCTGCCGATGCCGGGATGGAACCTGTACACCGCCGTCCCCGCGCTCGTAAGTTGCGCCGAGCCTAGCAGATGGATGTCTGTGCAGTAGATGACCGAGGCATCGCAGAAGTTGATCTGGCCGGTGGTCAATTGCGTGGAGCCGGAAGTCACCCCGGCCGTCAACGTGACCTCACTGCCGGAGGTTACCGACCCGCCTGAAGCTACAGGGTTGCCGCCTGAGGTGATGGCCAGAGTGGTGGTCGTTGCCGCAGGAGCGGCCCAGGCCTGCTGTGTGCCGGCGCAGACGACAGCCAGCAGCGCCGTAGAAAGGAACAACCGGCAGGGAATCCAGTCGTTCATGGGTCAACCCCAATCTCGCTCCACGTTACGAGAGGCGATAGGCCGCTCTTCTTGGCGCAAGGAATTATACCCCGGATTTGGCCTGGATATGGCGATTGTTTGCGGTTGCTCGCAACCCGATCTGAAATGACACATTGGGTACCACGGATTTTGTCGCTATGGAGTGACGGCCGGCCGCCAGCGGAGGATCGGCTTTCTGGCCGCCTGCACTTCGTCGAGCCTGGAGACGCGAGTGGAGTGCGGCGCGGCTTTCACTACCTCCGGTGTTTCGTCGACTTCCTTGGCGATACTGCGCATGGCCTCAATGAACAGGTCCAGCTCCTCAAGCGACTCGCTCTCGGTGGGCTCAATCATCAGCGCGCCCGGCACGATCATCGGAAAGCTGACCGTGTAGGGGTGAAAGCCATAGTCGATCAGGCGCTTGGCGATGTCGCCGGTCTTCACGCCCTTCGCGGCCTGGCGCTTGTCGCTGAAGACCACCTCGTGCATCGACGCGGTCTTGTAGGGCAGCTCATAGAGGTCTTCCAGCTTCGCGCGAATATAGTTGGCATTGAGCACGGCGTCTTCTGTGGTCTGCCGCAGGCCGTCGGGGCCGTTAGCCAGAATATAGGCCAGCGCGCGGATGAACATTCCGGTATTGCCGTAGAAGGCGCGGACGCGGCCCACGGATTGTGGCCGGTCATAACTCCAATGCAGATCGCCGGTCGTCTCTAGTCCCTCGGTCTCTGCTGTGCGGAACAGCACCGGCGTAGGTAGAAACGGTTCCAGAAACGCTTTGCACGCTACCGGGCCCGAGCCAGGGCCACCACCGCCGTGAGGCGTTGAAAAGGTCTTGTGCAGGTTCAGGTGCATCACGTCCACGCCGAAGTCGCCCGGTCGCGCCTTGCCCACCAGTGCGTTCATGTTCGCGCCGTCCATGTAAAGCAGCGCGCCCTTGGCGTGCAGGATGTCCGCGATCTTGTGGATCTGGCTCTCGAAAACTCCGATCGTCGAGGGGTTGGTCAGCATCAGCGCGGCGGCCTCTTCGTCCACCTGGCGCGCGAGGGCTTCCAGATCGATGCCGCCTTCCGCATTGGACTTGAGGTTTTCGACCGTGTAGCCGCAGATAGCTGCCGTCGCCGGATTGGTCCCGTGCGCCGAGTCGGGAATGAGGATCTTGCGGCGAGGATTGCCCTGCGACTCATGCCATGCGCGGACCAGCAGGATGCCGGTAAACTCGCCATGCGCGCCGGCGGCGGGCTGGAGCGTGATCGCATCCATGCCGGTAATTTCAATCAGGCAGCGCTGGAGCAGGTCGATGATTTCAAGAATTCCCTGGGCCAGTGAGTCGGGCCGGTAGGGATGCGCCTCGGTCAGGCCCTCGATGCGGGCCACAGCCTCGTTGACGCGCGGGTTGTACTTCATGGTGCAGGAACCGAGAGGATACATGCCGAGATCGATGGCGTAGTTCCACGTCGAGAGCCGGGTGAAGTGGCGAATGATCTCGATTTCGCTCAGTTCGGGTAACTCCGCCGCAGCCTTTCGGTGGGCGGAGCCAAGCAGAGTCGCAGCATCAACCGCAGGCACGTCGAGCGGCGGCATTTTGTAAGCGCGCTTGCCCGGCGAGGATTTCTCGAAGACCAGCGCCTCGTTCTGCGTCTGGTGCGGACGCACCTTGCCGGTGGTGTGTGAAATGGGGAGATTGTTTATCGGTGCCATTGTCGATGCCTCAGAGCGTTGTTTTGTAAAAGGGCACGGCTTTAGCCGGGCCGAAAAGCGCGAAAAAGCGGGTAGGCTTCAGCCCCTGCCGCTCTCTGTTGAGCCGACAAGGTTTCTTTTCGTCCGCGCCAGGTTGAGAAAACAGAACGGGTATTCTTCTGTAGAAGCGGCAAGCCCAGCCTTGACAGGGTTCTCGGCGATATACGCATGGTGAGCATCAAGGTTCTGCTTGTTCATGACCTGCACCTCGGTGAATCCCCGCTGCCAGACCTCGCCTTTGTAGCCGAATTCATGGGATAGCCGATGAGAGAACCGGCCCTTGATCAATTGCATAGCTTTTTCGATGGTCATATCATTGCCGACCTCGATCAGTAGATGGACGTGATCAGGCATAACCACAAAATCGTGGAGCTTGAAGTGATGCTCGGCGACAAGCGAACGCAGTATATCGATGAGAAGGGTGGCATTGCGCTCCGATTGCAGCAACTGCTTGTTCATACTTGTCTTTGTCGTCACGAAAAAGACGCGCGACGGATTCAGAATGTTGGTTGAAGCAGCGTTGCGGGCTGGATGGGCCATGGCAGGGGCTAAAGCCCTCTTCTCCTCTCCATTGCTGTTGCGGCCCGGCTAAAGCCGTGCCCTTGTTACAAAGCAAATGCATTCTCCGAGATCACAATTCATTACCGCGTCAAAGCCTGCTCGGTCATTGCCTTCCTATGCCCCCACCGGCGCGGCCGCGAGCACTCTGGCGGCGATATCGATTTGATCGCGGGTAACCGTCTCGGTCGCGCACCACAAAGTCGCATTGCCTAACTCGGGATACCACTTCCTCAAGTCAAGGCCACCGACAATCTTTTCGTCCAGCAGCCGCTGACTCCACAACTCCGGTTCTTCTGTTGTCTCAAGAACAAACTCGTGGAAACGCGGCGCGCCCGTAAACAGCAGCTTCGCGCCGGATTGCGCCGCGAGTGTTTTCGCCGCATAGTCGGCTTTGGCCAAGTTATGTTCTGCTAACTCGCGAATGCCCTCTTTGCCATAGACAGTCAGGAAGATAGTAGCCATCAACGCAACTAAAGCTTGATTCGTGCAGATATTCGATGTGGCCCTCTCGCGGCGAATATGCTGCTCGCGCGTCGCAAGGGTCAAAACGAAGCCGCGATAGCCTGTGCTGTCGGTTGTCTGGCCCACGAGGCGGCCCGGCATCTGGCGCAGGTACTTTTCCTTAGCCGCGATAACACCGCAGAAAGGGCCTCCATAGCTGAGGGCCACGCCGAAGGATTGTGCTTCCATGCTAACTATGTCTGCCTCGATAGGTGGACGCACAACGCCAAGCGAAACCGCCTCGGCGATCGAAACAATGAGCAAAGCGCCCTTGGCATGGGCAATAGCCGCGATAGCGGGAATGTCTTCGATCACACCAAAGAAGTTAGGGCTTTGCACCAGCACGGCTGCTGTTTCTTCAGTGACTGCCGCGTCCAAAGCAGCAAGATCGACGCGTCCAGTCTCGCGGTCATAACCGACCAAAGTTGACGGCAGCCCCTGATGCTTCGCATAGGTGGCAAGCACTTCCCGATACTCGGGATGCACCGTTGCGGCCACAACAGCCTTGTGGCGTCCGGTAACTCGGACGGCCATCATGACAGCCTCGGCTGCGCCGGTTGAACCGTCGTACATGCTGGCGTTGGCCACGTCCATGCCGGTCAGTTCGGCGATCATGGTCTGAAACTCGAAGATAGCTTGCAGCGTGCCTTGAGTGATCTCGGCCTGATAGGGCGTGTAACTGGTGAGAAACTCGCCGCGCTGTACCAAAGAGTCGATAATGACCGGGCGGTAGTGGCGATAGGCTCCGGCGCCAAGGAAGCTGGCATAGCCGGTAGCATTCTTCTCGCCGGCAGCGCGGAAGTACTCGATGATCTCGCTTTCAGCCTGCTGGCGCGGCACATCGAGGTCGCGGTCGAGGCGATACTCGGCGGGGATGACGGCGAAGAGGTCGTCAATGGACGCAGCGCCAATTTCGGCGAGCATTTGCCGGCGTTCCGCGGGCGATTTGGGCAGATAGCGCATTGCAGCTTCTAGCTTTCTTCCGCGATAAATGCCTCATACGCCGCGGCATCGAGCAGGCCGTCGAGCTGAGCGGGATCGGCGAGCGCGACCTTGATGATCCAGGTTTCGTGAGGTGCTTCGTTGATTTTGTCTGGCGAGGATCTCAGTTCCTCGTTGACCGCTGTGACGGTTCCGGTGACGGGCGAGTAGAGGTCGCTGACCGCCTTCACACTCTCAACCGACCCGAAGGTCTGGTTGGCTGTCACCGGGTCGCCGACCTTGGGCGTGTCCACATAGACAATGTCGCCCAGCGAGTTCTGCGCATAGTCGGTGATGCCGACCGCGCCATCGGGCGCGATCCATTCATGTTCGCGGGTGTAACGGTAATTCGTGGGGTAGGCCATGGGCGGCTGACTCCTTGAAGAAGTAGTGTACGGTGCGCGGAAGGGTTGGAAAGACCTGTGGATTACTTGGGGAGATGATTGCTATTGCTGTTTTCTAGTCGGTCAGTCCTTGTCCTTTGACAACAGCGGTAAAGTCCGACCACTGCTCGACACGGAAAGCGCGGATATCGCGTACCGACCTTGGGAACCATGCGCGGGTGCGCAGCGCTTGGATTGCCAAAAAAAGATTGGCCATGTCTTCGTCGTCCGTCACATAGAGGCTACCTTGGACGCGGCGGAATCCATGCTCGCCAAGGATCGCGCCGATCTCCGTATATGCCTGCGAAACTCCCTTTGGGTGGTGCTTCTCAGTGTCCACCACCGTCAGGTCGAAGGCTATGGCGTACATCAGCGCGCCTCCGGGTCATCCAAAATGTGGGCCATACGATACTCCGCAGTCTCTCCGGTTTCGACCATCTTTACCTCGACAAGCCAATCGCCGTCGTCCAACTGGCGAAGGGCATGGCCGACTTCATACTTGGGACCGAAGGCTCCAAAACTCTTGATCTTGCCGACAGGAATGGGCGGAGGTGCAATGGCTTCGGGCATAGTGTTACTCCTCTAAAGCGATCCTGCTTCATCTTAGCGCAAATTCAACAAAAAGAAGACCGAGAAACCGGCCGTGCGCTATCGATCAAAGAACCTGCCATGCCCGCCGTTCGCCCAGGGGTCGTAGTGCAAGGCGAAATTGGCGCGGGTTTGCACGCTGGGATGGTTGTACTCCCAGAACTCGATGAACGGGCTGGGGTTGGGGTCTTCCAGCCAGGCTTCGCCGAGGGCGTTGAATGCGGCGACCGCGGTCTTCTGCGGGTCGGCTACGATGCCGTGAATGGCCTCCTGGCCGTAGACGTCCGCTTCGTGCTCGAAGTGCCGGCTGATGGCGTTGCTCACGGGAGTCAGCACAAAACCCGCAACTGAGACGGAAAAGAGCAGCACGAGGAAGCCGGCGCGCGTCGACAGCAAGGGCCCCGCGAATATTCCCGGTGTGTAAAGCCCCCAACGCGCGCCGAAGCGGCGCGCCAGCCAGCCGGCAAACCCGGCACACGCCCAAAAGACGAAAAACAGGGCGAAGGCGGTGAGGGTTAGCCCTTTTGGAATGTGGTTGAGGACATAATGGCCGCTCTCGTGGCCGAAGATGAACTGGACTTCGTCGTCGGGAATGCGCCCGGCTGTGGTATCCCACACGACGATGCGCTTGGTGGCGCCGATGCCGCTTACATAGGCATTGAGACCGTTGGTCTTCTCACTCGCCTTCATCAGAAACATGCGATCTGGCGGGATCTTCGTACCGGTGCGGGCTACGACCTTTGCCAGCTCGGCGACCAGGGCGGGATGGCTTTTAGCGAGAGGTTCGTATTGGTTGAAAATCGGCTCGAACAGCGGCGCGATAAAGACAGACAGCACCAGCAGCGGGAGGGTAACGAGCCATGTGCCCAGCCAGTAGCGACGAGGCCAACGGCGGACGATCCAATTGAAGAGCAACAGAATTGGCGCGCCAAAGAGCACCGCAAGCCCCAGCGACTTGGCCTGGTCGCCCAGCCAGCCACCCCACCCCTGTACGCTGATGCCGTAGCTCCGGCTGAACTGGTGCGCAAACGCGTCGAGAGGCAGGTTGGCCAAGGTAATGATGATCAGAAAAACCGCGAAGAAGAGCAGTCCCTGGAGCCAACGATAGCGAGAGATGCGCCCAGCCCAGATTTCGAGAGCTGCGGCGGCGCGCGTATCCAGCAGCAGCCACAGGACGGCCAGTCCCCAGAATGTGCCGACAAGATCCAGAATGTTGCGGATACGGCTCAGGGCAATGGCCTTGGCGAGCTTGTCCGGCGGCAGGTTATAGGCTTGGGGGGCGGCCGAGGCGGCGGCTTGCGCAGCAGCCGAGAGCTGGGCCTGCTCCCAGGCGGCTCGCTGCGCGGCCGTTCGGGTAGGGGTTGTGGGGCCGGGGCCAAGTCGCGGAGCTACTGCGGCAAGCAGCAGAAGCAGGCAGCAGGCGAGCATCGCGCGGGCAAAACTCATGAGAAATCCCCTTGGCAGTAGCCTACTCTGAGACAATCCAAGTAGAAGACGGTTTTCGACCGAGTTTCCCAGCCTATGACACAGATTTCGTTTGCCGCCACCGGGTGGCCCGCTCTCCAACTCATCCACAGGCACTGCTCAGGGCGCTCGATCTGCGTGGCGCTCGCCACTGCCGCCATCGTTTTGGCATTGCCCACGGCTGGCGCGCAGCAGCAGGCAGCGCCTGTTGTCTTGGATGCCATGACCACCGAACTGCACCGCGCCTTTACATCGCTCGGCAAGCAAGGAGACGACAAGCAGTTGCCGCCCTACTTCCTCAGTTACTCGGTTGCCGATGCCAGCACGGTGTCCATCCGGGCCCAGTATGGAGCTTTGGTAGACAGCTCGGTAAACCATGTGCGCGTGGCCGACGTACAGGTACGGATTGGCGATCCCAAGCTGGACAATACGCACGGAACGCATCGCGGCTCGGCGGACAATAGCATGAAACTGCCGCTGACGGACGACCGCGAGGCCTTGGCGCGGAGCCTGTGGCTGGCCACCAACAACGGCTACGCCACGGCGCTGGACAACTATCTGCGCGTGAAGACCGAAACCGAGGTGCGGGCCAAGGAGGAAGACACGTCGCCGGACTTCAGCCAGGAGGCGCCGCAGACCCACATCGGCAAGGCAGCGCCCCTTTTGGTGGTGGACAAAGCAGCCTGGGAACAGCGGGTGAAAGCGCTGTCAAAGATCTTCCGCGAATTCCCTGACGTTTACGAGAACATGGTGGTGCTGACGGCGCAGAACGAGACCGATTACTTTGCGTCGTCTGAAGGTTCGCGCATTGTGGCGCCCCACCTCCAGGCCCGCCTTGTCGTCTTTGCGATGACCCGCGCCGACGATGGAATGGATTTGTTCCGGGCGCAGACATTCGAGGCCGAGACCGTAGAGGAGTTGCCAGCGCAAAAAGAGCTCGAAGCGGCCATCCGCGAGTTGGGCAAGAGCCTGGAGGCGCTGCGCAAGGCGCCGGTGACCGAGCCGTTCGACGGGCCAGTGATTCTGTCGGGACGAGCCGCAGCGGTGTTTTTCCATGAAGTATTGGGGCACCGGCTTGAGGGCCAGCGGCAACGCGGCGACGAAGAAGGCCAGACGTTTACAAAAGAAGTGGGCAAGGGGGTCTTACCGACCTTCCTTTCGGTGGCTGACGATCCAACCATAACCAAATTTGGCACCACCTGGCTCAGCGGCAGTTATGAATACGACGACGAGGGGCAGAAGGCGCGCCGCGTCGACCTGATCCAGGACGGGGTACTGAAGACCTTCCTGATGTCTCGCCTGCCAATCGCCAGCTTCGCTGCCTCAAACGGCCATGGGCGCGCATCCACCGGGCATGTGCCAACCGGACGCCAGGGCAACCTCATTGTGACCTCGACCAAGATGGAGCCGGAGAGCGAACTGCGCAAGCAGTTGATTGACGAGGCAAAAAAGCAAGGCAAGCCCTATGGGCTTTACTTCGAGGACATTTCATCGGGCTTCGCGGTCACTACGCGCAGTTCACCGCAGGCCTTCCAAGTTATTCCATTGGTAGTTTGGCGGGTCTATGTGGACGGCCGTCCGGATGAGTTGGTGCGCGGCGTGAGCATTGTCGGCACTCCGTTGGCTGCGATGAAGAAGATTCTAGCCACGGGCGATAAGAGCGAGGTCTTCAACGGGGAGTGCGGCGCGGAGTCGGGGACGATCCCTGTCAGTGCGGTGGCTCCGGCCATGCTGCTGAGCGAGATGGAAACCCAGAAGCAGGCACAGGGAACGGCACGTCCGCCGATTCTTCCGATTCCCGGCGCTGAAGCCGTGGCGCCCGCAAAGCCGGCATCCGTGAATAAGGAGGCACAATGAATCCGATTCGTCCGATTGCTATGCTTGCTGGAGCCGGGTTGATGGCTGCCTTCTTGTGCGCTTCCGGTCCGTTGCCGGCCCAGCAGACCCGTGCCAATGCCGAAAAAGATCCTCTTCTCAAGGCGATGCTCGAAGAGCTGAACCGCAGCAAGAACGAATTGCAGTTGAAGGATTTCGCAAAGCCATTCTTCATCCAATACCGCATCGAGGACGTCGATAACTTCGATACCAGGGCAGAGTTTGGGGCCAGCGAGGGCTCGGAGCACAGCCACGAGCGCGTGGCCCGCATTACGGTGCGGGTAGGCGACTACAAGTCCGACAGCTCGGGCGGGCGCGGCGACGGAGCGCTGCAACTGGCGGCTCTCGACGACGATCCGATTGCGGTGCGGTCTGCCCTCTGGGCGGCTACGGACCAGGCGTACAAGAGCGCGCTCGCGGCCTATGCGCAAAAGCAGGCAGCGCTCAAGCAGGTGCAAACGCCGCCGCAGGCCGACGACTTCAGCCAGGAAAAGCCAATCATTTCGCTTGCCGGCCCAGTCCAGTTGAAGCTCGACGAGCCTGCCTGGACCGATCGTATGGCCAGGGCGAGCGGGCTCTACCGGACCGACGCATCCGTCAAGGCGAGCCAGCACGATGTGGAGTATTCCACGGCGGAGTTTCGTGCGCGGGTAACAACCAGTTGGCTGGTCACGAGCGAAGGGACCATCGTGCGCAAGTCGGCGGCCGAATACCAGGAGGCCCTCGCGGTGGGCACGCAGGCTGCCGATGGCATGAGGCTTGACCGCTCCTATGCCTCCGTCGGAGATTCGCTCAGCGACCTCGATGCACAGGCAGCTTTCGATAAACATGCGGTTGGCTTAATTGCCTCCCTCACCGATCTGCGCAACGCGCCTGTGGTCGAGGAGGAGTATCACGGCCCGCTGCTGCTCAGTTCCGACGCGTCAGCCGACACGTTGCGCGAGCTGCTGGCCAGCGGCGTCACTGCCACGAGGCCCAAGTTGGGTACGGAGGCCCGCACCAATGGGCCGTTTGCTTCGAGCCTTCATGCGCGTGTGCTGCCGGAGTCTCTGGATGTCGTAGACGACCCTGGCTTGATGACTTTTGATGGCAAGGGCCTTTTGGGTGCCTACGACGTTGATGACGAAGGCGTGCCTGCAAAATCGGTGAACCTCATTACCGACGGCAAGCTGGAAAATTATCTGCTCGGCCGCGAACCGGTGCGCGACTTTCCCCAGTCGAACGGCCACGGGCGCGCTGGGATTGGCGGAGCGGCGAGACCGGCGATCGGCGTGCTCCGGGTGACAGCCCAGGACGGCCTCTCCGATGATGATCTGAACCGCAAGCTCATGGACCTGGCCAAGGATCGCGGTTTGAAAAGCGTCTACTATGTGCAGACGCTGGGCGGGGAGTTGACGCCGCGCCTGCTCTACCGCGTCACTCCCGACGGCAGTCCAGCAGGGAAGCGCGAACTGGTGCGCGGTGCAACTCTGGACGACCTCGACCAGCGGGCGCTGCGCTCCAGTGTGCAAGCCGAGGGCAAGGATCTCTTCGTGGCTAACTACTATGGCGATGTGCCGGAGACGGTGCTTGCGCCGGCGCTGCTCGTGGACGACGTGACCATCCGCCGCGCCAATGAGAAGAACGACAAGCTCCCGTTCTATCCGCCGCCGGAGTAGGGCGAATCCGAACCATCAAGACTCTTATCCCAGAACCTCAATCCAGCCGCGTGAGATAAGCTTCACCCTCGCTGGGCCGCAGATTCCGCGCGATAAACTCGGCCAGTTCGCGATTGTCGCCCTGAGGGCGTATGCGGACCCAATAGCTGTCTTCGCCGGGGAACTCCATCACATTCGAGTCGGGATACTTGCGCAGAAGCTGCTGCTTGAGCTTTTCGGCGGCGTGTTCGCTCCTGAAGGCGCCGATCTGCACGCACCAGTGGCCGCCGCTCCCAATCGGCTTGGGGGTCTGGTACACATCGACGCGCACCTCGACCAAGCCCGCCCGGTAAACACCCGTAGCCCTGGCGGAAGCGATGGTGAGATCGATGATCCTGTCCTCGACAAACGGGCCGCGATCGGTGATACGCATCGCGCTCGATTGGCCAGTCCTTAAATTGGTCACCACAATCAGCGAACCCATCGGCAGGGTGCGGTGCGCGGCGGTCAGGGCGTGATCGTCGAAAACCTGTCCATTCGCGGCCTTGCGGCCTTTGTACGGCGCGGTGTACCAGGTGGCCAGGCCCTCCTCGGTCAGAATGGGCCGATGGGTATTCACGAAGTCAAGGTCTTCGTCGCTCACTCCACCGGGCGGCGCCGGTGTGATGGGAATGTGCGCGGGCGGGGTCCTCTGGATCACCGGAGGATATGGATACGCTTCGGGAGGAGCGGCCTGCGGCGCGGGAAGCCGAGCGACGTTCGTGGTGTGATGCCCGCAGCCCGACGCAAACACCAGCGGCAAAATCGCGAACAACGGGACCAGCCTCGTCCAGGCTACCGCGCACCCTTGACTCCGCAGATGGAGAGGAGCGGCCATCAGGACTGGGGGGGCCCTGGCGGTTGCGGCGGCTTGTTGGGCTTTTCGAGGGTATCGGCGAACTTGCGCAATGAATCGGCAACCGTGCGCAGGGCGGAGATAGACTCGACGCGAACCTGCGGAATCACGGCGTCGTTCACATAGGCAGCGGCGTGGCGCAGTTCCAATTCGATCCGTTCGATGGCCTCGTCGATGCGCCGGCCCACGCTGCCGGGGCCGTAAGGAGGATTCGTGCTCATAAGAAGTAACCTCCGGCCAATCACTTCTGGCATGTAACATCACCTTAAGTCTGGCGGTCGCGGTGCGGCGCGTCAAGGTTGGAAGACCCAAAGGTGCCGCAGTCGTCAATACGCGCATACCTGCGGCAGTTCATTTTCCCTTGCTTCGCACCGGGAATCTTTGTCGGCGCCGCATGTGACCTTTCTTTGAAAATCTGCGTCAGACATTCATAGTGGACTTGGACGGTAGCTCTCAAGAGCCGATAGCAATCAACCGAATATGGAGACCGGCTGGTTTTGCCTTGGAAGATCATGCAGCGAAGACCCCAACCAGCGAGGACCCGGCCTTTGCGGAACTGCTTCGCGGAACACAACAGAAGAGAATGGCCACGTGGCCAACGCATAATGCGAGGTGCGCGACGTGCCGGCCTGACGCTGATTCTGGCGGCGCTATTTTTGCCGGCCAAGCTGGAGTGGGCCGCACAAACAGAGAGCCCCCAACCCGCGCCGACGCTGCCCGATGCCCCTCAACCCCAGACCACCGCCCATCCGGCCGCTCCGCCGCCCGCTCCCTGCCAGGCGAAGAAAACCGACGCGGCCTCTGCGGGAACGGCGTCAGCCCCTGCCGTTTCCGGAGCAGCCACATCGTCCCCGAGCGTCAGTTCACAGCCAGGCGCGCAATCCGCCCCCTGCCCACCCCTGCGGTCCCACATCAACTGGTATGCGCGCTTTCTCGACGGTCCGAAGGTGAAGCCGATGACGCCCAGCGAGAAGGCATGGCTGGCCATGCGCAATGTGGGTGACCCCTTCAACGCCCTCACCATCATGTTCAGCTCCGCCATCGCGGTGGGCTCCAACGCCCACTCGCCTTACGGGCCGGGAATGCCGGGATTTGCACGCGACGTGGGCGTCAGCTATACCGAGGACCTGACCGGCGAGTTCGTCGGCACCTTTCTCATTCCCTCCATCGTCCATCAGGACCCGCACTACCATCGCATGCCCAACGCCACCATGAAGCGCCGCATTGCTCATGCCATCTATCAAGTTGCATGGACGCAGGGCGACAACGGCAAGGGTATGGTGAACTACGCCGACCTGGTGGGCTTCGCTATCGACGACGAGATCGCCAACCTCTATGTACCGGGCCGACAGACCAACATGCCCGCCAGCGCCGAGCGCTATGGCACCGGACTGGCCCTCGCGCCCATCGACAACTTCGTCACCGAGTTCCTGCCCGATGTGGCTCGCCGCATCCACGTCCGCGTGGTCCTGATCCAGCGGATCATCAACCAGGTAGCGAAAACGGACGCCCCTACGACTCAGTAGCGCGAGCGTTCTCAATTCGTCAGACGGGCTTTTGAGGCCTTGGCATTCGACGATTAACATGCCCGGAAGATGGCGACGCAGAAACAAAAGTGGGATGATTTGCAGATTTTATGCGGTCTCGCTGGATACCCCCGGGGGGATAGGGGGGGAGGGGGGGAGGG
>Ga0182024_10015451_pt1 | contig 14618 bp, 14 predicted proteins | sample P32metaG_FD_120480 | JGI IMG/M metagenome (GOLD analysis project Ga0182024, IMG submission 120480) | Permafrost microbial communities from Stordalen Mire, Sweden - P3-2 metaG (Illumina Assembly) | ecosystem: Environmental > Terrestrial > Soil > Wetlands > Permafrost | place: Sweden: Stordalen... | reverse complement strand
CCGCGTTAAGCACGCCGCCTGCCGGACAATAGCTATACAGCACGATAAATGTCGGCAGCGGCGGCACTAGCGTCCACTAAACGTTGGGCTGCGTCATCGCGTCGCGCGGCGCATCGTTCGCTTCCGGCTGATGCACTGGCGTCGGCGCGCAAAAATTTCGCACGAACTCCTGCAGCGTGGTTTCTTTCGTCTGCGGATTAATGTCCCCATCATGATTTCCGGGTATCGCAAAGATCGGCGCCGGATACGTCATATAAGGTTCGTAAAATTCCGGAAAATAGTTCGCCGTCTCGCCGTCGTAATAAACCACGTCGCCCAAATGATAAAAAAACGATGGATGCGACGACGGATCGCTCGACGAAAAATCATCCTCCATATACGTCGCCACATTTTCGATATACGTTGCGGTATTCACTCCGCCGGTATCGCCCACCGCGTGCACCACCATCTGCCCGCTCGTCTGGATGGTTTGCATGGCCTGCGCCGAAAGCACCGTATTGAGCGACAAATGAAACGGCGCTTTCCCGGTCGGCGGCGGCAGCGGTTGAAAGGGCTGCGGCGGATTCTTGTTCGGATCGATCACCGTCTGGAAGCTTTGCGGCAGTCGCGATGCTCCAAAGTTCCGCCCATTCCCCGGCCCCGGATGATGCTTCACGCTAGCCAGTAGCACGTTCGCATCCAGGGTAGTAATCTTCCGCCCTTTGGCAGGTTTTCCGGACGCAGCAGCGCCTTGGCCCGCACGCACTTTGCGAACTTTCTTCTTAGCCATAAAGTTTTCTCCGATTCGCGCAGATCAGCTCTCCGGAGATGAGCCGGAGCCGGCGCACTCCAGCATCCCGAGGTGGGAGCAACGATGCCCGCAAAAAACCGGCGCCACAGCAAAAATCATACCCCGCGGAAATAACCAGTCAAATTATTTTCCAGCAACAATCCAGCGCGAATTGGGTCGAGAATTTATAGCGGACGCTTCACAGCGTTGATCAACGCGGGATGGCATGCTTACGGCGGAACGATTCTAGAACTTCGCGGGCGGGACGCGTATGACCGTTCTTCACGTCTTCGAGTGCCTTCGCGTACGTCCGCTTGTGCGGCGGTGTCCAGCAGTCGCTGATGGCCTTCTGCCTCTCCCACCACGACTGTTCTTGGCGCATCATAGTGGCTACTTCCCGAGTGTTCGTGCCCAGCTTACTATCCGAGAGGAGAAGACATCATGCAAATCAAAGGAAACACGATTCTGATTACTGGCGGAGGCTCCGGAATCGGCCGAGGCCTTGCCGAAGCATTTCGTGCGGAAGGCAATCAGGTGGTCATTGCCGGGCGCCGCAAAAATCTGCTTGAGGAAACCGTGAAGGCCAATCCGGGCATGAAGAGTGCCGTCCTCGATGTGGAGAGCCCGGACGGCATTCGACGCTTCGCCGAACAACTGCAGAGGGATTTTCCGGCGCTGAACGTCGTGATTCACAACGCCGGCATCATGCGGGCGGAACCGTTAGAGGCGGGCACGTCGGACGACGCGGAAGCTACGATCACCACCAATCTGCTGGGGCCCATCCGCCTGAACGCCGCGCTACTGCCGCTTCTTCTGAAGCAGCCAAAGGCCGCGATCCTTACCGTTACGTCTGGACTGGCGTTTGTCCCTTTGGCAACCACGCCGACCTATTGCGCTACCAAGGCCGGGCTGCATTCCTACACGCAATCACTGCGTTACCAGCTCCGCAACTCTGCCGTGCAGGTTGTCGAGATCATCCCGCCGTACGTGCAAACGGAACTGCTCGGACCACACCAGGCCAGCGATCCCAACGCCATGCCGCTCGCAGACTACATCTCGGAAACCATGAACATCCTCAAGACTTCGCCGGGCGCGACAGAAATCTGCGTGGAGCGCGTCAAACCGCTGCGCTTCGCCGAAGCCAGCGGAAACTACGACACTTTCTTCAAGAAATTCAACGACACCATGGCGGCCGCCGCAGCAGGACGCTAGCAAGGAAAACAGTTCGGCGCCGCGTCCGGCACGGAACGCACAACCTGTCACGAGCTACGAGTTAGGGTGAGTCAAGCCTGGCTTGATAAAAGCGATATGCTTCCAACGAGGCTTCGGCAATTTCGATCGCGATGAAGTGAACGCGGTTTTTGAGGCTTCTACTTCCTATCGTCGGTCGGCGTTGGCGGCGGTGTCACCGGGGGCGCCGCTACGGGTGGCGGAGCCACCGGAGGAGGAGGCGTCGAGGGATTCGTCCCGGACATGCCATCCTTGAAACTGCGAATGCCTTCACCGATACCCTTCATCACCTCGGGAATTTTGCGGCCGCCGAACAGCAGCAGAATCACGGCCAGCACCACCAGCCAATGGAAAATACTAAACTCGCCCATCACTTCCTCCACACGCCAGATAACTCACGCGCTTGCTCTAACCTAGCGCAACGTCTAGCTCACGGCAAGCGTTCGCCGCCGCCGTGTAAGCCCTGCCTTACAGAATAACACGCTCGTCGCCGGCCCGCCGGGTGACCCGCTCGCGGTCCAGGTATTCGAGCAGCGGAATCGCGTACTTTCGCGTGATTCCCGTCAGCTCTTTGAAGGCGGGCACGGAAATGCGTTCACCGCGCCCCTTTCGGTACGTCGAAAGCCGTTCCTTCAGATGCGCCAGCGCGGCGCGATGAAAAATCAGCTCTGGGGAGACACGCACCAGGTTTTTTTCGAGCAGCAGGATGCGCAGCAACTTCTCCGCGCGCCGCGGCTCGACGGCCAGCGATGCCAGCACTTCCTTCACGCCGGGGACGGTCAATCCCGCGGTGGCGAAGGCGCTCTCAATCTGTTCCTTGGCTTTCGCTTCCTCCGGCAGCAGCGTCACTTCCGCGCCGGCCGGCTTGACCGTTTCGCCCTGCACTTCCACTTTTTTCTCGGCGGCTAGCTCCGCAAGCACCGCGCGAAAGGCTTCCGGGCGCACGCGGCGGCCCAGGCTCACGCGCAAAGCTTCACGCGAAATTCCCGGCTGCAGCGGATTGGCCTTGCGAAACGCCTCGACCTGCGCCGCAAGGTTTTTGCGCACGTCCGCGAAGAACGCCGCACCGACCACTACTAGAGACTCCTCGGAGACGATTTTTATTCCACCGCCAGCCAACCCCAATTCCGCCGCTGCGCGCACTTCGTTTTCCGTCCAGCCGGTGCGCGCAACAATTTCTTCGCGGCCGAGGCCGGTCAGCGAGCGCTCCGTCATCGCCGTCAAAATCTCCGCCGGGCGGCCGTGCTCCAGCGTTTCCAGAAACGTCACGCGTCCCGTGTCCCGGCGCAGCGCGCGTCGCGCCAAGGGATCGAGCGCCACGCCCCCGCCAATGGTAATCACTGGAGAAAATTGCCGCATGATAAAACGGTCGCCGGCGAGCAGCAGCAGCTCATCCTGCAAACGCAACTGCGCCAGCGCCGAGCTCCCCGGAGCTAATTCGTTTTTCCCGTAAAACGTAACTTCCGCGACGGTCGCTGAAGTTCCCGCATGAAAATGCGCGCGCGCGCGTTGCTTTAATTTGGGAGCCCCGGCGAGCAATTCGAGGCGCGCATCGATGCGCCGGGTGGCGCGAAATCGCCCCGGAGCGGCCAGCACCATGCCGCGCACAATCTCGCGGTGCTCGATTCCCGCGAGATTTACCGCCGTGCGTTGGCCCGCGGTGGCGCGCGCAACGCTGCGCCCGCCAGACTGCACACCGCGCACGCGCAATTTTTCTTTGCCTGGAAACAGTTCCACTTCATCGCCGGACGCAACACTTCCGGAAATGAGCGTCCCGGTCACCACCGTGCCGAATCCTTTCATCGCAAACGAGCGGTCGATCGGCAGCCGCAAATATCTTTGCGGGTCCCGCGTCTCGGAAGCCAGCGCCGCATCGCGCAGCGCACGCTTTAAGTCGGCAAGCCCGCTGCCACTCTTTGCGCTGACCGCAACGATCTCCGCATTCTCAAGGAATGTTCCGCGCAGAAAATCTTCCACTTCCATCCGCGCCATTCCCGCGGTGTCCGCGTCCACTAAGTCGCTTTTCGTTAGCGCCACCACTCCACGTTTCACGCCAAGCATTCTGCAAATATCAAAGTGCTCACGCGTCTGCGGCATGATCCCTTCGTCCGCGGCAATCACCAGAAGCACCACATCAATGCCTGCCGCTCCCGCGAGCATGTTGTTTACGAATCGCTCGTGCCCCGGAACGTCCACAAATCCCAAGCGCACGTCCGCGTCATCTAAAAACGCGAATCCCAAATCGATGGTGATGCCGCGGCGTTTTTCCTCCGCCAAGCGGTCCGGATGCGTACCCGTCAGCGCCTGGACGAGCGCCGACTTTCCGTGGTCGATATGCCCCGCGGTTCCCACGATCACACTTTTGAGCAAATTGTCGCTGCCCGGAGAATTACCCATGAAGAGCTTCGATCGCCGCCACTACCATCTTACCGCCGGGCCTAGCTACTTCGCGGATGCAATTTCATCCACGACCGCTTGCGCCGCCGCGCGCGGATCCGCGGCCGCCAGAATCGGCCGCCCCACCACCAGAAAATCCGCACCTGCGCGAATCGCTTCCGTGGGCGTAGCCGTCCGCGCTTGGTCGTCTTTCGTGCCGGCACTTCGCTTGCCCGCGTCGCTCGGGTCGCGGGGCCGCACGCCGGGTGTCACAATCAGAAAGTCCCGCCCGCACGCTTTGCGAATGGACTTGGCTTCCTCGACCGACGCCACCACGCCGTCGACGCCCGCTTTCTTGGCCAGCTTCGCCAAGTTCACCACGCGATCCTTGGGCGCGCCGCCGATACCCACTTCGCGCATGGTCTTGCGGTCCATGCTCGTGAGAATCGTCACCGCCAAGAGCCTCGGCCGGTCTTCGCCCATCGCGGAGACTGCATTCACCGCTTGTACCGCCGCCCCCATCATTGCCGAGCCGCCTAACGCGTGGACATTCAAGAGCTGCACACCGCTGATCGCAGCGGCCGAAAGCACTGCGCCAGCCACAGTATTGGGGATGTCGTGATATTTGAGATCGAGGAATACGCCAGGACCGAGCGCGGCTACTTCTTTAACCGCCAGCGGGCCGGCTGCCGTAAACAACTGGTTGCCAATCTTGAACATACCGACAAGATCGGCGATTTGTTTAGCGAATTTTAGAGCCGAGACAAGCGAATCGAAATCGAGGGCCACGATAAGGCTACTTCGGGGATGAGCATCAAAACTCACTGCGTGGCCCCCTTGCGGCGTGAAGCCTGCGAGTTGTGTCAGCGGCGCTCAGGCATCTCGAGTAGTTCCAGCCGTACCTGGTTGACTCCGGAGTGGATCAGGCCCAGTTTCCGCGCGACGCGATAGGATACATCAATTTCGCGTCCTTCTTGATAAGGACCGCGATCATTGATGCGAACAAGTTCGTATTTTCCGTTCCGGGGGTTTACGACGCGCAGCAAAGAGCCAAAAGGCAGGTTCGGGTGGGCCGCCGTGAGGGCTTCGCAGTCGAAACGCTCGCCGTTGGCGGTCTTCTTACCGTTGAAATCGGCGCCGTACCAGCTGGCATTGCCGACCCAACTCTTGATGGGCTTGATGGGTTCACTACGATGAGCAACGAGAGGAGCGTCCATTACCGGTGCGATCAAGAACATCAGGGGTACCCAGCGAATTGCAGCCCAGATCATGAACAATGGTTTTCGCATAGTGTGTTCTTTGTGCTACATCCATCCAGAAAATAGTAGCATTTGGGAGTCATTATGTCAACCACTTTGTGATAAAAAGTTGTCGCGTATCTCTTTAAATGTAAACGCTTTAGCTCCTAAAATGGCCTTCTCAAGTGCTGCCAAAAGTGCCTCACTGGCCCTCGGGTCAGCAAAGCTGGCCGTGCCGACCTGTACCGCCGAAGCTCCGACGGCTACATACTCGAGCAAATCGTCCACCGATTCGATGCCACCGAGGCCAATAATGGGGGTATTGACGGTTTTAGCCGCCGCCCAAACCAGCCGCAGCGTGATGGGCTTGATCGCTGGGCCGGATAAGCCCCCGGTCGGATTGCCCAGGCGGGATTTTCCCGTGCGTGCGTCCACCGCCATCGCCGGATAGGTGTTCGCGATCGTCAAAGCGTCGGCTCCCGCCTCGCTGGCAGCCCGGGCGATGATCGTTATGTCGGTAACTAAAGGGGAGAGCTTCACCCAGAGGGGCCGCTTGGCCGCTTTTCGCGCCGCCCCAACCACCTCCGACACCAAGGCGGCGTCGCTGCCGAACTGCATACCGCCACATTTCACGTTGGGGCAGGAGATGTTCAGCTCGTAACCCGCCAGGCCCTCGGCATCTTCTAGAACGCGCAGGACTTCGACGTAGTCGTCGATGGTGTAGCCGAACACGTTGGCGATGACCGCCATATCATAGCTACGGAGCAGCGGGAGTTTGTCGCGAACGAAGGCTCGCACGCCCACATTTTGTAGCCCGACGGCGTTCAGCAAGCCGGACGGCGTGACGAGAAGCCTGGGCCCAGGGGCGCCCTCCATGGGCTCGCGGGAGAGACCTTTGGTCACGAAGCCGCCGAGGCGGCCGAGGTTAACCAGGTGGGCAAATTCGAGGCCGTAGCCGAACGTGCCGCTGGCCGCGAGAACGGGATTCCGCAGACGCAGCGCGCCAATCTGTACGCTTAAATCGACGGCAGGAGCAGCGCTCACTTCGCCGCAAAGAATAACACGAAGCGGACGCAACCGGTGATCGACGGGAGCGCTAATCACTTTGGCGCGGGCGCAGCATGTGCATCGGTCTCGAGCGCTTCGGCCAAAACCTGTGCATCGCGCGATGCCAGCGTGATCCCGCAGAGCGCCGCGAAGGTCGTCGCGATGGCGGCGGGCGTCACCGGACGAGAATACTTCCCGGGCCGGATGCCGAAGCCCATCAGCAGAACGGGGACGTGCTGGTCGTAGTTATAAGGAGTGCCGTGGCCGGTGCCGTAGGAGCGAGCTTTGCCCGCCGATGTGCCGTCCATGAGCCAATAGGGCTTGGGCACGATGAAGAGGTCGCCGCTGCGCCGAGGAAAGTAGCTTTCCGCTACCGCGCGAACTATGGGATTTCCTGTGGCGGGGCGCTCGCGAACCTCTTCCGCGGTAAGAATCTCGGCTACGCCGGGCTGCGCCTGCGCCGCTTCGATTAGCGCGCGCATCGCGGCGCCATCGCTCTTTAGCCGTTCATAAATTCCTGGCGCGAAATAGATATCGCCCGCCGTGACCCGCGCGATGGATGGCTTTGGGTAATTTAAATCGTTGAGCGCTTTTTCCAGGCGCTCTTTGAGTTCGCCGAGGTGCAGCACGCCGGCATCGGCGCCGGTTGCGGCCATGTCCTCGGGAATCGGCACCACTCCGTGGTCAGCGCTGAGCGCCACCACGTAATTTCCGCGCCCTACGGTCTTATCTAGATGCGCGAAAAGTTCGCCTAGATCGTGATCGAGGCGCACCAGAATGTCTTGGATTTCGCGGCTGCGCGGGCCGAATTCGTGTCCCACGTAGTCGACCGAGGAATAACTCACGCCAAGATAATCGGTCCCCTTGCCGCTGCCGAGATGCAGTTCGTCGACCGCCGTCTCCGCCAGCCGTGTCAGATAAGTTTCAGCAAACGGACTGCTCGACCATTGTTCGTAGTATTCCGCGTCCGCCTCGCCGCTTCCGCCTTTTCCGCGAAGCGCATGGGGAAATGTCAGCTCCCAGCCCGCTGGCGGGACTGCGCCGGTGGCCTTTTCATCGTACAGATAAGCGGACGCCGGTAGCGCGAGCGCCCACGTTTTTCCCATATCCTCTTTCACGGGATGCTGGGTCGTATATTTTTCGACAAAAGGCGCAACTGAATAAGCGCTGGAAGTTGTCCACGCTCCGGTGGCGCCATCAAACCAGACCGCGGCATCTGCCTTATGCCCGGCCATGGTGATGGCGGCGCGCGCTTTCAGCGACAACGTCACCACGCGCGTCGGACCAGCGCTCTGAAATTTCAATTCCTCGGCAAACGCCGGAATTTGCATGCGCCAGGCGGAATCTCCGCCGCTCGTGGCCAGGCCGCCGTAACCAATATTCTTTACCTTCGGATCGGCAGTGCACGACACCATTTTTTGCGTGTCGCGATCCCACCACGCGTTGGCCACCATGCCGTGCGTTGCGGGGAACGACCCCGTCGAAATCGTGGAATGTCCGACGCAGGTCTCCGTCGCCGCGTACGGAAAGGCTGCTTCGTCAAACCATGCGCCCTGTTCGACCAGCCGCTGCAATCCGCCGTTCCACTGGCCGAGAAATTTGTCCACATAATCGCCGCGCATCTGGTCCACCACCAGCATCACCACGAGCTTGGGCCGCGCATTTCGCTTGGCCGCTGCTCTTGGGGCCCGCGGCGCTGCAGTCTGCGCAGCGCTCGCAAAACTAAGTGAACTGCAGGCCACCATGATTGCCAGTGAGCGTCCGAGCCGCAAAGCAAACTTTTCGACGCAAATCATAAAATCTCCCGCGCTAGTGAGAATCGCAGCAGTCTATCATGCTGCCTCCCGCGGAAAGGTTTCTGCAGCATGGACGCGACGGAAACCCTTTACCTCCTTTAATTCCTCAACCTCCTTTACCTCCTCGCGCCCCTCGTCTATCATTACGCGACTATGCGTGTTGTAGAAAAAGCCCAACTGATGTCCGCCTCGGAAATTGACCGTACTTTGCAACGCGTGGCGCACGAAATTGTGGAGCGCAGCGGCGGCACCAAACACCTGGCGCTAATTGGCATCGTGCGCCGCGGTGTGCCGCTGGCGCAGCGCATCGCGCAGGCCATGCGCGGCATTGACGGCGTCGATGTGCCGGTGGGCATCCTGGACATCACGCTCTATCGCGATGATCTTTCGAAAGTTGCGCCGCAAGCGGTGCTGCGCTCTTCGGACATTCCCTTTGGCGTCGACAACATGGATCTGGTGCTCATCGATGACGTGCTGTACACCGGCCGTACCATCCGCGCGGCGATGAACGGGCTCTTCGATCTCGGCCGCCCTAAGCGCGTCTCGCTCTGCGTGCTGATCGATCGTGGGCATCGCGAAATGCCCATCGAAGCGCAGTATATCGGGCGCACGGTGCAAACCAGCGCCACGGAAATCGTCGAAGTCCGCCTGAACGAAATCGATAAAGAAGAACGCGTCGTGCTGGTCGACCGCGTGGAATCTTAGCCGTGCGATAATGGAGGCAACGGTTCATCCAGAGTGAAACTGTGACCTTGCGTACCCGCGACCTGCTGGCCCTCGAACCGCTTACCGCGGATGAAGTATCTTTTCTGCTCGATCAGAGCAAACCCTTCCAGGAGATTCAGCGCCATCCGCTTAAAAAATTGGCGACGTTGCGCGGCAAAACCGTGGCGCTGGCGTTTTTCGAAAATTCCACGCGTACACGCATTAGTTTTAGCACGGCAGCTTCACGGCTCGGCGCGGACACCATGAACCTGCAAGCCGAAGCCAGCAGCTTGAAGAAAGGGGAGTCGCTGCTGGACACGGTGCACACGCTAAACGCCATGAAGCCGGATTGCCTGGTGATGCGCCACGCTTCTTCGGGGGCGCCGGCTTTTGTCGCGCGCCACTTGGATATTCCGGTGCTCAATGCCGGCGACGGCACGCACGAGCATCCTTCGCAAGGTTTACTGGACGCGCTGACGATTCGCGATCGCAAAGGCACCATTGAAAATTTGAACGTTACCATTCTCGGTGACATTCAACATAGCCGCGTCGCTCGCTCCAATATTCATCTGCTGGGAAAATTTGGCTGCAAATTCACGCTGTGCGGACCGGCCATGTGGGTTCCCGAAGAACTAGAAAAAATTGCCGGACCGCAAACCAAAATTCGCCGCGTTTTCAGGGTGGAAGAAGCACTGGAAGGCGCGGATGTCATCAACGTGCTCCGCGTGCAGACGGAACGCCAATACGAGCCAAGTATTTCCGCCGAAGATTATATTTTGGGCTATCAACTGAGCGCCGAGCGCCTTCGCCGCGCGAACTCGGACGCCGTTGTGCTACACCCCGGCCCCATGAATCGCGGCATCGAAATCACGCCGGAAGTCGCCGATGGTACGCAGTCCGTGGTGCTCGAGCAAGTAACCAACGGGATTGCCGTGCGCATGGCGTTGCTGTATTTGGCCATTTCTGGAGACGTCGACGACGATACGGCGCATCCCGCCGGCGAACCTCCGCAACATAATCGCCGCGCCGGCGATAAGAAGGATTCCTGACTTGAACTCCACATACGCAATGGGAACTCGCGCCGGCAGAACTTCGAAGAGGGATTTATCGCATGCAGCTTATTAAAAATGGCCGCATCTTGGACCCCGCTTCCAAAACCGACGCGGCTCTCGACATTTTGATCGACGGCGAACAGATCGCGGAAATTGCCGCGCCGGGAAAATTTCAACGTGACACCAGCAAAGCCGAGATTTTCGACGCGGCAAATTTCATTGTCGCGCCCGGTTTTATCGACATGCACGCGCACTTGCGTGAACCCGGCCAGGAATCGAGCGAAACGATCGAGACCGGCACGCGTGCGGCCGCGCGCGGCGGATTCACCGCTGTCTGTTGCATGCCCAACACCAAGCCGGTCAACGATAACGCCAGCATCACGCGCTTCATCGTGGATAAGTCGCGTACCGCCGCAACGCGCGTGTGGCCCATCGGCGCCGCCAGTGTGGGCAGCAAAGGCGAAGCGCTTGCGGAGATTGCCGCGATGCGCGCGGCGGGCATCGTCGCGGTTTCCGACGATGGCAAACCCATCGCCACCGCAAAACTGGCGCGGCAAATCATGGAGTACTCTAAATCGCTGGACATTCCGGTGATCGAACACGCGGAAGACGTCTCGCTGGCCGCCGGCGCGGTGATGCGCGAAGGCGTGACGTCGTCGCGCCTCGGATTGCGCGGCATGCCCGCTGCGGCGGAATCGGTGTGCGTCGCGCGCGACGTGCAACTTGCCGAACTCACGGGCGCTCGGCTGCATATCGCGCACCTCAGCGCGAAGGGTTCACTCGACCAGGTGCGCTATGCAAAATCGCGCAACCTGAAAGTGACGTGCGAGGTTACGCCGCACCATTTCACGCTGATCGATGAGGACGTGCAATACGACTCGCGCTTCAAAATGAATCCGCCGCTAGCCAGCCGCGAAGATCGCGAAGCATTGCTCAACGGTCTTGCCGATGGCTCGGTCGACGCTATCGCCACGGATCACGCCCCACACGAACCCGCGCTGAAGGACGTGGAATTCGACAAAGCGCCTTTCGGGATCCTGGGTTTTGAGACCGCGCTGGCGCTTTCGCTCGAACAATTGGTGAACACCGAGCGCATCACGTTGATGCGCATGGTGGAACTCTTCACCACCGGCCCAGCGCGCATCCTGGGCATCGAACGAAAATTAGCGGCAGGACAGCCCGCCGACGTAACGATTTTCTCGACCACTCATCAGTGGACCTACAACGTGAAGTCTTCGCCCAGCAAATCGCGCAACTCCCCTTTTGACGCGCGCACCTTTAAAGGTGCCGCGGTCGCCACCATGGTCGCCGGAAAATTCAGCCACAAGCTGTAGTTATTTCGTATTTGCAGCGCAGGGCGCAGCCCTGCGGCTTTTGGGGATGTTCGGTCACCCGCGGACCTCTCTTTTTCCGTGCGCTAAACGCAAATAGCAAAACCGCGCCATCCGCGCTCTAATTCGCGCAAGCCGCATAAACTAGCGACAAGGTCAATATGCCTCGCCGCTTACTAATTTTCCTGATGCTATTTGCCGCGCCACTCTGCGCGCCGCCACTTTGCCGCGCGCAAACGGAATCCATCCTCGACTATCACAGCGACATCACGGTAGATCCTGACACCTCGTTGCACGTCACGGAAACCATCACGGTATTCGCCAACAACAATCAAATCCGCCACGGCATCTACCGCGACTTTCCCACCACCTACTCCGACTACCTGGGAAACCGTTACGCCGTCGGTTTCCGCTTGCTCGGCGCCACGCGCGATGGCGAGCCAGAAACTACGCGCCTCAGCGATCTCAGCAACGGCCAGCGCATCTATCTTGGCCAGGAAAATTTTCTGCTACCCGTGGGCCGGCACACCTACACCATCGACTACCTCACCACGCGTCAACTCGGCTTCTTCAAGGATCACGACGAACTCTTCTGGAACGTCACCGGCAACGGTTGGGGCTTCACGATCCGTCACGCTTCCGCGACCGTGCATTTGCCCGCGTTTATTCCAGCGAGCGAAGTGCGATTGTCCGGCTTCACCGGCAGGCACGGCTCAGAAGCGCGCGGCCTTACGTCCTCCACCAACGACGACGCCACTTTTTCCTTTGCCGCAAATTCGCCGCTGCACCCGCGCGAAGGCCTCACCGTTCTTTTGAGCTGGCCGAAAGGTTTTATCGCGGAACCCACGGTGCAGCAGAAATTAAAGATGCTTCTCGACGACAACCGCGAAATTCCCATCGTCGCCATCGGCCTTCTTGTTCTTCTTCTGTATTACGTAATCGTGTGGAATGCCGTGGGCCGTGATCCTGCCGCCGGCGTCATCATGCCCATTTACGAACCGCCCGCCAATCTTTCTCCCGCGGCGATGCGCTACCTGGTGCGCATGGGTTACGACAATAAAATCTTCGCCGCGGCCGTTCTCGACATGGCTGTGAAAGGCTACCTCACCATCAAGGAGCAAGCCGGCTCTTACACGCTGTATCTCACGAAAAATGGCAAACCGCGTCTCTCTCCCGACGAAAACGGTATCGCGGAAACCCTATTCTCCGGCCGCACAGAAATCTGGCTGCACAATGAAAATCACACCACCATTAGCTCAGCCATGTCTTCGCTAAAGGCCTGGTTGAAAACCGCGGAAGAGAAAATCTATTTTTTCACCAATAGCCGCTACATGCTGCCCGCGGTCGCTATTACCGTGATTTCGTTGCTCGGAGCAGTGCTCTCGAAATCCGCGAAAAATATTCCTGCCGCAGGTTTCGCGTGTTTTTGGCTTTCCTTCTGGAGTATGGCCGTGGCTGGTTTGTTGATTGCCGTGTCGCAAAGCTGGAGGTCCGCCTTCGCCGGCGGTCACGCCAAACCTTCCCTCATGGGCAAAGCATTCTTTCTCACGCTATTTTCCGTGCCTTTCGTGGGCGGCGAATTCTTGGGCATGTTTTTCCTCGCCAAAGCTACCTCGTTCTTCGTGGTGCTATTTCTGTTGGCCAACATTCTCTTGCACGTGTTGTTTCATTATTTGCTTAAGGCTCCCACCAGCGCGGGACGCCAACTACTCGATCAGGTGCAAGGCTTCAAACTTTTTCTTGGCGCCGTCGACGGCGACCGGCTGAATCGTGCGAACCCGCCAGACCAAACTCCGCAAACGTTTGAAAAATTTCTGCCCTACGCTCTGGCATTGGACGTCGAACAAGACTGGGCGGAAAAATTTTCCGGAATTCTGGCAATCGCGGGACAAACACCCGGCTACAACTCTTCGAATTACTCGCCTTCCTGGTATTCCGGCCCAGGATGGAGCAGCTTGGGCGCAGCCGGTTTCGCCAGCAGCATGGGCAGTTCGTTCACAAGCGCAATTTCGTCTTCTGCGAGCGCACCCGGCTCGAGCGGCGGAGGCAGCGGCGGGTCAGGCGGCGGTGGTGGAGGTGGCGGCGGAGGCGGTTGGTAGAGACGGTTGGTAGAGACGCGGCTCTGGCGCACCCGCCGATTGCGCCTAAATGCTAGTGCGCGGTAGGTTCCGCCGCCGGATGCATGCCATGCTGCGGCACTTCATGAATGCCGCGCGTCGGCGGCTCAATGCGGTGGCGGTAGAAATGATCGAGCGGCACGCGACCCTTGCCAACCGCGTAGCCATTCGCAATGGCCTTCGTGACGTAAGCTTTCGATAGCGTCGTCGCTTCCACCAGCGGTCGGCCCGCCGCTAGTTGCGCCGCAATCGCCGACGCCAGCGTGCATCCCGTGCCATGCGTGTTGTCGTTCTTAACTTTCTCTCCGCCGAACACCACGACATCGGTGCCGTCAAACAACACATCCACCGCGCGCTCCATATGGCCGCCCTTCACGATCACCGCGCGCGCGCCCATCTCCACAATTTTTCGCGCCGCGTCTTCCATGTGCGCTAGATCTTTAATGGTCAGCCCGGTCAACAGCTCGGCCTCCGGCACGTTCGGCGTAATCACACTGGAACGCTTCAGCAATTCCGTGGCAATAAATTTAATTCCGCCGGCATCCAGCAATTCCGCGCCGCTCGACGATTTCATCACCGGGTCGTGCACCACGTGCGCGAATTTATGCGCGTCCAGAAATTCCGCCACCACCGCGGCGTTTCCGCGATTCCCCAGCATGCCAATTTTTACCGCCGCGATTTCGCAATCGCTCGCCAGCGACTCCAGTTGCTCGCGCAATTCCGCGCTCGGCGTATTGTGCACCGCCGCCACGCCCTGGGTGTTCTGCACGGTGATCGACGTAATCGCCGCCACGCCGTAACACCCGTGCGCCGCAAAGGTTTTCAAATCCGCCGCCGTTCCCGCGCCGCACGAGGGATCGAATCCCGCAATAGTCAGCAAAATCGGCGGTGCCGCTTGCCCGTTATGGTTGTGATTGCTCATCGTGCTCCCGGTTTTTTCCGCTGGTCTCCGCCACT
>Ga0182024_10015450_pt1 | contig 14619 bp, 13 predicted proteins | sample P32metaG_FD_120480 | JGI IMG/M metagenome (GOLD analysis project Ga0182024, IMG submission 120480) | Permafrost microbial communities from Stordalen Mire, Sweden - P3-2 metaG (Illumina Assembly) | ecosystem: Environmental > Terrestrial > Soil > Wetlands > Permafrost | place: Sweden: Stordalen... | reverse complement strand
TCGCGAATCGCCGAGTGCGGGCAAGCGCCTGTCTCGACGCCGCGAACGCGCTCGGCAGGCAGCACACCCTGCCGCAGGAGAAACTCGGCGTCTTCCTTCGTGTATATATCGTTCGTGACGACGGCAAGGTTGTGCTTGGGCCAGAGGCGGCGGCTCAGGCGATCCACTAGGGCCGTCTTGCCGGAGCCCACGGGACCTGCAATTCCGATACGGTACGCGCGGGTGACATTAGTTGCAGGCATGTACGTGCTCCCTCAGTGTTCTCAGTGGCGCTCAATCATACATTTAACTCCGTCGATCTTAACGGAAGAGAGTGATTTGAGTTGAGCAGTATTTCGCGGCTTGACCGTTTTTTGCCGGAATATTGGGAAAGCAAGTTCGGACGAGCGTGGGTCGAAAGGGACTTTACCCTATATGCACACGCGCACTTGATTCGATTGCGGACCTTCCAAGGCCCTGTTTAGATGTACTGGTACTAGGCTTGGGAGCGAATATTCGACGCAGGTGTCCACAATGAAAATCACACGAAAGAATCGTTTTGGAACAGTCGGGGGAGCCACTGTCCTAGCCGCAGCATTGTTTTATGCGTCGGCAAGTTATGGGCAAAGCCTTGGCGACATTGCCCGACAAGAGCGAGAGCGGCGGAAACAGGAGCCGCACCAAACCGTCCACGTTTACACTAACGAAGATTTGACGCGCGAGCAAATTCTGATCCCCGAAGACCGCGAGCGAGTGCTGGCAGCACGCAGAAACGAATCCGCGCCGGAAATACAGGCTCAGGCGGTCGATCTGCTGGCGCTGCCGCTGCCAAACTCGAACGTGACGCTTCCGACTCCGGAAGTCGCGATCATTCCGATCAGCACGGAATTGCAGGCACCGCCGACCATCCCCACTCCGAAGGTAGTCAAGATTGTCGCGAAAACTACGCGCGTCGTTGTCCCTGCGCAACCCAAGATTCCCGCGCTGCCCGCGCCGGCCCTTCCAATCGTAAGCGCGAAACTGCAATTGCCCGCGCCTCAGCAAACAATTCAGCATCGAGAAGTCAGTCAAGCCGGGACACCGACAACTGTAGTGCAAGCGAAGTCGCATGCGGCGCCAAACACCCCTGCGGTGCACGCGCAGCTAGCGTCGGTGTCACGCAATCGCACCGTGCTGCATCGCCAGACGCATGAAGCGATCGCACTGGTTCACTTCGAGAAGACAAAGCCAGCCCCGGAGACCAAATTCCCTTCCGATAACGTGCTCCTGGCGGATTCGGCATCGCACCGATCAGTGCAGCGCCGGAATATAGTGGAAGCGGTGCCGCAGGTTCGTCTCGCGCCGGCGAAATCGGCCTTCCTCACAAGCATGGCAGCTCCGCACGCGGAGCCAGCCTCTTCCGCACCCCTGCGAGCAGCACAAAGTCGCCGGACGCACGAAACCATCGCTTTGGTTAACTTCGAGAAGACCAAATCACGGGCAGTGCCCGCGTTTCCTGCTGCTAACGTGCTGGTATCGCAGCCTGCGTCGCATGAGGTAGTGCGGCATCAGCCTGGCAGGCTCAGCGTACCGACCCGAGCGCAGGCACGTGCTGAGACGTCGGAGATGGTGCGCGTCGAACACGGCGACTCACTCTGGAAGCTCGCTAAAGAACACCTTGGCAGCGGCATGCGATGGCGCGAACTCGCGGAAATGAATCCGGAAATTTCGGATCCCGGTTTGATTCGCGTCGGAGACGTAATTCGGCTGCCGAACGCCTAAAAATCACATCACGGTTTTAATTCAGAAAGAAAACTTGGAACCTCACTCATGGCTTCGCCGTGAGCTTGTCGACTTCCGCGAGATCGGCTGGGGTCAATTCCCACTCGACTGTCTTGACATTTTGCTCCAGCTGTTCCGGCTTTGTGGCGCCTGCGATCACGCTTGAGACGACCGGTCGCGCCGCCAACCAGCTGAATGCAAGCTCCAGCAGAGTGTGTCCCCGCTGAGAGCAGAATGCCTCGAGACGCTCAACGATTTTCCAATTCGCTTCATTGAGATAGCGGTCGGCAAGCCGGTCGACCGTGGTGAGACGCGCGCCTTCCGGCATCTTGCCCGGCTTATATTTCCCGGAAAGAAGGCCGGAAGCGAGGGGAAAGTAAGGTAACAGTCCGAGCCCATAGGATTCCATCACGGGTATCAGGTCGCGCTCGGAGGTGCGGACGAGCAGGCTATATTCATCCTGACAAGAAATAAACGAATTGAGACCGAGTTCTCGCGAAATCCACTGCGCCTCGACTACCTTCCAACCCGGATGGTTTGAAATTCCGATGTAGCGGACCTTCCCGTCGCGGATTAAGTCGTCCAAGGAACGAAGCGTTTCTTCCATCGGTGTGAGGGGATCAACCTGGTGGAGTTGGTACAAATCAATCCAATCTGTTTTCAGGCGTCGGAGGCTCGCTTCGACCGCGGTGACGATGTAGCGGCGCGACGCGCCTTTCAGCGTCTCGGCTTCGTCCATCGGCATAGCGAATTTCGTTGCCAGAACGATGTCCTTGCGGCGCTCGCCGAGGATCTGGCCAAGCATCGTTTCCGATCCGCCGCGACCACCGTAGAAATCGGCGGTATCGAGCAGCGTGATCCCCAGGTCGACGGCCTTGTGCACGACCTTGCGAGCGCCCTCCAAATCCGTCTTCCAGCCGAAATTGTTGCAGCCCAAACCGACGAGTGAAACCACCAAGCCGGACTTGCCAAGATTTCGTTGCTTCATTTTTGCGGCCTTTCCTCGGATGGCAAGAACCGATAATCGAAGCGGAGCGGCGCGACCTCGTATTCCACGCGGAATTTCAAGCTACGGAACCTGCAAAACAATTTTTCCGAATTGCTCCCGGTTTTCCAAGCGCGCGTGTGCCTCAGCCGCTTTGGACAGGGGCATGACGGTATCGATAACCGGGTCGAGCAATCCGCGGCCTACAAGCTCCAGAACCGCAAAGAGTTCGGATTTGCTGCCCATGTACGAACCGAGAATTGAGATGTGGCGGCTGAAAAGATAGCGAAGATCGATCTTGCCCTCATGTCCGGTGGTAGCTCCGCAGGTAACGAGGCGCCCGCCGACCGCGAGGCTGCGAATACTTTGTTCCCAGGTGGCTTCGCCGACGTGTTCAAAGACGACATCGACGCCGCGGCGGTTCGTCAAGCGCCTGATATCGTTCGAGAAATCCTTGGAATTGTGCAGAATCACTTCATCCGCGCCGAGATCTTTGGCCTTCCTCAGCTTTTCCTCGGAGCCGGCGGTGGCAATCACGCGCGCACCCGTGACCTTCGCAATCTGGATCGCGGCGCTTCCGACGCCGCTTCCCGCGCCCAACACAAGCACATCTTCGGCAGGGCGAAGATCGGCGCGCGTGATCAACATATGCCACGCGGTGAGGAAGACGAGCGGAATGGCGGCGGCTTCCTCAAACGTGAGATCGCCGGGAATCGGGATGACGTTCACGGCAGGCGACTTAACGAATTCCGCGCAGCCGCCATCCACCATGTACCCGAACAAGGTGTACTGACGGCATAGATTGTCGTTTCCCGAAAGGCAGTAAGCGCAATGGCTGCAGGAAATGCCCGGTGAAAGGAGCACCCTTTCGCCCACCTGAATATTCGAGACGTTCGCGCCGACTTTTGCGACCTCGCCGGCGATGTCGCTGCCGGGAATGCGAGGAAGCGGAACCAATACGCCGGGAATTCCGCGGCGAATCCAGAGGTCGAGATGATTCAGCGCACAGGCGCGCACGTGGATGAGGACATCGTCGGGCCCGATTTGCGGCTCGGAGACATCGGTGTAGCGAAGAACTTCGGGACCGCCATGCTCGAAAAAGACGACTGCGTTCATTCGTTCCTCCCCGTACCGGACCTTAGCATCCGGTTATAGAAGAGTCCAGTTAGGCCGCGATCTCCGAGATTCGCTTTTCTTATCCTCGCGCCTCTTCGGAGCTTCGAATTGAACGTGCCGATTGACAGCACGCAGCCAGGGCCGTACTTTAAACATAGCGGAAACAAGCAATGGACCTATTCGAAGAAATCGTGCGGATGAGAAGGGCCGGCCAGCGCGGAGCTATGGCGACGATCGTTCATACGAACGGATCGATTCCGAGTTATGAGAGTTCGCGCATGCTGGTGCGCGACGACGGCAGCATCATCGGAACGATCGGGGGCGGCTGCGTGGAAGCGGAAGTATGGGCCGCGGCCAAAGAAGTGATCCAAATCGAGCAGCCCCGCAAAATGACGTTCAACTTGAACCACGAGGCCGGTTACGACGCCGGGCTGATTTGCGGGGGGACGCTCGAAATATTTGTCGAACCGATTCTGCCCCAGCCCGTACTTTATCTTTTTGGCGGCGGCCACATCTCGACGGCACTCGCGCGCGTTGCGGGCCATGCGGGCTTCGAAATTGGCATTGTTGACGATCGCGAGGCGTTCGCAAACCGCGAGCGCTTCCCCATGGCGGGAGAGGTCTACACCACCTATGAGGAAGCCTTCGAGAAAATCCGGCCGAGCGCTTCGAGCTACCTTGTGATCGTCACGCGCGGCCATAAGGATGATATGCGCGTGCTCGCCTGGGCCGTGGGCACGGAAGCGCGGTATATCGGGATGATCGGAAGCAAGCGCAAAGTAATCTCCGTCTACAAGGCGCTCGAAAAGGAAGGCTTCGCTCCCGAGAAACTTGAACGCGTGCATGCGCCTGTCGGACTCGACATCGGGGCGCTCACGCCGGAAGAAATTGCCGTGAGCATCACGGCGGAATTGATCGCCATCCGGCGGAACGCGCAAAACCTTCTACACAAGTCCCTCCGGCTTTCCGAAGCAACCAGCACGCCTCACGATTGAACATCGATGCTCGCAGCCGCGATTCTTGCCGCCGGCGAATCCCGGCGAATGGGCACGCCCAAAGCGCTGCTTCCCTATCGCGGGCATACTTTCGCCGAGCATCTTGTTGAGATAACGAGACACCCGCGTGTGGGGATTATTCGGATTGTTCTGGGTGCGCGCGCGAAAGAGCTTCAAGAGAAGCTGAACGTCGACGCGGGTTCAATCGTCGTAAACGAAGATTGGGAGCAGGGACAGCTGTCTTCGATTCAAGCCGCGATTCGGAGTTTGCCGCAAGGCGCAACGGAGGGAGTGATGATCTGCCCCGTCGATCATCCCCTGATATCGGCCGAACTTGTGAACGAGCTGATCGAAGCGTTCGATTCGCGAGCGAAACGGATCGTGCTGCCCACATTCAACGGCCGGCGAGGGCACCCGGTTATTTTTCATGCGTCGTTATACGACGAATTGCTGAACGCTTCGGTCGAAGTGGGTGCCCGGCAGGTTGTGTGGGCGCACGCGGGGGAAGTCCTCGAGGTGCCGACCGAGGAGAATGGCGTGATTCTTAATTTGAATGATCCCGCAGCGCTGAGAAAAGCAATGGAGGGCGATAAATAACGCCGGCGAAGAAGGTGGAATCAAGGGGAGAGTTTCGGGAGCAGGACTGAAACGGCGTCAATGCAGAGTTGGGCGGCATGAAATGTTGCAGGCGGAAGACCATCGAGAATATCCGAAATTTGTGCGGCACTTACGCCGCGGGCTTCCTCAAGCGTCTTGCCGGCGAGCAGTTCCGTGAGTACTGAGCTTGCGGCGATGGAAGCCACACATCCCTGCGTTTTAAACCGGGCCTCCACTATGTGCCCCGCTTCCACGCGAACCGAGAGCCGAAGGACGTCGCCGCATACGGGATTCGAGACCTGCACCGTGGCGCTAGGCTCGGTCAGATCGCCCGCGTTGCGCGGATTGCGGAAATGGTCCAGAAGATTGTCGCTGAACATTCGGCTGAGTATAGAGGGAATCCGCGAATCCGGTGCAAAAAGGATTGGCATGAACTCGTGTGAGATTGTGCGCAACCTTTCGCTTTTTCGTTGAATCTCATTGACAGGAGGAGGCTTAGACGTATAACTTTGGATTCCCAAGCCAATGTTCTCTCGTCGAGGGCGCGAGAGAGCGATCGAAAAACCCGCCTACAAAAGAATCAGGAGAGATGCAGATGCGACGATTCGGATACTTCCTCACCCTGTTAGTAGCGATCGCGTTGTCCGCGGCGGCTGGTTTCGCGCAGGACGGAAAACTGAAAATTAAGGTTACCCCCAAACAAGCATACGTATTCGTAGATGGACAGGCCATTCGGGACGGAAATCAATCGATATCGCTCAGCCCCGGGAAGCACACCGTAGTGGTGGTGAACTACGGCTACAAGCTGAACATGCAGGACGTTACGATTGAGTCCGGGAAGTCGACCGGGCTCGAAGTGAAGCTGGATCCCATGGGCGGCAATGTGGCCGGACCGTTCGGCGATATTGAGTTCAATGGCGATCCCCGCGCAGCTGTGCTTACGAATGGCGCAACCCCGGGGTATTTCGTCGGACACGTCGACGAGTTCAATAACGACTGGATCTGGCATCAGAATTTGCTGATGCCGCCGGGAACCCATCACATCACGGTAACGCACAAGGGTAAGGACATCTGGGCAGGCGATGTCACCGTGGTAGCAGGCAAGAAGGTGGTGATTTACCTCAATAAGAATGGCATGCAAAAGACCGTGGATTGGAAACGCGGAGAAATGCTGAAGGATGTGCCGCGGTTCAAGGCAGGCATCGCAAGCGCTCGAGTGGCCGTGGCCCCGGTCACAGGGAATTTCAGTATTGCGAACGGCAACATCAATTGCGGGCAGTCCTCGACTTTGAACTGGAGTTCCACGGATACCGTGGAGGCGAACATCAGCGGAATCGGAACTGTGCCGTTGAGTGGCAACCAGACTGTGTCACCGCATGCCACCACGTCCTATGACTTTACGGCGTCGGGTCCCGGCGGAGTAGTGAAGGGAAACGGAACGGTGAACGTCAATACGACCGTACAAGCAAGCCTGACCGCCAATCCGACCGAGTTGCACTACCGCAAGATCGGGGAAAAAGTGCTGACGCAGGACTCTTCGACGCTGACATGGCAAACTTCGAATGCGGATAACATCACGCTCTCGCCGACTCCAGGCGGGAAAGTTGATGCAAGCGGCAGCGAAACCGTGAAGCCGGAACCAAGCGACACTTCGCAAGTTCCCGAAGGCCAGCCGGCGCGACAGATCAACGACACAACGACTTACACTTTGAACGCAACCAACATCTGCGGCGGAACCTCCACGCAGACCGCTGCGTTGCACATCTCCGGTACCGTGGAACCGATTCCTACCGTTACGCTCCAGAGCATCTTCTATCCGACGGACTATCCCGACAAGAAGAACCCGCAGGTTGGATTGGTCAAGAGCCAGCAACTCGAACTCGCGACGCTCGCCGACGGGTTCAAGAAGTACCTGGAATATGATCCTGATGCGAAGCTGTCGATCGAGGCGTATGCCGATCCTCGTGGCTCAAAACCTTACAACCAGGATTTGAGCGAACGTCGCGTGGAGCGGATCAAGCAATATCTGGTCGACCAGGGCGTCGCGGCGGATAAGGTAGAAACTGCGGCCTACGGTAAGGACCGTCCGATGGACCGGATGACCGTGAAAGACCTGGAAGGCATGAACCCGAACATGCCGCCGAAAGCGCGTTTGCGGAATGTGACCGGCGATTGGTACGCTTACAACCGGCGCGCGGATATCGTGCTGCAACCGTCCGGAAAGAAGTCGACTCAATTCTTCCCGCACAACGCCGATGATTCCGGGTTGATCTGGCAGATCCCGAAACCAACGCTCAAGAAGGTTCAGGCCGACCAATAGCCAAAACACGAATTAGTTAACGAACGCGCCGGAGGGAATTCTCTCCGGCGCGCTTTTGTTTGTGTGACTCCTGTTTTCGAAGTTGGACGGAAGGCAGTCAGTCGCCGGCGGCTGCCGCGAAATAGTAGCCCGATGCGCTCGCTTTTTTCAAAGCGTCCGCTGTTTCAGTTGCGCTGAGAAGAGGGGTGGTTTTGACCGTCTTGCAAGCTCCGCCCGCGGCAAATGCCATGGCGAGGCCGGCCGCGGCTACAGGATCGGGCATCTCAGCGACAAGAATCGCGTCGTATTCTCCGAAGGACGTCTATCCGTTAATCACCTTGCCGCCAAGCTTTTCGATGGCGGGACGAACAGCTTCAAATCGGTTCTGTGGATTGTTGACAAGGGATTTCCAGGCTTCCGGGGTGTAAGCAATCTGAGTCAAATAGAGAGACATGGTTTCTCCTTTTTTGTCGGTCAAGACGGGCCCGTTTCGCGCATGCTCACACGCCAACCCGCAAAAGGCAAGCCTGCTGCTCTACTCAGCCTGGTTCGCGCCCGGATACAATAGCGACTTCATGGCATACAAGAACAAACCCGCTGCGCAAAGAATCGTATCGTTGGCGCCGAATGTAACTTCGATCCTGCTGGCTTTGGACGCGGGGCGCGAGTTGGTCGGCGTCAGCAAATGGTGCAAAGAAGTTGCACGAGTCGGGAGCAGTCCTCAGGTGGGAGATTGCTGGAAGCTCAACATCGACGAAGTGATGCGTCTGAAGCCGACGCTGCTCATCGGATCCGTGCCCTTCTCCAAGGAAGTCGTCGGGAGGATTCTCGAACAGGCAGTGGCCTTTCTGGTAATCAATCCTCGCTCTCTTGCAGATATAGAAAGGGATATCCACACACTGGGACATCTGACAAATCATGCGCGTTCGGCGGACAAACTAATTCAGAAAATGCGCCGTGAATTCATGAAGGCCAAGCAAATCGTGGCTGGATTAGTCGCGTGGAGGAAGCCGCGGGTCTATTGCGAGGCCTGGCCGAAGCCCAGAATCAGTTCTCCTCCGTGGGTCGCGGAAATGGTGCGGATTGCGGGCGGGAAAATGGCGATTCAAGCCGGGAAACGCGTCAACGACGAAGAAATAGCGCAGGCCAAACCGGACGTAATTGTGCTTGCCTGGGCGGCTACGGGCGATCGCGCAAAACCGGAGCAGACATTGCGCAATCCTTTGTGGCGGGATGTCCCGGCCATCAAGAACAGACGCGTGGTTGTGATCCGGGACGAATTGCTGAACACACCCGGTCCGCCGCTCATAGCCGGTATGCGCGAACTTATGATGGCGATTCACCCGGAATTGCGCTCGCGGAACGCCCTCGATCGCCGAATTTAAGTTTTTTCTCGCGATCGAGTTCGGCTGACCGATGCCCAACGGTCCGGGAGAAAGCGCCAAACGTTTCATGGACAGTTCACGAAAATGCTGACGGTGGTAGCGGCAATCATCGAATCGGACGGCAACCTGCTGGTTTGCCAGCGGCGGCGAGGATCTAATTTCGAGATGATGTGGGAATTCCCGGGCGGAAAAAAGAAGCCCGGAGAAACGCTCGAAGAAGCGCTCGCGCGCGAACTACGCGAAGAACTGGGCATTGAGGCACAGATTGGGCAAGAAGTGCACCGGTCGGTGCACCGGTATGCGGAATTAAGCGAGCCGATCGAGCTGATTTTCTTTACCGCGAAGATAGATGCCGGCGCGATACGAAGTCGCGTATTCGAGCAGATCCAGTGGCGGGACCCACGGGGTCTACCGGCATTGGATTTCCTGCCGGCTGATCGCGAACTAATCGAGCAGCTCGCGACCGGTGCGCTGGACAGCGTGGTCTTCCGGAGGCGAGACCCGCAAAAGTGAAAACCGGATTCCCTGTTTCCTGCTCCGCGGATTACTTAAGAGGCGCCAGTTCCGGCTTGGCACCGTCCGGCAGCGGATAGCGGTCAGCATTGAGCGCCATCGAGACCAGATTGTAGTAGCCCATCAAACCAATAAGATCAACGATGCCCCGTTCGCCGACCTGGCCCTTCGCGGCCTGAAACGCGGTGTCGCTCACGTGTTTTGTGTGCAGCATTTCCGTGCAGAAATCGTAAATGACTTCTTCATCCTTCTGCATCGGAGGCTTTTTTCCCGCAGCGAGCGCTTCGATAATGGCGGGGCTCAAACCCGCCTGAAGAGCAAATTTTTTGTGGGCATACCACTCATATTGGGCGTTCCAATATCTCCCCGTGATCAGAATCGCAAATTCATTGAGCTTCGGCGGAAGGGACGAATGGTACCGAACTTGAGCGCCGAACTGCTGGGCGATGTCTCCCAATTCGGGACTGCGCAGGTACACGTTAAAGGGTCCGTCTAGTGTTCCGCCGCGCGGGCCGGACAGAATGTGGTCAACAAGCGTCTTCTGTTCCGGAGTCAGTTCGTCGTACGTCAGGGGCTTAAAACGGCCGCCTCGCAAGTGAAGGTCGCGACCTGTTGGGGTTTCGGCCATGGCGATTCCAGCGAGACATATAATCGCACAAAGAAGCGTATGACGCATCGTGTTCTTCCTTTCCATCTGAGATTAGTCAGGTCCTTTCGCGTGTCACTTGCCGTTTCACTCATTCCACCATCACGTCCAGTCACTTCCACCGCTTTCGTTACCGTGACGCCTGGGGAGGAGGCGCCGCCGGCAGCTTGGGCGCTAATGGCGGCTGAGGTCCGATGACCGCTGTGAGTGCGGCATAGGCGCACTCCTCGTCCATGTTGGAACCGCCGACCCCAATCGCGCCGATAAGTTGATTGTCAACGATGATGGGCATCCCGCCGGAAACCGGGAACTGGTTCAGCCGAGTGTAATAGCGCAATTGCGCGCCCAGGTTGTCGGAAGTGCGATTGGCCAATTCATGCGTGGAAACGCGCGAGTAGAGGGCGCTCTGCGCTTTGTAAAGCGCTGTATCAATGGCTGTCGGCGACTGGCCGTCCATACGATGAGCGTGCACGATGCTGCCTGCTGGGCTCAGTATGAAGATACTGACCGCGATATTGTGCTGCGTAGCGAAATCCTCGCAGACTTGGGCGATCTTTGCCGCCGTAGCGCCCGAAATTTCGCTCTTGGACAGAGCCTTTTTCGCGGCCTCACCCGTGATAACGAATTTGTCCGCTCCCTGAGCCGACACGCGAGCGCTCGCAACAAACACTGCCGTGCCGAGCAGCAGCAGCCACAAACCAGCGCGAAAGAATCGGATTTCCCAAGACACGATTTCCCTCCCTGCCGCGCAGGAAATATGCGCGCGCCTCTTATGTGAGACTGATAACTTCATGCAGACCTCGCTCCAAAGGATTCAGCGGGAACTGTACACTTGGCAATCTGGTTTTGCAACGTTCCCATCGCCATCGGGCCCTTGCGTTTGACAGGAGCAGATGGCCGGCGTATGTTTGCCCCAATCGGGCCCGCGATCGAGACCTTCAGCGGTGTGCAGCGAGGAGGAGATCATTGAGAAATACAGGAGAAATGGGCGAAGAATCCGGGCAGTCGTCCGGCCCGAACGTGCCGCGCCGCGATCTCCTGGCGGGACTTGCGGCGCTGGGAGCAGCGGCAGTCCTTCCGGAAATGGCGTCTTCGTCACAAACGCAGGCCCCCTCTACCGCTGCGAGCGGAGGATATCGACTAATCGACACCCATCACCATTTCTCTTCTCCCGGGTACAAGGAGGCGACGGCTCGCGTCACGGGAACCCCCAAGTGGCCCGACTGGACCCCGAGCCAATCGCTCGAGGATATGGATAAGTTCGGCGTGGCCACGGCGATCACGTCCTACAGCGAACCGATTGTTTGGTACGGCGATGAAGAAGCGGCGCGGAAACTTTCCCGGGAATGCAATGAATTCTGCGCGCGAATGGTGGCCGATTATCCCGGCCGCTTCGGCATGTTCACGACATTGCCTCTACCCTACGTCGACAGCGCACTCCGCGAGATCGCATTCGGGCTCGACACGCTAAAGGCGGATGGCGTCAACATGATGACCAACTACCAAGGCAAATATCTGGGCGACGCGGCATTCGCACCGGTGATGGATGAACTCAACCGGCGCAAGGCGATTATTTACATCCATCCCGCTCAACCCGTCAACGCCAAGGATCTTCTTCCGGAATTCGGCGGAGGGATTGAACTGTCGACGGAAACAACCCGCTGTATAGCGAGTGTTCTCTTCAGTGGAACCGCATCGCGCTGTGCGGACATTCGCTTTATATGGTCCCACGCCGGGGGCACGATGCCGTATCTCTACAATCGATTCGCCGGAACTGCTCGAAGAAACGACGTGGAGCCCCGTTTGCCGAAGGGATTGATGTACGAGGTGCAAAAGTTCTATTACGACACCGCCCAGGTATACAACCCATACACGCTCACCGGCTTTTCCAAAATGATCCCCACTTCGCAAATGCTCTTCGGAACGGATTTTCCTGTCGTGAGCGCGGGGGTTACGTTTCAAGGGATTAAAGATTCCGGCGTTTTCACCCCGGGCGAGCTTCAGGCCATCGGACGAGATAACGCCGTAGGATTGTTCCCGCGTTTGAAGACGTTTGCTGCAAAAGCATAACTACTAAACTTTTGACGCTGCCTTTCTTGGCCTCATCCTGGCTAACCTTGCCCGGCCGCATTCTTTGAGTTACCAAGGAACTTCAATTACCCGCCGAAAGCCACACGGGCCAAGGCGGGATCACGAGCGCTCGTCGCCTCGCGAATTCTGAACGGTGGGTGCTAACAAAGCAAAAGAGAGGAGACTCAAATCTCCTCTCTTTTACATCTCGCCCTGATCTGATCCGTAAATCGATTACGCCAATGAATCTTCACATCGAATGCAGTTGCGTTGATCGTGAGCGGTGGAAAGTGTAAGACGAGCCAGTTTTGTTCGCAGGAGTCCGACGTCCATTCCGGCGGATTGGCAGACCATGGGAAAATCCTTGTTGTCGTTGAATAAATAATCTTCGGCCTGGCGCTTGAGTCGCAGGGGACCGGATATCCATTCTCGAATAGTGCTTAGAATTACGGCTTGCCAAAGTCTTTTTTCGGTCAGAGATGTTCCTTCCGTGGTCACCGCGTTTTCTTGCATCGTAGATTTTGCTCCTTCGCCGTCCGCGGCTGGGGGTGCGGCACCGATCGATAGGGCGGTGCAATGTCCTGCCCAAACGTGCTCTTTTGCCGGAGTTTAACTGCCGAGTGTGTTTTTCTAGTGAATAGTCAGGATGGCGGAAACAGGACACTTAATTTGCGGTTTAGGCCGCGTTCAAAATTCGAACCCGCTGCTCATTATGAGACGAGTTTTAGGAAGAACATTTTTCCGGAACGTTATAATTTTTTCATGCCGGCGGTCTGATAGATCGTCTCGTTGCAGGCCTGGAAGATTAGTGACATCTACAAGCAAGTGCAAACGCTGGCTTAAGAATAGAAAAAAAGCGCTTTAAAACCGTAATCCATGTGTTGCTGAATGTGGCAGTGAAAAAGCGTTAGCCCGGGTTGGTCGGCGATCAAATCGACGGTCGCCCGTCCATACAGGGGGACGATGACCGTATCTTTCATGATACCGGCCGTGGGCTTCCCATTGATGTCGACAAGCTCAAATAAATGCCGATGTAAATGCAACGGATGGGAATCGTCCGTCCGATTGTGAAAAACGAGCCGATAGCGTCCGCCCTGCTTTAATACAAATTCCTTTTCGTGAGGATAATTTTTCCCGTTCACCAGGAAGCTATTGAACCTGCCCATTCCGCTTGGGATTTTTTCAAAAACAAGATCGATGGTCTGATCGGGCGCCGGATGCGATCCGGCTTTGCCGAAAATCGTGTAATCCCAGATCGGCTTCGGCGGGGGTACCCATTGCGGCTCCTTGTGTTGGTTTGCGTATTCGACGACGACGCCAAGGCCCGCATTCCGGATGTCATCTTCAGGCGCGCCAAGAACCCAAACGCCGGGCTGGTTCATATCGACATATACGTCGGCGCGTTCTCCGGGGCCTAGAAACAGCATATCGACGGCTTGAGGAGACGGCACCGGAGAACCATCGAGCTCCAGCACATGAAACTGGTGCCCCGACATTGCGACGCGGCGATTTTCGATCGCGCTCGCGTTCAGGAAATGCATGAGAATGCGCTGCCCGGCCTGCACGCGAATCGGCTCGCCCGCGCCGAGCGCTTTGTCATTGATTGAGTACATGTTCGATCCGACTTCCAGGCCTGCGGGACGTGCATCGAGAACGGCCGGCTTTTCCGGCTGTGGACCGCGCTGGTCTTCCTCGTCGGTATCTTCCATTTGGTCCGTGAAGAAAGGTTCCCAGTCGCGCAGCGCGAGAAAAAACTCCTGGTCGTACTTCCCGGGATCTTTTCCTGATTCGATCATGACGAAACCAAACTGTCCCGTATAAGTGCCGCGATGAAGGTCCGCCATGGCCATCGCGTGCGTGTGATACCAGCGCGTACCCGCCGGCTTGGGCACGATCTGATAGCGGCGGCGGCCGCGCGGCGGAACAGGAGGCGTGCCCTCCTCTTCCGAACCATCGACCTCCGAGGGAATCAGAAAGCCGTGCCAGTGGACGTACTCCGGCACGTCGGTATCGTTAATGACGTCCACCGTAGTGGGAACTCCCTCGCGCATGCGCAGAACAGGACCGGGAGATGTTCCGTTGTAACCAATCGTGCTGATGATGCGATTGGGCGCGAGATCGACCGTAACGGGGGCAATTTGCAGCGTCACATCCGCCTTGGTGGTTTCCGTCGCAACAGCCGAAGGAGGCATCTGCATTTGCTCGGGCGTCTGAGATTGCTGCGACGCCCGTGGCCACAGAACCTTTGCGGCACCGGTGCCCAAGACAGCCGC
>Ga0182024_10015449_pt1 | contig 14620 bp, 8 predicted proteins | sample P32metaG_FD_120480 | JGI IMG/M metagenome (GOLD analysis project Ga0182024, IMG submission 120480) | Permafrost microbial communities from Stordalen Mire, Sweden - P3-2 metaG (Illumina Assembly) | ecosystem: Environmental > Terrestrial > Soil > Wetlands > Permafrost | place: Sweden: Stordalen... | reverse complement strand
TTGAATCGTCCATCGCGGATTTTCCGCATCGTGCCGTACCCTTCATTATTCAACACGAGCACGATAGGCCGCAGCCCCAGCCGCACCGCCGTCGAAAGTTCACAGCCCGTCATTTGAAACGCTCCGTCCCCCACCAGCACAAACGGCCGCGATCCCGGGCTGGCCATGCTTACGCCGATCGACGCCGGCACCGCGAATCCCATCGAGAGGTAATAAGCCGGCGCGATAAATTCCGCCCGCTTGCTCGTGCGAATTCCCACCGCGCCGAAAAGCCCATCCCCCACATCCGAGACCACGCAACAGTTCTCATCCAGGTTCAGCGAAACAATCCGGATGATCTCCTTCATGTTCAACTCGTCCGTCAATTCGGATTTGCTCAGCGGCTTGGCGTCCGCATGGCGCTTCGGCCGCGCGAAGCGTTTGCGCTTGATCCGCGCATTCGCCAGCCGCCCCAAAAAATCAACGAATTCCACGTTGTCATACCGATGATACCGCACATGCGTCGATTCCGTCGTCGCCAGCACCGTTCGGCTGCGATCGAGCCGCGCCGTATACACGCCCATGCTCATGTCCGTGATGAACGTCCCAAGCATCAGCACGCAGTCCGATGCTTCCACGTATTGCCGCACATCGTTGTCGCTGCTCATCGCGCCGCCGTAGACGCCCAGATACAGCGGATGATTTTCCGCCACCGCGCTTTTGCTGAGTAAATCCGCCGCGATCGGAATATTCGCCCGCTCAGCCAGCTTCAGCGCCAAATCCGTCACGCCAAACCGATGCAATTCCACTCCGGCCAGCAGCACCGGCTTCTTCGCCCCGGCGATCATCTCCAGCGTTTCATCCAGCGCCGCCTCCAGCGAATCCGGATCAGACACCGGTTTCACCGGCGGCGCGAACGACGGAACCGAAATCATGCAATCGACGATGTCGTGCGGAATTTCGATATACACCGGCCGCTTGTGCCGCAAACAAGCCTGCACGCAGCGAACGATTTCCTCCGCCGCCCGGTGCTCATCCAGCAACACCGTGCTGGCGACCGTCACCTCGTCATACACCCGGCGCTGCGTGTCAAACGTCTTCACCTTGTGATGCAGCAGCGGATCCTTCTCCCGATCTTTCCGCCCCGGCGCCCCGCTGATCACCACCACCGGCGACTTCTCCGCATATGCCCCGGCAATCGCGTTCAGGACATTCAAGCCGCCGACGCAGTACGTCACGCACACCAGCCCGATGCCATTAATCCTGCTATACGCATCCGCCGCAAACCCCGCCCCCGGCTCGTGGCACATGGTGATCGACTGAATTTTCGACCGGTCCAGCCACGCAAATGTCGGCAACGCAAAATCTCCCGGCACGCCAAAACTATGCCGGACGCCGCAGCGATAAAGATAGTCAAAGAGGAATTGGCCGATCGAGACGCGTTTAGACGAAGTTCTTGCCATCAGCGCTTCTCCGAAGAGGCTGATGTTAACTGGGGTTGAGTCTTCTGACGAGACGGCCGCGCCAGTGAACCTGCCCGGCGTGAAAACCGTAAATTTCTTGACCTGCACACCATCCGGTCGGTAGATTAGCCGGTTAGTCCGTGCGGACGGCGGAAAGCCCTACCTTTTCCCGAATCGGCGGTGTTTCAACGCCGGTTTTCAGCGACTGACGCTTATTCGCAGTTGCGATTTTTGGAGGTTTGGTATGCCAGCGGTTGGCCCTCAAGGCTCGCAAGGCGGTTTGATAGCCGCCGTTGTCGTTTTCACCATCCTGTTCGTCACGGCGACCATCTTCGCCATCTACTTCGGCGTCGATGACACCAAGAAGACCGAACTCCTCCAAACACAGGTCAATCGCACAAACCTGATCTATTCAACGCAAGATTTGAATAACGCCCGATATCATGAGCTGTCCGCGTCGCCCAAAATTGGCCAAACCATCTTGCAATCCTCGTTTCAGGATTCTCAGAACCTCGCGACCTTAATTGCCGGCAATAAAGCCGCTTATGCGAAAGACCCCGCCCTCGCCGCCGCGGAAGCAAACCGCGCCTTGACCGCCGCCGGTGGAAAATTGAAAACCCTTAACATCACCCCCACCATGAATCTGGTGTCGGTGATTAATAAGCTGGTCGCTTACGCCGCCGATCAGGAGTACCAAAATACCGCCCTGCGAATGGCCCAAAACCAGGCCGCCGGCGACGCCGCTCAGCAAATCGCCCAGGCCCAGCAGCTCGCACAAAAAGCCCGTGACGATGCTGACACGGCCGTGAAAGCTCAGACCGCCGCCCTCGAACGCGCCCAGACCGCTGAAAACAAGTATCAGGGAATGGTCAAGCAGATGTCGCTGGCGATGGATAAAGAACGCCAGAAGATGAACTCGGACCTTCAAAAGGCGCAGACCTCCATGGAGGCCAAAGACCGCGAACTCGACGTGGAAAAGCGCGCCAGCTCCGCCCTTGTCGACAAACTCGCCAAGCACCGCGTTTCCCCGATCGATCCGCTTCTCCGCCAGCCCGATGGCTATATCAATTCCGTCGCCTCCACTGACATCGTCTATATCAATCTCGGCGAAGGCGATCACATCGTTCCCGGCATGACCTTTGAAGTTTACAGCCGCCGCGAGGGCCTCCCCAAACAGGATGACCTCATGAGCGCCGATGATATGCCCGCCGGCATCGCCTCTATCGAAGTCGCCGAGGTTCTCAGCGGCGTCAGTCAGTGCCGCGTCATCAAGACTCAGATCGGCCAGCACATCGCCGAAGGCGATCTCATCGCCAATCTCGTCTATGATCGAAACACGAAATATAACCTCGTCGTCTACGGCGATTTCGACCTGGCCCAAAGTGGCAAGCCCAGGTCCAGCGACAAACAGAAGATCGAGGCCCTGATCACCCAGTGGGGCGGCCAAATCCAGAAGGACATCAACGTCGATACCGATTTCGTCGTCATGGGCGCCGAGCCCAAGGTGGAAAATTTCACCGCGGACGAGTTGAACGATCCCCTTACCCGCCAGATTCAGGAAGACCAAAAAACCGCCTACGATGCCTACCAGGCTGAACTGGAAAAGGCCGAGAAGCTTGGAATTCCCATCATGAACCAGAATCGATTTCTATATTTCTGCGGCTACTACGACAACGCGCAACGATAGTTCCCGAGTGCTCTTAAGCAATCAACCGAATCCCACGGACTTCAAAGCCCGTGGGATTTTTTTGTTCATTTTTTTGCGGCCGCGTCCGAGAATATATTGCACGCCCGCAACCCCATAAGTTCTCACGTCAGAACCGATAAAAGACGATGTTGGCAATGAAGTTGACGCTGGATGCTGGCGGGATAGTATGCGCCAGACGGGAAATACCGGAGGTTTTCTCGGACGTTGATGTCTTCCGACAGGAAATTGCCGACGATGAGTTTAACTGCCACTTCAATGGAGGCCGCTCCCCCAGCGCAGGCGCCGCAGGCGTTGCCCGCCGACACTCCCGAATTTGAAATCCGCGCCCGCAGAGGTTGGGTGGCCATCGATATCAAGGAGCTCATCCACTACCGCGAGCTCCTCTACTTCCTCACCTGGCGCGACGTAAAAGTGCGCTACAAGCAAACCGTCCTCGGCTTCGCATGGGCCGTCCTGCAGCCGGTGATGAACATGCTGGTGATGACGATCATCTTTGGCTACGTCGCCGATTTCAAAGACAAAATCCCTTCCGAACTCATCGCCCGCAACATTCCCTATCCCCTCTACAATTACGCGGGAATCCTTCCGTGGATGCTCTTCGCCGTCGGCGTCGGTACCGGCGGAACCTCGCTGCTCAACCAGCAGAACCTGCTGACAAAAGTTTACTTCCCCCGGCTGTTCGTGCCGGCATCCGTCATCGGCGCCGCCATGGTGGATACCCTCATTTCCCTAGTCGTATTCTTCATCATGATGGCGGGTTTCCGGGTCGTGCCCTCGTGGACCGTGATTTTCCTGCCGTTTTTGCTGCTGCTGACAGCCGTCGCCGCGATGGCGATCGCCTTTTCACTCTCTTCTCTCACCGTTACCTACCGCGATTTCAGGTTCTTAATCCCTTTCATGGTTTCCACCTGGCAACTCATCAGCCCGGTCGGCTATCCGCTGGAGCCGCATCGCGTATGGATTCGCTGGATTCTGCGTGTGAATCCAATGTATGGAATCATCAACGCTTTCCGATCCGTCCTCCTCGGCCAGCACTGGGACTTTCCCGGTTTGGCCATCTCCATTGTGGAAACGGTCGGCTTGCTGATCTTCGGGCTCTATTATTTCAAGAAGACCGAACGGCGTTTCGCCGACATCGCATAAGGGTGGCATGGCAGCGGCAATCACCATCGACGGAATCAGCAAATGCTATCAGATCGGCCTCCGATCCGAGCCGTATCAAACCCTGCGCGACGCGTTGATGTCCGCCATCAAAAGCCCCTTCCGCCGCCTCGCCGGTTTGCGCGGGGATGGCCCCGCCGCCGGAAAATTCTGGGCGCTGAAAGATGTCTCCTTCGATGTCCAGCGCGGTGAAGTGATCGGCATCATCGGCCGCAACGGCGCCGGCAAATCCACCCTGCTCAAAATCCTCAGCCGAATCACCGAGCCCACCGAAGGAAACGCCAAGTTAAAAGGCCGCGTCGCATCGCTTCTCGAAGTCGGCACCGGATTCCATCCCGAACTCACCGGCCGCGAAAACGTCTACCTCAACGGCGCGATCCTCGGCATGCGCAAAGCGGAGATCGACCGCAAATTTGACGAGATCGTCGCTTTCGCTGAAACCGAAAAATTCCTCGATACCCCCGTCAAATATTATTCCAGCGGCATGTACGTTCGCCTGGCTTTCGCTGTCGCCGCCCATCTCGAGCCGGAAATCCTCATCGTCGATGAAGTCCTCGCCGTCGGCGACCAGGAATTTCAGAAAAAATGCATGGGCCGCATCCAGCAGGTCTCGCAAGGCGACGGCCGCACCGTTCTCTTCGTCAGCCACAACATCGGCGCCATCCGCAAGCTCTGCGACCGCGCCGTTTACCTCCGCGGCGGCAAAATGGTCTCCGTCGGTGCCGCCGAGGATGTTGTCACCGAATATCTCAACAGCGCTGTCACCTCCGACGAAAAAAATCTACTCATCCGTCCCCGATTCCCTGGAATCGCCGCCGCAATCTCAGGCTTCGCCTGCTATCCCGGCGCGGGCGGCGAACACGTCGTTTCCGGCGGCCCGGTCACTTTCGAAATCGAAATGGTCAATCCCCATTCGATTCCCAACGCCGCCGTCTCGGTCATGTTCGTTTCCGATCAGGGCTATCGCGTGTTGGCATTCAGCTCACGTTGCGAAGAGGGCGCGATTCAACTGCCCAGCGGCAAGCACGTCATGCGCTGCAATGTCGATTCGCTGCCGCTGCTCGAAGGCCGATATCACGTGGATCTGGAAATTTTCAGCGGGGGCGAGCGCGTCGCCGACTTTGTCGAACACGCCACCTCGCTCGACGTGCAGCACGGTGACTTCTTCGGCCGACCGGAAACCCTGTACCCATTCGAGGGACGAGTCCTGCATCGCTCGAAATGGAAATTGGATTGAAGCCAAAAGTTTCGCCCAAGGTCTCGATGGACGCGGAATAGTTTCTTCGCGACTGAAAATAATGAAGATCAATTTCATTTTAACCGACGCCAACGTGTCCGGCGGGACACGGGTCATCGTCACCCAGGCCCGCGAGCTCATGGCGCGCGGCCACGAGGTCCAGGCGTTTTCCACGCCCTCGCCGCCCCCGGGATTCCGCAAAACCGTCCGCTCGCTTCTGATCGGCAATGGCTGGCCGAAGAAATCACAGGTTGAAAAATCCTTCTTCGACGGCAGCGGCGTTCCCCACACCGTCATCGAAAAGTTCCGCCCCATCACCGACCGCGATATCCCCGACGCCGACATCACCATCGCCACCTGGTGGCAAACGGCCCGGTGGGTCTGGCAAATGTCGCGAAGCAAAGGCGCCAAGGCTTTCTTCATCCAGCATTACGAAACCTGGGGCGGCGATCCGCGCGATGTCGATGCCACCTGGCGGCTGCCACTGCATAAAATTGTCATCTCCCGCTGGCTCGAGAAAATCGCCCGCGACAAATTCGGCGACGGCGATGTCTCCTACGTTCCCAACAGTGTTGACCTCAAATTATTCAACGCCCCTCCGCGTGGCCGGCAGAAAAAACCCACCCTGGGATTTCTATACAACACCACCTGGTTCAAAGGCCCGGGCGTCGCCCTCAAAGCCATCGAAGCCGTTCAACAGCGCATGCCCGAGATCCAGGTCGTCGCCTTCGGAGCCCGAGAGCCGCGTCATTATTACCCACTGCCACCGGGCGCCAGGTACACTCTTCTCCCGCCGCAAGCCGAGATTAAGGATGTATATTCGCAGTGTGATGTGTGGCTATGCGCCAGCCGCAGCGAAGGTTTTTACCTTCCCATGCTCGAGGCGATGGCCTGCCGGTGCCCGGTCGTTTCGACGCGCGTCGGTGGCCCCATCGACACCATCCGTGACGGCGAAAACGGATATTTAGTGGAAATCGAAGATCACGACGGCCTGGCGAATCGAGTCATGGATGTCCTCAGATTATCGGACGAAAACTGGCGTAAGATGTCCGATGCCGCCTATGCTACGGCGTGCCGATATACCTGGGCTGACGCTGGCGCGCTAATGGAAGCCGCCCTCGATCGAGCTATTGAACGTTCATCGTTGGTGCGCCGGATCGGCGCCTGAAAAATCGCGCCGGCCATTAGCATTCGTCGCCTGGAGTTGTCAGAATGTTTGGAATTCAGGGCAATACATTCGCCGCCATCGCCCTTCTGGGATACATCCCCTTCTCGTTCTTACTTTTTGCGTTCCTCCCGGCCCGCAAGGCGGTCATCTACGATTTTCTCATCGCCTGGCTTTTTCTGCCGATGTCACATCTCCCGCTCCACGGCTTCACCGACCTGAACAAAATGTCCGCCGCCTGCATCGGCACCCTCACCGCGGCGATGATTTTCGACAATGCCACGGTCCTCGCCTTCCGCCCCAAAATCTGGGATCTGCCGATGTTCGTCTGGTGCATCTGCCCCTTCATTTCTTCAATGGGAAACAACATGGGCGCGTACGACGGCTTCTCCGCCGTCGCCTACCAGGTCACCAACTGGGGCTTGCCTTATTTCGTGGGCCGGATTTATTTCAACAACCTCCAAGGCCTCCGCGAGCTCGCCATCGCCATCGTCGTCGGAGGCCTCATCTACGTCCTTCCCTGCTGGTTCGAAATCCGAATGAGCCCACAGCTTCATAATTTCGTCTACGGATACCAGCAGCACGATTTCAGCCAGACCATCCGCTACGGCTCTTATCGCCCCATGGTCTTCATGGAACACGGCCTCGCCGTCGCCATGTGGATGGCCGTCTCGGCCACCACCGCATTCTGGCTCTGGCGCGCCAAGGTCGTCGATCGAATCTTCGGAATCGACATCATGTGGGTCTTCATCATCCTCGGCATAACCACCCTTTTCCTCCATTCCGTCGGAGCCGCCGCGTTGATGATGGTCGGGCTGTGCGCCCTGGTCCTCACCGGCTGGTCGAAATCGAGAGTCTTTCTCGTGCTCCTCACCCTCATCCCCCCCACCTGGATCACCATACGAACCCTCAATATCTGGGACGGCCAGAATATGGTGGAATTCGTCAAGCAATACGATCCGCGTTCCGCCGAATCCCTTGCCGTCCGATTCCACAGCGAACGCGTCCTGTCCACCCGAGCGCTCATCCACCCCGTTTACGGCTGGACCCCGTGGTACTTTTTTGACAAACGCGAAGTGGCGCGACAGCGCGGCGTGCCCGACCAGCTTTGGATCATCGCCCTGGGAGATCGCGGCCTCATCGGCCTGGCGTCCCTCTGCCTCGCCCTGCTCATACCCAGCCTGCTCCTCGCGTCGAGAATTCCCGTGAGATATTGGGATCACCCCGGCGCCGCGCCGGCGGCCGCGCTGGCAATGCTCCTGACGCTCCACATGTGCGACAACCTCTTTAACGCCATGGTGAATCCAATATTCATCATCTGCGCCGGCGGTCTCACCGCGCTCAATTTCTCTTTCGCGCCGGAATCCAGCCGTTCCCTCCGCCAAAACCCGACGCCCCCGGCAACACCCGCGCTGCCCTACCGTTCCGGCGCCGCGCCCGCGTAGCGGCAGATCGACTCGAGTCTGTCGTGTATTGCAACCCGATCCAATCTTCGCCTTACGCGATATATGGCCGCCGCCGATCCCCCGTAAATTCTGCCGCCACCAGCCGATTCCAGCCGGAAAATTCATATCGCCACCGCCCCGAATTGACGATTGAAACGATAAGACGCCTCCGTCGCGCCAAGGACGCGACGTTCGTTGGAAAATCTGCATGAAGTTGCTGATCATCATCATCAATTATCGGACGCCGCAGCTGACCCTCGACTGCCTCGCTTCCCTCGCGCCCCAAATCGACGGGGTGACCGGTACCCAGGTCGTCGTCGTCGACAACGCCTCGGGCGATGATTCCGTCACCCGAATCCACCAGGCGATCCACGCCGCCAAATGGGAAGCCTGGGCGCAAGTGATGCCCGCTGACAAAAATCTTGGATTCGCCGGCGGCAACAATCTGGCGATGGACGTGCTTCTCGATCACCAGGAAGCGCAGTACGTCCTCCTGCTCAACAGCGACACCGTCGTCGGAAAAAATGTCCTGCGACACTGCCACGAAAAAATGGAAGCCGATCGCACCATTGGCCTGTTGAGCTGCATGCTTCTCAATACCGACCAAAGTGTGCAGAATGTCGCCCGCCGGCTCCCCAATCCCGCCCGCATGGTCGCAAACAGCTTCGGCCTGCCCTGGCTCTGGCCCAAGGCGTTCACCTGGGCCGATCTCGACGACCTCACCTGGGATCGCCGCGCCACCGAACGCGATGTCGAATGGGTCGGCGGCGCCTTTATGTTCATTCGCCGCCGCGTCATCGATAAAGTCGGTGGCCTCGACACCAATTTTTTCTTCTACGGCGAAGACGTCGAATTCTGTCACCGCGTCAAATCCAATGGCTGGAAAATTCGCTACGACCCCGCCGTTTCCGTGATCCATCTCGGCGGAGCCTCCAGCGATCCAAGCCGCCTCGATCCCAAGCAGCGAAACTCGCTCATCTGGGAAGCGCGCTACCTGATCCAGCGCCGTTGCTACGGCTTAGCCGCCGAGCTTCTGCTCCGCGCCGTCGACATCAGCAGCTCGTGCCTAAGATATGCAAAGCTCCGCCTCTTCGGGGAGAAGGACCCAGCCGAGATTGCCGCCCAGCGCGACGTCCTGACCATGCTGTTGCACTGGCCGACCACCGCGGGCAAGAGGTGATGCACACATGCCCCAGCAACTTCGCATCGCCGTAGCGCTTCCGGGACTTCATCGTGTCGCCAGAGGCGCGGAAACCGCATTCGAGCAAATCGCCCGCGCGCTCGCCCACCTCGGTCACCACGTCACCGTCTTCGGTTCCGGCAACGAACGTCCGGGTGAGCCTTATCAATTCCGCCACGTTCCCTGCGTCCCCCGCGAAAAGTTCGAAAGATGGCCCCGAATTCCGTTTCTCCGATCACACTACGCCTGGGAAGAAATCACCTTCGCGGCCAATCTCCTGGGCCAATATCGCCCCACGGATTTTGACGTCTCGCTGACCTGCTCTTATCCCTACACAAGCTGGGTTCTCCGCCGCGGCGAAACGCGCCATGTATTTGTGACGCAAAACGGCGACTGGATGGTTCACAGCCGCGATGCCGAATATCGCTTTTTCGACTGCGACGGCCTCGTCTGCACCAACCCACAATATTTTGCCCGCCACGCCGGCCGCTATCCCGCCGCCCTGATTCCCAATGGCGTTGACGCCAGCGTCTTCTCGCCCGGCCCCGCCGATCGCGCCCATTATGCTTTGCCAACCTCCGGCCCCGTCGCGCTCATGGTCAGCGCCCTGATCCCTTCCAAACACGTCATCGAAGGAATCCAGGCCGCCGCCAAAATTCCTGACCTATTCCTCTTCGTCGCCGGCGACGGCGAATGCCGCGCTGAAGTCGACAAAGAAGCACAACGACTGATGCCCGGCCGATTTCTCCGCCGCTCGCTTCCCCCCACTGAAATGTCCGCGCTCTATCGCTGCGCCGATGTCCTCTTGCACATGAGTCAGGATGAGCCTTTCGGCATAGCCTACACCGAAGCCCTCGCCACCGGCCTGCCGATCGTCACGCACGACTGGGAAGGAACCCGCTGGGCGCTGGAGGATTGCGCCCTGCTGGTCGATTCCACCAACCAGCCCGCCGTGACCGCCGCCCTGTCTCAGGCCATCACCGATAAATCCCCGCAAAACATCCAAAAACGCCGCGACCTCGCCGAGCGAAGATTCTCCTGGCAGCGCATTGGTGAAGAATACTCCGATTTCCTCCTCGAACTATGCGGCAACGCCACTCGCGCGAACACTCCCGCGGAAATCCTCCAAGACGTCGGCGTCGTCGCCATCGGTCGCAACGAAGGCGACCGCCTTGTCCGATGCCTCGAGTCCATCCGTGGAAAAGTTGCCGCCGTCGTCTACGTCGATTCCGCCAGCGATGACGGCAGTGTTGCCGCTGCCGAACGAATCGGCGCCAACGTAATCGAGCTCGACAAAAATATCGCCTTCACCGCCGCGCTGGCGCGTAATCTCGGCGCGCAGCGACTAAATGAAATATTGCCCGGTCTGAAATACATCCAGTTCGTCGACGGCGATTGCGAAGTCCGCCCCAACTGGATGCCCTGCGCCCGAAAAGAACTCGAATCCGATGGCCATCTCGGCGCCGTCTGCGGCCGCCGCCGCGAACGCTTCCCCCGCCGCTCGATCTACAACCGCCTGATCGACATCGAGTGGAACACCGCGCCTGGTCCCGCCCTCAGTGTCGGGGGCGATGCGATGTTTCGTCGCTCCGCGTTCGACTCCGTCGGCGGCTACGACCCCAGCGTCATGGCCGGCGAAGAACCCCAGCTCTGCCTGCGGCTCCGCCATTCGAATTGGACTATCTCCCGAATCGAAGCCGAAATGACCCTGCACGATGCCGCCGTCACCCGCTTCGGCCAATGGTGGCGTCGCCACGTCCGCGCCGGATACGGGACGCTCGACGTCAACCGCCGATTCGAAGTCGGCGGCGAACGCATCTTTGGCAAGATGGTCCGAAGCGCCACGATATGGGCCTTAGGCTGGCCCATCGCGGTCATCGCCGCAGGGCTGATCGCCTTAGTGATCCGCGGCCCGCGCGCAGGATTGATCGCCGCCGCCGTGGTTCTCGCGGCGCTGCCTCTACAAATGGTCCGGCTTTCGGTGAAAGCGTTTTGGGGCGGAATGCCCCCGCGCGTCGCACTGGCTTTCGGTGTCATGACGATGTTATCCAAATGGGCATGGTTCCGCGGCCAAATGAAATATCGCCGCGACCGAGCGCATGGCCGAGGACTCGAACTCATCGAATACAAACGAAATTCTACGGAGCCCGCCCGGGTCATTCCGGTTTAACGATCAACGAAAGTTATGGACGGCCACCGAAAATATTGTCTCATCACCCCCTGCCGCAACGAGGCGAAATACGCCCGTCGCACGCTTGACAGCGTCACGTCGCAATCCATCGCCCCCGCGCTCTGGCTCATCGTCGATGATGGATCCAGCGATGAAACCCCCGCGATCCTCGCCGAGTACGCCGCGAAATTCCCCTTCATCCGAATCCTTCCCCGCAAAGACCGCGGTTTTCGCCAACTCGGCGCCGGTGTCATCGATGCCTTTTACCAGGGCTACGACACCATCAACCCTGATGAATTTGATTATGTGTGCAAGCTCGATCTGGATTTGGATCTCCCCCCGAAATATTTCGAAACGCTGATGGATCGGATGGAAAAAGACCCGCGTCTCGGGACCGCCAGCGGAAAACCGTTCTTCATCCAATCGAATACGCGCCGAAAGATCATGGAAACCTGCGGCGACGAAAATTCGGTTGGCATGGTGAAGTTTTATCGGACCGACTGTTTCGTTCAGATCGGCGGCTTCGTCCGCCAATTGATGTGGGATGGAATCGACTGCCACCGCTGCCGCATGCTCGGCTGGATCGCCGTATCGTGGGATGACCCGCAGCTCAATTTCGAGCACCTCCGACCCATGGGCACCAGCGACAAAGGTTGGTGGACCGGCCGAGTCCGCCACGGCGTCGGCCAATATTTCATGGGAACCGGCGTCTGTTTCATCATGGTCAGCGCGGCGTATCGAATCGTGCGCCCACCAGTGCTTGTTGGCTCTGCGGCCATCCTCTGGGGATATTTCCAAAGCATGCTGCAGCGCCGCCCGAGATATGGAGATAAAGATTTTCGCAAGTTTCTATCAAAATATCAGTGGTCATGCATGTTCCGAGGCAAGGAGGCCACCACAGCCTCACTAAATGCTCAGCAGGCATCAGTATGGCGGCAGGGCTCGGTTCCTCACGCCGTATCGTAAACGGACATGTTCAGGGAGTCCGCACAAAGATTGCGCGGCATAGAGGTCATTGATGGCGCGGCTGGGTTGTGTCGATAAAAGATATGCCGAACATAAGTTAAGGGATGGCAGCGTTAAAAAAGGTTCCGCATCGCCAAATTGCCGTATGGGTGAAGGCGTCATGGTCCTATAATGCCCGTCGCCGTGCGACGGGAGAACGCATTTGGCGGCGCCAACTGTCTGTGGGTTTCGTGAAACCAGTTCTCTAGCGTTGCGTCCAATACAACTTCGACCCCTTTTGGTTCTCAACACCATGCAGGTGCAGGAAGGTAAATCCCGGTGGAACGAGTTGGCCGCAGGCGCGGTCCCGGCATCCCCGTCAACTGCTCGGTCCGCTTCCGCCGCGCCCGCTTCCAAGCGCCTTCCCACCATCGAGCTCGAAGGCATACGCATCCACGCCATCGACGAGCAAACCTGCATCCGTCACATCCTCGCCGAACTCGCCGACGGCACCGGCGGATTCGTCGTCACGCCCAATGTCGATCATCTGCGGCGCTGCCGGCAGGATTTGAGCTTCTCCGTCCTCGTCTCCGAAGCCAACCTGGTTGTCGCTGACGGCATGCCCTTGGTCTGGGCCAGCCGTCTGCAGCGAACGCCGCTGCCCCAGCGCGTCGCCGGTTCGGATCTCATCTCCACCTTGAGCGAAGCCGCCAGCCGCCAGGGAAGATCGATCTTCCTGCTCGGCGGCGACGAGGGCACCGCTGTGGCCGCCGCGGCCGTGCTGCGAACCCGCTATCCCGATTTGAAAGTCGCTGGCACGCTGTGTCCGCCGATGGGATTTGATAAAAGCGAATCCGATGTGCGCGAAATCGCCGCCGTTTTGCGGGCCGCCGCCCCGGACATCGTTTACGTCGCCCTCGGTTCGCCCAAACAGGAACAGGTCATCGACCGAATTCGCGCCGAATTGCCGCAAACCTGGTGGCTCGGCGTCGGCGTCAGCTTCAGCTTTCTCAGCGGCGACGTAAAACGCGCTCCCGCTTTCATGCGCCGACTTGGTTTGGAATGGCTTCACCGGGTCATGCAGGAGCCCGGCCGGCTCACCCGCCGATATCTCGCGGGCATTCCCTTCGCCCTGTCGCTCCTGTTCCGCTCGGCGCTAAAGGGAATTGGCAGCCGCTTCCTCCACCGCCCGCTTGAATACGGACAAGACTCCTTCGACGAAAAGTCCGATGCGAAATTGGAACCCCAGACAGGCGACGCGATGCAATCGGTTGACGAGATTGTGTCGAATATGCCCGCGACCGCCGCGAAAAATCCCACCCTCTCCACCGAACCGGCCCATTTCCATGAGACCAACCCTGGCGTCGTCCACGGAGTTAATCATGGAGCCGCCAAGTTGCGCGGATTAATTCTGCTCGGCGGAATGGTCCGGCAAACCTCGCTCGGTGGTTCGGTCGGCAGAAGCTCGCTGGATTTGCCCGTGGGCAACGGCAAAACAATCTTGACGCGCTGGCTCGATGAGGCTGCCGCCGTCTCCAAAACTTTTGGCCTCGACCATCTGCCCGTCAGGCTGCTGGTCGATTTCAACGCTCTGGAACCGCGCAGCGCCTTTGGGGTTGCCGGCTCGGAACATTATCGGATGGAACGCGACACCGCGGAATATCGCGGCACCGGCGGCCTGCTCGGAAACATCTCCGTCGATTACGACGACGACGACATCATCCTTGTCGGCAACGCCGCGCAGGTTTTGCTTGACCCGCTTTCAGCCCTGACGATGTCCCTCATGAGGACGCGCGGCGTGGTCAGCCTGATCGGCCACCGCGACGGAGAGCCCAACGGGTTGATGCTGATAACCTGCCGCGCACTGCGACTCATTCAGCGGGTGGGTTTCGTCGATATGAAAGAACAGGCGTTGTCGACGATCGCTTCGAAATACGACGTTCGCGTCGTGCAATGCCGTCGGCCCACGGGCCTGACGATCCGCACATTATCGGACTACATCTCGGCACTGCGTGCGTTGCATCAACCCACGCGAGCGGCCGTAACCGATCCATGGGCGGAAGACTGGAAATCGACCTTCGCGATCGTCGAACCCGGCGCGATGGTCGCTCCCAGCGCGCGCATTCACGATTCCGTCGTGCTTGCCGGCGCAACCGTGGAAGCCAAT
>Ga0182024_10015448_pt1 | contig 14621 bp, 12 predicted proteins | sample P32metaG_FD_120480 | JGI IMG/M metagenome (GOLD analysis project Ga0182024, IMG submission 120480) | Permafrost microbial communities from Stordalen Mire, Sweden - P3-2 metaG (Illumina Assembly) | ecosystem: Environmental > Terrestrial > Soil > Wetlands > Permafrost | place: Sweden: Stordalen... | reverse complement strand
TCAACTGACTGGTGCGCTCCACGACGCGCCGCTCCAAATTGTTGTTGAGCCGCAAGATTTCCGCCTTGGCTTGCTTGAGCTCCGATGTCTCCACCACTTCCCATCCTTTATTCCGGCGCGCGATGGCGAACTGATGTGTGCGCGCCACGTCCAGGATCTCCGCAGCGGCGCTACCAGGAAGCGGATAGGTACAGAGCGCGAGCATTGGGGCATCGACGATGGAGTCATTCACTTCTTTTTCATATTCGCAGAAGTTTTTCCAGTCCCTCCTTTCCAGCCATGCCGTATCCGAGCTGAGTCGCAAGCCGGCGTATCCAGCGTTTAGTGCGCGCTCCGTCTTTTGCTTCCAACCCCTGGTAACTTTTTCCAGGTCGAGATCGTCGCTTGTCATGTACCATTCGCGGCCTCGAACAATCTCGATGCTCCGGCGCTCAAAATAGTCGTCAAAGCCCGGGATCGCATGTTTCAGACAATAGCGGACTTCCTCTTCGGTGAGCGGATCGGCAATCCCCCAGATGCACAGTTCCCCGCTCTCTAGACCCGCCTGAAAGTAGGGCACGCAGGCATCGATAAGATCCTCTTTCGTTTCGTGGAAGAGAAAGAAATGAGTTCCCCAAGGTACGTCGCCGACAACGCCGATTCCGGTTTGCCGTAATTGTTCATCGTGCACGGTGAACCTCCTGTGTGGCATTGGCTGATTGCAATTTTTAGGCCGCGGAAACTTTGACCGTCTTTTGATGTAACCGTTGCCAATGTGAATCAGTCTACAGCGAAAAGGGATTTCATGTTAAGACGCGAGGAGTGGCTGCCCCTGGCGCGGAAACTGGACTGGAACTTTTCTTACACAACCGGACAAGAAGTGTTCCCCGAAGCGATCAGCGGACATCCCTAGCTTCCACACCGCCCGCCAGTGCGAGTCGCATTATCAGGAAGGTCAACAAATATAAAGGAATTTCAGAAACAGGAGACTAATGATGGTTGCGTCTTATCTCGCGCAGATGGCGCCGGGCGGGCGCATCGCTGTGGCTGCTACATTCCAGGCCGGCGATGAGGCTCGCCGCGTAGAGCGCTTGGCCTATCGCGTTTGGCAAGTCCAGTTAGCCTTTCCGGGTTTCGCGTCTGACAGCAAGTCACTCTGGGAGCGCGACGCGCGCTGGCAACCACTTCGCGAGGTAGTAGAGCGGCTGCTCGTCACCTACGATTGGGGTGAGGCTTTTGTCGCCCTGAATCTCGTTCTAAAACCGGCGATCGACGAGATGTTCCTGAAACACGCGAGCGATTTCGCGCTCGGCCAGGGTGACCACTTACTGGGCCAGGTCTTCTACTCGCTCCATGAAGACTGCCAGTGGCGCCGTCAATGGAGTCAGGCCTTGGGCACAAACCGCCATCCAAGATACAGCGGGTAACCGCGAAGTCTTCCAAACCTGGATCGATAAATGGTACCCAAGCGTCCTGCGTGCTGTGGACGCGTTCGCTCCGCTGTTTGAGGGAAATCGACGAGGCCCCGGAATGCGCCCGTTCCACGATCTCACTTGCCAGCTCGAAGACTTCTGCGCGGAGTATCTGCGTTCTATGGAACTTCGGCCAGGGAAGAATTAGCCTTGGCCGGGATGGCACGCTTTCGTAAAATCTCCCCAAGCAGAAACAGATCCGTGAGCAGCGCTCGAAGATGGATGGACGCGTTCAGATTGTCGATGAGCTGCGAGCCGATGGAGGGTTGCGCCAGCACCAACTCCAGGGCCGCCGCCGAGTCGCGAGCGTCGCGATCCAGCACCGCGAGGAACGCGAGGTATTTCTCGGCAGGCTCCCAGCCCGTTCGGCTCACTACTGCCGAAAAACTCTCCGTCAGCCCGCCAAGCGCCTCGATGCAGCGAGCGAGGAAACCGCGCAGTTGCCCGCCCGCTTGGCTGCCTCCATCGTCAGGAAGTCCTTGTGCCGCATAGGCCAGCATAAACTCGTAGCATTCTTCGATAAGTTCAATGCGTTCTAAGAAGTCGGCGGACATTCGTTACCTCTAATCGTTATTGTGCGACGGGGATGGCACATGGGATGGCTCAACGGGCCAGCGTTCCGGATCGTAGTGCTCGAGATAAAATTCGCGTTTCATCGAGCCCAGGATCATGGACTGCGTTATGGCGAGCTTCTCCGGCCGCACGGCGAAGTATACGTGGATCATCACCAGCGCGATCAATCCGACACCTGCCAACCCGTGCAGAACATACATCAAGCCCCAAGTCATATCGCTGAACAAATAAGGATTGCGCGGGAAGATACCAGTGCGCACACGGAACAACATGAAGACGCCCGTCAAGATTGCGGAGAGCCCCGTTGCGACGATCGCTCCATGGTAGAGCTTATTTTCGAGCGGATACTTCGCAAATCGACGTGGCGGCGGCGCCGGCTGCCCTATGAATCGCCGAATGCGTTTCCACGCATCCTGTATGTCCTCCTTATCCGGCCAGATGGCCCAGAAGTCCAGCCAGAACGAGGCATGGATCACATGAAACAGGATGGAAATAGTTAACACTATACCGGCGATCCAATGGTAGGTCACCCAATCGAACTGCACGCCGACCTTTGGAAGGAATGCCGTGAAAAGGAGTGTGAGCATAGCCGCCGCCATGACCCAGTGAAACAGCCGCGCGGCAAGCGAGTGCCTCGGGATGCGTGCGGGCAGGCGCTCGGCCAATTCGGGCGAAATGCGCCCCGCAAATTTCTCCCGCTTGGCGAAGTATCGCGCCCAGATGGCGTGCCCGACCAAGAAACACAGGCCTGCGATGGCCGCGACCCAGATGAGGAACCATGCGATGTGGATAGGCACATTCTGACCCCACGGATCGGTGGCCCACTGAATTATGTCGCTAATGGCGCCCATTTTGCCTCCTCTACTCCGCCCACAGCGCGTTTCACCAGATTTCTCATCAGCGGGATCTTATAAGCGTTGAACTGCAGCGGGATGGCGCCCTGGACGGCAATCTTCCCCGCCATCTCGCCCGTTGATGCGTTGGCTGGTTTTCCTCGCACCGCATCCTCAACGGCTTTTAAGCGTAGCGGACGAGCGGCGGCTCCGTTCACTGCGATACGCATTCGTTCAATCCCGCCGCCTGAAACCACCATGGCCGACGCTACATTCAGCAACGGAAAATCCCACACGTTGCGGTCCCGGATTTTTTCGAAATAGAATTGCGCTCCAGCCCAAGTGGACGGGATTCGAATCGCCGTCAGTAAGTCTCCCGGCTTCAAAATGTGAAGGCGCGTGATGTCGATGTCGGGCCCGATGAAATAATCCTCGGCGTCAACGACGCGCTCGCCTACGGGTGTGCGCATCACAAATTTGGCATCCAAAGCAATCAGCGCCGGCGCCGTATCCGACGGGTTGACCGCCACGCATCGCCGCGCATGGAGAATCGCGTGTTCGCGATTACGTCCGGTCGGGGTATCGGCATAGCAAATGTTCCCGCCGGCGCGATAGTACGGCCAACCGCCCCGGTAATACCAGCACCGAGTATCCTGCGACACATTGCCACCGATCGTGCCCTGATTGCGGATTTGCGGCGAGGCTACCAACTCAGCGCTCTCGGAAAGCAGACTGTACTTCTCGCGAATGATCGGATTGTTCACCACATCGGTCAGCGTGGTCATGGTTCCGATCTCGATTCCATCGCTGGTGGCGCGCACTCCCTTGAGCTCTTCGACGCCACTCAGATCCACCACCACCTTCGGTTTTCGGATGCGATCCTTGAGCCAGTCGAAAGTGTCCATCCCGCCCGCCATCACCCAGGCGTCCGCGCCGTGTTGTTCGAGTAGCCGCTGCGCGTCCGCCGCCGAGCTTGGCTGAAAAAGCTCAAAAGGCGCCATTACGTCTCGTATTACAGCCATTTGGATTCCTTTCCAATCTCCGCTAGCTCAGATATGGGCCATCAGCGGATGTTGCATGGGCCGGCCCGCTTCGAGCGACGTGAGAATCGTGTCGGCGTTGACGGGCGCGCGTTGGAAGATCTCGTCTCCGAGAGCGTCCGAGAGAGCATTCAAGATGGATGCGCATCCGCCTCCCACTGGCGGCTCGCCGATGCCGCGCGCACCCACAGGCGTCTCCGGATCCGGAATGTCGACCGCCTCCCATTGCATGTCAACCGGCACATCCAGAATGGTTGGCGGCTTGCTTTGATAGAAGCGCTTGGAAAGCATCTCGCCGTAGTGCGGATCAAACACCCACTTCTGGCCGATGGCGTGCCCGATGCCAAGCGTCGACCGGCCCAACACCTGACCGCCCAGCGCCTGCGGATGGATGACCGTGCCCACGTCCGCATACGCCAGGAAATCGACGATCTGATACTTGCCGGTTTCTACGTCGGCTTCGATTTCGGCAAAACTGGCGACGTAGGAAAACGTCGCGCCATCGTGAGGGTAGGTATCGCGCGCGGCGCCAATCAGGCCTTGGCCTACCAGTGCGGCCACGGATGCCTTGGTCATTTTGTTCAGGTTGCCAGCGGACTCATGGCCGTCGTAAAGCCCGCCCAGTTGCATCGCCTGCTGAGCGGCCTGCGCCAGCGTCATGCCGGCCCCACCGCCCTTGCGGAACACGCGCTCATTCGCCACTTCATAATCCTCGGGTTTGCCGCCGTGGCTCTTAGCCGCGATTTCCTGGAGTTTCCGCCGGGCGTCCATCGCGGCCGCATGGGCTGCGCGCGTCATGGCGTGCGTGGTCTGGCTACCGCCCGAGACACAGGTCCACGGGAGATTCTTACTCGTGTTGCCCCAAATGACATCGCACTTCTCCCATGGCACGCCGAGAACCTCCGCACCAGCCCGATGCACGTCGATTACATTCTCCGTCCCCAGATTGCCGATCCCGGACTGGAACGTGACCCGGCCGTCCGGTTTGACGATCAACAGTCCGTCGAATCCCGTGGTTCCACTGACATAACAGCTGAGCGATACGCCGACGCCGCGCACTTTCGATCCGATACGTTTCGGAGTGCGCGCCACTCTCTGGTTCCACTTGAACTTTTCGGCGCCACGCTCCAGCGCGGTCTTGAGGAACGAGCTGGTGGCGTATTGCAGCTTCCCCTGTACCGGCGGGCCGAACCGCGCTTTGCCTTCCGGGCAATTGATGTGGCGAATAGCGACCTGGTCGATCCCCAGCCTGCGCGCGGCCTTCGCGATGATTGGTTCCATGATGGCGACGCCTTGCATTCCACCCGGAGCGCTCTGCGCACTTCGCGGCGGCGTATTGGTCATCACCGTGACGCCACGCCAGCGCATATTCTGCGGTTGATAGAGCAGAGAAACAATACGGCCCGAGGTGGGGACATCGCCTTGGCGCTCGTACGGTCCGTTGTTAGAGATGACGAACATGTCGAGAGCGGTGATTCGCCCCTGTTTGGAAAAGCCCACTTTCATCCGACCAGAAATGCTCGGCCTGCCACGTCCGATGAAGGTCTCCTCCTCGCGGCTGATGCGCATCATCACTGGAGCGTTGGCCTTCTTGGAGAGTAACGCGGGAATCGTTAGACTAACTCCGGCCGTTACCTTGCTGCCGAACCCGCCTCCGGTGTATTCGCTGATCAGAACAATTTTGTCCGGATCCATGTTCATCCATCGCCCGATGGCCACTTGCGTTTGAACCGTACTCTGGGTGCCAGTGTGCATATACAGCTTGCCGTTTTGCCAATATGCCATCGCCGTACGAGTCTCCAGCGTCTGGTGGCTGGTGTCCGGCGTCACGAATGTTTCGTCCAGCACCAGCGCGGCATTCTTGAATCCGGCCTCGATGTCGCCAAGCGACCATTCCTCGGGCGCCTTGCCCATCGGCAGGCGACCCTCCCGGGCATCCGCGAAATCCGCGTCAGTCCACTTGAGTTCCGCGACATGCGGCTGCTCGGAGCCCTGAGCAGCGGTCCAAATATTGCCGTCGGTTCTGGGATTCGGACTTCCGGGCCGTAATGTCTCGAGCGGATCGACGACAAAAGGCAGGCGCTCGAAATCGATTTGAATGCTCTCGATCGCCTGGGCGGCCGTTAATTCGTCCACCGCGGCCACTGCTAGAATCGGCTCGCCTTGGTAGACCGGCTCTGTCGCCAGTCCCCGCTCGCTATGCTTGTCCGCCTTGATTACCGTGCCGTTGTCTGTAAGGCTATCGCCTGGCGCGGGCATGTCTTCGCCAGTAAGAATGGCTTTGACGCCCGGCATTGCCAGCGCCTCGCTCGCATCGATCCTTTTTATACGCGCATGCGGCATGGGGCTGAGCAACAGCTTGCAGAACAGCATTCCTTCGGCGCGATAGTCCTCGGCGTACTTCGCGGTTCCGGTGACTTTCGCATGGAGGTCCGCCGTCGGATAGTCTTTGCCGATCAGCTTGTAACCGACTCCGTATTCACGCACCGTTCGCCCTCCTGAGATTCTCCGCGCCCGTCATCATGGCAGTGAGGATCTTGTCGTAATCCTGGCAGCGGCATAGATTCCCCGAAATGCCGTGCGCCAACTCCGTTCTGGTCGGATTTGGATTGGTTTTCAGGAATCCCACGGTCGCCATGATGAATCCCGACATGCAAAACGCACACTGGAACCCCTGTTCATCGATAATGCCCTGTTGCACCGGGTGCAACGTTCCATCGGCTGCCGCCAGCCCTTCCACCGTAGTGACGCGGCGATTACGAACGGTGTGGGTCAGCATCGAGCAGGAATAATGCGGGATGTCGTCGATCAAGACGGTGCACGCTCCGCATTCAGCGCGGTCACATCCAAGCTTGGTTCCGGTAAGCCCCAGCTTGTAGCGCAGGGTCCACGCTAAAGTTTCCTGCTTCATCACGTCCACTCGGCGTGGCCGGCCGTTCACGGTTAGAGTGATCAGCCGCTCGCCCCCGCCTGATGTCTGACCGTACACGGTGGAGCTGCGAAAGAGGTAATTCGCGGAGGAAACCGCCGCGCCGCCAGCGATGACGCCCTGGATGAACCTGCGCCTCGATACCGACTTCGGAGTGTCTCCGACGATCTTCAAGTGTGAGCTTCCGTCCATAGCATTCCAATTCAGAGCAACCGCCGTTCCATCTGGAGCGGACCGTACCCGGAACATATGGGCGCCGTGTCTTCAATCAGGTAGTGGAAGGTGACGAAAACAAGGCGTGACGAGCGGCCAACGCGATGACGACCCATCGACGAAAAACAAAGCTAGTTTAGACGAGATGCATCATGCAACGCATACCAGCCTGTGGCAACCCGTGTGCATTTCATCTCATTCGCCGCTCGCTTTCGCCAAGAAGGTAGTCCCAGCAGTTGTCCATGAACGTAACTCCCCGATCGATGGCGCTGCGAGTAATCCGGATCGCATCGCCCTCCGCGACGGATACCGGCAGAAGGTTTTTCTGATGACGAAGTTTGACGGCCGCACGAAAGATGCTACGGCGCGGCAGATCGATGACTCATTGCAACGCCTGCAGACCGACCGCATTGATCTCATCCAATATCACGAGAATATTCGCTTGGAAGATCCCGACCGGTTCTTTGCCATTGGACACGGTTTGGCCCGCCGCCGCGCCTGAGGCGGCCAGCGCCATCAGCGCCTTCCTGCGATTCATAAGCTTCTCCAATCCACATCGATCGAGATGCAATTTGCGCACCGAAGTCGCAACTTGAAACGGCGAACGGCTCGACTTAGCCACAATGAGGCCTTACGTGAGATCTTCTGTCGAACCTTCGCCACGCCATCGACGTACATTACTTGCTCTCGACTTCGCACATCACCGGCCGCGAGTTTCGGCAGCCAGCCAATAGAAATCTTACGGGTTGCGCGCCGCAGGCCGGGATACTCGGCCATCCAGCGCCTCCTGAATAGATACCCGATTCACTTCGAGCGTGCGCGCGGTGGCCCGATCGAGAGCAACCATCGCCTTCGCGTAAGCCCCTTTGGCGGCAACCTCGGTGGATTGAGCCTGTGCCAAATAGGTTTGATACTGGATGACCATATAATTGGTCGCAAGCCCGACCTCAAACGTTTCCTGTTCTACTTTTACGGATTGTTCCTGAAGAATACGGCTCTGGACAGCAGCCTCGTAGGCCGCCCGAGCCTGCTGCAAGGAGACGTACGCGTCGGCCACTTCCAGACGAACCTGATCCTCGAACTGCTGGCGACGCGCTTGGGTCTGCCGCACCTGCAGTTCATCGCGAACGGCATCCGCTTGGGCCACGCGATTCCGCAACGGCAGCGTCAACTGGAGGCCGACGCTGTAGGTTGGAAAGTTATTCTTGAAAATCTGTCCAAGTACCGTTCCGTAACCGCCCGGATAGAGCGCCGCGCCGGGCGTAAGAGCCGCACCAACCGCATTGACATTGCCCGAGAGGCCGCCATTTTGCGCCGTCCCAACCACATCCAGCTCCGGCCGCAGAGCGTTCAGCGAGCCCTTCAAGCTGATTTGAGAGTTTTCCACCTGGATGCCGGCCTGAGCCAGATCGGGCCGGTTTCGCAAGGCCTCCTGGATCGACTCCTCCACGGGCTGCACCGATTCCGTCTCGGGAACGGGAACGGTATCGGTCGCGATAATATGCGCCGTTCGGATGGCAGGATTCGCCAAGCCGCCACGGGTAATGGCCGTCTTAACGATCAACTCCTGCTGCTCAACCAGACCCTGGGCGGAGATCAAAGCCTGCTGGTTGGTCGCAACTTGAGCCTGAGCCCGAGTCAACTCGATGGGCGCTTGCGAGCCTTGTCCAACTTTGTTCTTGTTGTCCTCATACAGCTGCTGGGCGAGCCGCAATGCTTCGCGCTTGACCTGGACGTCTTCAGCGAGGCTCACCAGGTCGGTATAGAGCCTGGCGACACCGGCCACCGTGTCGATCGCCTGCTGTCGAAACACCAGATCGGCGATTCTTCCGTCGTTCTTGGCGATGCGAATGAATCGGCGGTTCAATTCAATTCCGAAGCCACGCAGCAGCGGCTGGGTTATGGTGAACCCCAGGCTTGAATTCAAAATCGGATTGTAAGTGTAGCGCGCTGCGTTGGACGTTAACCGCGTGTTATCGAACGTTGTACTCAGTTGCGTGCCGGGCGAGAATCCCTGAGTGAGCCCGGCGTTAGCATTTACGTTATTCGTGGCCAGCCAGTTCGACGCGCCGGTTATTAGTGGATCGAATTCCGACGTGCTTTGATGCGCCCAATTGACCAATCCCGATAAGGTGGGGTCGTATTGCGGAATAGCCGAGCCACTGGACAGCGGGGTTGCGCCGGTGACCGACAAATCGTTCTGCTGTTCGGTAATCAGCGCCACGTCGGAGAAGTTCGAGTTCACCACCGGCGCCGGCGTGGAGCTGGCGGTGAGAGTGGTAAGCAACGGGCCGCTTGGTCCGCCGATTCCGGGAGGCGGCTCGTTCACCAGCAGGCTTAGTCCCCGCAGCAACCCGCCACCTTCCGCGCGCGTGATATCGGTCTGCGCCAATCGCGGGAGATAACGCTCCACCTCGATATCCAAATTGTTCTCCAGCGCGAGCGCGATCGCGTCGGCCAAGGAAAGATAGAGCTCGCCCGCGCGTATCAACTCGAAGATTCGGTCCGAATTTCGAAGATCCAAGGGCTGAACTGGCTTGGCCTCGTAAGGAGCGATCAACGAGTTCCGCACGAAATCTATCTGTGCATCTCCAAGCACGGGAAGAAGCACCAAAAGAGCCGAGGTCTGCAACCACCGATTCATTGCGCCTTCTCTCGGTTTGACCCCGCAGCCGGGATTTGAACCAGAGCGCCCTCCCGCACCGCATCGGTAGGATCGACGGCCACCTGTTCGCCAACCTGGAGACCCCCGAGAATCTCCAGTTCCACCCCGTAGTCGCGGCCAGGCTCCACAGTTTGAAAGTGAACGCGTCTCACCCGGGCAAGCGTGGCTGAGTCTATTCCCTCGGCCCGGGCCTTTTGCCGCTCGTCCGTCGTCAGAGGCTGGAGCAGGGCCAATACAGTGCCGCTCGATCGGACCACTAACGCGGCCTCCGGCACCAGAAAGGGCGGATCCACTCGATCCGTAACGAACGACACCATCGCGTACATTCCCGGCAGCAGCACTCCCCTGGGGTTCGCAACATCCACCTCGGTCAGTAGCGTCCTGGATTGGGCGTCCAGAGACTCTGATGTACGTGTGACTTTGCCCGGAAAGCTAACGTTGGGAATTTGCTGGAGCGTGACCGTCGCAGCCTGGCCAACGCGGACACCGGGAGCATTGGTTTGTGGAACGGCAATCAACACTCGAAGCTTCTCGATCTGCGCCAGGCGGAATATTTCGCCTTCGCTCGGAACGTCGGATGGCGCGGCGCTATTGGATCGCGTAGGTCCGAGACTCGAACCAGTGGCGGAGATCAGTGCGCCGATATCGACGTTACGCGCCGTGATGACGCCGGCAAAAGGGGCGGTGATGCGCTCGTAACCTTGAAGGGCCAACAATCGGTCCAACGCCGCCTGGCTCGCTCGAACGTATTCCTCAGTTGCCCGCACGGTCTTTTGCTGGGCAAAGACGTTCTCCGCCGATGTCTTGGCTGCAGTCGATTGATTATCGCCGTCCTGCCGCGACACCGCGCCGTCCGCGGTCAGCACTTTGTATCGCTGCCAGGTGATCTCCGCCAAATCGCGCGTTGCGGTGAGTTGCTCGAGCGTAGCTTGGGCCTGCCCGAGCTGTCCCTGAGCTTGCGCCAGCGCGGCGCGCGACTGGAATACCTGTTGATCCAGGTCCGGCGCCTCGATATCGGCGAGCTTCTGGCCGGTTTGCACGCGATCGCCGATATCGACATAGCGCCGCTTCAAATAACCGGCGGCGCGGGCAAAAATGTATGCCTCCGTGATGGGCGTAACGTTTCCCGGCAACATCAATTCGGCGCTCGGGGCCGCGCGTTTGACGACTTCGGCATTTACCAACGGCGGTGTTACCCTGCGCACTGCCGCGGCGGCATCCAGCTGTTTCGTCGTCCGCTCGCGCGGCAAATAGCCAAACCAATAGACGGCGGCGGCCGCAACGAGAACGACGGCTGCAGCCAGTAGCTTGCGCCAGGGACCGCGATGCACTTGCTTCTCGTTCATTGCTTGGGAATCTCCCCGGCTTCTTCGGCGATCCGCCGATCCATGTCCACCGGCGCATTCTTTCGAAGCAGCGTGTAAACAATGGGAACGAAGAACAGAGTGGTGGGCGTCGCAAACAAAAGGCCGCCGATCACCGCCCTCCCCAAAGGAGCATTCTGCTCGCCGCCTTCGCCGAGAGCGAGTGCCATGGGAAGCATGCCGACGATCATCGCGAGCGCCGTCATGGTGACAGGGCGGATTCGCGTGAACCCCGCTGAAAGCGCAGACTCCACCGCATTCTTCCCGGTGGCCCGTTCATCATTTGCGAATGTGACCAGCAGGATGCTGTTGGCAGTGGCGACGCCGATGCCCATGATCGCGCCCATGAGCGCCGGAACGCTGAGGGTGGTGCGGGTCAGGTACAACATCCAGAGCATGCCCGCCATGGCTCCAGGCAGGGCCATGAGGATGATGAAGGGATCCAGCCACGATTGAAAGTTCACGGACATCACCAGATAGACCAGCAGAACCGCGAAGATCATTCCCAGTCCCAGGCGAGTGAACGAGGTTCGCATGGTGTCCACTTGGCCCCGCAAATCGATGCTGGTTCCACGCGGCAACGTCGGGCGCGTTCCAGCGATGATTCCCTCAATGTCCTTAGCGAGCCCTCCCAAATCGCGCTGGTCCGGGCTCGCGAAAATGTCCACCACGGGTTGAATATCGTAATGACTCTCAACCTCAGGCGAGTTGTTCCTCTTCAAGCGCGCAAGATTGTAGAGCAGCTGAGTGCTTCCGCCGGATGGAGCGGTAATGGGCGTGCGCTGCATTGCGTCGAAGGTGTCGATCTTGAATTGCGGAGTTTGCGCCGCCACCTGATAATTCACGCCGTTCTTTGGGTCCAGCCACTCGTTGGGCGCCACCTGGCCGCTGGCCGACAGCGAAATGAGCAGGCTGCTCGCCACATCTCTCTGAGTCATCCCGGCCTCGTCCGCCAGAATCCGATCGACGTTGACATCCACCGTCGGGTAGTCCAGCCGCTGCCGTACAAAGACGTCGACCGTTCCTGGAAGGCCTGCAATTTCCTTCTGCAGCTTCTGGGCGATCTGCGAATTGTCAGTCAGATTGTTGCCTGTCACCTGAACGTCCACGGGCGCCGGCAAGCCGAAATTGAGAATCTCGCTGGTAATGTCGGATGCCTGGAAAAAGAAGGTTTCCGCTGGAAATTGCGCCGCCAGCGTGCTCCGAAGTTTCCTCGTATAGTCGAGTGTCGGGTGATGTTTCGGCTTGAGCGAGATCAGAATGTCGCCGTCGCCATTGCCGTTGGTTATTGTGTCGCTGAACGCCAGGTTGATGCCGGAATTGGGTAATCCGATATTGTCGAGGATCGAGTCAACTTCCTCAGCGGGGATCGCGCGGCGAATCTCCCTGTCGATGGACGAGAAAATGGCCGCGGCCTCTTCGATGCGAGTTCCAGTTGGAGGGCGCACGTGCAGCCGCATCTGTCCAGCGTCGACGTAAGGAAAGAAATTCTGGCCAACGATCGCGACCAATCCAATGGACGCCAGCGCGAAAGCCATGAAGGCTCCGCCAGTGACGGCGCGATGCGCCAGCACCCTTTCGAGCAAACGGCGATAACCCTCTCGAAAGTTCTCGAATTTCCGATCGAAAGCCCGATGGATTCGCCAGATCGGGCCGGCGGACCTTTCTGCCAGCGTCTGGGCGCCCTCGCCCTCCTGATAAAGTTCGATCTCCGATTGCAGCATGTAGTGAACCAGCGTAGGCACCACCGTGCGCGTCAACAGGTAAGACGTCAGCATCGCGAACACCACGCCCATCGCCAGCGGCGTGAACAGGTATTTCGCCGCGCCCGACAGCATGAGAACCGGAACGAAAACAATGCAGATGCACAGCGTGGAAACGAAGGCCGGCACGGCGATCTCTTGCGCCCCATCCAGAATCGCGCGAACCAACGTCTTGCCTTTGATCCCCATGTTGCGATGGACGTTTTCGATCTCGACCGTCGCATCGTCCACCAGAATTCCGACCGCCAGAGCCAACCCGCCCAGCGTCATCACGTTGATGGTCTGACCGAGCAATCCCAGGACCGTTAGAGACGTGAGAATCGAAAGCGGAATCGAGATGCAAACGATCAGCGTGCTGCGCCAGCTTCCGAGAAACAGCAGAATCATGAGGGCCGTCAGCAACGCAGCGATACTTGCTTCTCGAACCACTCCTTGCACCGCCGCCCGCACAAACAACGATTGGTCGAAGAACTGCGTAATCTTCAGTGACGGCGGAAGCGTCGCCTCTATTTTTGGCAACATGTCCTTGACGCCCTGCACCACGGCCAATGTCGATGCACCTCCATGCCGTAAGACGGTCAGCAGAGACGACAAGCCCCCGTTGATGCGAACCACGTTGGTCTGCACCTGATACCCGTCCCGGATCTGCCCGACGTCACGCATGTAAACCGGCGCGCCGTTGACGGTCTTGATCGGCATGTCATTCATGGCGGAAATCAGTTCCGGGCTGCTGTTGAGCCGGATCAGATATTCGCGCGTGCCCACCTTAACGGTGCCGGTCGGAAGAATGAGGTTCTGAAGGCCTAACGCGTTAGAAATGTCGGTGGCCGAGAGTCCTTTCCCGTACAAGGCGTCCGGATCCAGGTCGACCATTACCTGGCGAACTTTCCCTCCGTAAGGCAGAGGAACGGAGATACCGGGGATAGTTGCCAGGCGGGTGCGAATAAAATTCTGACCGTAATCATAGAGTTGCTGCTCAGTGAGCGTTCCGCTGCTCAAACCCAACTGCAGTATGGGGACGCTGGAGGCGTCGGTTTGCACAATGAGCGGCGGGAATATGCCGGGCGGCATGGTCCGCAACAGCGTCTGCGAAACCGCAGTCACCTGGGCGACCGCCAGATCGACGTTGGCGCCCTGCTGCATGTAGACGCGGATGAGGCCGACACCGTTGTAGGCAGTCGCCTCAATGCGCTCAATGTTATTGACCGTGGTGGTCATGGCGCGCTCGGAGACGAACAGAACCCGTTTCGCCATGTCATCCGGGCTCATGCCGTTATAGGTCCAGATGACGCCAACCATTGGAATATCAATGTAAGGAAAAATATCCGTCGGCGTCGTGACGATAGAAAGGCCGCCCATGACGGCAATGAGGATGGCCATCACCATGAACGTATATGGGCGCCGGAGTGCGAGACGGACGATCCACATTACGAAGAGATTCTTTGCACTCTTACCGCCACTGGACCAAACGTCTGGCCTTAGGGCGTCTCAAGCTTACAGTTCCGTGCGGAGGCGCCTTCAGGTCGACACAAGCGTCGGCATAGCGCCACGCGACAATCTTTTGCGGCAAGTAAAGTCCGGTCTCATGCGGGTCAATCCACATGCAGGGTTTGCGTCTGACTTGATGGCGGCCCCACCAAAGATAACGACGGAGAGCTGGAGAACTTTATCGTGAGTTTCCGGTAAGCATGCATGACTGGGGTTGAGCTGGGCTGATAGGTTGTGTCGAGGGCGGGAGGCCTGGCGGCATGACACAGGGATCGGCAAGCCATCGCGAGGACGTGGAGCAG